>MWWI01000326.1_pt1 | contig 10080 bp, 5 predicted proteins | sample 1047321 | NCBI WGS metagenome assembly MWWI01 (sample SAMN06349966, study PRJNA376086) | soil metagenome | isolation source: FI-1 sample Antarctic (ecotone) soil | place: Antarctica | reverse complement strand
TTTGTTCCGTAACTTTTGTCGAACTGCTCCGTCCAACGCTCATCAAGCGTCCTGAATGTTTTATAACCCAGATGAATTTTTTTATCGTCAATCTGTCTGGCATCAATCCAGACGTGCGCGTGCGTGTGATCCGTATCCTGATGGACGGCGATGATCGCCCGCGCTTTCGGCAGATTGTTCTCTAAAAATTCCTTTGATTCTTCGACGACCTTTTCGCTCGCTTCTTTTCGGTCAAAGGTTAAAAGCAGGCGGTAATGGGTTCGCCCGTTCTTGCTCTTGGCGAGTTCGGAATCCTCTCGCGTGTGGGCGTAGGCGATGGCGTTCGTCCGCGCTTCTTCCCTGGTTTCGGCTTCCAGTTTTTTCAAGTTGTGAAACTCGATCTTCTCGGCGGCTTTTTCGCGGGTGATATACTCCGCGTTCGCTCCGCCCGCTCCGCTCCGACCGACGCTGAATTTGGCAACACTCATAATCTTAATTTTAATGTTTCGACGGTTCTTTCGACTTCCTTGATGACAGACTCCAGTTCGCTCTGCAGCGGCGGCACGGCTTTGCCGCGCCGGGCGGCATTCAGCCTGTGAACGATCTGATTGAGATTGATCCCGACGCGGCGCACTTGAAAGATGAGTTCCTCGAAAACTTCACGATCCGCTCTGACCTCCGCCGCCGGTCTGACTCCGAGATAAAGAGTCGCTTCGATCAAAAGTCTGGACAGAGAGTGATCGGTTTCGTCCGCCATTTTTTTCAGTTTTTTATATTCGTCGTCTTTTGCCCGGACGGTAAAAACGCGCGGCAGATTGTCCGATTTCCAACGCCGTTTCGATTTCATCTGTTTTTCATTTTTAATATTATTTTCCATAAATTTTTTGCGCGATTTTTAAATTATTGTCATCGAAAAAAATTGAACTGCTCCGAAAATTTCCGACATCCTTTTTCTTCGCCTCGCAGAGCAAGAGAACGATTGAAAATCGTTCGGCATTTAGCGCGGTAGCGCAAATGCGTATCTTGCCTTACCTTCAAAACCACATAATTTTACACTTCAAAATCAGGCGTAAATTGTTGATATTATTGGACTTATACATTTTGCTAAATAGACGCTTATAGGTAACTCTTCTCATTTCAATAGTTTGGACGGTTAGAAGCATATTTTTATCACTGTTCATTCCCATACCGTTCACAAAATAAATTTAGCAGAAGTTGAATCCAAAGACAAAACACTATTAAAATTATTTAAACATTGTTTTGTAATCCTACATTTTATCTGCTAATGTGGTCTTACAATAATTTTGAAATGCAAATCACCAAACTGAAGACAAAAATATGAAGGACAAAATTACGGAAAAAATGGGGCAAAAGGAAAAAGCCGGAAAAGTGAAAAAGACCAAAAAAACCAAAAAAAGTAAAAACGGAAATTTAGCCTCACAAAAAAGATTCGTGTCGGCGGTCAAGGTATTTTTAACGGATACGGAGAAAGAAGTGATTCGTGAAAAAGTGGGAAATTTTAACAGCTTGTCAAATTACATCCGTCATCATCTGGGATTACCGATCAACACGGTCGGCAGAAAAAAAAGCTATACCGAATCCGCGCTCGATCTCGAAATGAATGAACACGAAGAAACGGGAAAAATAGGCGGAACGGAAAAACTCGGATCAAAAACAAAATCAAAAACAGAGAAAAAAACGGCTTCCGGCAGACAGCCGGAGTTATGGGATGAAACAACCTGGTAAAAGCATCCTGTAATTCTGTTCTCTTTGAACTGCTGAAACACTTCACAATGGTGCAAATAAAAAGCCGCCGATTATTTTGTTAAATTTAAGGGAAGGTGCAGAAAATCTCTGAAAGAAGTGCGAGAAGATTCCCCGCCTTGTGTGCTTCTTTTTTTGTTTGGCTTACTGAATGTCTGAGTTGAACCGGGAGGGCGAGTATTCGTGATTTGTGCCGTTGCTTTGACCGTCAAGCAATAAGAAGTCTGCCGGAGAGCAAACATTCCAAAAATTAAAAAAATATATATAAAAATAAAATTGCACAAAAGTTAACAAATATTTTTGGCACATCATCTTCATTCTCAGTGCTTTAATTTCATAGCCGAAAAAGTTTTGAACAATCGTTGAATTTTTGACTCTTCTGATGGAGAAAAAATTGCTTGACTTAGTTTTTTGGTGATGCTAACTTGTCTGACAGATAACCGAAAAGAACGGTTTGCGGATTTGTTTTTCGGACGAAACGAGTTTGGCAAATCAGCTTTTGTCAGCGCGGATGAATCAGGGACTCATTTAGAGAAGATAAAGGCAAAAAAAAGCACAATCAGAACTAACAAATTTCAAATGCCATAGAAGCGTCGGGATTTTGTCGGACGGGGATGTGTGTAAATAGATGAGGGTGAATTAACGAATCTGTGTGAGTCGCTGCATTTTTAGAGAAACAGCGAGAGCCGGGTGGGATAAAGATATGGCGAAGATAAAAAAGGGAAAACAAAACGGGCGGTTGACTGAAGCATCACTGATTGCCGGATCACAACAGCAAAAAACGGCGGAAAATGCGGGATATGTCGGGAAGCTGTTGGCGGTCGGCAGACGCAGTTGGCTGATTATCGGCGTGATCGCACTGGTCGCGCTCGGAGCGTTGGGCGCGGGACTGAAATATTTGGAAGAAGATGCGAGTCGGCAGATGACGAACGGGCAGTTGAAAACCGACGGTTCTCAGGAAACGAGTTTGCTTAATTCGGTCAATCCGTTTCTTGCAAATCCGACACCCACACCACCGCTAAGTCTAAGCAAAGAATATATTTATGCAGGTTCTAAACTCCTGAGTGTAAACGATGCCAACGCCGATGCCGCACCGCCGACTGATCTGGCTTTTTGGCGACCATCGAATGGTTACTGGTATGTGTTGGGCGGACAGGGTTCTCAGCAGACTTCCGTTCAATGGGGACAGAGCGGCGATCAAACCGTTCCCGGTGATTACGACGGCGACGGTAAAACCGATTTCTCGGTCTTCCGACCGGGAACTACTTCCGGCACTTGGTATATCCAGAACAGTTCTAATGGCGGGTTGACGGCATATACGTTCGGCAAACAAGACGACTTGCCCGCCCCGGCGGACTATGACGGCGACGGCAGAACCGATGCCGCCGTCTTCCGGCAATCAAACGGGACGTGGTATATCCAGCGCAGTTCGGACAGCGGACTGACCGCCGCACAGTTCGGTTTGGGAACAGATGTTCCCGCACCGGGAGATTTTGATGGCGACGGCAAAGCCGATCTCGCTGTCTGGCGCGGAACGAGCGCGAGTTTCTATATCCTGAGAAGTTCGGATAACGGATTTCAGGGAATCGCTTTCGGAGCAAACGGGGACACGCCCGTTCCGGCTGATTACGACGGCGACGGGCGGGCGGACGCGGCAGTGTGGCGAAATGCCTCGTGGAATATTTTGTATAGTTCGACGGGAGCATCTCAAACCTTCACGTTCGGCGATCCGAATTCGGATAAAGCGGTGCATAACGATTATGACGGCGATGGCAAAGTTGATGTGGCGATCTGGCGACCGGCGAACGGGCGTTGGTATATTCTGCAAAGTTCAAGGGTCGGACAACCGGATTATCAGAGGGAAGTGCAGTGGGGACAAAACGGGGATATTCCCGTTCCCGCTTTTTACAGAAGATAGAAAACAGAAAGGAACAATCGAAAATTAGTTTAGTAAGGAAGAATTTCAAATTTTAGAGGGTTTACTCTAGCTGGTAGGTGAAGCGATGAATAATATAAAAAGTTTTTTAAGACCGTGCAATAGTAGATTTGCAGACACAAAATTAAAAGTTTTGAACACTACAATAGTGGCAATCTTTGTCATATTGTTACTGGTCAGTAGTTCCTTTTCTCAGGGTAGGGATCCAAGTCGGGGATTTCAATTTGCCAATTCTTACGCCTCTGGAGGTTTAGATTCCGTTAACGTAAATAACGGAAATTTAATTATCAATGTGCCGGTAGCATCGCTTCCGAAAGGGCGCGGCACAAGTCCGGGTTTTACCGTTACTCTGCAATATAACAGTAAGATTTGGGATTCAAAACAAACGAATTATCACAATTATTTGCAACAGGGATCGGGCGATCCGAATAATACGGAAGGATATTATTTCTATACGAAAAATAATCTTCAACTGAGTGATCGCGGCGGATGGAAAATGCTTTCGAGCTACAATCTTAAAGCAATTAATCGCTTGAATTTGGAAGCTCCCGATCCGTGTCTGCTCGGCGATCCTATTGAAAAGGTTTCCGCTACTTGGAAAATGGAGATGGAATTTCCCGATGGAAGCGTCAAGCAATTTATTCCGGTATATCACTCAAATAAAACTTTGGATGGTTATTATAATGTTGATTATAACGGGATTCAGTATGCAGTATCAAAGCAAATAAGTCCGGCAAACAGTCTCTGTTATCTTGCTTACAATTCACAGCTAATGACTACCGGCGGAATGCACTATGTAAGCACCGATGGTTCTCGTTTGCGGCTTTACGTACCATATCAGCCGAATTTGGGATTGTGGGATCGTAATTGGAAAATATATTCGCCTGACGGAACGACAATCGAAAATCAACCGCCGGATGATTCAACTGTCGGTCAAAGAGTAACCGACCGCAACGGCGGCTTTATAAATATTAAAGGAGGGTTAATTGTTGACCAAATGGGTAGAAGTATCGAAATTGACAGTAATGGTGTAACCGTTAAGGGAGTTAATGGGGAATCTTTGACCACCCAAATTATTGGTAGCAGTAAATGGGTTTATCGCAAATATCTGGCAATTTCAGACGCAGGAACTAATGTTCCGACAGGAACTGATTTCTATGATGAAGTAGGTTCCGATTTTTGGGCAGTTCAACAAATAATTCTGCCGACGCAATCGGGCGGACAGACTTACAATTTTGAATATAATGCCGATGCTACCAATCCTGCCGGAACAAATTATACCGACGGTTGGGGCGAACTAAAGTCGGTAACATTTCCCACCGGCGCAAAGGCAACTTACACATATAGTGTAGCGGATGGAGAGGAACAAACGGCGGCTGAGATTTTGGATCATCAAGCTGTGAAAAAAGAGTTGGCTTACACGGAAATATATGATGGTAATCCGACACCGAGAACGGAAACGACGTACTATGATTCCAGTCCGTATGGAGGTTCGGTTACCAATCCTGACGGAAGTGGAAGCGGGGAGAATGTTTACCACGATCAATACCTTTCGGCATGGAATAACGGACTAGCTTATCGTAGTGGTGTGCCGGGAATTACTACCGAACGAGTTTGGAAAAAAAATCTTCCTTTTTACTCCGGTAATCCGTATCCGTATGCGTTTGAGCAACACCGAGTGCCGAATGCCAACGCTTATGTCAAGACCGAATTTTCAACTATTTATAATGCCGCCAGTCAGCCGTCTTTGACTGCTATCAAGGATTTTAATTATGACAAAAACGGAAATGTAACAAAAATTACAGAATATGATTGGATTTCCTATAATTCGGTTGAGCGTCAAAATGCTATGCCGACCGGAGTAATTCCTTCAAATGCCCAAAAGAAAAGGATTACTGTTAATGAATACTATAATCAAACTCCCGATGCGGACAGCACCGCCAGTAGTCCATACACTTTTGAAAATCCATCTTCCCCGAAACTAAAAAATGTCATAAAATCCACCGAAGTCCAAGATGCGAACGGAACGCCCGTTTCAAGAAGCGAATTTTATTATGACAATCCGAATACGACGGGAAATCTGACGGAAACGAGAACGTGGGATTCGACCAAGCAACCAAATCTACAGGCGGCAAGCAACGGCTATAAGTTGACCAATAACAATTTCGTTAGTTCCAAGATGACTTATGACCAATACGGGAATCCTTTAACTGTTACAGATGCCAAGGGAGTAATAAGCACTTTTACATATGACGCAGTAAATGGTTTTGAAGGACTATATCCGACAAAAACAGAAACGGCATCGAATTATTCTTCATTAAAAAGAACTGCCACGGCAACATATGATTTTTATACAGGGTTGGCAATGTCGGCAACTGACGTGGATAACAATCTAACGAGTGCGACGGAATATGACGCGCTAGGTCGTCCAAAAATAATTAAAGCGGCGGTCGGGACGGCGAATGAAATTTGGACGCAATATTTCTATGATGACGTTTTGCGGAGGACGATTGTTAAAAGTGATTTGGAAACCGTCGGTGATGGAAAAAAAGTCGGGATCCAGCATTATGACCAACTCGGCAGAGTTTATTTATCAAGAGCATTGGAAAATTCTGCGACGGAAGATGCGACTAATATAGATCAGGGTATCAAGGTTCAAACGCGCTATCTGACGGGCAATCCGTATTCGTATCAGTTATCGTCGAATCCATACAGAGCGGCGACCAGCACGGCGGCGGTTAATGAGCCTTCGATGGGTTGGACGCGCTCGAAATTGGAAAACACGGGGAAACATTCGGAAGCGGAAACATTTTCGGGTGCGGCGTTGCCCGCGCCGTGGGGAAGCAATGGGAGTTCGACGGGCATCGTTCAAACAGATACAGATGCGGAACGAACGCTCGTTACCGATCAAGTCGGAAAACAAAGAATGAGCAAAACCAACGCGCTCGGACAGTTGACGGATGTGTGGGAAATAAAAACGGCGGAAGCCGGACAGACCGAAGCAATTACATTCGGCGCACTTTCGCTCAACGGTTACAAGACGAGTTATCAATACGACACTTTGAACAACCTGACGAAGGTGATTCAGGGAACACAGCCGAACCGTAATTTCACATACAGCAGTCTTTCGCGTTTGTTGTCGGCATCGAATCCCGAATCGGGGATGATCGGTTATGTTTATGACGATGGTGGGAATCTGACGAATAAGACGGATGCCAGAGGCGTGCAGACGACTTACGGTTATGATGCTCTCAATCGTGTGATTTCGAGAAGTTATAACGATAATCTTACGCCGACAGTGGCATATACATATGACAATCTGCCGAACGCCAAAGGTAAATTAACGAAAGTTTCAAGTTCGGTTTCGACAACGGAATACACGGCGTTCGATATTGTCGGCAGAGTAAAAAATCATCGGCAGACGACGGACGGGCAGATTTATGACACGGGCTACACATATAATTTATCGGGAGCATTGATCGAAGAAACGTATCCGTCGGGGCGCGTGGTCAAAAACACGCTCGATGCAGACGGGATGCTTCAACAGGTTCAGAGCAAAAAGGCGAACGATACGTTCCGCAACTACGCCAACTCGTTTAATTACACGGCAGCGGGGGCAGTTTCTTCCGTCAGATTGGGTAACGGTAAATGGGAAAATACGGCGTTTAATTCGCGCTTGCAACCGACACAAATCGGCTTGGGAAATTCGGCGACGGATCGGAGTTTGCTGAAACTGGATTTCACATATAATACGGCGGGACAAAATGACAATAACGGGAATGTGCTGAGTCAGACGATCACCGTCGGGGCGGCGGGCAGCACACCGGGATTTACGGCGGTGCAGACATATACTTACGACGCGCTGAATCGAATCTACGACGCGAAGGAGAACATTGACGGGAATCCAACGGCGAATTGGAAACAGACCTTCGATTATGACCGCTACGGCAATCGGCGGTTTAACGAATTGAACACGACGACGATTACGAAGAACTGCACGAGCGGAAGTAATGCGGTAGTGTGTGCGGCGGATGTTGCGGCGGTCAATCCGACAATCAATCAAACGAACAACCGCTTGGACGGATATACTTTTGACACGGCGGGAAACACGAAGATTGACGCGCTCGGCAGAAGTTTCATCTACGACGCTGAGAACAAGCAGACGGAAGTCAGGGATTCACAAAACAATCCAATCGGGAAATACTACTACGACGGCGACGGCAAGCGTGTGAAAAAGGAAGCGGGCAATGAAACGACAATTTTCATCTATGACGCGGCGGGCAAACTCGTGGCGGAATACTCGAATCAAACGAGTGCGAATCCGCAGATAAGTTATTTGACAACGGATCATCTCGGTTCACCGCGCATCAACACGGACGCAAGCGGACAGGTTACGGCGAGGCACGATTATCTCCCGTTCGGTGAGGAGATAAACAGAGCAAGTTACGGCAATGATGATGTGAGAAATCGCTTCACCTCGTATGAACGTGATAATGAAACTAATTTGGATTTTGCTCAGGCGAGAATGTTAGGAAATTCGCTGGGACGTTTCACTTCGCCAGACCCTGCAATGCTTAGTATGAACGGCAATAATCCGCAGTCGTTTAACCGTTATATCTATGTAATGAATAATCCTCTTCTTTATACGGATCCTCTTGGACTTTGGGCTGTCCGATTTGATCCAGTTTATAAGCAAAAAGATGGTAAAGCCACAAAGGAAGTTGACTATTACATTGCGGTTGCTGTTCAGACAAAGGGTGATAAAGATACACCTGCCGAACTTGCAAGACAACTTGGACTCAAAGGAAAAGAAGCTGATAAATTCGTTAAGAATTTTGGTGAAAAACTTGGCGATGGAAAAATAACTGCTGATAACGTGCAATTATCAAAACTAGGTGGTGATGTCGGACGAGTTTTCGGAATAGTTCAAGATTTATATTCTGACCAGAAAAAATTTGAAGCAAAGAATGGGGTTAATAAAGATGGTCCGTCAGATTCTACCTATAATGATTGTTCTGCAACATGTGCAAATCTTAATTCACGGTCGGTAGGAGCTAACAGTAGTAACTGGAATGTTTTTACTATGGATGATTATATCAAAAATAACTTAACATCAATTGCCGCTGGAGAATTGAGAATTGGGGATGTAGTTAGGTATGGGTTAGACGAAACCAATAGTAAAGGTGAAATAACAAAACGAAATGCCCCAAAACATTTTACAACCTTTCTTTTTACGAGTGATGGCGGAGATCCAATGGTATTTAGTAGAAGTGGTGTTAATGGGCGATTCCAACCCGGTAGAGCCTCTGACTTTGAAGGTGGAAATTATGGCACGATTCGTGGAGTTGGGAAAGATGCAACTGGATATTACGGAAGGAAATAAAAACATATGAGATTTATTATTTTGGTGAGTTTTCTTATTTTAACTATGCAATTGCAAACAGTATTTGCGAAAAATGAAATTCAACTTACAGGAAACATAAGTAGTTTAGAAATTACTCAAGAGCAAAAGAGGGTAAAAGTATCATATATTGTAAAACTGACTTTAACCAATAGAAATGAGCTTCCAATTTTGCTTTTGAATTCTGACTCTTCACTTTTGTGTATTAGTCGAGATATTTACGGCATTTCCTCAAATGATTTAAAAGAAAGAAAACTTTTTTCTTTTGCAACTTTACCTTCAAGTGAAAAAGGAGCAAAAAAATGGGAAGTGATAAAAACAAATTTAAGTTCTGAAAAACCACCACCTAATTTAATTCAAAAACTTAGATTAAACGAAAGTATTTCTTTTGAAGAAAAAGAATGGTTTTATATCAGCAAAGAAAAAGATGTATATAATGAAAACCAAAATGTTTTGTGGGATGAAATTAAAGATGCAAAGTTTCTATCGCTTAAACTTGAGTTTAGAGTTTGGTCATTGAATCTTGAGCGACATTCAGGAGAGAAGGAAGTGCGACCTTTTGGCAAAGAATTACGAGAGCGATGGAGAAAATATGGATATTTACTGCTTGATGATATTATTTCCGAGCCAATTGCACTTGATTTGAGTTCTGCGGTTGTCAAAACCGAATCTCAGCCTTGAACACTTGCTAATTCCGATGACGGGCGGCACAGCGGGATTTACGGCGGTGCAGACATATACTTACGACGCGCTGAATCGAATCTACGATGCGAAGGAGAACATTGACGGGAATCCAACGGCGAATTGGAAACAGACCTTTGATTATGACCGCTACGGCAATCGGCGGTTTAACGAATTGAACACGACGACGACTACGAAGAACTGCACAGACGGGACGAATCCGACGGTCTGCGCCATTATTCGCTTTTTAACTTCTCGTCTATGGCTTCGAGAATCCAAGTATTTCTGGGAACTTTTATAGTTTTAGAAGCTAACGAAT
>MWWI01000325.1_pt1 | contig 10083 bp, 15 predicted proteins | sample 1047321 | NCBI WGS metagenome assembly MWWI01 (sample SAMN06349966, study PRJNA376086) | soil metagenome | isolation source: FI-1 sample Antarctic (ecotone) soil | place: Antarctica | reverse complement strand
GGGCAAGTCGTTTGTGGATGCAAGCCAAGACACGGCCTGGCTGGAAAGCGTGGCAATGCAGCTCCTACGATAATCCGACGCTCAACAAGGAGGCGATTGACGAATTAGCTTCCGGCTTGCCTGAACGTTTACGGCGCCAGGAGATTTACGCAGAGGTGATTGACGATGCTGGCGCTGTCTTCCGCAAGGTGTCTGAGTTAGCCACGGCTGTGGGGCAGGAAAGCGCCATAGAGGGGCATCTATACGTGGGGGGCGTGGATTGGGGGCGCTCGCACGATGCAACGGTGTTTAGCGTTGTGGATGTCACACTTCAGCACTTGGTGTATGTGGATAGAATGGTGTCCACTGGCTATGAAATGCAGATAGACCGCTTGAAGGCGCTTCACGGTAGATTCCGCCTCACCAAGATTCTATGCGAGGCCAATAGTATGGGCATGCCTCTGACCGAGCGTTTGCAGAAAGATGGGGTGCCGGTTGCGTCATTTGTGACCACGAATAGCACAAAGGCACTGATCATCGACCAACTCACCATGGCGTTTGAGCAGGAAACGATTCGCATTTTGCCAGATGAGACGCTCATTAACGAGCTATTGTCTTTTGAGATGGAAACGTTACCGTCGGGACTCATACGGTATGCAGCGGGTGGATCTGCTCATGACGACATGGTTATTTCTCTTGCGCTTGCCTGGCACGCTGTCAGCCAATCTGCAACGGCTGGGAGAGTGGTGCACGGGCATGTCAAAAACAGGGGGGGGGGCGGCTATTATCGAGGAGGCGCCGGTGGCAAAAGGAAAGTGGAAAGGTCTTGAGCCGGAATACGTGTTGCTGGGTTGCATTGTGAGGCAGGCTATGTGGGATGCCAAACAAACAAGCGACAAAAAGCTACGCAGGGAAGCATGGCAATTCCTAGAGACAGTTGCGCCAACGGTTGCGGAACGGCTACGCAATCAACAGGCAACGGAGGTCAGAATGACGAACTACAAGCAGCACGAACGCAAGACAGCGGCGCTGTTGGGCGGCAAGCGCAACATAGACAGCAAAGGCACGGCGGCTGCTGATGTGTCGCATCCTGCTTTTTCTGTGGAGTGCAAGACACGCCGACAGTTTCCCGGATGGCTGTTGGGGGCGATGCAACAGGCTAGGCGTGCAGCGCAGGCGGGGCAACTCCCTATTGTGGTTCTACACCCACATGGCGGGCTTTATGCCGATGATTTGGTCATTGTGCGGTTGAGTGACTTTGTGGATTGGTTTGGCGCCAACGGTGGCGATAATGGCTAAGGCCAAAGGAGAATGACATGCCAAAAAATGGCGACGTAACAGGGCTTGTACACTTTGTAGAGATTATCGACCCACACCTTTCGATTGTGTGGGACGACGAGCCAACGTACTTCAAGGTGCCTACGCAGGAGATGGTGGCACCTGCCAAGAAGGGAACTTACTTCAACGTGCCTACGCAGCCTGTACAGTCGGCACCAGTCAAGAAGCCAACGTACTTCAATGTACCTGCGCAGGCGACTAAGCGTAACGTGTACTTTCAAATTCCATCAAACAACGGAGGCAAATAACGATGGCTAACGCAACGAATGCAGTGTCTGCAGTCAAAGATCTACTGACGGGCAAGGGGCAGCCGCCTGCCGCCTGGCCCAACTTGCTGGGGACTCCAGTGCAATTCGTTACGCAATTCCGTCAGTATGCCGCCAATCACGCTATCGATTTTGGCCTGCCCAACTTACTAGGCAGCGTGGGTTTGGACCCCAAACAGTCGTCGGAGTATACCGGCGTTGAACTGTACGGGATTGTGCTGAATGCAGGAGTGCAGCGCAGAACGCCTGCCAATAGGCTGCAGATTCTGTGTAAGCTGTCTCCACAGCGTCCTGGAGCCGACGGTCCAGTCTCGCACGTGTCCTTTCGCATGATTGAGGGCAAGTACACTGCCGAGATTGCGCAGCAGGTGGCTGGCTTCGAGTCTTACCTGCGTGGCAACGGGTATTTGGAATAACTTCGCTATTGTTACCTGGATTTATCCATTGATGTATCTCCTTTCTAGACACACCTGCTCACCGTTTCAATTGCCTTGGCGGTGGGCAGGTGTGGGAGAGGGTACGAGCATGGCAACGATAGATAAACGCTTACAGGCACTTCCGCAGCAGCAACGGGGCATCATGATTTTCCAGCAGGATTGGGTGGACGGGTCAGTCTACTACGATTTCTCTGGCGCTAGTGGCGACAGGCCATACTGCCAAGCCGAGCTGGGCGAATTGTCTGCGCAGGGCTGGCAGGTGCTCGTGCTACGCTATGACCCGTGGCCACCATTTGCTGACGAGGAATAGCTTCACACACCCTCGCCTATCTCGGCAACCACCTCTAGCGGCAGGCGCTCCAGTAGGTAGGCTTTGGAGGTGCCATACTGCGGCTTATCCTCTTGATAATCCTTATGCGCATAATGATTATCAATGCGACGAAACCCTTATGTGCATAAGGATTTGGAGCAAATCTGCCTTGTTCATCTCGCTCGCGTTGATCCACTGTTTCTTCGGATGGGCCTGGTCTGTCGGCATAGTTATCTACCTTGCATGATTTGTCCTGGACAGATGAGACACCCACACACCCGCGCACGCGGGGAGCATACTTGTAATTAATTACAAACAAAGCGAGTTAATACCACACACCCTGCTGCTCTGTGGCAACATGGGTATTACAATGTAATACCCTATCCGTATATTGATTTGTGCCATCGCGCTTGAGGCGACGAATAGTGTAGTCTGCTGAGGTTCCTTGGTTCTCTACTGGAAAAACATCGTTATAATATAATGATGTTTTGTTTCCTCGCCCCGGCCCCGCATCGTTATCCTCTGGCGATTTCAGAGGCTCATTCAATAGGTCTACCACCTGTTGGCGCATAGTTGCGAGACGTGCCCTGTTTGGCATGCTCGCCGTCTGTGATGCCATGACGCCCACGCAAGAACGAGCGGTGGAGGCAGAGAGGCCGCTTCGCGCCACACCTGGCAATCCGACTGGCACAAATCAATATACCAATGGGAATGTTGAGAATTCTCAACATTCCCTAATGCCAAATAGTGCGGAGTATTGGACGGCCCGTATTGCCCGTGATGCACCCGATAGGTGAATACGGGGGCGACCGCAAGTCAGAACAATATCAACATGAGAATTCTCATGTTGATAATCGTTACGCGCGTAACGATTATCAATATCGTCAATTTTCTTATTCGCCTTGCCGCCCAATCCCTGCGGATTGTTCACCGTACCCGGTTGCGGGCCTGGTCTATCCGCGTTGCTACCCTATTGACACAGGGTGTATACTAGGAGCAACTGAATATAAAACGGCCCTGCCAAGTGTTGATGCACCTGACAGAGCCTAGCCGAAACGCTGAGTGTGCAGCGGACGACCTGGGGAGCATTGTACCATTGCGAACCATTTCGGCCATGCACCTATCACCCTATCGGACAATTCGATAGGGATTTTTGTTTTTCCAGGATAGGAGCTAAGAATGGAAGTGATTCAGAGGAATGGACGCAATACCTATGTGCCTGCGCTACGTGATGCACCGGCGCAAGTGGTAGAGGTAGAAACAAACTGGCGTGAACTGCCAACGGCGCCCATAAGCGCACCAATGCCATACAGTGGTCACGTTGACAGAGCTAAGGGCTTTAGCATTGCCACAGGTCCATTAGCTGGGGTTGTGGGCATTGTAGCGGCCATCGTGGGTGTAATCGGGTGGCAAGTACCTATAGCCTCGCTGGGGGCTTTGCTGCTGGCGTTGGCAGGCTTTGCAGTCACCTGGCTGATTGCCTACGGGTTGCACACCTTTGTTAGTGCGGATGGCGCATTATTTCTTCACACTGTTTTTGCATGGAATTTTTTGAGGCGCGAACAATCGGAACGTTTCAAACGCTATGGGCTGAATGGAAGGGGCAACAAATGAACGGGCTAACAGGTACGATGGAACGCAAAGCAGGACTCTCTAACGCGGCGCCACAGCGTCACACAGGGCTTAGGGCAGCGGCTGAACACATAAGTCTAGCCAACGTTGATGGGGCAACCTGCGAGCTGCTGAATGAGTCATTGGCGCGGCTTGTGCTGCTGGCCTATGAGCAAGACGCTGGGGGCTACTGCAATATTGATGGGGCAACGGGACGAATACTCATTCCGCTCCCCAACGGGCGCAATGGGCGCGCTAAGTGGGGCTTGAGACCTCAAGAGGCTAACATCTTGCGCCAGGTCTTATTTGATTGGGAGCAATGCGCTCCTTCCCTGCTGCGCTACGACAGGACGCGTAAATCCTGGTTTGTCAACCTGTTCGACTTTGGCAATTATCACCTGGCTAAACGGTGGTTGACCCAGCGGCAAATCACTATCGGGGTGTATAGGGATGCCCGTGAAAAGCTGCTGGTTAGAGTGTAGCAGGCATTGTAGCTGACCTGGTGGGGCTGTGTAGCACTATCACGAGTGGGGTTGCAGAACGTGACGAGGCCAGACGCAAGCTAATGGTGTGGTCGCTGCGCCTTAACGCACGCATCGCGGAACTGTACGATGCCGTGAAGGATGCAGTAGGGAATCAGTATTCTGCTTCGTCAACCGCGGTTGACGAAGCAGGTACCAAGTTGCAATTCCTTGACGATGTGGGAGTCACGCGCGCAGATTGCCCGCACCTATGACGCGCTGAAAGACGGAGAGGGGAATCGTTATTCTAGATCGTTACCCGCGGGTAACGATCTAGGTGTCAAAGAGCAATTCCTCGACGATGTGGGAGTTACGCGCGTGACGGTAACGCAGTACCGCAAATTGGCGGCGCATACGGAGCGGTTGACCGAACTGTGGGGCAGAGATGTCACAGGATGTCACAGGATTGTGACAGTGGGGACTCGCGATACTTGTTGCATTTACCCTCGAGTAATTAGCTCATATTTTCTAAGGTTGGATGGTACAAGTATGCTTGTATCCTTTAACAAATTGTGCTATTATGTTAAATAAGGGTGTGTACTGTCCCACGAGGGGACAGTGGCCGCGGGTCTATCTTCCAAGTATGGAATCGCACACCAAACCGAGTACCCAGATTTGCAGCGACCGCAACGTCGCAACCACTCACCCGTATAAAGCGCGGCTGAGTAGAACTCGCCCCAATCGAGTTCACGGGCAGTCTGGGGAATAAGCGAGAATAAAGTTCATGGGGCGTTTTCGCACTGTGCCATTTTCAGCGATTGGGGAGCTGGAATATTTCGGCATGGTGTGCGTGATAGACCGTAGACGCGCATACTCAGTACAAGCCGAGGGCACAAAGCCGCTCGGCTTTTTTGTTGTCGAAAATTAGGAGGCTATGGTGGAAATTCTCAGCAAGCGCAAGCCGAATCGTACACAACCCTCATTTGTGGGTGGGTATGTGCCAGTAGAGACAAAAGCAAAAGCACAAGCATTGGCGGCCATTCATGGCGTGAGTGTACAAGGGCTTATCCGCGAGTTGATTGACGGAGCAGCCAGGGGTGCACAGTCGGCTATTGCGAATTCACATGCAGTTAAAGAATAGCCCTACCCAAAAAAAAGCCCACTGTGAGCGCAGCGGGCAAGGGCAGGGCACCATCGCCTCTGGAGGGCGACGATATGCAAAGTTTAGCAGCAAAACCCGAATCTAGCAACAATCAATCTGATATTCCACAAGAGCCTGAGGGCTGCAAGCTAGGCCGCGACCTGGCTGATTGTCCACTCAAGCGAGCCGGTTGCGGTAGTCTCTACAGCGCCGTCATGTACGTTCTTCCACCGTGGTCAGTGCGTGAATATCTCAAGGCGACGATGGGCAGCGACCCAGCCGTTAAGCTTTGGCTTGCCCACTTGGATCATGTTACGCCCAACGTTCGACCGTCATTGTCGGGACAGGAGTTCTGGCGATGACTGCACCCATCGAAAACATGTTGCGCCTGCTTAAGTATGACGGCCCCAAGACAACCGGCGAGCGCCAGTGTATGTGCCCTGCCCACAAAGATGAGCAAGCATCCCTGAGCGTCACGGAGGGCAAGGAGGGCAAGGTATTGATGCACTGCCATGCTGGATGCAAGACTGAATCAATCGTGGAAGCTATGGGGCTGAAAATGGCTGACATAATGCCACCAGTTGAGAAGCAAGCTAAGAAGAAATCTGTCATTGCCGCAACCTATGATTATCGAGATGAACACGGAGCGCTGATTTATCAGGCAGTACGTTATGACCCAAAGAAATTTGTTCAGCGTCGCCCAGATGGGCACGGCGGCTGGATTTGGGATATGAAAGGCGTGCAACGCATACCCTATCGACTTCCGTCTCTGTTGGGTTGGTCAACAGACGAATGGGTGTTCATTCCAGAGGGCGAAAAGGACTGCGACGCTCTAGACAGGCTGGGAATGGTTGCTACTTGTAATGTGGGCGGCGCTGGCAAATGGGGATCGGAACTCAATAAATGGTTGGCGGAGCGCAAGGTGTGCATCCTACCCGACAATGACGATGCTGGCCGCGAGCACGCTCACAAGGTGGCTGGACAACTGCTCGGCATTGTTGCTGAGGTCAAGGTACTAGAGTTGCCCGGCTTGCCACCAAAAGGCGACGTGTCTGATTGGCTAAAAGCTGGCGGCACGGTTGAGCAGCTAAGGGGATTGGCAGCGGACGTACCCACCTATATAGCGCCAATACCAGATGCACCGGCTATGCCAGTCAGCGGCAACGGCGCGCCCCAGTTTGTCGAAATCTCCGACCTAGCCAACGCCGAGTACGCGCACAGCATCTATCAGAATGAGGTAGCGTACACAACGACGCATGGTTGGCTGCGAAATGCCGGCACGCATTGGACAACAGGGCAAGCCGACGCATGCGCCCAACAATGCGTCAATAATGCCCTCCGCAAGCAAGCAGCGATGGCGCTTGCCACCGGCAACAATGAACTACTTAAGCGTTCTATCCCCGATGCCCGCAACACGCGCAATACCCTGTATCAATTTAAGTCATTGGCAACAATCAGCAGCGGGGAACTGGACAAGGAGCGTCACCTACTGAACGTTCTAAATGGTGTGGTGAACTTGCAGACTGGCGAACTTGTGGCGCATGGCCCTAGTAATCGCTTTACGTACTGCGTACAGACAGAGTATCACGCCAATGCTCACCTGCTAACACAGCCTCTTTTTAGTGTGAAGATGGCCGAGTGGCTCAATAGTGACCATGAAACGATAAACTTTCTGGAGCGTGTTTTTGGCTACGGGATTACAGGTGAAACCAAAGAGGAAATTGCCATTTGGATACAAGGCAAGCGGCGCAGTGGCAAGGGGTCTATGCTCAATACAATCTCGGATCTGTTGGGTTCTCCGCTCGCCATGAGTGTCAGCATGAAGGCATTGACGACCGAGAGTAGCGACCCACAACATTTTGCATTGGCACCATTACGACCCGCCCGCTTCGTGGTGGCATCTGAATCTAAGCAACACGAAAAGCTAGATGGTGGTCTCCTCAAATGGGTGACGGGACGGGACACCATCCAAGTAGCACACAAGGGCAAAGACCCATTTCAGATGCGGCCCCAATTCAAGCTATTTGCCATGAGTAATTACCTACCCAACGTAGATGCTGGCGATGAAGCTGTACAGGGGCGTATCAAGATTGTCAAGATGCCCAATAGCTACTACGGCGCGGAAGATAAGGACTTGAAAGACGCGCTCCTGAGCAAAGAGCAGCGCGGGCTTCTGCTGTCGCTATTGGTGGCTCAAGCTGGCTTCTATTACAAGCTGGGGCTAAGCGTGCCACAGGATGTAGAGCGCAGAGCCGATGAAGTACGCAAAGCCGCCAATCCTACCTATGGATGGATGAGCGATGCCGTGATTGCCAAGCCAGGCACCAGTGAATTACTCAACGACTGGTATCAAAGTTATTGCGCATGGTGCGAAGAATGGGGATTCAAGCCGTCGGCTAAAGGATGGTTTGCCCGCACGTTGAACGAGGCTGGCTATCCCACGAAATCGGAGCGCCCACGGGATGAAAACGGAAAACAACAGAGTGTCACCTATGTCATGGATGGGCAGTTGCAATATTAATCTGTGCACCCCATTTCTGTTGTGCATAGGAAAACAGGGGAAATTCCAAGTTATTTGAAAATAACGCGATCGAGGCTGCTGACTTGGAATTTCCCCTGAAATGCACTGCACAGCGTAAATGGGGTGCACAAAAGTCAGTCAGTAAGTCACCACTGACTGATAGGTGACTGATAACTGACTGACTGATATTTTATAGGCAGACAGAGAACAGAGGATAGACAAATGGACAACAACAATAGCGGCATGGTGAAACTAACAGGGCTGTGGTTAGGGAAGACGAAGGCTGGCAAGAGCTATATGAGTGGCACCCTGGGCAATGCAAAAGTGATGATCTTCAAGAATGAGTTCAAGAAGGAAGGCGACAATCAGCCTGACTACAACGTGTATATTGCGCCAAAAGCCGATGAGGCTGCACGGGGACAGGGGCAGGTACTGACTAACGAGGTAATACCGTTTTAGTGGTGAATATCCTGTTACAGCCCTCGCTTACCTATCACAAAAAAAGGTTGACATAATGGCAAGTTGGAAGGACTTAGAATCACGAGTGGATGCACTGGAATCGACAGGACGCACCGTTGCTGTGCAGTATCAGGGGCAAGGGTTGCCTAAGTGGTTGGCTGCGGCAATGACGGTAAACGTGCTTGTGGTCAACATAAAAGGCGTGCGTTTGAACGATACGCTCTGCGTGGTGAAGTTGGCTGAACTAGAGAAGCTGCTGGGGCACGACGATTCTCTAGCCGTGGCAGATTAAGTAAAAGACGCATGTGTGTATAGGGCAGGATAACTATCATTTAATCAACCTATTATGCCTTTTACTTGACAATAAGTTGCAATTACATTTGCATAGGGTAAATGGGTGCACGTAAATACACGAGGCTGCAATAATAGTTACATGCTTTTGCAACGTGCAATCACGGCTCGGTATTTAATGAAGCTAATTAAATTGGTGAAATGAGTCTATTTTGAGCGAGATAACGACGGCTGAAATCATGCTTGTGGGTGAGGACGAAATCATCACCTCGCAGCAGTTAACACGGGGCACGCCGCCAGGCAGTAAGTTGACACCAGAGATGGTGGCTACCATTTGTTCCTATCTTGTCAGTGGCGCTTCGATTGTTCATGCCACACGGGCAGCGGGCGTGACACCTAAGACTTACCGCAACTGGCGTGACCGTGGTGATGCAGATCCAAACAGTGGTTATGCCGAGGCGTTTGGCATTTTTGAGATGGTGCGCTCTTTGTCGATTGTGCAGGACATAGCCTATATCCGCAGCGGCAAGCCACAGTGGCAATCACGAGCATGGCGATTAGAACGACAATTTCCGAATGAGTTCGCACTGCACAACCGGGTGAGCAGTACCGTAGACGCTACGCACAAGCTAGAGATTGTCTTTGCCAAAGTGAAAGAGAGTAGCGCCGATGACGACCAAGCGATTGACGTTACCTGAAGCACACTCGGCTAAGCAGCAAGAGATCATTGACTGGGAAGGGCATGGCGTTGCGTTCTGTGGACGCAGGTACGGTAAGACACAGGCTGCTGTCATAAAGCTTGTGGTGGCCGTCCTGTCACGTCCTGGGCTGTACTTCTGGGTAGGGCTGAGTTGGCGTAGCGCCAGTCTCAAGCGTGCAGAGCGTTTGCTGCAGGGTTACTGTCGCCAGGTATGGCGTGCTTTGGGCGAGAATCCTGAGAATCGAATTCGCATTTCAGACCACGAGATAATCTTCCCGAACGGCGGCGTGGTGTGGATGCGTACGGCTGACAACCCGGCATCCTTGGCTGGTGAGGGCGTCATGGGTGCGGTTTTGGATGAGTTTAGCCTAATGCCTGAATCGGTGTGGAGTGAATTTGTCGCAGCGTCGTTACTGGACTACGGCGGTTGGGCGTTGCTTACGGGCGTACCCAAGGGGATGAATTGGGCAAGTCGTTTGTGGATGCAAGCCAAGACACGGCCTGGCTGGAAAGCGTGGCAATGCAGCTCCTACGATAATCCGACGCTCAACAAGGAGGCGATTGACGAA
>MWWI01000324.1_pt1 | contig 10086 bp, 8 predicted proteins | sample 1047321 | NCBI WGS metagenome assembly MWWI01 (sample SAMN06349966, study PRJNA376086) | soil metagenome | isolation source: FI-1 sample Antarctic (ecotone) soil | place: Antarctica | reverse complement strand
TTTGGTAAGCCCGTGTTTATTAGGGTATAGGATTCGATTTGCTTCAACCGTCCTTCACCCAATTGCGCTCTGAGTAGACTACCTAGCATCAGAATGATATAATAATGGTAGTTATTTAATAAACCTATTTAGGTAGGTAAAATAAAAAAAAGACAGCCGCGTTTCCGTTCAAAGATTCGACTGTCTTCCGTGATACTCAATGATTGAGTCCTATTCTATTCTCATAATACTAACTCTCACGGAAGAAGTCAACTCAAATTCAGAAACGTCCGGCTCGGAGAAAATTCAGCATGGACAAATTTGAATTAAATCTAGACAGCACACCACAATTACAGGGTTATCAACCACAACTAAAAACAGCAACAATTGACGTTGCCGCACTCCTAGAAGAGTTTGACGAACTTTCCAAGCCAACAAAGGTAAAAGTTTTAGCTCACGATGAAATTCTAAGTGCGATTTTAGAAACCATTGAACCTATACATTTTCGAGCAATCGCAAAACTAGCCGACGACGAGAAACTACTTCAAAGACACATTCTAGTAATGTGTATTGATGAATTGCTGGTAAAGGTTAAGGAGCAGAATTTTGGTTTGGCTCGTAAAGACGATTTTATATTCGCCTTTAACGGCGAGTTCTGGAAGGAATTAGACAGGGAAATGCTAAAGAATTTTCTCGGTCAAGTTGCTACACGGTTAAGCGTTGGTAATTTAGAGGCAAAGCACTATGAGTTTAAGGACAAACTCTATAAACAATTTCTCGCGTCTGCGTATTTTGAGCCGATAAAGCCGAATACCGACGTTGTTTTACTAAACGCTCTGAATGGAACTGTTGAGATTACAAAAGATTCTCAGATAGTCAGAACATTTAACCGTAATGACTTTTTAACCTACCAGTTACCCTTTGAATACGACCAAAATGCGACTTGCCCGATGTTTCAATCTTATCTGGACAAGGTGTTGCCCGAAAATGAATTGCAGAACATTGTTTCTGAATTTTTCGGTTACGTCTTTACAAAAAACTTAAAAATGGAAAAAGCCCTGCTGTTATATGGTAGCGGGGCGAATGGTAAAAGTGTTTTATTTGACGTGGTGAACGCGGTTTTAAGTAAAGAAAATCTTGCCAACTTTTCACTCTCTAATCTTTTGGAAGAGCATAATCGCGCTTTGATAGCCAACAAACTATTAAATTATGGCTCTGAAATTAACGCCGCTAAAACCAGAGATGAATTCAAGAATTTGGTTTCCGGCGAACCAATACAGGCGCGGTTAAAATATGGACAATCTTTTACGATGATGAATTACGCCAAACTTGCTTTCAACTGCAACGAATTGCCGAAGGATTTTGACCATCAACACGCATATTTTAGAAGATTGTTAATCATTCCTTTTAGGGTAAAGATTCCTGACGCTGAACAGGACGCTAATTTAGCTCAAAAAATTATCAAATCCGAACTTGCCGGAGTGTTCAATTGGATAATTTCCGGTTTGAAACGCTTGTTAAAAGCAGAAAAATTTACAGAAAGCCAAATTGTTAAACAGACAATTGCCACTTACAAAACAGAGTCAGACAGTGTAGCAATGTTTATGGACGATAAAGGCTACAAGCCAAGTTCAACTCAATATATTTTCCTTAAAAACTTATACGCAAATTACCGAACATTTTGTCTGGAAGACGGTTCGTCTGCTCTGAAAAAATTAAACTTCAAACGCAGACTTGAAGAAAACGGTGTTCCAATGTCAGAAGTCAGCAATTTGATTAGAGTTTATTTGGAAACGCCGGGTGAATCTGAGGCGCATTTAGGTTTCTAAAAAAGTGAGTAAAGTGAGAAAAGTGAGTGTCAAAAAAACATTCTCCTTTGATTAGGTTTCTAAAAATAGTGAGTAAAGTGAGAAAAGTGAGTGTCAAAAAAACATTCTCCTTTGATTAGGTTTCTAAAAATAGTGAGTAAAGTGAGAAAAGTGAGTGTCAAAAAAACATTCTCCTTTGATATTTGGTTACTGGTCAGATGAAAACCTACACTAATTTTTCTTTTTTTTTAACATTGTTTATTCTTTTTTAATAATATTTACTTTTGTTAGTTTTATTTGATTTTATTGATAATAAAGGACTTAAAGAATTTGAAGTTTTAAGTTGAAAGTGCAAGGTAAAGGAGAATGTTTTTTATTGACTCACTTTTCTCACTTTACTCACTTTTTGACTTTTGGAGAAAACAAAAATGGTAGGACTTGAAAAATATCACGGCACAAAATCACGCCACACTTGCCCGTCTTGTAACTCTAAAAATGATTTCACAAGATTTATTGGCGATGACGGAAGTTATATTGCTGATGCCGTAGGAATTTGTAACCGCGCTTCCAAATGTGGATATAGCTACACAGCTAAACAATTTTTCGCAGATAACCCTGAAAGAAAAATAGGATTGACGTTCGGCAAGAGCAAGAGAAAAGCGAAGAGTAAAGGCATATCAAACTATGCCTTAACCAATACAAACGCCTCACAGCCGCCGGAAGCTGGTAAGGGTTTTGACTATATCGCGCCGGAGCATTTGAAAACAACTTTCGGTAGTTATGAAAATAACTCTTTTGTTCTATTTCTGTTAAATCTGTTTCCTGATAGCACAGAAGAAATTCAAAGTGTTTTGAAAATGTATCTGGTAGGGACTTACTCTGATTATCAAGGGTGTTATACCTGCTTTCCAAGCCTCGACCGCTTACACCGAGTTTGCAGAGCGAAACTTATCAGATTTAACGCAAAGACAGGAAAGCGTCTGAAAGGAAAATATGATGTTTCTTCTTTGGTTAGAAAACTAAAACTCAAAGAAGATTTTAATTATAAACAAGTCTTTTTTGGTGAACATCTCTTGACTAGATTTCCCGATAAACCGATTGCCGTTGTAGAAGCCGAAAAGACGGCTATCATAGCCAGTCTTTGTATGCCGCAATTCGTTTGGCTTGGGAGTAACTCTAAGCAGTGGTTAAAGGTTGAACGACTGGAACGGCTCGGCAAACGCCAAGTAATTCTGTTCCCAGATGCTGACGGATTTGAACAGTGGCAAGCCGTCGCAACGGACGCAAACAGACAAGGCTTAACAGTCAGAGTCTCAACTCTTATAGAGACGCTAGCCACAGACGAACAAAAGAAAGAGGGGTATGACATAGCCGACTATTTAATAGAACAGGCACGAGTCGCACGAGTCCAACCCGTGCTACAACCTATTGTAGAACCGGTTGTAGCACGAATCGAATCAACGATTATTGATTACTCAAACCCTTGCACACTCAGTCAAGAAAGGGTGGATGCGCTGTGTAATAGATTTTGAACACGAACTCACAACAAAAGGAGATAAAGAAATGGATTGGAATTTAGAACTTAAACGATTAGAAGCCGCGCAACTCGAAGAAGAAGAGGCTAAACGTCTTGAAACGGTATCTTATGAAATGAAACAACTAGAGGATTACAACACAGAGATGAACTCACTTAAAGAAGAGTTAGACCAGAGTAAACAAGAGTTGACAGAAGTGTCGGTTAAAAACCAACTTGTTATAAATGAATTAAACAAAAGACTTAACGTCCTTAACGCAGACTTACGTTCACGAAGTGTAGCCGCGTCAATGAGTGCTAATGCTATTGAACACAGGAATCTAGAGATGATTGAAGCGAGAAACCTACGAAACTCGGTAAAATCTACTCGCTATGACGGGACGTATGAGAACGATTTAGAATTTACCAAATACATGGTAGCTGAACAAAACCTGCAATTGTCAGAAGAAAACCTACGATTAGCACGGGAAAACCGTGTTGAACTGATGAAAGCGTTCGACGAGCTGAATAACTCCGAAGAGCTTAAAACTCTTACTGCTAAAGTTTCTGAATTGACTGCGGAGATTCTTACAGCGCAACGAAGGGTTTTTGACGTTGGGTATAAAAGAACTGACATAAACGCCAAACGTAACATTTTAGACTTTCAGGTTAAGAAAAAACTCGAAGAATCAACCGTTTGACCGTAAATCTCAGCAGATTTCGGTTTGTATAACGGTCTCAACCCGTTCCGACAATGGTTGAGTAGTGTTTATAAGGATTTTGAAGGATTTTGAAGGGTTGTGGAATTGATGTTTTGATTGCATCCCCGTTTGCATGATTTTTATGACAATCAATAGTTGGAAAGAAGTAAAGGAAACCTATAAACAATGTTTTGTAGCTTTCGAGAATCGTCATTATCGTAACTTATATAACAATGTTTAACGATACGGCTAAACCATGACAAACCATTGACAGGCAAGGGTTAAACCCTTATTACACACAGTTTGAACAGGGGTAGGGGGTCTTTAATAGAGTATTGACCGGGTATTTTGATTCGAGAAGATTTTCACGCGGTGTAGAAATTAGGGGTCGGGTAAAATTCCCGGCACGACAAAAATTTTGGAGTAACAAAAAAATGAACAACAATATGAATGAAACGGATATAGAAGAAGTGGCATTAGGTGATAACAAACTTTTACCTGAGAAGACAGCGGCGAAAGTTCTGGGAGTGTCCTATCAGACGCTAAAACGACTGCGAGGTAAAGTCCCCTATTATAGAGTAGCCGGAAGGGTGTTATACCGCGCTGGTGAACTGGAGATATTCCTAAAGAAGTGCCGAATAGAAACATAACAATTTGCTGTTTGGTTGTCCATGACGTAACAGCGAACAAGCGGTTGGACGGGTTTTGATGTTCTCAGTTCAACCGCTTATTTCACCATGTTAAATATATCAAGAAAAGTTTTGGAACTTGAAGACGCGAGCAAGCAACAATTTGCGGACTATCTGAAATCCCACTTAACCACAGCGGAAAAGACGTTTTGGAAACGGGTTAAGGACGGTCAAATACCGTCTCTGAATTTTGAACCGCAAAAAATAATAAACGGTTGGATTGTGGATTTCTATTCACCGTCTATCAATTTGATTATAGAAATTGACGGCTCTTCGCATGACAGAAAAGAAACAAAAAAAATTGACGCTGTGAAAGATGAAAAACGGAAAAACTCCGGCTATCTTGTTCTGCGGTTTAGTAATCTTGAGATAAAACTGTTTTTAGAGCATTGTGTTGCTCGTGTCTGCCAAGTCGCTCTGATTTATCTGACTGGAAAAAGGAAAACCGCTTTACGAGACTATATGAAATTTAACGGTTTCTCGGAGTCAGAGGACGTGCTTTTCTATTTACGAAATTTGATAAACGGCAATGGTCAAAGGAAAATATCGAGTGTAAAAGTGTCTGAGAGACGCGCCTTGAAAAATCTTGCCCGTCAAAGGCTTAAACCGCTATTGAAATAAGCCGTGAATTTACCCGCACGGCTAGCCGGAACGGTTCATTTACCTGTTGTTTAGAATCGTTCCGGCATCAGATAAAAAGGTTAGGTGCTTACCTCTCCTAACCTTGTCAGTAGAATTGCGGTCTTGATTAAAATCTCCTAAGCGATTCTACTGACAGATTTCCGGTATTTAATGCCTTTGATTACACATTCTTACAAAATGTGTAATCTTGATTTCTGATAAAATCTCCGCTAAAATTTAGTTACTGTTGAGCAGGTAATTGTTACTCTCTGTCGGCACTCTTAACAACCCGTTTAACGGCTATTAGAAGCCCTCTAACAACCTTGAATTACAAAGGGTTAGCCAACCTACCAACCAACTAAACAAAGCCTTCCTAGAGCCTTATTTCAACCGTGTCATTTCGCGCCTTGTCATAGCTTGGCAATAATGATATAAATTTACTGTCTATGAATAAATTAGAAGCGGCGGAAGAGCTGAAAATCAGTGTTAGAAGTCTTCAAAGGTTGGCTCAAACCAAAATTCTGACTGTGATTTACAAACGCGGCAAAAGCGGCAAGCAAGAGGCTGTCTTTGATGCCGAAGAAGTTGCCGAATATAAACTCGAACGGGACAAGCCAAGCACACAACTAATCAAACCGCCAAACCATGACAAGACACGGGCGCGAAATAACATCCTTGAATTTGTAGAGGTTTTCAGAAATTCTCTGACCAGCCAAAAAACGGTCGTTCCGGTAGCTGACAAAATTCTTCTCACGGTCAAAGATGTCAGAGGTTTAACAAGCCTGTCAGAAAAGCGGATTATAGAAGCAATTAAGACAGGAAAACTTGACGCTAAATTTATTGGAAAAGGGTATAAAATAAAACGAACTGACTTGAACAATTTTATAGGTGGGTTGTAAGTATGGAACTTCTATTCTTTATCTTTATTATTTTGATTTTCGCGGCTACGTTTTTAATGCTGTTCATAAACGTGATTATTTTGGTCTTTGGAGAGAAACGAAACGTCAGCGCGTCAGAGAAAATTGAGGTGAACACGGTTAATCAGTTTCGGAATTTTTGACCGTCTTGAACTTTGGTAAGCCCGTGTTTATTAGGGTATAGGATTCGATTTGCTTCAACCGTCCTTCACCCAATTGCGCTCTGAGTAGACTACCTAGCATCAGAATGATATAATAATGGTAGTTATTTAATAAACCTTTAGGTAATAAAAAGAGCCACACCCGTTTCAAAAAGTTATGACTCTTTTAGCAAACTCATTAGCTGAGCCTCATTCTAATTCGTATCATCTCATAATCTGCTAAAAGAAGTCAAGGTCTAAATAAAACGGTTCGGCTATCTAAAAATAGTTCGGGCTGTTTTGTGTGTTCATAAATCACAAGGCGTCCGTAAAACTCAGGAGTTAATTATGGACAAGACAAAACAAAACACAACACAATTTACAGGTATTTACCGGAGGGCAAAATAAATGACGGTAAATAATTTAGATAGATTCAAGCGTTCTAACCCTTGTCCGATTTGCAGAGGCTATGAAACTGGAAAACGGGGAACGGGTAAACGCTGTTATGGTTTTCTTTCCAACAATGGAAAGGATGATTATGCTCACTGCACGAGAGAAGAGTTTTCAGGTGGAATACAACAAAGAGGTGGTGAAACATACGCTCACCGGCTTTACGGTGCTTGTAATTGTGGAACGGAACACAACCCTAAACAAACCAATTCAAAACCAAATCCAAAACAGCCGTCAAATTTAACCGCCGATGGTTTTATAGCGGAGTTTGATTATATAGACGAATCCGGGACGCTTCTCTTTCAGGTATGTAAAAAACCGGGCAAGTCTGACGATAAGCGATTTACTCAGCGAAGACCTGAAAATGACGGGAAATGGATTTGGAATCTAGGTGAAACCCGGCGCGTTCTTTACCGATTGCCGGAACTGATAAACGCAGACAAAACAGAGACAGTCTATATTCCCGAAGGCGAAAAAGATGTCGAAGCTCTTCGCAGTTTAGGTTTAACCGCTACTACAAATTCGGGCGGTGCTGGTAATGGTAAATGGCGTAAGGAATATAACGAATATCTAAAAAATAGAACGGTAGTCATTTTACCGGATAATGACGATATTGGACGCGCTCACGCCATTAAAGTAGCAGAGTCGCTAAAAGGAATTGCTAAGAGTATAAAAATCATTCATCTACCGGATTTGTCGGAGAAAGGCGATGTTAGCGACTGGTTAGAGTCGGGTGGGACGGTTGAAAAACTGAAAGAAATTATCAAAAAGGATTCTACCAAAAAAACAACAAACACCAGCATCATCAGTGCTGTTGATTTGATGAATAAAGATTTTCCAGAACAGAAATATGCGGTTGAAGGAATTCTTTCCGAAGGTGTAACAATCTTCGCGGGTAAGCCAAAACTAGGTAAAAGCTGGTGTGGTCTTGGTCTCGCCTTAGCAATCGCCAGTGGTGGAAAGGCTTTTGGGAAAATCCCAGTTGTGCAGGGGAACGTCCTGTATCTTGCATTAGAAGATGGTGAAAGAAGACTTCAAGACCGCTTCGAGAAACTCTTGGGAAATGAAGGAAAAATTCCCGCCGATTTACAATTTGCAACACATTGGGAAAGGTTAGATAACGGTGGTTTAGAGGCATTGGAAGACTGGTTAATAGAAAATCCAAACGCGAGAGTTATTTTTATCGACACTCTGAAACGGGTAAGAGCACGGGAATCAGGAAACCGGCAATTGTACGACAGTGATTACGAATCTATCGCGCCGCTTGGAGACCTAGCCCGTAAATATGGCATCAGTGTTGTGCTAATTCACCACACCAGAAAACAGGAATCTGATGACCAGATGGACTCAATCAGTGGAAGTTTTGGTTTAACAGGCTCTGCCGATGGTGTGCTGGTGCTCACTCGTGCCCGTATGAGCACTCAATCTAAATTACACGTCATAGGCAGAGACAGCGAAGACAAAGAATTAGTTTTGGAATGGAATAAAGGAACTTTTGGTTGGACTTTAGCAGGAGACGCAGAGGAATTAGCGGTTAGTAGAGAGAGAAGAGACATTATTGAAATTCTAGCCTACTACCCAACCCGATTGACTCCAAAAGAGGTAGCTAAAGAACTTAACCGTAATGAGGCATCTATAAGGAAAATGATGAATCGTATGAATAATGATGGTCAGATAGATAATGACGGTTTAGGTAATTACACCGTTATAAATAAAAACAACAAAAGTGAGTCACAGGTGTCACTCATGTCACTCATGTCACTCAAGTCACAGGTGTCACTCACGTCTCCGACTAGCGAGAGTGACAGCAGTCACTCTGATTGTCACTCACCCTGTCACTCAAAAACCGCCATAAACACCAATGAAAACGGGCACTTGTCCGTTAGAGTGACCGGAGTGACACCTGTGACACCTACTGACCGAAGTGGCAATCCGAGTGACAATCCGAGTGACAATCCGAGTGACAATCCGAGTGACAATCCGAGTGACAGCAGTCACTCAACCGGTCACTCAACCGGTCACTCACTAATCGGACTCACTGAAAAACCGATAGAAACAAAGGTTGCCGCAAAAGCAATAAACCTTGACTCAGCATTTTGAACGAACTAAAAAGGAGATAAAGAAATGGATTGGAATTTAGAACTTAAACGCCTCGAAAATGAACAACTCGAAGAGAAAGAAGCCGCAAAAATGGAAACGGTATCTTATGAAATGAAACAACTAGAGGATTACAACACAGAGATGAACTCACTTAAAGAAGAGTTAGACCAGAGTAAACAGGAATTAGAAGAAGTTTCAAATCGTAATCAACCTGTTATAAATGAACTAAATCAACGGCTTAACATCATGAACGCAGAACTTAAGTCTAAAAGCGTTTCAGCTTCTATGTCAGCTAATGCTATTGAACACGCTAATTTAGAAATGATTGAGGCGAGAAAATTACTAAACTCCCTCAAAAGCACTCGCTATGACGGGACTTATGCGAACGAATTAGAATTCGCCAAATACATGTCAGCTGAACAAAATTACGAGACAGCGAGAGAGACACTCCGAGTAGCAAAAGACGAACGTATAGAACTGATGAAAGCGTTTGAAGATTTGAACAACTCCGAAGAACTCAAAAATATGACTAATCGGCTTGCCGAATTAACAAATGAAATTCTGACAGCACAAAGACGGGTGCATGACATCGGCTATCGCCGCATGAAAATAAACTCTGAGCGTAATGTTTTACAATTTCAGGTTGAAAAGAAACTCAAACAAGCCATTTAACCGAAAATCTCAGAGGATTTTGGGTTGTATAAGTCTCTAACCCTTGAAAACAAGAGTTTTATCAGTATTTGAAAGGGTAAAAGACAAGATTTTTATAGTTTATGAAACTGGCTTTAGGTTTGCATTTCTGTTTGCATGATTTTTATGGCAATCAAAAGGTTGAATAAAAGTAAAGCAACGCAATATCTAGAGATTATTGACCATAACAAGATGTAGTGGGTTTGGGCAGTCAGAATTGAAAAGATGGTTTTATGGAAAGCACAATAGGTTGTGGTTAATGCCCGTAAAGCCTTAAAAATCAATAACATAATGACTATTATCAGACACGAAACAGTTTTTAGACTACGGTTAAACCAAGATTTAACCATAGACAGGCAAGGGTTAAACCCTTATTACACACAGTTTGAACAGGGGTAGGGGGTCTTTAATAGAGTATTGACCGGGTATTTTGATTCGAGAAGATTTTCACGCGGTGTAGAAATTAGGGGTCGGGTAA
>MWWI01000323.1_pt1 | contig 10102 bp, 9 predicted proteins | sample 1047321 | NCBI WGS metagenome assembly MWWI01 (sample SAMN06349966, study PRJNA376086) | soil metagenome | isolation source: FI-1 sample Antarctic (ecotone) soil | place: Antarctica | reverse complement strand
ATACTAAATTGGCTTTGCTATAAATGAATTCTGACAAAAACTATTTACGTAAGAATAAAATACAGCTATTTATATTTGTATTCAACCTTAAAAAGATACGATATAGCTCTTCATGGAAAATTATATTACAGCAATTGAAGAACTTTGGCAAACAAGAGATACTATAAGCAAAAACAAGGATCAATTTGCTAAAGGAAAGCCTATTATAGATGATATAATTTCTTTGCTTGATCAGGGGCGTATTAGTGTTAGTTATAAAAAAGATGGTCAATGGTTAGTTAATGAGTGGGTAAAGAAAGCAATATTGCTTAGTTTTAAAACATCGGAAATGAGAATTTTTGATGGAAATTTTGCAAAATGGTACGATAAAATCGAGCCCAAATTTGCTAATGGTGATGAAGATCAAATTAAGCAATCTAATTCAAGATTTGTACCAGGCGCTTATATAAGAAAAGGAGCGTTTATCGGCAAAAATGTTGTAGTGATGCCTTCATTTATTAATATAGGAGCACATGTTGGAGATGGGTCATTGATTGATACATGGGCTACGGTTGGATCATGCGCATATATTGGAAAAAACTGTCACATCTCGGGGGGAACTGGTATTGGTGGCGTGCTTGAACCTTTGCAAGCTAACCCAGTAATTATTGAAGATAATTGTTTTATCGGCGCAAGATCAGAAATTGCCGAAGGAGTACTAATAGAGGAAGGTTCTGTAATTAGCATGGGAGTGTTTATTGGTGCATCTACTAAGATAGTCAACCGTAGTACGGGCGAGATTATTTTTGGTAAAATTCCCGCTTACTCCGTTGTTGTGCCTGGTTATGTGCCCGCAAAAGAACATGGGATACCAGGACTTTCATGTGCGGTGATAGTTAAACAAGTGGATCAAAAAACTCGCCAGAAAACAAGCATCAATGAGTTACTTAGGGAACTGTAGCTTGTTGAGTTAAAGAGTGGTATCAATTTAATTTATTACAAAAGGTAATGAGACAAATTATTATATTTGGTAGTTCCAGGAGCTTTGGAAATACCAGAAAAATGGTAAATGACATAACAGCACAATCTAATATAGATTTAGTGGATTTAAATACATTAGATATTACTCCATATGATTATGAACATCGTAATCAATCTGATGATTTTATACCGCTTATAGAGCGACTCGTGACTTACGACAAAATTATTATAGCGACCCCAGTATATTGGTATTCAATGAGCACTCAGGTAAAGATTTTTTTAGATAGGTTCAGTGATATCTTAACAATTAGAAAAGATCTTGGCCGTAAGTTCCGTGAAAAAAAATTATTTGTGTTAGCAAGTTTTAATTCATCATATCCTATGGGGTTTGAGAATACTTTTGAACAGATATGTGAATATATGGGAATGGAGTATCTAGGTACTAGCTTTATTTATAGTGGAACAGAAAATTTAGAATTTTTGACAAATAATATCTTTCAGGTAGAAAAGGCAAAAGTGATGCTTAATATAGATCAATATCCATAGGAATCTTCAGCTTCCCTTATTGCTTTAGTAAACAACCTGAAAAAATTATCTGTTGTTTTGTTTGCTAGCTCTGCTGTACTTACGCCCTTTAGTTCTGCCAAAAATTCAACTACATATTTAGTATAGGAAGGTTCGTTGGTTTTGCCTCTTTTTGGAACAGGAGCAAGATAAGGTGAATCTGTTTCGACAAGTAATCGATCAAGTGGCACATGTTTGATAGCGTCCCTTAATGATTCGGCATTTTTAAAAGTAACAATACCGGAAACTGAAATATATAAGCCAAGGTCTAGCATTTTAGCAGCAAATTCTTTCGAGGATGTGAAACAATGAATTAATGCAGGAAACTCTTTATGTTTCTTATGTTCTGCAATTATTCTTGTCGTATCTTCTTCGGCATCGCGCGTATGAATAATCACAGGCAGGCCATTTTCTTGGGATGTAAAGATATGCTCCTCAAATGACTTTCTTTGTAGAAGGTGATGTTTGGGTTCTTTATTATAGAAATAATCAAGCCCAGTTTCGCCAAGTCCTATTACTTTATCATCAGAGCTTAAACGACGTAATTCTTCGGAAGGTGTTATCGTTTCTACTTCGCTAGGATGGACGCCAACAGATGCATATACATTATCAAATTTCTTTGCGATAGAGAGAATATTTTCAAAATTATCTAGTCTTGTGCATATTGTTTGTAGGTATTTTACCCTCGACTCCTTTGCACGGTTTACAATATTATCTGTGCTGTCATAGTCATTAAGCATATCGAGATGGCAGTGAGAATCTACAATAATCATTTTTCAAACCTCGGAAATATAGGTATAGGCTGAATGATTGCAGATGATGGTTTTAAAGCATATTTTTTGTTCAAATGAGTAAATGATCTTTGATCGTTGGGCACGTTTAGCTGATCAAGGATTTTTGAGGCTGAATCTGGAACGAATGGCTGCAACATGATGCCAATAAATCGTATAGACTCAAGTAAATTATACAGTACTTGATTCATCTTAATCGTATCCGTGTTTTTAAGACTCCATGGCGCCTCTTTATCTATATAGATATTAGCTTGGTCAGTGATATGAATTATATTATCCAGAACTTTATTTATTTGAAACTCCTTCATGGCAGTAATATTTTGTTGCTGAATTGATAAAATATCAAGTAGCAAAGGGGTGTTATACGCTTCATCAATATATGAGGGTAACACGGAAGGGATACTAGCGTTACAATGTTTAAATACGAATGAGCTTGTGCGCTGTAAAAGGTTGCCTATCTTATTAGCAAGCTCGCTATTATTTCGTGTAATTAAATTTTCTTTTGAAAAATTACCATCATTGCCAAAAGTTACTTCCCTCATTAAAAAATATCGAACTTGGTCAAGGCCAAATTCTTTGACTAAGCTAAACGGGTCTATTACGTTGCCTAAGGACTTAGATATTTTTTGTCCTTCATTAGTCCACCAACCGTGAGCCACAACAGATTTGGGTAACTCAAGATCAGCTGCCATTAAAAATGCTGGCCAATATACGGCATGGAATCTCAGTATATCTTTACCAACAACGTGGGCAGAAGCTGGCCAATATTTTTTGAACTGATTTCCTTTATCTGGATAGCCTAGAGCCGATAGATAGTTTGTCAATGCATCGAGCCAAACGTAAACTACATGTTCGTCGTTACCGGGAACTTTAATGCCCCAATTAAAACTGGTACGCGAGACAGAGAGATCTATCAGACCGCTTTTAACGAAGCTAATCACCTCATTTCGTCTCGATTCAGGAATGATAAATTCTGGATGGTTTTCGTAATATTCAAGTAGTTTATCTTGCCACTTTGATAAGTTAAAGAAATAGCTTGGTTCTTCGATCCACTCTACTGGCGCTCCAGTCGGTGCTAGGCCTTCCTCAGTTAATTCTTTTTCGGAATAAAATGCTTCGTCTCTAATTGAATACCAGCCGGAATATTTCCCAAGGTAAATATCGCCGTTTTCTATTAACTTTGACCAAAAGTGCCTTACGGCTTCTTTATGTCTTTCTTCCGTAGTTCGTATAAAATCATCATTAGATATATTTAATGTTTGCATCATTTGACGAAATATCATTGATGTTTTATCAGTAAATTCCTGTGGCGAGATCCCATGTTTTTCAGCTGATTTCTCAACTTTTTGACCATGCTCGTCTGTACCAGTTAAGTACTTTACATCTTTACCAGCTAGGCGCATAAATCTGCTGATAACATCGCAGGCTATGCTTGTGTAAGCATGACCTATATGCGGCACATCATTAACATAGTAAATTGGGGTAGTTATGTAGAAGTTTTCTGAGATAGACATTATGTGTAATCTTTGAATTTAGTAATATAAAAATAGGTTTAAACTAAACTATTATCAAGCTAATTCACTGATTTAAGCGTATCGTTAATAGCTTTTAATAGGTCTGACTGTTTATAAGGTTTGTATAATATAGTAACATCAGAGATAACATGCCTTTTCAGCTCTTCTTCTTGCGAGACCAAGCCGCTTTGAAAAATGAATGGTATATTGGCAAATCGTTCATCTTCTTTTAGCTTGGAGTATACCTGGTAGCCATTTATGCCAGGAAGCATAATATCAGACAAAACAAGAGCTATATTACTTGCATATCTTTTTGCTAGCTCAATTGCTTCGTTCCCAGAGAAAGCCCCAACAAGTTTGTAATCAGTAAAGTTAGGTATTATTAGTTCGGCTAAAGTATGGCAAACTTTCTCATCATCAATAAATAGTATTATGTTTCTTTTCTTCATAAATTAGACGTTAATCAGATTGTTTTATAGGAATGTAGAATGTTATTGTAGAACCAATGTCTGAATTGTTGAAGGCAAAGATTTTACCATCATGTGCCTCAACAATTTCACGGCATATCGTAAGCCCAAGGCCATCACCCTCTATTTCTTGACCAGCAGAGCCACGAATGAAGGGATCAAATATACTACTTAGTTCCTCTTTGGCAATACCAATTCCTTCATCTTTGACAGAAATAAAACAAACAGCCATTTCGTCAACCTTATCGAGCCTAGCAGAAACAATTATTTTACCGTGATTTGAATAATTTACCGCATTAAAAATTACATTAGAAAGTAATTGGCTGATCCAAAATTTGTCTGCCATTGTAGAGCACCTTTCATCATTTGCCTCAAAACCAATCGTTATTTTGCTTTTTGTTAAGTTCAAATTTTTACTTTTCTCTACCGTGTCTTTTATAGTTTGTATAAGATCAATTCGTTCGAAATTAAACTCTATTGCATCCTTGTCGTTCTGATTAGTTGGGATTGAGTTCAAGAGAGAAGCAAGATTGTCGCTTGTCTCGACAAGAACAGATAAATATTTCTTTTTTTCAGAATTGCTTAAATTATCCCAGTTGTCTAAGAGGTAACTCGATATACCCCTGACTCCATGAATGGGTGTTTTTAATTCATGACTTAGCTTAGATAAAATAGAAACCACCACATTCTTTGGCTTAATATTTTTTGTCATAAACTACTCAATGATTTTTAAAGATTCATGTTTTTAGTCTAGTAATAATGTTATATTATAACTTATAAGATTACAATATTATACAATATAGCCACATATATTTTATATATAATATAAAATATATTAATAAAATAAAAAAATCAAGAAATTATATTGATGTGTTGGGGTAATTCACCATGGTACATAAGATATTGAGTATCAGAGCCTGAAGTTGAATTTAATCATTTGGCGCAACATCACGTTATTTCTTGGTCTTGCCAACTAATCTCCTGTAAATAGAAGATCCATGACTTGAGTTCGTGATGATTGGTGTTATTTTTTATAAAATATAACTTTCCGAAGGAAAGAGTTATTAGTTATTGTGATTTTCTCTGAAATAAGATACAATCCTTGGTAGGTATATTTGGTTAGTAAATGCGACAATTTATTACTTTTTTTATTACTATTTGTATATTTTTTGTTGCTTCCGCTGCCCAAGGAGTGGAAGATGCGGTGTATGTTGATATATACATTAAGGATCATAAGTTTTCTCCTTCTGTAATAGAGTTGCCACAAGGAAGAAAGATTATTATTACAGTGCATAATCAAGATCTAACAATTGAAGAATTTGAAAGTATTGATCTAAAAAGAGAAAAAATTGTACTGGGAAATTCAGAAACAAAGATTGTTCTTGCTCCGCTGAAACCTGGTGAATATAAATTCTTTGGCGATTTTCATCAAGATACTGCTCAAGGAAAAATTATTATAAAAGAGATAGCTAACGAGGCTGAAAAAGATGTTTAAAATAGCTATTGTAGTTTTTCGTGAATTTCTTGAGATAGCATTATTACTTGGCATAATAATGGCAGTTACAAAACCTGTAAAAAACTCAAGAACCTATATAGTACTTGGAGCACTGATTGGTATAGTGCTAGCAGTTAGGTATTATTAGTTCGGCTAAAGTATGGCAAACTTTCTCATCATCAATAAATAGTATTATGTTTCTTTTCTTCATAAATTAGACGTTAATCAGATTGTTTTATAGGAATGTAGAATGTTATTGTAGAACCAATGTCTGAATTGTTGAAGGCAAAGATTTTACCATCATGTGCCTCAACAATTTCACGGCATATCGTAAGCCCAAGGCCATCACCCTCTATTTCTTGACCAGCAGAGCCACGAATGAAGGGATCAAATATACTACTTAGTTCCTCTTTGGCAATACCAATTCCTTCATCTTTGACAGAAATAAAACAAACAGCCATTTCGTCAACCTTATCGAGCCTAGCAGAAACAATTATTTTACCGTGATTTGAATAATTTACCGCATTAAAAATTACATTAGAAAGTAATTGGCTGATCCAAAATTTGTCTGCCATTGTAGAGCACCTTTCATCATTTGCCTCAAAACCAATCGTTATTTTGCTTTTTGTTAAGTTCAAATTTTTACTTTTCTCTACCGTGTCTTTTATAGTTTGTATAAGATCAATTCGTTCGAAATTAAACTCTATTGCATCCTTGTCGTTCTGATTAGTTGGGATTGAGTTCAAGAGAGAAGCAAGATTGTCGCTTGTCTCGACAAGAACAGATAAATATTTCTTTTTTTCAGAATTGCTTAAATTATCCCAGTTGTCTAAGAGGTAACTCGATATACCCCTGACTCCATGAATGGGTGTTTTTAATTCATGACTTAGCTTAGATAAAATAGAAACCACCACATTCTTTGGCTTAATATTTTTTGTCATAAACTACTCAATGATTTTTAAAGATTCATGTTTTTAGTCTAGTAATAATGTTATATTATAACTTATAAGATTACAATATTATACAATATAGCCACATATATTTTATATATAATATAAAATATATTAATAAAATAAAAAAATCAAGAAATTATATTGATGTGTTGGGGTAATTCACCATGGTACATAAGATATTGAGTATCAGAGCCTGAAGTTGAATTTAATCATTTGGCGCAACATCACGTTATTTCTTGGTCTTGCCAACTAATCTCCTGTAAATAGAAGATCCATGACTTGAGTTCGTGATGATTGGTGTTATTTTTTATAAAATATAACTTTCCGAAGGAAAGAGTTATTAGTTATTGTGATTTTCTCTGAAATAAGATACAATCCTTGGTAGGTATATTTGGTTAGTAAATGCGACAATTTATTACTTTTTTTATTACTATTTGTATATTTTTTGTTGCTTCCGCTGCCCAAGGAGTGGAAGATGCGGTGTATGTTGATATATACATTAAGGATCATAAGTTTTCTCCTTCTGTAATAGAGTTGCCACAAGGAAGAAAGATTATTATTACAGTGCATAATCAAGATCTAACAATTGAAGAATTTGAAAGTATTGATCTAAAAAGAGAAAAAATTGTACTGGGAAATTCAGAAACAAAGATTGTTCTTGCTCCGCTGAAACCTGGTGAATATAAATTCTTTGGCGATTTTCATCAAGATACTGCTCAAGGAAAAATTATTATAAAAGAGATAGCTAACGAGGCTGAAAAAGATGTTTAAAATAGCTATTGTAGTTTTTCGTGAATTTCTTGAGATAGCATTATTACTTGGCATAATAATGGCAGTTACAAAACCTGTAAAAAACTCAAGAACCTATATAGTACTTGGAGCACTGATTGGTATAGTGCTAGCAGCAATATTTGCCCTATCTACACGAACAATTTCAACAAGCTTTGGTAGTATTGGCGATGAAATTTTTGACTCGGGCGTAATCCTTCTTACAGCAGCAATAATAAGCTGGACAGTAGTTTGGATGCAGGGTTATACAAAAAAGATTAAGAAAGATTTGAGTAAACTGTCAGAAAACATAACCGCTGGACGTGTCAGTCAGCTTATGTTAGTCCTGGTAGTTGCAACAGCAATACTTAGGGAAGGAGCAGAGGTTATCTTATTTGTTTATAGCATTTCGTCTGTAGAAAGTATCGAAGGTAATCAGTATTTAATAGGGATAGGAATTGGTGCTTTTTTTGGTTTAACAGTTGGTGTAGGTCTGTATTTAGGTCTTATGAAACTTGCTGGTAAATATGTTTTTAAGATTTCAACAATTTTACTTACCATGATTGCTGCAGGTTTAGCAGCTGAAGCAGCGGGCATCTTAACATCGTCAGGGTTTATAGAACTCTACTCCGACCAGCTTTGGGATACTTCTTGGCTTGTTAGTAACGAAAGCATAATGGGTAAAATATTGAATGTCATTATGGGGTATGACTCCAAACCAAATGGTATGCAACTTATGTTCTATCTTGCAAGCATATTAATAACTGTTAGCTTAATGAAATTAAAATCAATTATTTCACATAAAACCGATGCTTAAACTTTTTATAGAATTTATTCCGTTGATAGCTTTTTTTGTTGGTTACAAAGTTGATGGTATTTTTACTGCAACGTTATATACCCTTATTGCCACGGTTGGTAGCACAGTAATTACGCTTCTTCTCCGGCAAAAAGTAAGTAAAGTTCACTTGATAACTAATACATTACTCCTTGTTTCAGCAAGTCTAACTTTATTTAGTGGAAATACTACCTTCATTAAAATGAAACCAACTATTTTATATTGTATATTTGGCTTTGCGTTTTTCATTACAAATTTTAAATGGGAACCAGCAATAAAGATCGCGCTTGGCAATGCAATCCAGTTAGAAAACGACATATACTGGTTACAGCTGAACATAAGATTTATGTGGCTGTTTTTTACTATGGCTGCAGTTAATGAATTTGTTTGGCGCACTTTTCCAGAAGAGACTTGGGTTAATTTTAAGGTATTTGGAGCTTTACCAGCCACAATTCTTTTTCTTGCGTTCCAGATACCTTACTTGATAAAGCATAAGGCTCCAGATCTTCCAGAGACGCCTAAAACTTGAGTCTTCTCATATAATTCAATTATCCAATTTAAGTATGCATTAGGTAATATAAAGATATGGGAGCCAAAATATCCTTGACTTAAAGTAGTTTATCTTTTAATTTGTTTCTCATATTATGGCGGATGTAGCTCAGCTGGTTAGAGCACCAGATTGTGATTCTGGGGGTCGCCGGTTCGAAACCGGTCATTCGCCCCACTTGCAGTAAATTAACCAGTTTTTTTATCATTAAAAATTGCTAAAGAATTGTAACGTTTATTTAAGTAAAAAGACACTATTCTGCACAATGCCCAAATAAATATTATTTTATTATACTCCTTTGCTAAGCCTTATTATGTTGTTTTTCCTTTTATTTTGCACTTGTAGCTCAGCTGGATAGAGCGTTGCCCTCCGAAGGCAAAGGTCGTTGGTTCAACTCCAATCAAGTGCACCACCGTAATAAGTTTTTTCTCTTAAAGTTATGTTTTATACATAGCTTATATGTGACTAATTGTAAGGAATTAATCTTCAGGGCCTTTGGGAGATTGATTTCAAATTCACCTATTGAATTATTTACAAAGCTATGGGCTAAGCTCTTATTTCTGAATGGCAAAGTGTAGTATAATCCTGCCTCATTATATAGCCACAAGCATAAAAGATGAGTAAACCAAGTGCCGGACGAGGTAAAGTTTAGTATGATGTGTCTATCGTCCTTGAGTTGCGCCTTTAGGGCCAACTAAAGCAACTTGCTGTCTATGATTTACACCAGCTTTAGATGCTATTGCGCCTGCTGCATTTTGTACCTGATCTTTTAGTGTGGGGTTCATAGTCTTAGTCGAGTGTAGTTGGTCTGTATAGACTTTGGTAAGAGCAACTTTACCTACCTGAGGAATTGTTATACCTTCTGGAGGCTTGTCAATAACATCCATCATAGCTTTAACTAGTTTATCATCTCCCCTACCTATTGCGTTAGAGATAGCTTTCAGAGCTTGTTCCGGAGTTTTATCTTTAAGCTGCGCTAGAGCTTCTTCAGCCTTATCGACCTCAGGTTTTGGTGCTGAACTTCCTAGTAGTTTTCCTTTAATTGCTTGTGTTTGCTGTATAACTTCTGGACTTACTGGAAGGGTTGTAAATGGATTAATAGGCTGTTCCCCTAAAATAATGGATGATGTTACCGTGCCTGGCTCAATATTAACTATCTTAGCAGTGTGCAGGACCGGTGGGTCAACAACAACTGCCTGGTGTAGGAC
>MWWI01000322.1_pt1 | contig 10142 bp, 14 predicted proteins | sample 1047321 | NCBI WGS metagenome assembly MWWI01 (sample SAMN06349966, study PRJNA376086) | soil metagenome | isolation source: FI-1 sample Antarctic (ecotone) soil | place: Antarctica | reverse complement strand
TTTGAGAAGATCGGGGCAGATAATTACAAGGTTTTAATAACCTTAGTTCCACCACTAAGCCACGCCGGAAAGGAAGCCAAACAATTGTTGAAGGATTTGGAAATACCTTTTTTCAATACAGAAATTCAACGCAGAGCAATAACCAACAAAGCACCTTTGAACGGAGTAACAGTTAATACACTTAAAAACGGAAAAGAAGCTTGGAAAGAATTTTCTAAATTAAGTAAGGAGATTTTGAAATATGAGTAACAGATTCGCAGTTTTGAAAGAGGTTAATACAAAGAGCAGCAATAAAACTAAAAAACCCAACACAACTAAAAGGAAGCCTTTACAACAAACAGAAAATACTACCGAACCAAAGAAAAGGGGACGACCACGAGCAAAACGGAGCGACCCGAATTATTCACAAGTAACTGCATATATAGAAACTAATATACATAAAAAAGTAAAAATTAAATTATTACAGCAAGACAACCAACAGGAATTCAGCGAATTAATAAATAGTCTTTTAAAAAATTGGTTAGATAATTCATTATGAATAACAGATATTCAGCAACGCAAAATCCCAAAATTATTCTTACACTTATAAATACTTAGTTGCCCTATATTATTTTTAAATGTTAATTTACAAACAAAAATAATATAGATATGAGTAACCCTTTTAAAACTGACACTAGAAATTATAGAGATTACGAAACCTTGAAAGACCTTAAGTGGCATTGTGCTGTTTGTGAGTTAGAAGCAGGACAGGCTAAGACTTGGCAAAATTGGAGAGACGAACACGGTATTCAATTTGAAAAAGGAAAACTGGACGGAGCAAATTATAGTAAAAGTTTGCACTGCAATAATTGCAATCACAAAAGAACCCATAGAAAACTGCTAACGCTTGAGATTTCAGAAACAACTAGCATAAGAACACCAATAAAGCCCACGCTAGCAAAGAGAATAAAAACCTTATTAGGTAACAGAGAAGCCTTTTGGAACAGAAAAATACCACCAAGAATGCTTGAAGTCGACCATAAATTCCCACAAACCCGTTGGAACGAAGACGAAGAAAGTTACGATAATGCTACAGACGAGAAACTTATAGAAAAATTTATATTACTTACCCGCAGCAACAACTTACTTAAATCCAGAAATTGCGAACGTTGCGTTGTTACTAACAAACGCGGGAGGTTTCCGGGAATTGAATATTGGTATGAAGGAGATGAGGAGTGGAGAAAAGAACCCCACGACGAACAAGGGTGTATAGGTTGTTTTTGGTATGATCCCGATAAATGGAAAGAAGAGTTAAACAAATTAGTAACACTTCATAAAATAGTTAAATAAATTTCATAATAAACTTGTATTAAGTTTTAGGAAAAGTTAAGATGCCAGTTATAAATAAAGCTAAAGTTAGGGAATACATGGCAAAGAAAGACATTTTAACTTTTAAAGAATTGGCGGAGTGTTTGGGAATTTCCCAAACACAGCTTTCAAATATTCTTTCTAATAAATTTGAACCGATTAAGAGCAATGTTATTGATTTAGCAAAGTTCTTGGAAGTTGACGCTTTAGAAATTATAAAAGAGCTAGATCAGCCAAAAGAAAAATAATGAATTATATAGGTTCAAAACTTAAACTTTCAAACTTCATAAAAACAGAGATTCAGAGTGTTGTTGATAATAAAGATAAAATTTTTTGTGATTTATTTGCGGGAACAGGAGCAGTAGGAAAACTGTTTAAACCTAATTCCAAGAAAGTTATTGCAAACGATAGCGAGTATTACAGCTTTGTCCTGAACAGAAACTATATAGGTAATTCAAAAAAGTTAGATTGGCACAAGCGAATTGACAAGCTAAACCAGTTAGAAGAAGTAGAAGGTTTTATTTACAAAAACTATTGCTTTGGAAGCGGAAGCAAACGCTTGTACTTCAGCGACGAAAATGGAAAGAAGATTGACGCTATACGCCAAAGAATTAGAACTTGGAAAGAAAATAAAGAGATAACTGACAACGAATATTATTACTTATTAGCTAGTTTATTGGAGAAAGCAGACGCAGTAGCCAACACAGCAAGTGTTTACGGAGCTTTCCTAAAGAAATTAAAAAAGAGTGCCCTCAAGCCATTATGGTTAAAACCAGCTTTATTTGAAGTTGATAAGAGCCAACACGAAGTTTACCAAGAAGACGCAAATGATCTAATAAAAAATATAGAAGGAGATATTCTTTACTTAGACCCACCTTATAACGCACGACAATACGGAGCTAACTACCATTTACTAAATACGATGGCTTTATATGATGATTTTGTTCCGAACGGGAAAACAGGATTAAGAAATTACACACGTTCCAAATTCTGTTCAAAAGTCACAGTAAAAGAAGTTTTTGAGGAACTAATAAAAAACGCTAACTTTAATTTTATTTTTCTGAGTTACAACAACGAAGGCTTAATGCCCTTAGATGTTATCAAGAGCGTTATGAGTAAATATGGAAAATATCATTTTCAAGATATTAACCACCAACGCTTTAGAGCTGATACAGATAAGAATAGAAATTACAAAGCTAATAACACAACAGAATTTCTACACATACTTGAAAAACTTAATTAAAATTTAATAATTCCTATCTAAAAAGCCATACCTAAAGCAATAATAAAACTTTTCTTTCATATTGAATAAGAAACCCAAAATTTCTTTGATTTAAAAAGAAGAGAAGCCGTATAAACGGCTTCCTTTTTATGATCATTATTGTACTGAAAGACGGTTACTATTTTAAAGAACCAGTTTTCTGATTTCTTCACTTTATTCCGCCCACGTTTTTTTACCGCTAAGACGACTTCTAGGTCGTCACCATTCCCGGATTTGCCAACTACACAAACTTTAAACCAAGTTCGCTTTGTTTGCTTTTTTTCGGGTCTTTGAAAACCTATAATACTGCCAGTTAAAAGACAGATCATAAGTTCTTCGTTGGTAATAGTTCTTTCCGGCATTCTTTCATCGAAAGCATGCCCTTCAAGAACCACGCCAGCCTTACCTGAAAAACCCATTTTGCAAACCCTTTCTTGAAGAGTTTTTAAAACCGCTTTTGCAGCTAAAGCCCGTTCACTCGTATTGAGAACGATCATGAAAATATATTACATATAAAGCGAAAATTTTTCAACAGAAATTCAACAGAAAAAGGGAAACGTCTCCCACAACCGTTTCCCTAATAATGCGGTTTTAGCCTATCAGGGCGACAGGCTAAAACCGCATTTCAACCCTATCCTAATTGACTAAAATTAACAACTAAAATCATCTTTAAAAAGATTTGCATTATTTTTTGATAACCGCTAGACTTGTATTAGAAACGATAGGGCAAGGTATATTGAACGCCACCACTTGCCCCAAAGCGGGCAAGCGAAGGCGTTCAATCCTTGAATTTTTTGCAAGCAAAAAATTGAAACCCAAAACCCGTTACGAAAAATTGTTATTCACAATTTTTCTATATTTTGCCCCGCTAAACTTGAGAGAAAATTTAGTTGAAAAGGGCAAAATTAAAACATTTATTTAAAATAAAAAGGAGATATTTTTAACATGGAAATTCACGAAAAATTACCAATACAGTTGGACACGAAAACCAAAACGCTGACGATTTTGGAAACAAGCGAGAGCGGAGAACGGAGTCGAGTAACAGCGGATTTACAACTCATTGAAACGAACGAATTCAACGAATCAACAGGAGCGAAAATTTACGAAGTAAAAGGGAGAGTATTTGTATATGATAGAGAAAAAATACAATAAACTAACAGCAGAACTAAAGAGCAAAATAGCTGTTTTAACGCTCAGATTCAGACTTTATATTGTTGAAAAATTCAACATAAAGACGAGCAATTTGATCGACACAATAAACAAGATTCGATATATAAAACTAGAGATTTTAATAGGCGAATATAGAGATAGACTGGTTGAAAAATACGCAGGAATTTAAGGAGAAAAACATTGAAATTAACAAACTTTGAGATACATTTTGACGAAGAAACAGGCAGAATTTTAGTTCTAAAACCGACACGAGAAGAAGGACGAGCCGCAGTAATTGAAATTAAAACTAACGATCCCGAACAGATTCAAGAAGCAATCCGGACGGGGAAGCAAGTAATTTTCACAGCAGAGATATTGCTAGAGGTCAACAAACATGAGAATTGAATTAAAACCGATAACAGTTAGATTTACTGAAGAAGAAAAGAAAAAAGCGGAGCAAAACGCCACAGCCGCAGGACTTTCAGTTTCAAGATTTTTGGCAAAGACCGGCAGTAAAGGAAACCAACCGATCACCGCTGAAGAAAAGCAATTTTATATAAAAATTTTGGCTCAAATAAAACCTGCCGCGAGCAACTTAAACCAACTCGCCGCCAAAGCCAACGCCGGAAAACCACCGTTGGCTTTGGAAATCAGCGAAACATTAAAGGAATTAAGATATTTAATAAAAATTATCAAAGACGAAATCGACGCTTATCCAAAAAAGGAGATTATTTCATGAGTATTCTGAAATTTTCAGGCAAGTGTAATCCCGCCGCCAGTGCCGCAAACGTAGAATATATTTCACGCGATTCTGCTTGCGATTCGCTTACTTTTCATAATTTAGAGGAGTTGGACGCAGGAGATAAACAACAAAACAAGGAAAACGCTTTGAATTACGCGGAGGAGCGTGAAATTGAAGAAGAAAGCAGAATCATCGGAAACGAACGCGGAACGCCCCGAAACCATAACCGCATGATTATTTCCTTTGATAGAAAAGAAGAAACAGAAATTGCGAAGGAAGAAACACATAAATTTTTAGACAAAGAATTTCCAAGTCAAAAGGCTATCGTGGCGATCCACCAAGACAGCGAACATACCCATGCTCACGTTTGGCTTGACTGCAGGGATAAGGATACAGATAAGAAAACGCAGATAGAACCTTCAAAATTCAAAACTATGGACGAGCGCTGGGCGAAACAATACGACGAAAGATATAAAACTAATTACGAGAAAGAATACAAAGAAAAAAAAGCAGAAACACGAGCATGGAAGCGAGAACAGGCAAAATTGAAAAAAGAAGGAAAACAACCGAAGCCGGAAGATAAACCGGAACGACATAACGACGATAAAAAACAGATTTTGAAAGAAAAAGAATTAAAAGATCATGGCATTATCAAAGAAACAACTAGAGAAAATCAACGAATTACTACAACAGGACATCGAGCTGTTAAAGATTCAGAACAACAAATTAATCGAACAAAACAGGAACTTGAGCGTTCAGATTCAGCAGAAAACAGAGCAATTCACGAGGCTAAAGAACTACGTGAATCTATTGAAAGAAGAAGTTTAGAAAAGGAAAGAAATCAAACAAGAGGAAGATAAAAATATGCAAAATTTAATTGACTTTTTAATACAGTTATCAGGAGGACTAATGAACTTAGGTATTTATCTACTTGGTTTATTTTTCTTCTTTTTAGTAGTAAGAACCTTTTTTAGTTCACCAACTAAAAAAATAGATTCTGAAAAGGGAACGGCACACTTTGCGGAAAGAAGGGAAATTCAGCACTTACTACACCCTGCAGGAGAGCAACCCGCCGCCGGTTCGCTTCTGATCGGTAAGTGGCACGAAACAAGTATGTTTAGAGCAAAACATAAGTGGCTTGTTCTTCCCAGAAGCCTGACGACGCGGCACACGCTTATCGCCGCACCGAGCGGAGCAGGGAAAAGTAGAACTTTATTTTTGCCGAATTTAGTTTCTCATAAACAAAAAGTTTCTTTCATTGCTACTGATCCAAAATCAGAACTTTGGACATTTACAGCCTTACAACAGATCAGACCGATCAGATTCGCCCCAACCGATCCTGATAATTCAACCACATTCAACTGGATTCCACTTTGTAAAGATATTGAAATTGCACAACATTGTGCAGAAGCCATAGTCCACGCACAAGAAAAAGGCACAACCGAACCTATCTGGTCAAACGCAGAGGAGAGCTTGCTAACAGCAATATTCGTTTATACAGCCCACACAAACGCCCCAACACCTATGCATGCTTACGAACTTCTGACGAGCGGAATAAGTAACATAATAAAAGTTTTGGGCGAATCAAGAAACCAAACAGCATTGAGGGAAATTCGCAGCTTTCAAGAAGAAGACCCGAAACATCAAAGTTCGGCTATCAAGGGATTGCGAGGAAAATTGAAGTTCATGGAAAATCCAAAAATACAACGATTCACAAGTTCAACGATTGAGCCTTTTAATTTTAAAGAGTTACGGCATAAACCAACGCAAATTTACTGGTGCTTAAATCAGAGCGGCGTTAAAAAATTACAAGTTTTATCAACCCTTTTCTTTAGCTTGGCAATACTACAATTATTAGACGAAAGAGGAAATATACCTGTAAACCTTTATCTTGACGAATTTGCAAATATTGGAAAATTGAACGATTTTGAGAGAGATATAACTTTGCTTCGCGGACAGGATATCGCCGTAGTTGCCGGAGTTCAAAGCGTCAGCCAAATATCCTCAATTTACGGACCCGACAACGCCAAAACAATAATTGAGAATTTTAACAACAAAATTATTTTGCCAGGACTGCAGGACGAAACGGCGGAGAACTTTGCTAAACTTTTGGGAAATTTTACATACACAGATATCAGAGTAAGCAATTCCGAAAACGAGCAAGGTAAATCAACCAGCGAGAGCTACTACACTTCACAGCGACAGTTGAAAACGGCGGACGAATTAAGACGCTTACCTCAAGGAAATTCTATTTTGATCAGCACTAACTTACCTATTGTCGCCTTGCGGACTCTATTTTACGAAGGTAAGGAACATCCAGACCCCGTCCAAATAATAGGAACTGATAGTAAGGATTATGTTATTATAAGCCAGACTTACAACGAAGAAAAAGCACCGAAAGCAAAGAAGTTTTCGGCGAAAAAAGAAATACCAAGCTTTGAAGAATTTGAGGAATTTGAGGAAGAAGATGATTTTTTTCCGCCAGTAAAAAAGACTAAAAAAGTGGAAAGATAATCAACGATATCAACGCATCAGGCAAGAATTTAATAATACTTCCTTACTGTCTTACCTTTTAGCAAAAAAACACGCTCAGATCAGTGCATCTGATAATAGATTAAGCTATAATTAAAATCAGGAAAGAAATTCACGAAGAATATAAAATATGAATAAACTTTATCGAAAATACACCTTACTTTTTTTAATAATTACAGCATTGACATTGGTTACACCTGCTCAAGAAAAAGCAAAGTTAAATTCGTGGCGTGGATTGATACTCAATGAAACAAACATTGAGCAAGCAAAAGAGATTTTGAATCAACCGACCAAAGAAGAGAAGGCAAAATCTCTTAAAACTCTCACCGGGTCACAATGGTTTGATATAAAAAAAACAAAGTTTACAAAACTTTCATACAAAAATTTAGAAGGATTTGACGGATCTGAATTATATTTTTTGGATGATATATTGGTAGCTATCGAATTGGAATTGAAAGATGCTTTGCCATCCGCTTCACTGATTGATGCGTATGAAAACAAATTCTTTCCATTAGTGGGCAATCATCTCGGTATGTCTCCGGCAGAATTGATGGATGATTCACGACCAATTATTTATCCGGAAGACGGGTTTCCTTTGCAATACTATTTGGCAAGTGCAAATGATGAAGTAATTGGATTGGCATTTGCTGCAATTGGATTTAAACAACGAATGAAGTATCTTGGAGCTACCACAATCCCCGCTAAGACGATGCCCGGAGAGATAAAAAAAATACAGCTTATAAGCCGGCGATTGGAAAGCAAGAAAAAAATTGAACTTCTAAAATAGTTTATAGCAAAAGCTATTGATTTTCAGTCAGAGGATTAAGCAGCAATTTCTTCCTTCGTAAAGTTGGGGTTGAGTATGAATATAAGTTTGGGCGGTCCTGATAAAAAATCATTAAAGTTTCTTGAAGGTTTTGGAAATGGATTCTTTGTTGATGAAATGATTGATAATTGTAATCCAAAAGTTCAAACTTTTTTGAAAGAAAATTATTTCTTGACACGAAGATCGAAACAGATGAAGATTATGAGAAATTAATTGATATATTGGATGAGGAAGAATAATGAAAACAACTTTTTATACAGCCTTTTCAATTAGAACTTCTTCCATAAACGCTAATTGCGGTTGATACCAGCAAAAACCAGCCAGATCAGTAAACTTTGCCAGAGGATATTTTTCTATTAAAAGTTCCTTACGCACCCTTTGAGTTACTTCAACTTGCCTTTCTAAGATTTTTAAATATGCTTTCAAACCCTTTTCCACGACAAGACTTCGCCAGTTTTTCTGTTTACGAGGTATTTTTTCAATTTCGCAAAGGGATTCATGAATATTATCGTTATTTTCAACAACAGAACCGCCGTCAGTTATTTCCTTTGTATCAAGATAGTCTTGATCTACATTGTTTTGTTCCAATTCAACTTGTATTTCTTTATCTATTTCTTTTTTCAGTTTTATACGTTGAGCAGTTTTTTTCAAACTTCCGGCGAGTTCAAACATTCTGCCCCAACGCTTTATATTTGCAACCTCAAGAAGATGTTCAGCAGGAACTTTTCCCCAACTTTCCGATTTGGTCACATATTTACAAACTTCCAACAAAGCCTTTTCAGTATTATCGGCAAGTTTCAGATTGACGACAGGTTTATTATTCTTTGTTTCACAACGCCAATCCAAACCAAATTCAGAAAAAGCAGCCTGCAGACAACGCCGCCAGAGCCGTTTGATCATTTGTTCAGGAATATAAAAAGAAATAGCTAAAAGATGAATATGAGCGTGGTAACTATTATCAGACCTAACCGTAAATTCAACAGATTTTACGTATCCGGGTAAGTAAATTTTTGTAAATTCTAACTTTCGGAACAACTGCCAAGCACGAGAAAGCAGAGATAAAGTTTCTTTACAGGATAGAGGAACTTTTGGCATTGTAAGAGTTATAAATCTATATTTTTCATTTTCAACAACATATTTGTTTTTAACTAAACATTTATGTTCACGCCGTTTTAGCTTCGTTTGCTGAATAGCTTCACTTGCAAGTTTCCGGTTTCTTTTAGCCGCTTTTGAAACACAGCCATGGCACAACTTAGAACCACAGCCATAAAGGTTTCCAAAGCCATCAAAACACTCACCTTCGCTATTGTTTAGATCATCAGCAAGATAATAATTATATCGAGAAGAACAAGCCTTTAGACGTTGAGATAAAGCAAAAGCAATATCGTCACTTGCTTCACTGGCGGCAGTTTCGAGAATTTCAGCTATATTTTCGCTTTGTTCACGGTGATAATAAGCCCTTTCGGTAGGAGTTCGCTTTGTTTCAGAATTGTCGTATTGTTGAAGTTTTTCCATTTTCAAGCACTTTGTTGGAGGAAAAGGCTTGAAAATAAAGCAGAATTTGTATATTCTATTTTCAGAACCCGGACCGCCGTTTTCGGTTTCGTAGGTTTTAGAAATAGGTAAATGTTGAAGCATTTGCCTATTTCGCTTTTTAAATATAAATTGCAAAAGACCAGTTAATTAAAAACACACTTACCATAACTCACTTTGTTTTGTTTGTAAACACAAAATTTAAATTTAGATACTTTTAGAATTTCAGCAACGCAAAAACTTGAAAGTTCATAATTAAACTGTTAAGTTACTTGGAGAATAAATGATAATTTCAATAACGAGTTTTAAGGGCGGAGTAGGAAAAACAACATCTGCAGTTCATATAGCTACTGCATTGCAAAAAAAGAAACCAACAATTTTAGTTGACGGCGATCCAAACGAGAGCTGTTTAGCTTGGAAAGAGCGAGGAGATTTACCATTTGAAGTTATTAAGCAAAAAGATTTATTAGATAACGCTAAAAACTTTGAATATATAATCATTGATACACCCGCTCGACCAACAACAGGAGAACTTAAAATTATCTGTTCAAAAAGCAATTTGGTAATAGTTCCAACACAACCGGACGCACTAAGTTTGGACGCACTTCTAAAATTAACAAATTCTTTTGAGAAGATCGGGGCAGATAATTACAAGGTTTTAATAACCTTAGTTCCACCACTAAGCCACGCCGGAAAGGAAGCCAAACAATTGTTGAAGGATTTGGAAATACCTTTTTTCAATACAGAAATTC
>MWWI01000321.1_pt1 | contig 10165 bp, 6 predicted proteins | sample 1047321 | NCBI WGS metagenome assembly MWWI01 (sample SAMN06349966, study PRJNA376086) | soil metagenome | isolation source: FI-1 sample Antarctic (ecotone) soil | place: Antarctica | reverse complement strand
GCAAAAACCCTTATCGCTTAACCATCCAAATTATGAACATGTTGCTACAGAGCCTAAGGTACAAAAAAGTACTGGAAATGCTTTGTTAGGTGGCCTTCAAGCTCGAATGGGCGGTGGAAAAGAAGTACCCATTGAACAAAGATTGCTTGATGGGGCATCTAAAAAAGATCAGCAAAATATTCTTTATTCCGCAATGGTTGATAATAATGAAAAGCTTGTTACAGCCTTGCTAAAGCATCAATCAGAGTTTAACACTGGGCAGAAACGAGAGAATGAAGATGGTTGGGAAGAAGAGATTGTAGAAAAAAGCTCAACTTTTTCGCCTGAACAAGTGGAGACTGTTCGTAAAGCTGCAGAAGAAACTAAACTTAGAGTCGCTGCTGGTATTGATCTGGTTACAGTGAAAGCGGAGCCTAAATCAGTGCCTATTACTCCTAAGGTTGAGGTGAGTCCAACTACAACTGTAAAAGTAGAGGGATCCTCTCCACTTCCTCCTCCACCTACTCCTTTGAAGAAAACTGTTATTAAGGAACCAAAGATTTCGACTTCTATGCCTATTGTAGTACCAGATAAAGGCGACTTATTGGCTCAAATTCGAGGAGGTGGAGTGAAGTTAAACCCTGTATCTTCAACTGACCAAGGCTCGTCTTTGGATTCGGGTGAATTTACATATAATGGTTCAACAGAAAAAGCACCTTCTGGTCGTAGTAATGATATGGGGCTCGGCCAAGCTCTAAAGGGGCGGCGTGGTGGTATTGCAGGCTCAGAAGAGCTTGATGAGGAAATGGTAGAAAAGCTTGAAAATCTTTCTACTAAAGACCAGCTAAATGAGCTTTATTCTGCAGTTATTGACGGGGATAAAGAAAAAATAGAGAGAATAGTAAGAGTAGCAGAGGCTGAGGAGCTAGGAGCGTTTACTAAAGAAAACATGGCGAAAATAGCAAGTGCTGCTCAAAACATTTCAGCTACTCAACAAGACATCTCTAAAAAAACTATTATAGAGGCTGGAGTAAAGCATCTTGCCAAAGAAGCTGAGATAAACATAAGTGTTGTAGAAAATCGAGGAAGGGGGTAGAGAGTAATGGGGTTTAATGAAGATAAGCTTGTTAAAGCTGAGGCAACGATTGAGGAGGTAACTGCTTCAGCTAAAGTAAAGCCATCGGACTTAGAGAATCTCTTTGAGCAGGATGAAGACTTAGGAAAGGCTGTAGAGAAAATTTTTGATGAAACTAAAGATTTGAATGAAATACAGACAAAAATCATTTTGCTCCTCAAAGCCTATCTGAAAACAAAAAAGAAATTAGGTATTGATGTTAGCAAGATGGAAGAGCTAGAAAAAAAAATAACTGAAGATATTACCAACTTAATTGGCAAATTTACTAAAACTATAGAGGAAGATATTGACCCAAACATAGGTACTGTTGGTAAGAAAGACAGGGCGAGTTTACTGAATATTGAGGCTAGAAAAAATATCAAACGGATTATGAAAAATTTTGTTGTTTATGAAATTTATAAAGTGATGAATCCTAAAAGAATTGCTGGCGAGACTAAAGAAGATAATTACAGAAAGAACTTAATACAAGGAGGAGAGCAGCTTGCTAGCAGATATGAAGGTGGCAGAGAATCTGATCTTAAGGAATATGGAGCGGCAAAAGTTGAGCGTATAAAACACCAAGCCTTGTCAATGAGTAAAGGTGGTGGAATGGGGCGCTGAATGCTAATTCAAGGAGAATCACGAATTAATTAGAAACAAAGAAGCACCATAGCTAAAAGTGGTCCCGGCCTTAGTAAAAAATAGAGTAATTGATAGTTTTTAGTGCAGTTAAATTGATATTTAACAATTCCAACGCTTGAGCAAAACCCTGAAAAAATATAGGAATATGGATCAGTCACTCTCTTAAAAATTAAAATAGGTCAATTAGATGTCAAAAGCTAGAGTAATTAGGAGTTTAAGTAGCTTAATGACGAGTGTAAGCGAAGAAAATGTAAATGCAAAAGATTCAAATGGTTGGGCTCCAATACATTATATGGCTGGTTCTGGGGAACTAAAGCAGATAGAGTACTTAGTAAGAAGTTTAGGTGCAGATCTAAACCTCTATACGACAGAAGCTGGAGACAACAAACCTATAACACCTTTTATTGTAGCCATAAAAAATGGGGAAGTTGCAGCAGCTGATCTTCTATTAAAGCTGGGAGCTAGTTCTGTCGTGGAAATTGAGGATTTAAGTCTATGGATATATGGAACTCGTCATAAAACTTCAGCTGCTGAGTGGACTAGCACTATGATTCATAAAAGAGCAGATATATATCAGTTACGGGGAATAATTGAGAAATATGATGCAGATGAAGTATTATCTAAATATATAAGCTCAAACTCAGTTGAAGGCTCTTATAACGTTGAAAAAGAGAATGCAGGAAAGAAGAAAGAAGATGTAGAGGAGTTAATGAGTCGTACTAATAATCTTTTTGCACGGGATGAAGAAATAGTTGATCCAGTAGTGGTCATAGGTGAACTTCCACAAGATCTATCAGTTCAGGTTTAATAGATTATAAAGATAGCGGGTAAGATATAAATCAATTTTTATTTCGTCTTGCCAAATGTGAATAATCGTCATATTTCATTAAACTGGGTTTTATGGCAAATTCAAGGTCACTTATGTAGTGTTCAAGTAAAGTAGTCAAGCCAGCTTTGTGCCTCATTATTTCATTAAAAGATAGAATTATCTCGCTTGTGCTTATATAGGGGCTAGAGCTGCCAATTTTCACATAAGTCAAAACTAGCTCAGCTTTACAAGATACCTCTGAGCTGAGAGGAAATCCACCTTCAAAAGCTATGATTGCTTCCACAAGAAGCTGTGGAGACAGGCCGGATAAGACATCTTTTTTTGTTGGTAGAGTGCCTGTTTTAAAGTCAAGGATTGCTAATGTACCGTTGTGATCAAGCTCTATTCTATCCGCAATTGCTTTTAGTATAATATTTCTCCCTTTTATAACAAGCGTTGTCTGCCCTTGGATTTCGCTATAAACTTTAACGGCATTTTTACGTCTGTCATCATCAAATTTTATAAATTCATCAGCGAGAGTCATGATTTTTGTTTTCCACATTTTTTTAGCGAAGTATGGAACAATACTTTCTGCAAGTATAGATTCTGCAATAGATATAATTTGTAATGATTTACTAACGTTTCTGGGATTATAGTTTTTAGTATAGTGTTCGACTACTCGGTGAAAGAAATTCCCAAATTCTGCCAAATTAGGACGCTCATCAATTTCTTCAATTTTGCGTAATTTGAGTATTTTTTTAGCGTAAAAATTGTAAGGTGCCCTTATTAATGTTTCAATATCAGTAGCGTATAATACATCCGGAAAGGTTTTACTTCTTGAACTTATTTCTGTTGATAGTAATGCAGGCTCCGGGATAGGCAGTTTTGCATGCGTTGTTTCTAACCTTCCTACCAAAATATGCTTTAGATTTAAAATAAATGGTGAGGGGAGCGTTAATTTGTTGGTGCCTTGTTTTTTTGCTCTGGTTAGTAGCACCTGCTGATTTTGAATATTCATATAAAAATCGTATAATGCTTTATCAAAATCAATCTGTCTTTTATTTAAACCAATCATTGTTTGCATATTTTTACTGAGCCAAGGATTATTCTGTACGATATTTGGGTAACTACCTTCGTTCAGGTCTGTAATAATAACTAGATCGTATTCGATAAATGAAGAAGAGTTGGAAGGGCAGATGATAATTTGTTGTTCATGATTTATTGGAAATAATCTGCCGCCGTCAATAATTTGTCGTAAAATGTCTGGGCAGTCTTCTATATTATTAATTTCTAAGTTGCAATTTAGTTGAACAATTTCAGTAATCAAGGCAATAACATCTTGATTATTTTGTCAAATTGTTGGCACAAGTTTCTCAGCGACTTTGATTACATTCTTAAATATTAAAGAAAATTGAGTTGAAGAAGTGGGGATAGTAAGGGCATCGACGATGATTGTACAATGCTCTAATAATTTTTTATCTCCATTATTTTCTATAATAGATAAAATAGCTTCTAAATTAGGGGCAAATTTATTAACCTTTCTGATTATATTTTTTAGTTCTTGTGATTTAGTTGAATTAATCATTGGATGGGCGAGGAAGGTGAAAAACCTTTTTAAATCAAACCCATTACATAACAATTCGGCGATGATTAATATTAAGGATATAGAGTGCTGGTTAAAGATATTCTCGCCAAACTGGTCTTTATAACTCAATGAATATTTGTCTAAAAATATCTGATATTGTTCTTTAGAATATTGGTTATGAGCAATTAATGCAATCGTGCTTTTGGGGTTTTTGTTCAATTGGGAGGCGCATCTTAGAGCTATATATTCTGCTTCGTGCGCAATGTTCTCAAACTCCACATAATTTATGTTATTAGGTAGATTTCCTAGATCAATTTCAGGTTGCGCTATAAGCTGGCAATTATCTAAGTCAGAAGCTGTTTTTATAAAATCAGAAGTCATTAAATTATTACTAACTATGCCAGCAATAATCAGAGCTCCTGATGGATCTTTACATAATCTTTGGATTTCCGCTTTAAACATTAATTTTTGGTATGATGCACGCGTCATTTTCTTCATAGATTGAATTTTTATTTGCCAATTATCAAAAGCAAAGGAAAGAAAATCATGTATTTTATGCCAATGTTCAGGCTGATCAAGAACAGGCAATTGCTTTATTTCTTCAAGATTTATATTATTTGCTTCCAATTCAAAAAACAAATTGGCTAAAGATGGGCTAAGGCGAAGACTTTGCACTAAATCATAACCTAATGGTTTATATTCATTTATAGTGATGGCTAAAGTAACTTTTTCTTCAAGGCGGCTTATGCTGCCCACTTGTTCTGAGGGTATTTTGAAAATTTCTTCACTTTCAGCAATCAATTCACTAATAGGAATGATTTTAGGCAGTATACAAGTGCCAAATTTAGTTACTAATATCTTTTGTAGTTCACTGCAAGCAAGACCAGTGGGCAATAGAATTTTAAGTTTAGTAAAATCATGGGCCGAATTATTTATAGCAATTTGAGCTACTTCTTCAAGGAATTTAAATTTAGAATTAGATTGAAAAACCTTTTTTCTCATAGTGATGGGTATAACATAAAATAACTGTAATAAATCAGCTTTGAAAAAACTGTGATAGCAATAGTTAAGCTCAAATTAATTCTACAAAATCCGGCAAATACAAGAATAAATTTACCAAAAAAAGGCACTGCGCTTAGTGCTAAAAATAAAAGCAAATATCTAGAACGACGGATTTGTTCAATTTTGTTTTGTGATGATATGACATCTTCACTTGTCAAAGGTGCTAGTACTTTATGACATATTATGCCAAGTAGATAGTTTATAGAAGAAGCAAGCGCAAATGAGATAGTAGATACCAGGATAATTATGTAAGGATTATATGAATTAAAGATCTTCATCGAATGAATAACGAGTTCTGCAGATGTATTAATAGCAAGATTGGTTACTAAAGTGTCGGTGAAGAGGAGTAAGTACATTTCGGTAAGATTCATAATTTAGCCCGGCGATTTGTGTTATTTTTAAAACCCATCAAATTCAGCATAATGCCCGCAAATCTTATAAAATCATGTCAACTATTGTTTTTGCGGCAATGTCTGAGGGTTTCCGATCCCAATTAAAACCAATGGAGCTTAGAACTTTCTGGGATTCAGCTACCTGAGCCTCAGATTGCTCGTTATTACTAAGGAGATTTCTTAGAGCTTGCGACACGTTTTCTGCATTAAAATCTGATTGTATATACTCAGGGATTATTTCTTTATTTGATATGATATTTATTAAAGAGGCATACTTAATTTTGATTATCAACTTTAAAAAGAAAAAAGTAATTGGATTTAGTTTATATCCCACAATCATTGGAGTACCAGATGCAGCAATCTCAATTGTATTAGTACCAGACTTCGCCAAAGCACAATCACTTATAGCAAAAATCTTAAGCCGTTCTGTAGAAAAGCCAAATTCAAACTCAAATTTAGCTGATACAAGGTATTTGAGAATATTTTGTATATTTGATTTATCTGGCTGGACAAAAATTACCTTAATAGCATGAGTTGATGATAACTCATCAAACACCTGCCTAATTACTGGCATATGACGAGATATTTCCCCAAGTCTACTACCAGGAGTAACAGCGATTACTTTAACATTGTCGCTAATATGCATTTCTTGCTTTAAACCGTTTGACCCAACATAAAATGCTTGCTCTAAAACCGGATGTCCAATACAAGTAGCTTGCAAACCATAAGCAGTAAAGTAAGGCGGTTCAAATGGAAATAAAGTGAGCAGGTGGTCATAAAGTTTAGCATATTTTTGGGCTCTACTTGGTTTGTATGCCCAAACTGATGGCGCAACAATGTGCACAAGTTTTATATGAGGAGCTATTTCTCTAACTTTATTAGCCACTCTGTAGGTAAAGCCTGGAGAGTCAATAGTAATTAAAACGTCAGGGTTCTGAGCAATGACGTCATGGACAGTCTTATTAATAAGGCTTTTAAGGCGGAAAATATGAGGTAGCACTTCGAAAAACCCCATCATGCTTATATAGCTCATCCGAAACAAAGACATTACTCCTTGATCTCTCATGTTTTTGTCACCAACTCCATGAAAAATTATATTATCACGGTCTTTTAGTAACCTTTTGATGGCGTTGATCAGCAAGCCCCCAATAAAGTCTCCCGAAGGCTCTCCTGCAATAATATAGAATTTTATCAATTATTACCTCTACACAAACTTAGGGATTTATCAACAGCATCTGATTCAATATTAAGGCAATCTAGTATTGTGTGAAAAATGTAATCATGCGAAATTTCTTTTTTCTCTAGAGATTTAACTGCTTTCCATTTATCAGGATAGGAGGATTTATAACTATCAGAAAACCACACTATAAATGGTATCGTACGTTGTTCCTCTACATAATCATCCGCGCCATGAGTCAATCTTCCGCATTCACCAAGAGACTCGCCGTGATCTGAGGCATAAATCATAAAAGCTTTTTTATTTTTTAGAATATTTATTACACTAGATAAAAAAAAATCGGTATATAATATCGAATTATCATAGCTATTTAGGCGAGGCAATTGCTTTATTTCTTCAAGATTTATATTATTTGCTTCCAATTCAAAAAACAAATTGGCTAAAGATGGGCTAAGGCGAAGACTTTGCACTAAATCATAACCTAATGGTTTATATTCATTTATAGTGATGGCTAAAGTAACTTTTTCTTCAAGGCGGCTTATGCTGCCCACTTGTTCTGAGGGTATTTTGAAAATTTCTTCACTTTCAGCAATCAATTCACTAATAGGAATGATTTTAGGCAGTATACAAGTGCCAAATTTAGTTACTAATATCTTTTGTAGTTCACTGCAAGCAAGACCAGTGGGCAATAGAATTTTAAGTTTAGTAAAATCATGGGCCGAATTATTTATAGCAATTTGAGCTACTTCTTCAAGGAATTTAAATTTAGAATTAGATTGAAAAACCTTTTTTCTCATAGTGATGGGTATAACATAAAATAACTGTAATAAATCAGCTTTGAAAAAACTGTGATAGCAATAGTTAAGCTCAAATTAATTCTACAAAATCCGGCAAATACAAGAATAAATTTACCAAAAAAAGGCACTGCGCTTAGTGCTAAAAATAAAAGCAAATATCTAGAACGACGGATTTGTTCAATTTTGTTTTGTGATGATATGACATCTTCACTTGTCAAAGGTGCTAGTACTTTATGACATATTATGCCAAGTAGATAGTTTATAGAAGAAGCAAGCGCAAATGAGATAGTAGATACCAGGATAATTATGTAAGGATTATATGAATTAAAGATCTTCATCGAATGAATAACGAGTTCTGCAGATGTATTAATAGCAAGATTGGTTACTAAAGTGTCGGTGAAGAGGAGTAAGTACATTTCGGTAAGATTCATAATTTAGCCCGGCGATTTGTGTTATTTTTAAAACCCATCAAATTCAGCATAATGCCCGCAAATCTTATAAAATCATGTCAACTATTGTTTTTGCGGCAATGTCTGAGGGTTTCCGATCCCAATTAAAACCAATGGAGCTTAGAACTTTCTGGGATTCAGCTACCTGAGCCTCAGATTGCTCGTTATTACTAAGGAGATTTCTTAGAGCTTGCGACACGTTTTCTGCATTAAAATCTGATTGTATATACTCAGGGATTATTTCTTTATTTGATATGATATTTATTAAAGAGGCATACTTAATTTTGATTATCAACTTTAAAAAGAAAAAAGTAATTGGATTTAGTTTATATCCCACAATCATTGGAGTACCAGATGCAGCAATCTCAATTGTATTAGTACCAGACTTCGCCAAAGCACAATCACTTATAGCAAAAATCTTAAGCCGTTCTGTAGAAAAGCCAAATTCAAACTCAAATTTAGCTGATACAAGGTATTTGAGAATATTTTGTATATTTGATTTATCTGGCTGGACAAAAATTACCTTAATAGCATGAGTTGATGATAACTCATCAAACACCTGCCTAATTACTGGCATATGACGAGATATTTCCCCAAGTCTACTACCAGGAGTAACAGCGATTACTTTAACATTGTCGCTAATATGCATTTCTTGCTTTAAACCGTTTGACCCAACATAAAATGCTTGCTCTAAAACCGGATGTCCAATACAAGTAGCTTGCAAACCATAAGCAGTAAAGTAAGGCGGTTCAAATGGAAATAAAGTGAGCAGGTGGTCATAAAGTTTAGCATATTTTTGGGCTCTACTTGGTTTGTATGCCCAAACTGATGGCGCAACAATGTGCACAAGTTTTATATGAGGAGCTATTTCTCTAACTTTATTAGCCACTCTGTAGGTAAAGCCTGGAGAGTCAATAGTAATTAAAACGTCAGGGTTCTGAGCAATGACGTCATGGACAGTCTTATTAATAAGGCTTTTAAGGCGGAAAATATGAGGTAGCACTTCGAAAAACCCCATCATGCTTATATAGCTCATCCGAAACAAAGACATTACTCCTTGATCTCTCATGTTTTTGTCACCAACTCCATGAAAAATTATATTATCACGGTCTTTTAGTAACCTTTTGATGGCGTTGATCAGCAAGCCCCCAATAAAGTCTCCCGAAGGCTCTCCTGCAATAATATAGAATTTTATCAATTATTACCTCTACACAAACTTAGGGATTTATCAACAGCATCTGATTCAATATTAAGGCAATCTAGTATTGTGTGAAAAATGTAATCATGCGAAATTTCTTTTTTCTCTAGAGATTTAACTGCTTTCCATTTATCAGGATAGGAGGATTTATAACTATCAGAAAACCACACTATAAATGGTATCGTACGTTGTTCCTCTACATAATCATCCGCGCCATGAGTCAATCTTCCGCATTCACCAAGAGACTCGCCGTGATCTGAGGCATAAATCATAAAAGCTTTTTTATTTTTTAGAATATTTATTACACTAGATAAAAAAAAATCGGTATATAATATCGAATTATCATAGCTATTTAGGCGTTCATGCTCATCACAACTTGCAGCATCACGCTTTATGGTGTCAGCAATAGTAGGCTTGAATTTAGCAAACTCTTCTGGATATCGAGCGCCATAATTCCAGTGACTGCCAGTGGTATGAAGCACCAGAAATTTTTTCATACCAGATATGATGTTTTGTTCTAAATGCGGCAACAATTTACCATCATGACTATTTGGTGCCATTAGAATAGAACCGCCAGGGATCATATGAAACTTAACTTCATCATAGAATGATCCACCAGGTTTATTCCTGTAATATTTTGTAATGGACTGGGTGCCAAACCATGTAGTTTCAAAACCTAATCTGGTAAGTATGGACAAAACGCTTGATTCTGAATCGAGCATTGAAATATCTTTCTCAGCAAAACGTGATAGCATACACGGAACAGATAGGTAAGTTGTACTAGCACATGATCTGGCTTTATACGAAACAAGGTTTTTAACTAAGGATAAATTTGGTGTCGTTTCTCGCTCATAACCGTTTATACCAAAATTAGCATATCTTGCAGCTTCTCCTATAACTAAAACGCCAACTACATCATCATCTGATGAATCAATAAAGGTGTATTTGTTACTAATATCCGT
>MWWI01000320.1_pt1 | contig 10168 bp, 8 predicted proteins | sample 1047321 | NCBI WGS metagenome assembly MWWI01 (sample SAMN06349966, study PRJNA376086) | soil metagenome | isolation source: FI-1 sample Antarctic (ecotone) soil | place: Antarctica | reverse complement strand
TTTATTTTCTATTTATGAGAACTATTACAACCTGGGCATTAAAGATTTCAATGATAAACACTACAAGCGTGCTTTTGACAGGTTTTCAAATGCTTTAGCAGTAAAGGATTATGTTTATACCAGGCAGTTTTCAATTAATGATTTTTCTTTCCCTGCCATTGATACTCAATTAGTAAATCTTGCCGGAGCAGCCGCAATATTGTCTGAAAATCATGATGCTGCCATTCCTTATTATACAACTTTGGCAAATGCTAAATTGAAAGGAGAAGATTATAAAGATATCTATCCTATTTTGGTAGATTACTATGCTAAAAAAGGTGATGATGTAAATAAAAAGAAATACCTGGCAATCGGGCAGGAATTATATCCTGAAAATACATACTGGGTACAATCACAGATAGCAGAAGCAGGAGATGATAAAGCAAAATTGTTTGCAAAGTACCAGGAACTGATAAAGGAAAACCCTCAGAGCTATGAACTGGCTGTTGATTATGGAGTTGAATTATTTAACTACGTGTATAACCAGAACAAACCAGCTGATTACGAAGTGAAATTAACTGAGCTGGGTAATGCATTAAAAAATGCAATTGCTATTGATGCCAACCAGGCTTATCCAAACTTTATTATGTCGCAGCATATCTCTAACCAGATATATGATATGCAGCAAGTTTACAATGGCTTAAAAGGAACTAAACCTGAAGATGTTAAGAAAAAGCAAGACTTGAACAAGCAAATAGAAGCAAGGTTTGAAGAATTGTACCTGTATTCAAATAATGCTCACCAGATCTATGCTAAAAACACAGAGTTGAAGCCAGGTGAAAAAGCAAACTTCAGGATTGTTACCAACAATATGATAGATTATTACAAGATGAAAAAGAATACAGAAAAAGTAAAAGAATTGGAATCTAAGCTTACAGCAATGAAATAACCATTTTTTAAATTATAAAAGTGCCGGCATAGCCGGCATTTTTTTTATTATTTATTGAAGATTTATAAATTGATCAAAAGCCAGGTAATATAACCGCCGGTAACAGCTGCAATGATAGCCAGTACCAAAGCCCTGATAATTACTGTAGCTGATGGGGAAGAAGACTTTTTTGATGTAAAGCTGTATTTAAAATCTGATACATCGGGTTCATGATCCCGTTCTGAGTTTTCAGTAGCTGCAGTATGAAGGGGTTTGCTTTTTAATCTTTGTTCAACTTCGCGTTTACCTTTATCTGTTATTTTCCAGCTTTTCAGATCATCATACTCATAGATCCATTCGTTCCAGATAAAATTATCAATATGAGGTCTTAGCTCAAAAACATGAAAATCTTTGAAAATATCTTCTGAAGTTATTGTAGTGTTTTTGTTGTAGAAATATTTTAATAATGTGTCTTTGTCTATCATAAGCAGCAGGTGAGACTACTAATATAAACTTTTAGTTGGTGTATTAAAAATGAAAGCATGTAATCCAACCCTATAACGCTATTTCGTTTTTCAGGTTAGCCGGTGATAGGGGTGGATTTTTTATGTTTCTTTTTAAAAAAATCCATGAAGGAGGGAGTTGCGGTGGCGGCTGTTTTTATTTTTTTCTTAAACAACGGAGTTTCGTCTTTGCCGAATAATCATTTTGAAAAAATGAAAAACCCTGCGTCAACAGGATCTTATAATATCTAAATATTGTTCTTAAATAGGTTCTTAAAATTACCTTTTATGGACGATATAAAAAAAAGAATTAACCAGGTTTATTACATATCCATTGCATCAATAGTGCTATCGCTGATAGCAATAATCCGCCAATTGCTACTTTTTCACTTCTCTTAGACCTTGACTTTGTTTCATCGTAGTCAAACATTTTATTTTGCAACAATTCAACTTCACCCTTTAGTTTTTCAAACTCAAAATTATTCTTTTGTGACTCTATTTCAAACGAACTAATGGAAACAAATTCAATTCCCTTTCTTGTTATTTTTAAATAATTAGGTTTATAACCCTTAATAAAATCTCTTGATCTTAAAATAGAAATAGCATCATCTAACTCCTTATCTGTGGCATTTACGTTTTTGACAATTTCTTCCTTATCAACTATTTCGTGAGACTTTAAATTATTTAGATAACGAAGGACATCATCGCACGTTCGAAATATACTCATAAGCAATTGGTAAGAAAGCTAATATAAACCATCTACAAATTATATCACGCTTCTAAGCTACCTGAAAGTGACCATTGTATCAGTCAATAGTGGGATAGCAAGAAAAAATAAAACATGCCTGTGTGCCTGTTTAACATAAAAACTACGTTATAGGCGTAGCGTGTTGCCCTTAGATATGTTGCGATTTATGAAGGACATAATTTCTTGTTCCAAGCTGTGTTCTCATAAATCGCACATATCTAAGGGCAACCATCACGCAAATTAAATTATAGTAACTGGTAAGTGAATACAATAATAATGCAAGGGCTAGTATAAGCATCGCAAGTGCTTAGCAACGGGTTTAATGTAAAGTTTCTTGTCTTTTGATTCAATGTATTAACGGAGTAATCCTAAAACAGAAATCCCCAAAGGGTAGAAACCACTCTGGGGATGTTGAACTACCACAAAGGTAGTGCAATTATTACAAGTAATTGAAAATTTAAACTTGTTTCAGAACAACGCTGAGGCTCGACGCTGGGTTGATGCGGGTGCTATTAAATTTAATGGTATTAAAGTTAATTTAGGAGACGATATAAATATTAAAGAAATACAGTCAATAGAAATAGGTAAGTCAAGGGTATTTTATCCATATAAAACCAATTCCAATTATTTATTCGAAGCAAGTATAAAAGCAATATTATAAGCAGCGCCCTCAAGATTCAAAGTACAATCAGTAATAGAATAGCCGCCAATAGTAGTAAAATCCCCTGTTGATATAACTACAGTACATTTATCAATTTTTGCATTCATTAAGCACTTCCCATCTAACACAAAATCTGTATTTTCAATCGTACCCCTTACTGGTTCATACACATTTCCATTTGTTAATATAAAAGAAATAAATTGGGATTCTTCATCTGAATAGCCAATGCAAATTTCCCCTAAACCAAACATCATTTTTGTTGTACCTAAAATATTTTCGTTTGGCTCGCCTGAATTTGCTGTAAAAACAAGCTTTTTACTTTTGTTGTAGAAATTTGCTTTAATAGTAGTAAAGAAATACTCTTCTTCAAGCTCAGGTATTTTATGGAATTTCGTTTCAACTTTCAAAATCATATTTCCAATACCATCAAATATCTCATACCCAATAAAATCACCATTTATTTTATAGCAGTTACGTGGGTTGTTTACTATAATATTTTTTCGTAACTGAAACAGCAATTCCCCATCAGATCTAGCAGCAAAAAAACATCCGTTAAAGATCCATTTTTCAGCATTCCCTGATGAAGAACATGTGTGGGAATTAAACCAGGAACTATGAAAAAAAGATTAGTTGTATTAACAGGTGCAGGCATCAGTGCCGAAAGTGGATTAAAAACTTTCAGGGACAGTGATGGCCTGTGGGAAGGCTTTGATATAAATGAAGTGGCAACGGCTACAGCATGGATAAAAAATCCAGCTCTTGTACAGGAGTTTTATAATATGCGCAGGCAGAATGTAAAAGAAGCCAAACCTAATGAAGCACATAAAATTCTGGCAGAATTGGAACAGGATTTTGATGTACAAATTGTAACACAAAATATTGATGACTTGCATGAAAGAGCCGGCTCTACAAAAGTGTTGCATTTACATGGCGAGATATTTAAAATGAGAAGTGAAAAAAATGAAGATCTGATATATCCCATACATGATGATATACAAATGGGTGACAAAGCTGAAGATGGTGCACAACTGAGACCACAAATTGTTTGGTTTGAAGAACCGGTGTATATGATTGAACCGGCGGCAAATCTTATGCAGACTGCAGAAATTTTTCTTATTGTAGGTACTTCATTGGTTGTTTACCCCGCAGCGGGTTTGGTAAATTATGTACCATGGGAAATAGAAAAGTTTATTGTAGATAAAAAAATACCTTATTCTACACCGTTATACAACCTGACTGCTATTGAAAAAGGTGCTTCGGAGGGGATGAGGGAGGTGAGAGAGTTAATTAAAATGAAAAATGAAAAATGAAAAACTACATCACCATTCACTCTTTCTCGCAAAAAATCAAACATAATACTGAAATACATAAGAAATCCTTTGTGCATTCTTTGTGTTCTATTGTGTCTATTGTGGTAAAAAAAATCTTGGTGTTACTTCGAGCCTTCCTGCCTTCGTGGTTCAAGTATCTCGCAAAGAGACAAAGAAGCGAAGACGTAAAGATTTATTTGGCTTAGTAACTTTTCACATTCACCATTTACATTGTCCATTCACCATTCACTACAACAAAACAACTTCTTCCTTAAATTGAATATTGTGTTCTGTTAATTCAGCCAACACGGGTTCATATATTTCTTTAACAACAGGAATATGCAAACCTTTTAATTGTATAATATCATTTAAAATAAGTTTAGCAGCTATACCTAAAGGTAAGCCTACAGTTTTAGCCATTGCTGTATGTATATCATCTTCACCTGTTACTAATAAGCTGGCAGTTTGTTTGTACTTCTTATTATCCTGCTCATATTCTATTTCATGAAGCATCACTACTAAATCTTTATCACCGGGTTGTAGAGATAATTTTTTTTCCAGTGCAAACTGTAAAACATCAGCAGCACTGCAACTGCCTTTATTGATCAATGTTTTATCATCATCCATACCCAAAAAGAAAAGTTGCTTGAGCGTAAGTTTTGCTTCATGTAACTGAAAAGCAACAGTAGCTGCAGTATTTGTTTTTAATTCATCAATATCCACTTGTTGCAGGTCACCTTCCTCGTCCACCATCATAAATTCATCAATAGGTTTTACTCCACTTTCCTGTGCTTCTTCTTCCATTTCTACAAGGTTAGCCAGGTTTTCAAGTAATTTTTTACTGGCTTCAAATTGTTCTATCATTTTTTGCTCCAGCCATTTAGAAAAACCCTGTCTTTCAAAATGTTCTTTAAAGAACTGCATCAGGGTTTTATTGTCTGTTTCATAAAAAATTTCTTCACTTGTAAGCTTCAGGTCAATAATATTTTTCCAGCCATATAAAAAATCGGGATGGCGTAAAGTGGTTCGTATAAAAGTGGAACAATCACTTAAACCATAAGTATTAATATAACTTAACGAATCCCTGTTTGGATACCAGCATAAGGATTCATGACCGGGTATTTCAACAAAACGTTTTTCAGAAAATAATTTTTCATATCCCCATTCCTCAATGTTATTATCTTTTTTAAAGATGGCACCTGCTTTTCCTGCAGTCATAACATTTCTTGGATTCCAGCTTATTTTATAACGCCATGGATTATCATCACTTTCAGGAGCTACCAAACCACCACAATGCGAAAGAAACGAATATATTTTACCACCGGCCTCATGTATTTCATTGACCATTTTTTTTGCACTCATATGATCAATACCGGGATCTAAACCCATTTCACATAAAAATAAAAGATTATTATTTTTCACATCGTCAGCTAATTCTTTCATGGCATTATCTGCATAAGAAGCTGTAAGAAGATTTTTTTTGAACTCAAGGCAATCACGTGCAACTAGTATATGCAGGGCAGGAGGAAGTAAGGATATAACAAGATCTGATTCACCGATTAGTTGCTGCCTTTTGTCTGCTTCACTAATATCAAATGCAACAGCTTTACCATAAGAGGATTCGCCAACTTTAGTTTCGGCTAATTCAAAATTTGCATCAGCCACAGTTAAAAACCAAAGTTCCTGCTCTGCTTCCTTTAATAAATAATTAATTAAAACCGTAGCTGATTTACCCGCACCAAACACTAAAATTTTTCTCATAAAGTTGCAATGAAGCGTGAAAATAAAAATTTAGTCTGATTGTTAAGAATGTTTACTTCTTCAATAAAGAAATTATCCTAATATCACGCTTCGTGAAAAGCTATTTTTTGTTTGTTTGAGTAAATGTCCAGGATCTTGTATTGTACTTTTACACCCGTTTTTGCATCACGAACCTTCCATGATTTTTCACTTCTTGCAGAAATGTTTTGGATAGTTATAATTTGAGAATTTATTAAACGTCCAACTGAATTTAAATAATCAACCTGCACTTTTACATTTTTTAATGACTGAGGTAAATTATTTTCAATAGTTAAATAAAGATTATAGATGCCCCCGGTTGTGCCGGTTTTATAATCGTTTCCTGTAATAATAACCTTCTTTAATATATCATCAGAATATTTCTTCTCTTGTTGGTCATTTTTATCTTTTCTCTCTACAGCAACCAATTCAGTAACTAATGCATTTTGTATATTACGATCTACAGGATGGTGTGGCACGGATCCTTCGGGCAGGGAAGGAGCGGGAACCACAGTTGCAGATAAAGAAACAGGTTCAGTTGCAATTAAAGCTTGTTCGTAAACAGCATTTTTCATAGACAAAGCAGCCAATAAAAACAATCCGGATAAAACTGCTGCCATTATTCCAAATATTTTTATTGCCGAATTTGCAAAATAAGTGTCGTTTCCTTTTAAAAGATTATCATGCTTATAACTAATATCAACAGGCGAATTATTGTACTTCATTTGTAATTGAGTAGTACCTGTCATTGAACAAGCAGGGGATGCCTGATTTTCATTTATAGTTGGTAAGTCCCCGCCATCTTCCTTATTGCTATTCATTAAATGTTCTTCACAAAAAAAAATTTTTAGTTCTTCCAATTCACCAGCATTATGCCAGCTGCTACTTTGACCAATTTTCCAGATAAGATCAGAAGTTTTTAATTTAAACCCTGCCAAATCTTCAAAAGAATAAGGTCCTTCCTGCTTATTAATCCTTAACAACACATAACATTTCATACGCCACATTTTACTGATCTTAATAAAGAAAATTCCATGCCTATAAATGATTGAATTACAATAAAAAAAATATGTATGATTTATCAGGAATGAGTTCCGTTAAATTCTTCTTTTTAAAGCAGATTTATTCAGGTTTTGAGGGTTAAATAAGGTAAATTCGCACACCTAAATTTTAGCATTACTAAGCTGATTACTGAATGGAAGAAATATATAAACCTGAGGAGACAAACGACTTTAACCGAATCATTCCAATTAATATAGAGGAACAAATGAAAACAGCCTACATAGATTACTCTATGTCGGTAATTGTTGGGCGTGCACTGCCTGATGTTCGCGATGGATTAAAACCTGTTCACAGGCGTATTTTATATGCCATGTATGATTTGGGAATGGGTCCTACACGTCCGTATAAAAAATCTGCCCGTATAGTGGGTGAAGTGTTGGGTAAATATCACCCTCACGGTGATACTGCTGTATATGATGCTATGGTAAGAATGGCGCAGGAGTGGAGTATGCGTTATACAATCATTGACGGACAGGGTAACTATGGTAGCCAGGATGGTGATGGTCCGGCAGCAATGCGATATACAGAAGCCCGGATGGAAAGACTGGCAGAAAGTATGTTGCAGGATATTGATAAAGAAACTGTAGACTTCCAATTTAACTTTGATGATTCATTAAAAGAACCTTCTGTTCTTCCTTCACGCATTCCGCAACTTCTGGTAAATGGATCCAGTGGTATTGCCGTAGGTATGGCTACCAATATGATGCCTCATAATTTAAGTGAGGTGATTGATGGTTGCATTGCTTTTATCGACAATAAAGAAATTACTGTAGAGGAATTGATGCAGTATATAAAGGCGCCTGACTTCCCAACCGGTGGATTAATCTATGGAATGGAAGGTATTAAAGCAGGTTTTCACTTTGGCAGAGGAAGGGTAGTGCTGCGTGGTAAATTACATATTGATGTAAAACCAAGTGGACGTGAACAAATTATAATTACTGAAGTACCATACCAGGTAAACCGCGATACTTTGTGCGACAGGATAGGTCAATTGGTAAATGAAAAAGTGATTGAAGGTATTGCCCACGTAAATAATGAATCAAACAATAAAGAAGGAACCCGTATTGTAATTGACCTCAAGCGTGATGCCCATGCAAACCTGATCGTTAACCAGCTGTTTAAATATACAGAACTGCAAACCAGCTATGGCATTAATAATGTTGCGCTTGTAAAAGGCCGTCCTAAGATTTTAAATGTAAGAGAACTTCTCTCTGAGTTTATTGATTTCCGGCATGAAGTAGTTGTTCGTCGTACACAATTTGAATTAAAAGAAGCGGAGAAAAAGGCGCATATACTTCAGGGTTATTTAATTGCTTTAGATCATTTAGATGAAGTGATCTCTCTTATACGTGCTTCTTCAACACCTGATGCTGCTAAAGAAAATCTTGTAAATGCAGGATGGGGGCTTGATGAAATACAAGCCAAGGCTATACTGGAATTGCGCCTTCAACGCCTTACCGGCATGGAAAGGGATAAGATCAAAAATGAATTTGAGGAACTTTTGAAACTGATCGCCCATCTGAAAGATATCTTATCAAATGAATCTTTGCGTTTCCAGATTATAAAAGATGAACTTTTAGAAGTAAAACAAAAATTTGGTGATGAACGCAGAACAGAGATCACCTATCTTGATAACGAAGTAAGTATTAAAGACCTTGTTAAAGAAGAAGATGTTGTTATCACTATCTCTCATTTGGGTTATATAAAAAGAACTTCAGCAACTGAGTTTCGTGCACAAAGAAGAGGTGGAAGAGGAGCCATGGGAGGCAAAACCAGAAATGAAGATTTTATAGAGCATCTTTTTGTTGCATCTACCCACCATACCATGTTGTTCTTTACGGAAAAAGGAAGATGTCATTGGTTAAATGTTTACCAGATTCCGGAAGGTGAAAAAAACAGCAAAGGAAGAGCAATTCAAAATCTTCTACAAATTTCTCCTGACGATAAGATCAGGGCTATTATAGACATTAAAGATCTGCAGGATGTAGACTTTGTCAATAATCATTATATAATCCTTTGTACCAAAAGAGGAGTGATTAAGAAAACAGCATTGGCAGGCTTTAGTCGTCCAAGGCAGTCGGGTGTTAACGCAATCACTATTAATGAAGGCGACCAGTTGCTGGAGGCCAGGTTAACTACAGGAACCTGCCAGATCATGATGGCAGTAGAAGGTGGAAGAGCTATTCGTTTTCCTGAAACCAAGGTACGCCCTACCGGCAGGGGAGCCATAGGAGTGGGTGGTATAGAAGTAGACAATGAAAAAGATGAGGTAGTAGGAATGATTTGCGTTGATCCAACAACCCCTGAAAGAACAGTATTGGTGATCAGTGAAAAAGGATATGGTAAAAGAACAACTGTGGAAGATTATAGGATTACTAACAGGGGTGGTAAAGGTGTTAAAACCATAAATGTTACTGATAAAACAGGAAAATTGGTAGGAATTTTGGATGTAGCAGAGTCGGAAGATATCATCATTACCTGCAGAAGTGGTGTTACTATCAGAATGAAAGTGTCGCAGATCAGTGAGCAGGGAAGAGCCACACAAGGTGTTAAATTAATAAGGCTGGATGAAGGCGACGAAATTGCTGCCATTACAAAAATTACTATTGAAGACGAGACAGGAGAAATTGCTGAAGTGTTAGAATCGGAGGGTATAACAAATTTAGAACAGGATGATACAACTAATATTGACCCAACTTCATCTGTAGAAGAGAATGAAGTTTAAATAAACATTCAACAAAAAAACAAATAAACATGCGCAAAACAATCTTATCTGCTCTTTTTGTTATGGCAAGTACATTCTTATTTGCTCAAAACTTAAAAGAAATACAAGGAGATGTTGACAAAGGAAAATTTGAAGAAGCGAGAGCCAAAGTTGATAAAGCTTTAGCTGATCCTAAAAATCAAAACACAGCTAACTTTTATTATTACAAAGATGTTGTTTACGGCAAAATTGCAAAAGACACTACCAAAAATGATTTGAATTATTGGAATGAATCTTTTAATGCTTTTAAGCGTTACCAGGAGCTGGACAGTAAGAATATTTTAATGACATTAAATCAGAATGCTAATTTATTTTCTATTTATGAGAACTATTACAACCTGGGCATTAAAGATTTCAATGATAAACACTACAAGCGTGCTTTTGACAGGTTTTCAAATGCTTTAGCAGTAAAGGATTATGTTTATACCAGGCAG
>MWWI01000319.1_pt1 | contig 10192 bp, 11 predicted proteins | sample 1047321 | NCBI WGS metagenome assembly MWWI01 (sample SAMN06349966, study PRJNA376086) | soil metagenome | isolation source: FI-1 sample Antarctic (ecotone) soil | place: Antarctica | reverse complement strand
ATAATACGACGAAAACCAAACAACCGAAAAACGTCTTTAGAATCGCGGACAATCCGAAATTCACGAATAGAAAACTGATTGCTGCCGGGCGTGGGGCAAATCCCGGCGAGTTCGTAAATTTTACATTGGGCGCGAATACATTCGGTCTGGTGAAAGGTGATTCGCTGATCTGCACAACGGAATTTAGCCCGGATGAAATTCAAGAAGATTCGCTTGTTGTTATTGAAACTGAGAGCGGCTACGCAGTTACCGCCGCCGCCAGCATCGATAATAGCAGCATTTTCGCTGTTGTTAAGAGATTTCAGAGAGATTTATAAGCAAGATACAAATTTGCACCTTGAAAGCCGTGAGCGCGGATTGCTTGCGGCTTTTTTATTTGTCTCAAAAACGTCCCTTAACTGAGACAGTCGCCTCCGGCGAAATACGCTTCAAAACCTTGTGAAATCCTGTATCAAAACTTGTCTCGAAATTGAAAGTCTCTAAACCTAACGAATTGACGGAATAATGAGAAAGCCGTAAGCGTCAAAACTTGCGGCTTTTACTTTTTGTTGATTATTGACACTAAATTTTTAGTTTGTCGCGGCTTGCTCTGCAAAGGCTTTTTCCGTTCGCTCCATTGTCCGGGCGGAAAATTCTGCTTGTCGTTTTGCCTGTGCCGCTTTATTTATTTTTGCGGCAAGCAGATTTTCGGCAAGGGCAACGGCTTCGTCAAAAGTTCCCATCGGCGGATGATTAAAATAAGTTGCCGATGCCATTGTCAGCGTCTTTTGTTCAAGTCCGCTTTCTTGTATCTCTGCGCCCGTCGGTTTTAACTCTCTGACGATTGATTGATACTCCGCTTGTTTATTTCGGTAGGCAGTCGCTTGGTTAATTAAAGTTTCCGCATACTTAGAAACAACGTCATTAAACTCATTTCTTGTTTGCAGGTAATCATTTAATAACGGTTCGACTGAATTTGCCGCGTCCGTCATTTTCTTAATTTGTTCGCGCCGGTCTTCGGCTTCTGACTGATTTTCAAAAGCGGATTTTAGTCTTTGATAAGTCGCACGTAATGATTCAATAGTCCGCTCATAGAGGCTTAATTTGCCTTGTGCGTCATTGAGTTTGGCAACGTCCGCCTTGCCGTCAATAAATGCCTTTTCAGTCGCTTCGACGGCTACTGTTTGCAGATCCCGTTCCATTTCTAATTCTGTGATTCTTGATTGTGTTTTATCAAGTTCGGATTTAATTTCCATTGCTTTTTTCATTATTTTTTTTCTCCTGCAAGTATTTGATTTATTTCATCAAGCGGATTGTAGCCGCTCTTTATCCGGGCAAAGTATTCATCCGTTTTTCTTTTCTCTTCAATCCGGGCTTGCCTCTTTTCGTCGGCATCGGCGCGAATCTTGTCGAAGATATTTACAGTAGTTTTTTCGTCTATCATTTATTTAAGTCTCCTTATTATTTTGTGTTTTTAGTTTGGGAATTATCTTAGAAGCCGGATGATTTGTTTATCTTCTTCTGTTACTCGCCAAACGGGTCGGTCGGCGTTCCAGATTGCCATTGCCACAGACAAAACTAAATCGTCGTTGTTGCCGATCCGCCAATCATCGCCCGCGCCGTAAGAATCATTCCCGGCATCTGAAATTTTTGCTTTGAAGTTGGCGAGTTCCCTTGTGAGCGTTTCGGCTTCCGGGAGCTGTGAGGCGATTTTTAGCGTGCGGTTTTGGAGTGCCACTTGCACAACCGCAACTAAATCTCTTTTCGGTATGCGATAATCGCCACCTTCGATTGTTACTTTTGACCCACCGGTTATCATTATCGGTCTGAGTTCGGCGTTTATCTTCTCCGCTTTGAACAGGTCAACCACAGCCGCGCCGCAGCCTGTTTTATCGACTGCAAGAACTGGTCGCCCGCCGCTCGACGATAACGCCGGGTCAAGTTTATTCACTAATTGAACAACGTCTTTGACGATCTGCGGGTATGCGGTTCGCAGCCGCCAGCGTTTTAGATAACGGCAATCTAATTTTGTGATTTCGTCTTTGCCGTTTGTGATTGTCCGCTCGCATTCGATTATGGCAAGCGCGGAGTAATCTTGAGATTGTCCGAGGTCGAGAGAAACGAATAAGGATTTCTCAATCTCAATCGTCGGCTCAATGTTTCGCGGGTCGTATCGCTGCATCATATTGTTAAATTCTCCGTTTGGAATAGTGGAATCAGATTCGGATCGAGCGCGGCGGAAATATCCTCGTAGCTAAATATTTGGTCGCTAGTTTCCAAAAATAGACATTCGTATTCCTGCTTGAACCAAAAGTCGCCAATCATTTTTCGTTCGCGCTGCAGCCAATCTTTATCAATGCGCGGGCAATCATTTGCCGTAATTTTTACCTTTTGCCATTCGTCGCCGTCGATCCATTCCTTATGGAAAAAACCGCGCTTGCCGAAGGGAGTTGACAGCAAAACGATGCGCCCGCCGCTTACCGCTAACATCGGTCTAACGCTCTGATACAGGGCATCTTCGACGCGGCTGGCTTCGTCAATGATAAGCAGGGCAACGCCAGAAAAACCTCTGATTGTCTGCTCTGTGCCGGGCAATGCGACAATGCGCGAACCGTTTGAAAATTCAAGGCGCTGCGCTGATTCTTCGGTTGCCTGCGGCAATAATTCTGAGATGATTCGGTTGTAGAAATACTGTAATTTTCTAAAAAGTTCTTGTGATTGTCTTAAACTTGGCGAGAGTAAAAGGATTAATGAATTAGCCGTAAAAATCGCCTGGTGAAGTGCAAGAATTGAGGTAATCGTCGATTTGCCGCTTTGCCGTGAACAAAGCAGAATCATTTGTCGAGCGTCGGACCGCAGCAAGTCGGATTGCCACGCATCCGGGACAATTCCGGCGCGATTCGCCATTAAAACGGCATCGGATTGCTCCCGGTCAATTCGCTTTTTTACGGCATTATTCGCCGCTTGAATCATTAACGGATTCGATAAGTAATTTTGCTTCTCTGATAACATCTTCTTCGTTTAATGAGTAGTTCTTGGCTAATGTTCGCCAGTCGTTAATTTGTAAATCTAAGTCAAGTGTCTGTTTCGGTTTCCCTTCGGTTCGGTCAGCAATTTCCCGTGCTGCTTGCACATTGCCAATTTTTGCTTCACTGATTAGTGCGCGGGCAATCTGTTCGGCAACTGTTTCTTCCGGCGCATCCGGGTTAGCTTCGGCAAGCTGTTCGCGCAATGCTTCGGTTAATCGAGTAAGTTTCGGTCGCCCGTTTCGGTTGCCCGTTTCACCTTTTTTGAAACGGTTGCCGATTTTATTGCCGTGCGCAAATTTATTCCTTTGTGTTTGTTTTCCGTTTGTTTTTTCCAAGTCGTTCATATTTTTCAATTTTCTGCTTGAGTTAAGTCTTTGCTTATTTTTTCAAGTAGTTGAACTTCGTGATGCTCTCTTTCTAACGCAGCGTCCCAAGCATCACGGTCAATCAGTTTTTCAAGTCGGGTTCTGACAAGGTTTGATAAGATTTCAGGATTGAGTGCGTCTAATTCCCAAGATTCCGTGCCGTATTTGGCTTTATATTCTTCAAATCGTGAATCGGTATTCTTTGCAAAATTTGGAGGCGGATTGTATTGCTCAATCTGAGGCATATTCAAAGCCAGCCGTATGACTTCTACGGAAAAACCGCAGAATAATTGAAGCCGTTCCAAAACATCTACCGTCATATGAAGTCCGCTTGGGTCGTGGTCTCCGAGATAAAAGATGACTGGGACTTGTCCGTTCTCTCTCCAACCTTTAAGCCGTTGTCGTCCGGCTTTCCACATTTCACTTTGCGAGTTATAGCCGACTGTTGCGAAATACGGCACTTGAAATTCATCGCATACACGCTCGAAGATTCCCGTCAGCGCATTCTTCTCAAACCACACTTCAGGACGATAAGTCTGGCTAGCCCACTTATCGATTTTGTATTGCTTGGAGACTGCTTCGAGAATTTGACTAGGACTGTCCCAATGCGGAGATTGTTTAAGATGGCGTGTCCGGTCAACTATATGATTCCAATCGATAAGTCCGGCTAGCCGTGCTTTGTTTATAATGCTTCCGAGACGGTCATACTGTTTTGCGTTATTCGGTATTTCGTCTTGCGAGACGAGTTGATAGTAAAGCTGGCGCAAAGTCATATCGTAGCCTTGCGAATCATAGTCTTCGAGAATCACGTTGCACTTTTCAATAAGTTTTTGCGTCTCCAGTCTTGGTTTGTATTCTTCGTAAAATTCTTTTGCCATATTCTTAATTATGCTTGTCTCGTAGAGCCGTTTTTATCGGTCAAGCCTATGCTTACCCTTCCTTTTATTTGGCATCAGCCCAACAATCTACTATTTTTGCGTCAACCGGCATCGGCACTGTGAAGCCTTCCGGCGTGTCCTGCATTACATCGACAACAATTCCAAGAACCGCTTCGGCGTGGTCGCTGCGACATTCGATTATCAATTCATCGTGAATCATCGAAATAAGCTGTGCGCCTTCGGGAAGTTTTCCGGCAAGCGCAACCATTGACCGTTTAACCAGGTCGGCGGATGTTGCCTGAATTATGAAATTTTGTGCCTGTCTGATTTCGCGGGCATTGTTGCCTTTGAGTCGTCGTCGTCTGCCAAAGAAGTTTTTTACATAACCGCGCCTCTGAATAGTGGTTTTCACTTTTTTCAAAAACTTATCCACGCCTTCGTAAGTTTTGAAATAATCGTCAATGTATCTTTTGCATTCTTTTGGCGTGGTTGTAATTCCGGTTGCAGTCAGTCTGCGATACAGTCCGATATCTGTTATGCCGTAGGCGATGCCGAAGTTAATCATTTTGGCAATGCCGCGCTCGTTTTTATCAACATCTTCTTTGGCGAATATCTTTTGCGCCGTGATGGTATGTAAATCGGTCTCTTCGTTTGTGCAATAGGCTTTGAGCAGTGTTTCGTCTTTGGAGTAATGCGCCAGCACTCGCAGCTCCATCTGCGAAAAGTCAGCGACAATCAACTTGTTGTCCGGTTCGCAAATGAAAGCACGCCGGACTGCTTTTCCTAATTCGCTTTTGTTCGGTATCTGTTGCACATTCGGGTCGGCGCAAGAAAACCGCCCGGTTGCCGCTCCGAGTGGCTTAAACTCAGGATGAATGCGTCCGTTGCCGTCAGCGAACTTAGGCAAGACTTTTATAAAAGTCTTGGCGAGTTTGTCTATCGAACGGTATTCAAGAATCTTTACGGCAAGCGGATGTGCGAGTTCTTTTAACGATTCACTATCTACGCTGGGTGCGCCTTTAGCGGTCTTTTTCGGGCATTTCAATTTAAGTTTATCGAAGAGAACAGCACATACCGATAACGGCTTGCTAAGTTCAAACTCCATTCCGGCAAGGTCGAATATCTCGGTTTTTAGCCGTGCCGATTCCGCTTTAACTTCGCGCTCAATCGTTGCTAAAGATTTTATATCGAGTTTCATTCCCTTAGCCTCCATATTCATTACGACGGGCAACAGCTGCTTTTCCATCGCATAGACGGTTCGTAATTCCTGTTCGGCTAATTCCTTTTTGAATTGCTCCCAAAGATGGAAGGTATAACGCGCATCGTTGCGTGCGTATTCAGCAAATACTTCCGGGTCGAGCAGTCGCATTTTGTCGGCTTCGTCAAAAGTTACCGGGTCATCAATTCCTAAATGTTTTTTAGCCAGATACTTTAATCCGTGTGCATTATTTTCGTCTAAAAGGTGAGCGGCAATCAGCGTGTCTTCAAAGATACGCGGCACTGGCAGTCCGGCACGCTGCAAAACTCCAAAATCAAACTTGGCGTTATGGAAAATGACAGATTGCTCGCCGTCCGGCATCAGAAAATTCCACGAATCTTTGTCGGTCGAATAGTCGGCAAGTTGTCCGTCGTAAGACAAACTCATACCAATCATTTTTGCGTTTCGCGGAGTGATGCCAAGTTTTTTATTGAATGGTTCGGTCTCTGTATCGAGCGCGACAAAATTGCCGTTGTTTTCTTTTTCTGTGTCTTTTCCTGAAATCCTCTGTTCGCACTGTTCGCAGTCGTATAAGTCTTTTGTTTCTAATAGTTTATCTGCGAACAGTGGATTGCTTTGTTCGCTGTTCTCTGTTCGCAGATAACTAACTGATTCTAATGAGATTACGTCGCTGCGAACAGTGCGAACAGTGAAATCCGGCAAAACGGCTAGATTGTATTTAACGAACAGTTTTGAGAGCAGTCCGCGATTGAATTTGACAGCGCGTTTTTTATAATTCGGAGCATCGCGCCTTTGGATAACATCCGATTTCAAATCCACGCTTGATAGAATTTTGCCGACAAACACGGTAGTGTGTTTTCTCTTTTCCGGCAAGTCAGAATTTATTTCATCTGTGATAGTTGCAATGGTTAGCCGTTCGTCAGGTTTGCCTTCCTGACCTGTTACCATCTCCGGCGCGTATTCGACATATTTCAGATTGTCGTCTTCGTCTTCGGTAAATATCCGTGAATAAATAATTGCGACAAGTTGACCATCCAATGACTGAGACCTATCGTCATTAACGTCTTTTGTCCGGGTTTGAAGCTGCGAGACAAAAACGGATTTTACTTCTTCGGAGTCGAGCAGAGCGTAGAGCGGCACTGAAATTTGAATCAGTCGCTTTGATATTCCGCCTTTATCTTTTAATTCCAGTTCCGCCGCTTTGAGTCTATCCGCTATCGGCTGGTTAAATGTCCGCAGTCGCCACAGAGTTAATTTGTTGCGGATTGTCCGCGCCTCCGTGAGCATTTCCGGCAAAAGCTGCAATGGTATGTCGTTCCGTTTTGTCTCTTCGAGTTTGACCGGCTGCGTGCGGCTGGTGAACGGCTGCGAGTCGGTAGCTTTTAAGCCGGATAAAATCTTTGCTCCGAACGGGTCGAATCCTTCCGGCATAAAGTTTGAATCCTTACCCGAACATCTGATTATTCTTGTCAGTCGCTGATAGCCGCTGTTCAAAACTTGAATAATCGCTTCGGTGTCTTCACTCGACGCGGCAAGATTGAACTCATCGATAATCAATGTCGGGTGAAATGCGTCGACGGTTCGGAACAACGCCGCCGCCGTGATGCCAACCGTGAACATCGGTCGATAACAAAGAAGTCCTACCGTCTGCGTGAATCTCGATTTTCCGTTGCCGCTATTGCCTGTGGCGTGCAGATAAGGCACTTCGTTAAGTGAATCTACTCGATACGTCATCCACACATATTTACTGCTGATAGCCTGGTTCTGTTCGCTTATATCAACGTATTTTTCAATGAACTTTAAGATGTCGGCATCGAGCTGTTCTTCGGTGTGATACTCATCAACGCCGGATGCGAGAAATAATCCTATTTTGTCCGCACGTTCGGCATTTATTAACGGTTTGTAGATTGTGCCGTCATCGTCCGTTACTGATTTCTGAATGGTCGTGTCTCGCGTCGCCGGGTCATACACGGCAAAACCGCTTGTAGTCTCTTCGATAATCCGTCCGTCGGTGAGAACTGCAAATGTAGTCAAGACCGGTTCTTTATCATCGTCATCATCGAATGCTGCTTCATTGACGCGGTTAAACCTGTCGGCGATGTCAATCAGTGTCCGGCTGGCTGTTAGCGCATCCGTTTCCTGCAAGTTCAGATTTTTAATAAATTTCACCCGCGCCGAGCTGTCAGCCAGGTTGAATGTGTCCAGATGTAAAACCGAGTCGCAGTTCCGCGCCGTAACACGCTGCCGTCCGCGTTCGCCGCGCTCGATTTCAAAGGTAAGCTGCCCGCCGAGAATAGCTTCGGACATAAACGCCGTAGACTTTACAGACGGTTCTAAATTCCACGCCGCACGCATTTCGGATTTATGCTCATATGCGTCCGTTCCCGCATACCGCAGACATACGTGATTGCCGTCGGGAAATATTTTTGCTTTGTCTTTACCTTTTCCTTTTCCTTCCAGTTCGCAGGTGAGACAGTCCGCGATGATTGTCCCGTTCGTTTCGGTTCGGTATTCGATAACTTGCGCGTCAAATGCGTCTTTGAATTGTTGGAGTGTCATCGTGCGTTCACCTCCAACAAACCGAATTCTTCGGCGTGCAAATCGCAGAGGCAGCGCAGAATGTTTGCCCGTCCGGTTGAGTATGTTTCGATAAAGTTCTCGCCGTAAAGAAGCAAAGGTAAACTGCATTCATCGCACGCGAAAGCAGTGGTGTGCGACAATTTGGATTGCCCGTAGGTTTTGTATTGAAAAACGCACACTTTTGGGTTAAGATTGGGTTGTTGATTTGGTTCATTACTTTTTTTATTAAGCGCGTCTTTCCTTGCCGGGATTGGCGCGTTTCTGTTTGTAGTTGTCATTTTTTCTCTCCTTATTTATTTTCGCCATCCTCAGCCTTCACGATGTTGCGATTAAGATACGCAAGCCAATCCGCCTGCAAAACCACCAGCCGTCGTCCTACTCTGGTCGCTCGCAAATGTCCTCTCTGAACTTCACGCCGAATTGTCATAACCTGGACACCAACGGACGAAGCAACTTCGTCGAGTGAAATTGCCAATGGATTTTTTTGTTCTGAAAGTTCAATCATTTATTTCTCCTGTTTTTCGTTTTTTATTCGGTAAGTTTTTTACTCAGCATTATTTTAATTGATTTGAATTACCCTTATCTTTGGAGACGAAAACGAGCGAAAAGCCTGTGTTTTCGGCATCTGAACACAAGCGGAAGTAAGCCTCGTTTCTCCGGGCTGAAAATTTTTTATTTAGTTTTGGATGATTATTTGTCAAAATTCGCCTTTTTTGGGATTAGGAAAAAATTGACAATTTTAGGAAAAAACCTTAAATTGAGTTTAGAACCTAACCGCCCGAATCGGTTTGTAGTTTTAGAAGTGCCGTAAATTGTCGAGATTTACGGCATTTCGCATTTATGTATCAAAAAATCTGAATCAAAAGTAAATCTTTAATTCCTGCGCGTCAAGAAAAACTATTCGTATTCTGCGAAACATCATTTCTCCTTGAGAATATTCGCTTTATACCACGTCTCAAACTCTAAATAATCCGCTTCACTAATAATATGCGGTGTGCCTTTGCCGCCCGGCTGTGTTGTCCGCAAGGTGCCATTAGTAATGTAATTATTGATGCGCTCACGGCTTAACATTTTCCCCGTCGTAGCAAAAAGTCGCTCACGAACATCTCTAACAATCATACCGTCGCTTGATGCCGCTTTTTTTGGCGTTTCGGGCGTGCTGGCTGGCTTTTCCGGGTCAACCTTTACCGTCTGCCGTTTGACTGTCTGCGGCGCGGGATTCGGCTCGTAAAAAAGCAAATCGGACGGAAAACATTCTAATTTTTCGCAAAGTTTTTCCAACACCTTAAAAGAAATTCCTTCGCCCTTGCCGCTCGCCATTTTATGCAGAGTTGGATAGGTGATGTTTGTTTCTTTATGGAGTTGAAAAATCGACTTGCCTCTATCTTCCAACAATTTTTTTAGTTTGACTGTAATCACGCTCGAAATCATACACCAATTATCACATAAGTATAAATATAAAGTCAACAATATATAAATCGCTCTTTATATTAAGTCTATTTCTTTATATAAATTTGAATTTATATTTATTTCTCTTGTTATATGGTTGACTTTATATAAAGACTTCTTTATAATCAAATTCAAGTTAAGCAATTAACAAATTCACAAAAGGACGGTCAATAATTATGAACATCGCAACCGAAGTAAACAAAGAAGTCTTAGGACAAATCGCAGCCGAATCAATTGCTAAAATCAATCCGAATCAAGCAAACGGACGGCGTTGGATTAACGCTATCGCAAAAGCGACGGCGGAAATCGAAACAAATCCGTTTATGACGTATGAGCTTGAATCACAAAGTCTTTTAATGATGTCGGATTCGAGCGGCGAGATTTACACGGCAAACGGAACTTGTCAGTGCAAAGCGTTTGCCAAGGGTTTCCCGTGCAAACATCGCGCAGCCGCTCGACTGGTCGCAATCTACATCGAACGCACTCGATAAATACGAAAGGCTTTCCTAAACCGCCAAGTATAGGAAAGCCTCTCTTTCAAACCACGAATGATTTGATTAGTAGCTAATGGAGAATATCACAATGAAAAGAAATAATACGACGAAAACCAAACAACCGAAAAACGTCTTTAGAATCGCGGACAATCCGAAATTCACGAATAGAAAACTGATTGCTGCCGGGCGTGGGGCAAAT
>MWWI01000318.1_pt1 | contig 10242 bp, 11 predicted proteins | sample 1047321 | NCBI WGS metagenome assembly MWWI01 (sample SAMN06349966, study PRJNA376086) | soil metagenome | isolation source: FI-1 sample Antarctic (ecotone) soil | place: Antarctica | reverse complement strand
CGACTGTGCGTTTCCATCGAGAAATGCAAAGTTTCGGTTTAGGGGTCGTTTTCGTTTTTGTAGGGCGGCTTAGTTTCAGGAGACAGCCAACTTGTAGGAAATATTGACAATTTAGAAAGCGCGAACTCAACGTGGCGAAAAAGCGAAAGCGCGCCACAAACCGGAGCCAACCGGAGAGGACGCGCTTTCGGGACAACTAATCTAATGCCAAGTGTAAACCAAACCTTACCCTCAACGCAAGCGCCATCAAACGGCGCGGCGCACCTGAACAGCCACACAGACCCAGGCAAAGCACTTGCAGCCCTTTCGCTGCGATATCCTAAAGAAATTCAGCTTGCAGTGGCTGGCGATCACGTCGCTCAACAATGCAGGCCACTACCAGGCGAAACCTCCAGCCCGGTTTATGACCTCATAATACGATCTGTTGGGATCGGCGGCGATTCATACGAGCGACACCTCCAAAACTGCACCACCCCAAACGAGTTTGCGCCTGAACAATCACTTTGGGCAGCGGATGCACTCAGTATCATAGACGAACTCAGGTCATTGGCGCCTGAACTCGACACCGAAGAAGCTAAGGTACTTGCTCGAAAATTAGGAAGCGCTATCAAGCGCGATGCCGCTGCGCGCAGAAAAAAGGCACGGGCAGCGCAGGCAATAACAGCAACCACACCGGCCACCATTGACGAGAAACCACCACCGGCGGAACGCGAGTTAGTTCTCGCCTGCCTGGAATCCGAAGAAGCCGGCGACGCCGAACTGTTTTCTCACATTTACAATAACGGCAGAGTTCTCTTCGATCACTCTGCCGGACAATGGTATATCTGGGCCGGCCATTACTACACTGCTGACGCAACCGGCATTATGCGCCGGCTTGTTCCCGGCCAATTGGCCGCGCAATATCTGTTTCATGCGAGCGTAATTACTCGTGAGGCAGAGACAGAAGGCTGCGACAGCAAGCGCGGGTTAGCCGACAAACTCATCAAACGGGCAAAGCAGTTGCGCCGCCTGAATCGTATCAAAAGCATTTTGGAAATGGCTCAGTCGTGGTTGGGCATCACTGGCAGCGAATGGGATGCACGGCCCGAGCTATTGGCTGTAAAAAATGGAGTTGTCGAACTTTCTACCGGTACCCTTCGCGCCGGCCATCCCAATGACCGCCTCCGAACCGTTGCGCCGGTAGAATGGCAAGGCTTAGACGCATCGGCGCAACGATGGGAACAATTCATCTGTGAGATTTTCGGCGGCGATTCCGAGCTTGCCAATTTCACCCGTCGCCTGCTGGGTTGCGGTGTGTACGGCAGAGTTATCGAGCACAAGCTACCCATTTTTTACGGAGCCGGACGCAACGGCAAAGACACCTTACTCGAAACCATCGCTGCAGTTTTAGGAAAATGCGCGGGCGCGGTCTCTCAAGATATTTTAATCTCTACCCAGAAGGCGCGCGGCGGATCTGCCACACCTCATCTTTGCGACCTGCAAGGCAAGAGGCTGGCTTGGGTAGCTGAACCCGATGAAGGAGTACGGCTTAGTGTCGGACAAGCCAAATACCTGACTGGCGGCGGCTCGATCACGGCGCGGCCACTCTACGGCAAGCAGTTTGAGTTTGACCCGTCGCATCTGCTTTTACTCATCACGAATCATCGGCCACACGCGCCGGCGGACGATGAGGCTCTTTGGGAGCGGCTGTTACTTATCCCATTCACACAGAAATTTATAGCGAATCCATCAGCGGAAAACGAGCACCCTGTAGATTTACACCTGAAGGCGCGGCTCAGGTCGGAGGCTCCCGGCGTGCTGGCCTGGCTCGTTCGCGGCTACATGGAATGGAAGCGCGACGGCCTAAATCCACCGGCAACAGTGCGAGAAGCAACTGAGAAATACCAGCGAGAGGAGGACACCTTAGCGGATTTTTTGCAGGAATGCTGCATCGAGAAAATAGGTGCCGAAGTCAGGGCAAGCAACTTTTATAGCGCCTATAAATCATGGGCCGAATCTAACAGCCTAAAGGCAATGGGCAGCAAGACTTTCGGGCAGAAAATGACAAAGCGATTCGCAAAAAATCCGCAAACGACCGGCATTTTTTATTATGGCGTCGGCCTACTTTGTGAACCTTGTGAACCTTGTGAACCTTCATATGCACAAAAAAGTACAGTGGCTTCCTACGCGCGTAAGAGTTATGACGAACAAGGTTCACAAGGTTCACAAGGTTCACAAGCCGATATTGGCTACGGCAACGATTAGGAGGGATTATGTCCGAATTTTTCAAAGGTGTGCCGGTTTGCGGCTTATTCAAAAACAACCGCAAACGCGACGGCAAAGAGTACTTTACGGGGCGCATGAATAGCAATTGCACGCTGCTGATTCTGCCGGTGGAAAATCCACAACCGGATCATCCGCCGTTTCAGGCGTTTCTGGTGCCGACGCGCAAGCCTGGCGACGATCAGTAGTCAGTCAAAATCCCACCACCACAAATTTTATTTAGCTGAGAGGTAGAGACAATGAGAGTTATCGTAGACGGTGCAGACGAAAAGGACACGCTGGCTTTGCTTGATCAGGCACGCGCCGATTATGCGAAGAAGGTTCAGGCCTTGCCGGAAAACGAGCCGGCGCGCGTGGCAAAGCTGGAAGCTGAAGTGCAAATGAACCGCGCGAAATTAGCGAATCAGCTACGCGCGAATGAATTGCGGTTCGATGCGGATCTGTATGTCGAAGAAATGGTAGCCGGCGGCGTTTCGCATGAAACCGCTGTGCAGATGGCGGCTTCGCACGAACAGGGGGAATTATGAACGTATCAGCAATCGAGAACCAGGTGCAACGCCTGGAAGCGCAACGCGGACAAGTTGCTGTTGATCTGCGCGATGCGCGCACGAAATTAGAGGCAGCACAAAGTGCTTATCTGGATGCGCCTGGCAAAAATAGCGCCGTCGTCTCGAAAGCGCAGGCGGATGTTGCCGCGTTAGAATCGATTCTAAGCGCCGTTCAAATCAGGCTTGAAGATTCGCGCGCTCAGGCCGAATTTGCGACGGCTCAGGCCGAATATGACGCGAAAATCGCCGCTCTGGCGTCCCTCGCGAACGAAGGTGCGCTGTCGGCGAAGGCTCTTGTGTCGTCCCACCTGTCTGCAATCGAGGCCCTTGCAACGATAAATCGAGATTTGCAGACAGGTACCGCTTCCCTCATCGAAACGCAAAACAATTTCCGCGCGCAAGTCGAAATGCTGATCGGGCGTCCGCCTATGGGTTCTCTGCTCCCACAGCACGCAGAACGCGACCGGCAGCAGCAGCAAGAGTACTCTGCAAAGTTGGCTGATCTCAAGGCGGCGCTGGAAGCATCGGGCGTTTCTTGGGATATCGCGTTGCCGTGTGGCGGTGAAGGCATCGGCTTTAATTCAGTGAAACCGGACGTGAAAATTCCCGACGCGGGACAGTGGACAATGCCGCTCACCTTCCTGGTGAACGCGAATAGCGGCGCGCAATCCTGAGAGCTACTGAGTGTCACCGCAACTTTTGAGATTATGTTGCCTTCCGTTTCGCAAAAGTTGGACAGGGCGCATTTTTGGATAAATTTTGTGAATCCGGTGGTTTTAGCGGTGCTTTTAGCGAGTGAATTTTTGACTCGCAAAACCGCGAAACGCTACTGATTTTTTAGAGTGAGGAAAGGCTTAAAAGGAAAATACGATGACAAATGGATACGGCGCTCTACTGGACGCAATCGAAGCGGATGCCAAAGAAGCGGCGCGGCAACAGGTGCGCCACCAGTTCGCGGCGCGCATTGTGGCGGCACGGCAAGCCATCGGGATAACCCAAAACCAAATGGCGGACATGCTGCAAGTTTCGCGGAGTACTTACGCTGGCTATGAGCAGGCTGCCACCTCACCCGCAGGCCAAAAGGCAAAGGCGATTGTGAGCTTCCTCACGCGCCTGGAAAAACATCTCGATATCCGCCACTCATGATTTTCCCCAGAGTGGCAAAACGGGAATTGTGTGGGATAGGAACCCCTTGCACGGCGCGACCCTACCCCCGATGTAAATGGAAATCGAACTTGCAGAGGTGGACGCGCTACAAGTCTCGCGGAGCACCTATTGCGCCTACGGGCAAGCTACCACCACGCCGCCGGCGGCATCGTCGGGCAACTGTTCTGTAATTAGAGTACTTCAGGAAGATTGACATTTTGCAACTGGGTGCAAATCTGCTGATTATAAGCCTTGGAGTGAACCGTAGGGAAGCGATCTGTACACAGGGTCACGCGTTGCAATACTGGGCATATCCAGCCAATAGTGTCTATGATGTCATCATGGTCTTGTTTTAAGTCGAGCCGCTTCCAAACAGGTTCATGATGAAAAACCCTGTTCCTGAGCTTCCTGATCGAATTGAACCGCTTTGATACATCTTGCCGAGTTCGCAGGGCACGGGGAATATGGGGAAAGGTAGTCTTTAGCAAAGAGGGCCATAAAATACGTTCATACCGTCTATCCAGCAAGCTTGTCCAAAAACCGAATGTTAGTTCAGCCACCACGCGATCTGCATCTATCCTGCCCCCTATTCGCCTCAAGCTATCTATCGTATTATCGAATTGATTTTTTTCACGGTATGTGAGAATGCAAGGACTTTCCCAAAACCAGTCCGGAGTACCTTCATGTTTGCTGATAGCATTGTGCAGGTGATTCCGAAACGCTATCTCCAGATTTTGCAGAGGCGCATATAGTGAGGCGCATAACTCAACATTCCACATGTAGCGGCCCAAGGTATCAATCGGTGTGTCTGATGGCTGCCGGTATGAGTTAATGCGCTTAGCTGACACTGTGCGGGTAAGTAGGGTGAAGTTATCTGGCTGAGGCGGTGTCTTTTGATGAGTCATCAATGTGTGGGAACTTGTGTTTTTGCGGAAACTTGCTTTTCTCTGGTTCGTTAAGGTATATTACTAATGCAGTCCTTGAGCAACTGCTCTCCGGGCGATTCTCTCGGTAACGAGATAATGGGCCCGTGATCAACTCAGGGTATGAATAGAATAAAAGCTCCCTGTCACCATAGTGGCGGGGGGCTTTTTTTATTATCCTCACATTCAATTATCGCAAGGTAAGATAATCTATCTTATGGTACCTCGCGCATTTTTATAGGTTTAAGGCGCAAGGTTGCTATGTTTGAGCGTTTCGGGAAAGCAAGCGCGCGAAAATCCACTACATTGCATTGTTAGAGATGGTATTTCCCACAGTTTGTAGCGCGCGGCTTCAAAACTCAAAACACGACATTAACCGACTTTCACGCTCGAAACGCATTTTTAGTATTTTTAGCAATCTTAGGATTTTTTGAAAGAATGGCGTTTAAATCGTTTCTAAGCGCCGCTTGCCCTTCATCTGGTCTTAGTGGATAGGTAGCACGCGAGCGCGATTCCTGGCTAAGCGTGGCTTGAATGGCGGCGGTAAACGCGACCAGTGACAACTATTTAGCCGCGTGTTGGTGTGCCATATTGCTTAGTGCGTTATCCCAAGATTGCGCCTGGCCTTGTATGGCTTCGCTTATCTGGCTCTCTATGTTTTCTGGCAGTTCGATAGCTTCGACTTCGTTGTTTATCTCTTCTTGTGCTGTGTCAATGATGGATTGAAGCCGCGCGCGGCGGTAGGCGCGTTTATAGGCGCTCTCAAGCGTCTGAGCATCCGGCACAACTTTTTTTACTTGGTTTTCTTCTAACTTGCGCTCTATCCATTTGATAAATTGCGGCGATGACATAGCGTTCAATTCAACTCGCTTGCCTGTCCATCCATTGCCGCCATAGTTGCGGCGCTCGACCAGGAACGCACACTCTTCTTCAGTAGCTCCGCTCTCGACTAAGTTTTCGCGCGGGTCTTTATTTAAGTCGCCTTTTTTGCCGGCGGTATATTCGACTTCTTCGCTATCAAGCCCCATTTCTTCAACATCTTTAAGCCTCAAACCTAAGTCAATCACGCGCGGCGCGGCGTCAAATTGATAACGCCTGGTGTCATTGCTCAAAGTGTGAACGATGGAGAAGCCCGCTTTGTCAAAGTCACGCGCTACAAGAGTAGTTACACCCGCTTCTGATAGCTTCTCGACTAACGTTCGCGCGGCGGTAACACTCATGCCCTTAGTACTCATAATGGCAATGTCGTAACGGTTGGCGATCTCGGCGCGGTCAAGCAAAGCATTAAAACCTTCCTTCTCGATAAAGAGCGCAAACCGATAACGATTGGCGTGGCCGTGCGTTGGAACGTCAGTGGAAATGTCCACTGACGAATCATCGGACATTTTATCTGTCCAATTATTGATGTAGCTGCGCACGGCCAATGTCCCCAAATCAATGCGTTGCTCTGTATGTGGCTCTAAGAAGTGGCCGCGCGCATCATAGGCAACATCCCAATCAGCAGTAAGTTCAGGATACTTTTCAAGAAATGCCGGTAGTAGCGTTTGTGTGAAATACGACGAATTCTTCCAGCACGAGTTGCCAGTTAGAGCGAGTACTTTAGGGCGTGCTTTGTACATAATCTGGCGCGCGTTTGCCGGCAGGCTGCCATAGTCGCTCACTTCGTTGTAAGCCTCTTCCATTACACGGAACGCCGCTTCTTTGTAGTCAAGCTGAACCGCCTGTTGCCGTTTGCGCATCCGTTCTAAGGCGCGGTCGCTTACTCTGTCGTCGCGGTCGGCCTGGCGCTTTTCCAGTTTCCAGTGGTTGGCTGTGGCTTTGACACACTTTTGAAGAGCATCGAAAACCGTCTCGCTTAATTGCAGCGCGCTTTTGCCGGTGTCTTCAAAATCCAAACGCGGGCAAGCCAGATGCACAAGCACGCAAACCGGATCGCCGGCACCAACTCGATACTCGTCTAACAACTGGCGCAACTGGCGTAGCGGGTTAGTCAGTGCCGGCGAAAAGTTCAGACCGACATTCACCGTGCTTCCACAGCCGCAATAGTCCACCTCAAAGTTACCTAAAGCCATTTCCAACACAAACAGTAAATCTCCGTCTGTACCTTCTATTTTCTTGTAATGGATACTGAGCGGTGCAACGTGGCGGCAGGCTACCATATGTGCCCGCATATGCTCCTCGCCCAACACGCCCAATGAACGCGGCTTTATCGGACGCGAGGCGGCTTGCATGGACAAGAGCAAGTTTTTTACGCGCGTGATATTAATATCGCCACCTTGCACCAAATCCAGTAAGGTTGCGCCGCTTAGACCGGCATCCTGAGTGACTTGCCTTTGCTTGCCGGTGCTACTGAGGCCGGCGAACTCTGCCACTAATTCGCGCACCGTGCGCGCGTCCGTCGCGTTACGATCATGCGAGACATAGGCGGCAATCAGAGTGCGCAACCGCTCCGCCGTGTACCAGTGTGGTGATGTCGGAGCGTCCGCGCGCCACTTTTGCCAATCCGGTTTCGTCGCTGAAAAGTGTGTCGCGCCGTCTGCATCGCACAAGACGAAAGTACTGTGCGGGTTGAACGCGGCATATTCTTCTATTAGCTCGAGCGCGGACTTTTCGTGTGAATTCCAGTCCTTGTAGCCGTCCAGATAGCTTTATCTCAGGATAGTGCATTTTTAGAAAAGTGCCGTTTTTTACAATTGGCAGCGCTTCAACGGTGTGGCGAATCTCCGGTTTTTGCGCAATCCGATCTAACGCCACTTCGATTAAATGGCGCTTGTGGCCGGTGTGAATCTCGATGCAACCCTTTTCGCTGTCTATCACGTAAGGCGCGGCCCACACGCATTTCAAGGCGTTCCCCAATTGGCCGCGCGTCGGACTTACATAATGCGCCTTGTCCGAAGCCCGAACCTCATAATCAAGTGACTTCTCGATAACCTTATCGGGCAGGCCGGGGCCGTTATCTTCCACGCAGACAGCATCAGGCGCAACGGTAACGGTGATGCAAGGCGAAGCGCCGGCCATTTCCGCAGCATCGAGCGCGTTGTCTATTAACTCTTTAAGCAACGCGATAGGCCACAGGTGAGACCCGCAACCGATCTGCTGCATCAGGTTTTTTTCGGTGAAATATTCTAAGGCGCGATTCGTTACAAAGGACGTGCGATTTAAGGTATTTGTCATGTGCGGAGTACTCCATTTTAGGACGTTTTAAGACCTGTTTTGATGCCTACTTTTCCAGCAAAATGACACGAAATTTCTTTTCTTTTTGTTGTGCTTTTCGTGTCGTCATAATCTTTCCCCAAATAAGAAAAACGGCGTTTGTGTGGGATAGGAACCCCTCTCAAAGTTCGACCCTACCCCCTCGGTAAATAGAAAATGAACCCGTGGCACGCCCGGCAGGAATCGAACCTACATTCACAGATTAGAAGTCTGTTGCTCTATCCGTTGAGCTACGAGCGTAAAGTAGCCGGTGCAGAATCGAACTGCCTTTAAGCACGTTATATGCGTGCCTCTCACCACCAGTGAGACTACCGGCCGGGTGCAGAGTACTCAGGGTAGAGTACTCTGCGGATACTACAGCGTCATCAACTCATCTGCAATCAGGACACAGCAGCCGGTTGCCATCTTCCATCATGGCAACCGCTTCTAACGGCGCGCATGATGACTCCTTTTTGCAATCGGCACACTTGAACGTGAGAAATCCGCACTGAACGGTTTCTTGGCACTGGGTAGGCTCTGGCTCGCCGTCCAGCACATCCAGTGATTCCGCGAACTCCACCGCTTCGCATTCCTTGCACAGCCCTGTAGAAATCCAAGCCGTAGCATTGGGTTTGGTGAACTGCCCCAGCGTTTCGGCGAACTCGCGCGCCAAATGCGCCGGCACTTGCTCAGTCTTGCCGCACCGATCACAGCAGGTTTTAAGGGTTGGCTCAGGGTGCCAAGAAACTTCTCCCACAGGAAAGCCATGCCCTCACAGTCCCAATGAATGCGATCCGGTTCACCGGCCAGTGCATACAGCAGCCCCAGGTCTTCGCGCCATTCCTCAAGGTTTGGTTCCGGCTCACCATCGGCGCGAGCACGCAACGCGGGAAGATTGATCTTGTTGGTGTAAAAGTCAATGAACCTGTTGGCGAAACCATCTGTCCAGTCGCCTGCCGTAAGCGGAACCGGCGGTTCATCTCTGCCTTCGATAGTAGGACGTATGCCCCAGTCCAGCGCGTCTTGCGTCATTTCGTGTTTCGTCTCGATTGTGTTTTCCATGATATAATTCTCCTTGTCTGTTCTGTCGTGTGGCTCTGGCGAGGCTTCTACCCTCACCAGAGCCGCTTCGTTCCCCTACCACGTCAATAATCCACGCTTCACAGCATCCCCGGCAGCTTGCCAGTTATCGCGCGTTAATTCGGTTCTGCTCGAAATTCGGCGGCGGAAGAACATACTCATCGCGCCGCGCATCCGCTCATCTTCTTTTTGATTCAAATTGAAATCCTGGCAGATCGCATAGAACCGGCGAATCACCCGATAATCACAGACCGGCTTTTTAACCGGCTCGACTTCCGGCGCGGCCAATTCCTGAAGAACTCGCACTGCTTTCCATTCCATCGTGAAATCCTTCTGGCAGCGCACAAGCTCCGCTTCCAACTCGTTCAACTCTTCCACCGTGCTACCGATATGACGGGCGCGGCTCAGTTCGTCTTTGCTGGCTTGCAATTCGCCTGCGAGAAAGGCTAAGTGAAGCGTGTTGCGATCAACTGTTACTGTCTGCATGGCTTTACTACTCCTTTGAAATATATTTTTCTACCCGACACTCATTATTATAAGGTATCTTATTATACCTTGTCAAGAGCAAAACAAGTATATTTTTAATTATTTCTAAAAATAGTTGCGAGGTAGAAAAATATACTCTATAATAAGGCATGGAGAAAAAACCTATGGAACGAAATCTTGTACGTGAAATTCGGCAGGCGCATAATTACACGCAAAAAGAAATGGCCGATAAAATAGGCTGCTCAGTGGCGAATATAAAGCGGCTCGAAGGCAACGGCGCAATGCCCCAGGCGGCGGCGGTTAAGCGCAACCTAAAGGCACTGGCGACGCTGGCCGGCGTGGAAGTGGAGCGATTATGAAAAGACCACTCACGGCGGTTATCTGCCTGGAATCTGATTCGTCGGGCGCGCCTGGCTACGTAGCGCACTGCATGGAATTGGGCATCGCTTCGCAAGGTGACACCATTGAGGAAGCGCGCCTGATGCTGCAAGAAGCGGTCGAGGGCTTTCTTGAAGTGGCGTCATCTGCTGAAGTCGAGCGACGGCTTGAGGAAGGCGGACACGCCGTTGCGTTGATGGAATTGGATACAGCGGCGCTACAAGAGC
>MWWI01000317.1_pt1 | contig 10250 bp, 11 predicted proteins | sample 1047321 | NCBI WGS metagenome assembly MWWI01 (sample SAMN06349966, study PRJNA376086) | soil metagenome | isolation source: FI-1 sample Antarctic (ecotone) soil | place: Antarctica | reverse complement strand
ACAGCGTATAAAATACGGTGGTTTCTAATAACGGGTTTTGATCTTTACGGGTGCAACTTTTGATCCGTTGCTCACAGGCTGATTTTAAACGCATGAGCTGGCGCGGGGTTAAGCCGTTCCAGTCCGGTGCATCGGTCTGTAAATCTTTGACATTGGCCAGCGGATCACCTGCCAATAAAGGCCGTTGCTTATGCAGCCAACGGCCGACGTGGCGAAGGGTGGCCATGACACGGTTAACCGTGGTGGCCTTATAGAGTTTTTGGGTTTTGGGCGAAATGGTTTTCTTCAAGTGCTTTTGGAAATGTTTGGTGACTGCGGGTGTCCAGCTGTCGATATGGTCATGGCCAACCTCAGCTTGAAAGAAGTTGAGGAACTTAGCCAAGTCTTTTTGTTTGGCCTCTTCGGTTTTTTCGGGTGCGCCTTTAACGTGGACTTGATAATAATAGGTCAGCCAGGCGGTTAAGGAATCGGTATTAAAGTGGCCACTTAACGGGTGAAAAATCTTATCTTGCACAGATGCAAGGGGTTTTTCTTCCTGGGCAAGAGTAGAAATAGCGGTATTCAACATAGTTATCTCTCCCTCTGTGCAAGATAAGGTATATTATCTTGCACAGTCTAGGACAAGCTGCTCGGAATGACAAGCACAAGCTAAATCTGTGGGCTATCTATAGTTAATTTATCTATAGCCCAATAGATTCGCTAGAGCCTAACTAAAAAGTTGAAAGACAACGCCAACTCTGCCAATGTTACCCTTCACTTAGTGTTTTTTGGTGTACTGACCGGTGCTTGTTGCCTTCTTTCTTTTCTAAGCCCTTCTGCGAGCAAGTCATCTAAAGATTCCTCTTTAAAATGAAAAATAGTTCCACGGTACCTAATAACGCCTTTCACGCTAGAACCATAAATTAAGTCATCCAGACTGGGTAAAACTACAGGTTTAGAAGAGGTGCTATTTTCATCTAATAGTTTTTTATTATTTGGTTTCATCTATTTACCTTTTTAGCTAATAGTTGATGAACTATAGCATGGCTAGCTTAACATGGACTAGCGTGCACAATTGTGTGAAAACCTACAGTTTTTCTTCTTGTATGCGCTGATAAATCTCTTCCCTATGGACGCTTACTTCTTTAGGTGCTTTGATCCCGATCCGCACTTGATTACCTTTTATTCCTAAAATAGTAACGGTAATGTCATCACCTGTTATTAAAGATTCACCTACGCGCCGTGTTAAAATAAGCATTTCACTATCTCCTTGTGTAAAATTTACTTTGAATTTCCTATCCAAATTTGTATGAGTTGATCGAGCCGATCAATTTCAAATGGCTTTACTGAAAAATCATCCATGCCAGAGGCTAAACAGGCAGGCTTTGCTTCTATACTGTTGGCTGTTAATGCAACAATAGGGATGTGGTCGCTACTTTTGGCTTGCTCAATCATTCTAATTTGACGGGTAACTTCTGTGCCTGGCATATCAGGCAAACCTAAATCCATTAAAATAATAGAGTAATTGTTGGTTTGATAAAGCTCTAAAGCCGTTTGGCCGGTAGGTGCAATTTCTACCTGATAACCTTTGCCTTCTAAGAGGCATTTGGCCACTTTCTGATTAATGAGGTTATCTTCCACCACTAAAATTTTACGTTTTTGTAGTAAGCGTTGGGTTTCCCCCTGGCCTTGGTGATCTTCTGTTTCTACGTGCTCAAAGCAATTGCCATTGTTGTTATTTGAATTAAGATAAGTCAGCTTATCCAAGGAATTGGCATAGGTTACATACGGCATAATTAGCTCCTTTTAAAAAAACAGTCCAATTGTTAATAATTTTCGCCTTTGCTTGTGGTGCGCTCTTTTTCCATACGCTTGTGCACTTCTTTGCGGTGCACGTTAATGCCTTCGGGAGTTTGAACGCCAAGTTTTACACGGGATGCTTTAATGTCGAGGATGGTTACAACGATGTCTTGATTGATGATAATAGAATTTTGAAGTGTGCAATTTTCAATTTGCATAGAGCTGACATCCCTTATCCCGTCTATTTATTACTCTTTAACGCAAGGCTTACCTATCCTAAATCCGGTAATTACCATAGCCGTTACCATAAGCAGGTGTAAATTTAGGTGATTGGAGTTAGTCCGGGTAGAGTGATTATTGATAACGAGATTAGGTCTCAAATTTCGGGGGCAAAGTCTGAGGGATGATTTAAAAGCAACTAAATATATATTATAGGATACTCAGGTATAATCTAGCTTATGTGAGAGGGCGGATTTATTCATAAATATAATTTTATATTCTAATAAAATTGGGAATTTAAGCAGGAATCGCTTATGCCAATAAGATCAACCATTAATACGGCTAAAAATCTTTTTTTGCCTTTTTTTAGGCAATCAAAAGCACTTTATTCTACATCTGCCCATCCAATATCTCAATTAGAAGTGTTAGATACGATGGTGCAATTAGCCTTAAAACAAGAGTTGCCTAATCTTGAGAAAACGGCATTTATTGGGGCACAACATGGCTTAGAAACAACCGCCACTCTATTTCAATCACTCATTCAATTAGGTATCCAACCATGTAATATGTTTTTTTCTGGTAAATGCTATTCAACGGCTCCAACAGTAGCTAGAACGATTCAAAATATGGGTGTTAATTTCTTACCAGGTACTGAACCTGAACTTGCGGGTGGTTATCAAGCGGTATGTAGAGAAGATGTAAGGACTTTATGGAAGCAGTTTAAAGAGGCTTCCCATAAAAGAGAAATTGATAGGGTTATTATTTTAGATGATGGTGGGCGCTGTATTGAGGATATGCCTTACTATTTACCTTTTAATTATTTCTCTGCTAGCATTGAGCAAACTCGCGGGGGGCTTTACAGCAGTAGCTTAGATAAACTAATACTGCCTTTAATTGAAGTAGCTTCCTCTGCTGTAAAAAAGCACATTGAATCACCAATGATTGCACAAGCAGTACTTAATCGGGTTAAAAAACTCGTGCCAAGTCTAAACTTAAATAATGAAACCGTTTGTGGTGTAGTAGGTAATGGTGCGATAGGTAATGCGATTGCAAAATACCTTTTATCATTGGGTCAAAATGTGGTTGTCTTTGATGATAATACGGATGCTTTTAAAGATGTAGCTAATGAACAATTGGTAAGAGTGCCTAATATAGAAATATTAATTAGTTGCTCGTCGCATGTGTTTGGTTGCACAGGTAGAGATATTACGAAAGATGTTGATATATTTAACATTGTAGAAAAAGATATTACCCTAATTAGTTGCACCTCCGAAGATAAAGAATTTTTATCTTTGCTACAAAAAGTGGCCGACGAAGGTAAGCGCATTTATTTTGAACCGCTAGGTGATATTATCTGCTTAAGTAACAAAAGAAATAAAATTTTAATACTTAAAGGCGGTTTTCCGGTTAATTTTGATCGAGAACCTTGGAACGTTCCGGCCAAGGATATAGAAGTTACCCAAGGTTTATTATTAGGCGCGTCCATACAAGCTATTTTAACTGCTAGAAAACCCATTAAGGATGGCTTTACATTAAATCAACCTAAGCGCCATATGCTTGATCCCTACCTACAGCAACGCGTATTAAGGGAATGGCTTAAATATCAACCTAATCAACGTTACTCACAGGAACTGCTAAGTAATTTTGATAATATTGAATGGATAATAGCTAATTCAGGCGGAACCTATTACCCTAACCCAAAGCTTAGTAATTGCTTTTTGGTCGAGGAAGAAAAGAATGAGAGCTATAGACCAAAACCTAATTAAGCGGTAGGCCATATCCGAATACATCCCCGCCAAAAAGCACTGGTTGAACAAAAAATACGATCTTGAAAACCCGACGTTATTTCATGAAATGTAAGATCTTTTTCTGGAATAAGTTTACTGGATTGGATCTCCTCGAATTTATCGGCTTCCACATGGAAGTATTCAAATGATGTATTTTTTATGGTCATACTGAATTTTGATTGTGAGGCAAGGGTGCGCTCAAAAGCGGTATCTAATAACAGCTTTATTTCTCTTAAATCCAACATAATCGTTGATGAGCTTTCATTATGGGGCGTACCTTCCAATACCGTAGAAAAAAGCAGTGAGTAATAAGCGGGCTGGTTGTCTTCGGTTCCTACCGTATAAGGGTGCATGATGGTAGGAAAATAGTGCTTGAGTTGATAAATATCAATAAAGGTTTCTTGTAATCCTTGCGTTGGAGCAACTAATTGTGATGAGTTGCTCGGTCTAAAACCGGGTGAACGTCCGGCTGCAATGGAAAGTACGTGCTTAACTTGGTCAGCAATATAAGGGGTGGGTTTTAGTTTGCGAGATGAAATCGCATCCACAAAGGTTTCCCAACCTAAACTCAATTCAATGCGACTAATGGCAAATTTGGCTTGCTGCCAAGTATGCTTAAAAAAATGACGATGTAGTGCCAGCCAATCTGGATCATTGTGATGATTATCGAACCATTCTTGCGTAAAAAAAAGCACTTTACTTTGCCAGGCTTGCTTAAAATTGGGGTGGCGGGCTATCGCATTAAATACATGAGCATGATCGGCTAAATTATTTAGGCGTAGCGAAGCGGGTAATTTAAATTCTGAACGTAGCCGCCTTAATCCTGAGCTTTCTGTTATTTTTGCCAGCATAATAATTGATCTTACCCCTGCTGACACGCTCCAGTTAGGCTTAGATTCAAAATTAAATAAATAATCAGCCGATTCAAACAGACCGAGTAAACTTCCCGGCTTAAAGAGATTCAGCGGTATAATTCGCGTCCCGGTATCAACAAAAACCTCATTGGCTTTTTCTAAGGTTAAAAACAAGGGAATAGGGCTATACGCCAATTTAGCTGCTATGGGACTGGATTTCGATAGTGTATTGATGGGTAAAACTTTACCTTGGCTATCCGGCAGGCAGAGGATACCGTCGTTTACAATTAAATGACCATACGCATAGGTGGCTTTAATCAGCTTATAGTTATCATTAGGGCTTATTCTATCAATAATATCAGCGAGTTCTGGCGCAATTTGCTTTACCTCTTCTCGAGCTTGTTTCCAAGTCAGCTCTTCCAAAAAGTCGTTATCCCTATCTGACATTGACTATCCTAAGTGAAGATATACCTATCTCTCATACTAGTATAAATAATACTGTTATGCACTTATTCCTTGTCAATACACTTGCATGATGTTAAAATGATGCTATTATTATGTTATATGATTGTTTATACATTTTATTGTATACATTGAGGTGTTTATGGCCGTAACATCGTCGCTTATTTCAGTGAGGGTTCCTATAGCAATTGCTGATCGGTTAGAACACTTATCTAAAACGGTTGAGCGTTCAAAATCTTATTTAGCGGCTGAAGCCATCGAGGAATATTTAGATATCCATGAATGGCAAGTGCAAGCTATTCGCGCGGGATTGCAAGAAATAGAACAGGGTATGGTTGTTGATTTTGAAGAGGTCAAAAAGCAGCGAGGAAAGCCGGTTGAAGATTAAACTCGCTAGGCTTGCCGCTAATGATTTGCAAGCCGTTGAACAGTATATTAGCCAAGATAAGCCAAGTGCCGCTCAAGCCGTGATCCAGCGCGTTATGGAAGCCATAGAAAATCTGGCTGCCTTTCCAAGTATTGGCCGTGGGGGTCGCGTACCTAACACTAAAGAGTTAGTGGTAAGTGGTACGCCATTAATTATTGTCTATCAAGTCCGGCAAGATACATTATTTATTGCGCGGGTCATTCATACCGCTAGAAAGTGGCCGTGAGCGATCAACCACATTGTATAACAAAGTTATTCGTTTTCTACAGATTATGTTAGCCGTTGCTAACATTTAAAGCGTACTGCCTGGGTGCTTGTAACACCCAAGCAATACTAACCACAACAACCTACGATAGAGGTGTATTATGGCTCATTCTAGCTTAAACGATCCTGCGTCTAACCCCAACTTTTTATCTCAAAAACTCTCGTTAATGGATCTGCGCGACAAATTGCATGACCATTTAAGCCAAGCGGCGGCGTTAGCCTCTGTAGCCAGTGGCGATGATTTTCTGGATTTTCATCAGGACGTGCTGCGCGATTATCTATGGACGTTGCAAAACCTGGTCATATCCGCTTTGGAAACCTATGGCATGATGGATGACCGCTTAAGTCATTTGATGGTGTCCAGCAAGGGGGTTAGCCATGTCCGATAAACCCTTAATAAACCCTTGGTGGTTTTTTCATTTTTGGGGCTGGGGTGTTGTTACGGGGATACTGATGGCTATTTACCTGGCTTCTGCTCATCAACACGCGGTCGACATCTATACCGACAAAGCGACCGGCTGCCAGTACCTTTACCGCCCACACCACGGCGGTATTACCCCACGATTGGACGGCCACGGCCATCACCTTTGCACCGCGCCAGCGGTCAAATAACCGCACCTGGCAAGCGCGATGTCACTCCCGCAAGTCGGAGTGACATCGCGGCCTCGCCCACAGTTTACAGGCGTTGCCACGGTTTTTTTGCTTGATTTGGCGAGTGATACGCAGCATAATAAACACTGATTGTAAGGTCGTTGCCTCATACGACTGTAATTCATGAGGTAAGGCTAATGAAACCCTGAGACCTGCGCGAAGGCTTAACCGCCTTGGGTTTAGTTGCAAGCTTGCTTGCACTCTATTTACCTCTGGCTACGCCAAAGGTTATTTGTCATTTACCGCATCAAATGATGTGGATGTTTTCTACTCCAGCGTAGCCCCCGTGCTATTGCTTTTTTAACCTTGTGGGCGTTGGTTTTTCACAACGTAAGGTTTTATAATCGATTGTGTCGCCGTTTTTGAGAAACCTTTTGGGACATCCAAGTCCCCAAAAGGGACAAAAACTGGCGACAAGTATGCCTTCGGCGACCCCAGCCGTCCGTGTCAGCTTGTTATGACCCCAACGAGGGGGTCATAACTGTGCTTCCACAATGACTGACGCGGATGTCGCGAGCCTTATATTTTAGCTAACGCTAAAACATCCGGCACTATCCGCTACTGGGGACTATCGGCCGCGCTCGTGCCTCGCTTCCCTGGCCGACAGCGCCCGTCTAGCCGTTTTTGGCTCGTCTTTGGCCATTGCTTTTAACCCAAAGCAATGGCTTATCATCCTCTTCGTTATTAACCATCACCGTTATTAACGAATGTCTTATATCTTATTTTCATTGGCTGTTTATCGGCTGCGCTTTTTCTGCATCGCTAAGCGTAGCGTCCCCTCTAGCGCGTTCCCACACGCGCTGATTTTGCTGTTTCGATGCACTACACGGCTTGCTCGTCTACCCACAGGTAGCGCAAATCGTCAGGCTTTTGGCCTAACGAGGTGATTGGGTTTCCTTTTGCCCTTGTGCCAAGCAATTGGCAGCCATAGTTCGTTAAAAACGGCTATGTCGGCGTGAACACTTACCGACTTTAAAACCCAACGTAACAAGCGAACGAACAGAGGCAAAAGAGATGGGCAGCTTACGTTATGAATTGAAAGGGCTATGTACCCGCAACCGTGAGGGCAGCTACAGCACCCAACAACATCGCTTGCGAATTCTGCTGCAAGTGGCCTCACAGCTAAAAGAATTGGGCTATAAACAACTGCAAGCCCGCTCATTAAAACCGAAACATGCCGAGGCGTTAGTCAAGCACTGGCAGGATGAAAAGCTATCACTGAGCGTGATGAAAAATCGTCTTAGCCATTTGCGTTGGTGGTCAGAAAAAATTGGGAAAGCGGGAATGCTACCCGCCGACAATGCCGCGTATGGGTTGGGTTCTCGGCAATTTGTGAGCAGCACCAGCAAAGCGCAAGTCCTGGTAGACGATAAGCTTATGCCCATTCCTGATAGCCACGTAAGAACCAGCTTACAATTACAAGCGGCTTTTGGCTTACGCCGTGAAGAAGCGATTAAGTTTCAACCGAGTTATGCCGACCAGGGCGGCAAATTAGTCCTTAAAGGCTCGTGGACAAAAGGGGGCAGACCAAGAGAAATACCCATCCGTACTGAGGAGCAACGGCAACTTTTACAAGCAGCACACCAGCTGGCCGGGAAAGATTCACTTATCCCCGCGCAACGTACCTATATCGAGCAGTTGCGGGTTTACGAACGCCACACCGCACGCGCTGGTCTCCACAAATTGCATGGCCTGCGTCATGCCTACGCACAGCAGCGATATTTAGAATTGACGGGATGGCCATCCCCGCTAGCAAGCGGACCAACCCGCAAGCAACTAACACCCTCTCAACGGGAAATAGACGAGCAAGTGCGGTTACAAATCGCATACGAATTGGGGCATGGACGCACCCAAATTACGACGATTTACTTAGGGCGTTAACGCCCTACTCAATTTCCTGATGGCCCTTTCGCAAGGGTTAACACAGCCTTACGGTTTTCCAGGTAAACCGACACGCTCAAACTCCAAATGTGACATTACCAAGCGCATTTCTAATAAATGCTCAGAACAAGTAACTATTTTTTACATCCCTGGCCGGCTACTCGGAGCATCCGTTGAAGCGTCTTCTGTTGAAGCTTGCAGTTGAAGTTCGAACTCCTCTATAGGATCATAAAATTGATGATAGCCCTGCGGCAAGCGTCGAGCCATGCGATATTCACCATATTGATTTGCTTGAGTAGCCAACCATGCATCCAAAGTGTTCGCAGAGAAACCCGTAAAATCTATATTAGCTAAATCAGGATGTTGATTTAATAGGTATTGCCTGCATTCTTCTTGTGCGCGAGGTAATTGATGGGTCAACAAATCTTCATTTGTCATAAAATTAAGAATATTGTAGATACCATTTATATGAGTTGGTGATACTAGTCGGCCAGTAATAATACTGATAATATCGCCAATGTGAAATTGCCGTCCCTCAGTTTGCTGAGCCGTTTCTTGCGTTGCTTCCCAAGGATTTCTAAACATATTTATTCTCCTTATGTTGTCAAACATCTCTAAACAGTAAAAAAAGCCTATTCAATAGTGAAAATTATTTTAAATTTTATCAATTGCGTAAATGCAAAAGCGATATTAACATAAAAAGCAAAAAAAATTTAGAGGCGGTAACAATGGTCAGAGAAACGTGTGATCGCGTTGTTGGTGTGTATTCTGGCATTTGGCGTGCTGGTTAAATCCCTACCGCGCAAGAATTCTGAGAAAAAAGAGCGGTTGCTATAATATGGTTAGCTGTCCTCATTAACTTCACCGTGATCAATGGCGTTATCTTATTCCTGGACTTCAAGTTTGCTAATCCATCTCAGGATGATTCAACCGAGCAAGAACCAACAGCCAACGATAGCGAAGGAACCGAGCGATTAAAACGGCCATAAGCCACTTTTAAGCGGCTTTTTTGGTTTGATCGCGGCTACCCTATAGGGTAGGGGTCATATCGCGCTATAAAGCCGCGTTAATGGGCTTTCTAGGGGTATCGTTTTCTAGCGGCTTGTCTTAAGCAAAATTTATGTGTGATCGTAGGCGGTTTTTAAATCCCGTTTATCAGCTGGCGATAATGTTCACGTGTGCCGTTGACGTTTTGCCATCGGCATCCTACAGCGTCAAGCATCTTAATTCCCTAAATCCCGCTCATTGCTGAAACCTTAAGCGTCCAGTCACCAAAAAAACCTATCCACACCCGACGCAACAAAGGTTGCTGATTGCCAAAGGCTTATAAATAAAGGATTTATACCTGTTTTAGCTTGAAAATGAGGCTGGGGAAGATGTAAGACAATGGATGACATTTTGTAAACCCTTGTCTTACAAGTGGTTGTAACCTTTTGAGTTACAACGATTTATTTTATGGTCATCAACCGTTTATCCCTGCGTTGACGGCTGGTTTTTTGGGTAGAGAAAAAAATAAGCATTGTTATTGCGGCTGTGGGTATGTGGTCAAAGTCGCGTGCCTGTAGTCAACTCGTAAGAGTTGTCCATAGGCCAAGGAGCGACGTTCGGCGATAGCCGATTGTCCACATATCCAGCAGCTTATGCGCCGAATTTTTGTGTGTTAACTCCGCTAGGAGTTATCCACAAAATTGGGAGGCTAATTACAGGATCAAGTTTTTTATATAGGTAAAGACTATAGGATATAGTAGACCATTTATGCGTGCTTATAGACCATTTATGCGTGCTTATAGGCCGTTTATACGTGCAAAAAATAGACCATTTATGCGTGGATAACTTTTGCTACTAACAAAGTTATTCACTGCAATTTGATAAAGGCTTTAAGGGTATGTGGGGTAAGCTTGGTTTTAAAATCAAGCAAGAACTATC
>MWWI01000316.1_pt1 | contig 10257 bp, 15 predicted proteins | sample 1047321 | NCBI WGS metagenome assembly MWWI01 (sample SAMN06349966, study PRJNA376086) | soil metagenome | isolation source: FI-1 sample Antarctic (ecotone) soil | place: Antarctica | reverse complement strand
TCTTATATAACCGCCAACGTTCTGAGTTGGTTGCACATAGCCTACCATACTACGCCCCTGCTTGCTGTGCGGTTCGGTAATGGCGTGGTGAGTGCAGTTACAAGGTCAGTTAGTTATTTATCGGCATCTACTTTGATAATTATCACGGCTTTGGTATCTATTATCACGCCCATCGCCAGGTAAAAAAAGAGCGCGGCATTGCCCACGACACCGTATGCGTATCAGAGCAACACCGCACTCAACAGGCGTTATCACGTTAAGTCAGGTAGTTGGACACCTCATGAAAAGTTTCATAGAGAAAGCCCAAAACTTATGGAAGGCTGCATTTCTTCTGGCACCGGTCGTTGCGCCCACCAGGCTGCGAGCATGACGCTCAATATCAAGTCGTCATGCTGCCCCTCACGCCATGCGCCATAGGTATCATTGGCAGACTCGGTGATCTTCACCTTGAAGTTGAGCATCTCCTGAATCAACGTGGATGCCAATGGCAAGTTCTCGGCAAACTTGAGCCGCTTATCTTGCAGGGGCACTTGCACCGCACCCACCAAATCACGCTTGGGTACTCGCCAATAGCCACCTTCATGGTTGACCTTATCGCCCCCTGTGATGAGTACGGCAATGGGTTTCAAGCCAGCAGCGCGGAACATATCCACAACCGGCCTGCCAACGCCAGTGCCATCTACAACAAGCTTTGCTCCACGCAGCACAGGCATCTGCAACAGGTCGGCAATCTTTGTCACAATGACCGGATAGAGTGTCCCCAGCGGATACCGCTCGAGATGGCGCACGTGATAGTGAGCAGGCTTCTCGGCGCGCAACATGCCGCTATAGCTCATATTCCCATCCCCGCGGACCTGCTTTTCTATAGCGTGCTGGGGCAGCCTCTCTAGCACAGTCAACGCCGTATAGTCTTGCGACTGACCCAAATCCAGACCCACGACAAAATTGCTCAATTGATGCCTCCGAACAGCGGCAATACATCGCTACTCATTGCTTCCATGACCAGGTTATACCCAAACACCTGATCGGTTGTATCCATGAACTCGCACCCGTACTCTTGGTTGAACCACCACTCACCCAAGGCCCGGCGCTCTTCGGCTAAAAACTCAGCACTGATGCGCGGTACATCATAGGCTGTGATTTTGGTACGGTGCCAATCGTCGCCACCTTCCGTCCATTCAGTGAAGAAGAAGCCACGCTTGCCAAATGGGGTTGTCAGTGCAATCAGCCGCCCACCTGACACAGCCAGCATCGGACGGACGGAATAGTAGAGCGCATCATCCACGCGACTGGCTTCGTCAATGACCAAGAGATCCACGCCTGCGTACCCTCTGATCGTGGCTTCCTTGCCGGGTAAAGCAATGATACGGCTGCCGTTGACCAGCTCAAGTTGTAGGGTTGATTCCTGGCGCACGGGCACGGCGTTAGGCAAAGCATGGTAGAAGGCTTTCACCTTGCGGAATAGCTCACCACTCTGGCGCAAACCAGGCGACAGGAGCAGCGTAAGGCTGCCAGGCTCATATTGCGCCGTGTGGGCAGCCAATGCTGCTGAAACGCTGCTCTTGCCTGCCTGACGGCTACAAAGGAGTAATGCCCTTTGCCAATCATTTTGCAATAGTTCAGCCTGCCAAGGATCTGGCTCAAGCCCTGCCGCCGTCATCAGTTGCGCCGGGTCGCTGGCAATGGGATCCGCTGGGGCGCTCAGGTTATCAGCCAGGCTCGATAACAGTAAGTTTTTTAAGCTCGGTACTGATTGCAGCCAGAACGTTTGGGTCGGTAACATGCTTTCTCACTATATTGGTCAGAACTGCCAACAAAATCATTGCCTGCTCAGAAGTAATCATTTGTTGCATTGCTACCAGACGCTTTTGCTCAGACTCCACAAGTTTGCGCCTTGCCTCGGTCAGATCCACAATCTCTTTCCAAGTGGCGTAGTTGTCTAGTCCAGCCTCAACTGCTGTATCGAGCGCAGACAGGCCAGCGCGCAGCAACGCCTTATCACTAATGCGGATAGCAGCTGCAATGTCCCTGTGGGCCGCCTGTACGGATTGCCAGTGGCGCAATGATTCGCCAGTGTCAAGATGCTCCACCAACTCACCCAGGCGTGTGCCAACAAGCGCAATTTCATCACGCAGCTCAAGCAAATTGGGATCGGCTAATGCTTCCCCGTAGCGACCAGCCAAACGTTCAGGCAGATGCTTGGAATAGCGACCTGTCTTGAGTGATGGCGATGCTAGTCCCGACAGGCTGGAGCCACCGTGCATGCGGCATTTGGTACTGCCTGTCACAGCACGCCCTCGGCATTGTTCGCCGCTACGTTTGCTCTTGGCGTTACACTGCATGGGGTCTCTCCGTTTGCATGGGGTCTCTACTACTCACCTAAGCCAATCTTGCTCATCAAGTGCCGTTGGCGGATCTCCGGCCACACTTGCCGGAATTCATCCTCGGCGCCACCAGCTTGCATCCATGCGTATAATTTATCACCGTGTAGTTTTTCCAACTCTGCCGTTGCTTTTTCACGGTCTGCCACCTCTTTTGCAGCTTGACGCTCGAGTTCCTCAATCCGCGCCTTCTCTGCCATCTCAGCAGGTGTTTTCTTGCGCGTGATGCGAGTGTCGCGCACAGTGTCAGCCCCGGTGCGCGCATCTTGCTCTTGGCGAATCTTCTTAATCGTGTCACCATAGGCGCTATTTAATGTCTTGCCGGATGCCTCTTTTGTATTGTCGCTCATCTCAATTTCCTCTCTTGACAAGTGATAATCACTTATCATTGTTCGTAATCGGTGCGCGATACTTGGCGCGCACATCTCTAAGAATTCCCATGCTTCTTGGCGCAACTTCTCATTGCGGGTTTGTAGGGCATCTTTGCAAGCTATCTGCACAATGCGCCCAACCAGGATAAATTCAGGGTCCAGATCGCCCCATCTGTCATCTGCCATGCCAACGGTCAATCTCATAGTTGCAATGGCCCTTTTTACCGCTTCGGAAAATTCAACATCGTCGCCCCTCAATATCGTTCACTCTACGTTTCGTAGTTCGCGCACTTTCAACAATTGCTCAATGACCATTTTCGCGGCTTGCAATCGCACAAAGGCAGGGTTTTCTTTATCGTCCATAATCTCAATGATCACCGTCAGCGCGGCATCTTGATATTGCAGCAGTCTCCGGGTTGCCGCGTCAATCATGTTGCCTTCGGCCTCGTACAGCGCCGTTCTAAACGCGTTTTCGCCCATCCAGGTATAGATTGTGCGCTCTGGCGTTTTGGACGCTCTAGCGGCTTCTCTGACATTCTTGGCAGTCAATAGCGCGGCAATTGTGCGTTGCTGCCGGGTTGTAAGTTCTGTGCCGTTATCGGTCATTGTCCGCAATTGCCTGTTTTGCGTACATGTGTTCATTGCCCTCACCCGCAGACAGGGCGCAATCGCGGTCGAATCCAGGGTTATGAGCAAAGTGCGTCATCTTGATCAGCGACTGATAGACGTGCATGTGGTGCTTACACTCCGGGCAACGCAGCTCATGAGCTGCCAACTCAAGGCGGGGCGAATCATAGCGAGTAATATCCACAATCTTGTAGTCATCGCTACTGCCCTTGGGGCGAGCCTCTGCGGTTAATGACATTACCATTCCTCCATTGCTATCTTGGACACCCCATTTTGCTGGACACCCCATTCCATGGTAGTTTCTCTATTGTAGAAAATATCGCGTTCGAGAGCTTGAATAGAGAAATTCCCCTGTCTTGCTATGTCCAGCAAAATGGGGTGTCCATGTCAGAGTTCCAACTGTCCATCCATGACATAGGTAATACTCTGTTTTTTCCCGCTATCGTCTCGTGGTCGTTCTGACCTCGTTGGGTATCCTGCCTCGTTTAAGGTGCGAGCAAACCATCCCTTTTGCGTTGGCTTGTATCCCCAATCTTCACACCATGCACAATAGCTTTGATACCAGTCGTTGAGGAGTTCGCTATTGCCGGGCTTGGCAAAAATCGCCTCGCCCATCCACCCATACGTTGGGTTACTGGCACGCCGCACTTCTTCGGCGCGGGCCTCAACGTCTTTGGGTACAACCAAGCCCATCTTGTAATAGAATCCCGCTTGCGCCACGAGCATCGACAGGAGTAGTTCGCGCTGCTCTTTTGATAGAAGCGCGGCCTTCAAATCCTTGTCCTCTGTCCCGTAATAGCTATTAGGCATCTTGATAATCTTGACGCGTCCGTGCATGGCATCGTCACCGGCATCAATATTGGGCAGATAGTTGCTCATGGCAAAGAGTTTGAATTGCGGCTTCATCTGGAAGGGGTCTTTGCCCTTGTTAGCGACCTGAATCGTATCGCGTCCGGTGATCCATTTAAGCAGGCCGCTATCAAGTCGTTGGTGCTGCTTTGACTCAGATGCCACTACGAACCGTGCTGGGCGCAAAGGTGCCAGGGCAAAATGCTGCGGGTCGTCGCCTTCGTTGGTCAGAGATTTCATTGCCAAACTCATTGCAAGCGGCGCGCCCAACAGTTCCTGAACGGTGTTGAGAATAGTTCCCTTGCCGCTGCGCCGTTGCCCCTGCAACCAGACAAATATCTCTTCTTTGGTTTCGCCAGTGATTCCATAGCCGAGCACACGCTCTACGAAGCCGATTGTGGTTAAATCTTGGTTAAACCACTCGGCCAATTTCGTAGTGAACAAAGGCGCGGTCAAAATATGCGCGCCCCGGTGATATTCGGTCTGAACGCAGTAGGTGAAGCGGTTGGACATTTCGCCTGTGACCAAATCGCCTGTGCGCTCGTCAATGACGCCGCTCAGGGTGTTCAGCAAATGCGGCTCGCCATCCAAATCGCCTGTGCTGATTGTCGCCAGGGACTTGAATTGATAAAGGGCTGATCGGGTGTTGCGGGCGTCGGGTATGGATCGCTTGAGAAGTTCAGTGTTGCCCGTTGCCAGGGCCATACTCGCCTGCTGGCGCAATGCCTCATTTACCCGACGTTGTGCGTGGGCCTCGGCTTGGTCCGTCGTCAAATGGGTGCCAACATTGCGCATCCACCCATACGAGGCGGTAAAAACCAATTCTTTGCCATAGAGTCTGTGTGCGTATTCTGCACTCGCCAAATCGGAGTACTCGGTGAAGGTGGGCGGTTTAGGCGTCGGCTCTTTATCATCGGCACCATTGCCATTGCCGTTGGTATGCGTCGCTGTTGGCGTAGGCGGTGGAGCAATGTAACTAGGTGAAGCTTCCACTAAGGCCAACAGTTGATCGGCGGTGCCACCAGCTTTTAGCCAATCAGAAACGTCACCCTTGATAGCCAATCCAGGCAGCTCCAGCACCTTAACTTCGGCGGCGATGCCAAGCAGTTGTCCAGCTATCTTATGGGCGTGTTCGCGGCCAGGATCGTCATTGTCAGGCAGGGCGCACACCTTGCGCCCTGCCAACCATTTGTTGAGCTGTGGCTCCCATTTGCCCGCCCCGCCTACATTGCAGGTGGCAAGCAGGCCTTGCATGTCCAGGTTATCGCAATCCTTTTCGCCCTCTGGGATGAACACCCATTCGTCCGTTGACCAACCCAACAAGGATGGAAGGCGATAGGGTACGCGCTGCACGCCTTTCATATCCCAAATCCAGCCGCCGTGCCCATCTGGGCGACGCTGCACAAACCTCTTTGGGTCATAACGTACTGCCTGATAAACCAGCGCCCCACGTTCATCTCGATAATCATAGGTTGCGGCAATGACAGATTTCTTCTTAGCTTGCTTCTCAACAGGTGGCATTATGTCAGCCATTTTCAGCCCCATAGCTTCCACGATTGATTCAGTCTTGCACCCGGCGAAGCAGTGCATCAATACTTTACCGTCTTTGCCCTCGGTGATGCTCAGGGATGCTTGCTCATCTTTGTGGGCAGGACAGATACACTGGCGCTCGCCACTGGTCTTGGAGCCGTCATACTTCAGCAGGCGCAACACGTTTTCGATGGGTGCACTCATCGCCAGAACTCCCGTCCCGACAATGACGGTCGAACGTTGGGCGTAACATCATCCAAGTGGGCAAGCCAAAGCTTAACGGCTGGGTCGCTGCCCATCGTCGCCTTGAGATATTCACGCACTGACCAGGGTGGCAAAACGTACATGACGGCGCTGTATAAGCTGCCACAGCCGACGCGCTTGAGTGGGCAATCAGCCAACTCGCGGCCTAGCTTGCAGCCTTCAGGCTCTTGGGGAATAACAGATTGATTGTTGCTAGATTCAGGTTTTGCTGTTAAACTTTTCATAACGTCGCCACCTCCAGAGGCGATGTTGTCATTGCCCGCTGCGCTCACAGTGGGCATTTTTTTTTGGGTTATTCATTAACTGTTTGTTGGTTCGCAATAACCGACTGTGCGCTTTTTGCAGCTCCGTCAATCAGCTCACGGATTAGCCCCTGCACACTCACGCCATGGATGGCAGCCAATGCTTGTGCCTTTGCTTTTGTCTCTACTGGCACATACCCACCCACAAATGAGGGTTGTGTACGATTTGGCTTGCGCCGTGTTTCGTTTTTCGAACCCAGCATGTTTGCCTCCTGTTGAATCTTTAACATCTACATAGCCAGAATTAAACACCTTTGCGGGTGGCGATGAAATACTCTACTAGAGTATTTTTGAGAGTATCTTTGTCTACTCCCGTCTACTCTCATCTACTCCCAGCCCTATTTCATTGGCGGCTCTTCGCAGGCTTTCATAGTCCTGGCTGCATTCCAACCGGCTTGCACTGTCTTGTCTATGTGTCTTTACGGTAGAGGGCGTGATACGAAGAGACTGGGCAATTGCCTCATCATCGGTATATCCATCTACAATGAGTTGCAAAACCTCACGTTGACGATCCGTCAACGATTGCAACCGATCTGACTGCGTAGGCGTCTGTTCCGTTGCTCTATCCGTTCTCACTGTTCCCACTGGTGGCTTAGCGACCATAGACCACGGTGCCGTGTCTAAATCCAAGATAAAATCTGCCCATGCAACATTTCGCATTTCCTCGCCTTCAATCTCCAATCGACTTCCGTCACCCTCTTCCGTCAAAGTGATTTTCAACGCTAACTTTTTTGTGTTTAGTGGATCACGTTTCCTGCCAGGTGCGGGTAGAGGTGGACCAATGTAGCTATCCAAAATGAAGCTCACAGAGGGTGGAATAGTGCCCGTCTGAACAGTGCGGATGCGCCAAACCTCGAATATGTAAGGCGGCTGCCCCCGGACAATAGTTTGGTAGTCTGGGTCCAGGAGTTCGTAGTAGATGTGGTCAAAACTTGGCGACTTGGGTACGGTCTTTTCGTTCCTTGCCGTAATCCATCTTTTAAGCCATCGCCAGAAGGCTTCTTTGTCTGCTGATACAAGAATAGAATCACTCCACATAAGACAATCCTTTCCCCAATAACAAACGCCCACACAGCAAGCTCGTGGCTGGCAGGTGGGCGCTCTTGGGTGCAAGGTATGTGGGTGCGATCCTACTTGACACGGCGCGGGGGTGCGTGTAACATAGGTATGACAAACACATAGCATTGTACGCAAGAGCAGCCACTGGTTTCCATGCCGACGGGCTGCTTTTTGCTTTTCTATCTCCCATTATACATCGGGTGCGCCGTGTATAGCCTCATGTAAGGCACGCACGGATAGATGTTCTGCTGCTGCACGTTTCAGCAACGCAGATTGAGCCTCTTCGTCTAGCTTGGCAACTTCGTAATGGTGCGACCAACTCAAAAAGTTACTACGTAGTAACTTTTTAACTTTGCCCGCTACCCATTTGTATTTTTTTAGATGGTGCGTCCAGCTCAAAAACTCTACCCGCGTAGACTTTTTGACTTTGCCTGCTACCCATTTGTATTTTTTTAGATGATGCGACCAAGTTAAAAACTCTTTACGTAAAGAGTTTTTAACTTTGCCAGCCACCCATTTGTAATTCTCTAGTCTTTTCTTGATAGAGTCGAAGCCTGGGACAGTTGAGTCGGGAAGCACCTGTGACCATGTTTCTCCGTACTTAGTCTCCATTGATTGAAGTGCGTCACCAATCCACCATTGAACACAGCTTTCTACTAAGCTGAATTTTTCAATGGCAGCAAAATAATCTTCTATTGACAGGTCGGCAGGCGGTGTCCACGATACCCGCGTGAGCGTCCCTGGCACGAAAGACTTTACCGTATCAAGAGCGTGGTGCCAGCTGCCTGCCAATCAAAGAGGATCTGGCGCAAGATGTTGGCCTCGCTCTGCCGAAGTCCCCACTGGCTCGCACCATTGCGGCCCCAAGGCAGTGCAAAGAGGATCTTGCCGGTAGCAGCATCCAGGTTGCACAGACCACCCGCGTCAGTCTCATAAGCCAGTGCCACCACACGGCATAGTGCCTCATTCATGAGTTCACAGATGGCCCCATCCACATTGTCCAGGCGGCTTAGGCGTTGCTCATACGGGTTTGCCCTACTCATAAGCCCTTTTCCTATCTCCCCTACTTTTCTCTGGTATAGTGACGCTTTTCCCCATAGGGCGTCACTGGGTTGGTTGCACAAGTGCGTCACGATCTCATGTGCCGTTTTGGCGCGCTAAATTGCAATATTATTTGCGTATACCGCCTTGTAATCATATTTCTGTACAGATTCCCATAGCTCTATGTACATATTCCCTTGCTGTGTACGGGTCGATTAAATCCCTACCTGTGTAACGTCTACCTTTGCCTACCCTTGTGCCCACCGTTGGCGCTACCCTTGCGCCTACCTGCGTGCTACCATGTTGCCAGGGTACAAACTACCTATGTGCCTAGTCTCTTGGCTCTGGCGGCTCTGTACTCTGCCACCGTTAACGGCCATCGCTCCCAATAACGTTGGGCGTCGGCTAGGGTATCAAAGTCGTACAAATTCAATCGCCAGGTGCGCTGGCTTTGGTCGTATCGCCATAGGCCAGGGGCGCGCCCCTTCCATCCCAATTGCCGTTGCTGTATCATCTCGCGCAGCACAACGGATTCACTTGGCGTAATGCCCCATCGCTTATGCCCGGCCCGGCCCCAGGGCGCGGGTATCAATAGCTTTCCCGTTGCCGGATCTATGTTGCAATATCCGTTTGGGTCTTGCTCATAGGCCAGTAACGTTAGCCGTTGTACAGCTTCGCCAAATAGCTCTACAAGCGCAGCATCTACATTGCGACGGCTCAAAGTTTCTGCGGCATGGCGCAAAGACGTGTGGCGAGCTGGTGCAGCTTGGGCAATTTCACCCTTGCGCGCAACGGTTACGACAATCCCATTTGTGTTATTCACGGTATCGCTTGAACCTTTCTTTTTGCTCTGCGCGTAGGTATCGCCATGCAAGAATCGTGTGTGCAAACATGGTGCCGTCAGGACTGATCAGCGTGTGGGCAACGTAGGCGAGTAACCACACTAAAGAGAAGCCACCCAGAGCTAACAGCAACGTCGCCAGTGATGCGAACGGCACTTGCCAGCCCAATACGCCTACAATCGCCATAACCAACCCTACGACGCTTGCCAGGGGCGCGGTAGCGAACCCGAACCCCTTCGCCCTATCTAAATGCCCACTGTGCGGCATCGGAGGCGTTATAGGCGCGCTTGGCAGTTCTCTCATTACTTCAACTTCGATGGTGCGCGGCTTTGGATCTTGCATGGGTGCTACAAACGTATCGCGCCCCATGCGCCTTAATTCGTTGCTCATCTCTCTTGCTCCCTTAAAATAAGAATCCCCAACGTTTCCGCCAGGGCAAAGGATGCAAGCATTAACCAAACCAGGGTGCAATGGTACAATAAGCCCCAGGTTGATCGCTGCCTACCAGCGGTTTACTTAGCCCATTGTCAGTGTTGCAATCACTGGCAATGGGCGCTTCTCTATTTGGTTACAGTGCGCTTAGCTTATCTCGAAGATTAGCATCCTGTTTAGGGTCCGGTGCAGCGTCTAATGTTGCTTCAATATTTACTCGCTTAAAGCGCCACTGGTTCGCCACCTTGACCCCTGGCAAATCGCCACGTGCGGCTAAACGCATGACAGTCTGTTTGTGCAGTCGCAAATAGGCTGCCACTTCCTCGACTGTCATAATCTCGTTATCAGCCATCCTTCTCTCCTGTCTAACGTGTTTCAATGTTCTATGCAAGTATAGCATACTTTACCATCACTACAAGTACGTAAAAATATGTTCCTCTGACAATAAAGTACCCAAAAAGCCATGTGTAACGTCGTACACAGTGTCAGTGCGTACAGTCCATAGACAAGTGTGCGATAGAACATAGGGAGTACACAATGGGAGTATCCACGAAAGAAG
>MWWI01000315.1_pt1 | contig 10259 bp, 11 predicted proteins | sample 1047321 | NCBI WGS metagenome assembly MWWI01 (sample SAMN06349966, study PRJNA376086) | soil metagenome | isolation source: FI-1 sample Antarctic (ecotone) soil | place: Antarctica | reverse complement strand
AAAGACATTACTGACGGTTGCCGGACAAGCGGATAAGTTCTTTAATCGTTTAAAAGACGGAGCGGCGGCGTTTGGTAAAGACTTAACGTATTTATCAGAGCCGCTTCTGCGATTTGCGAATAACTTTCGCGGCGGCGATATTTTTACGTTAGGGGCATCAACAGCGATACGAGCCGATGCGGAAAAAGCGGCGAATGAGGAAGTTGCGCGATGGACAAGCGTGCATGAAGCAAGACGCAAAGCATTCAAAGAAGTACAAGACCAGATTGACGCGCACGCGAAAGAGTCGGCGGCAACTCGTGAGTTAATCGAAGCGAATCTTTCGGGAAAGCTGCAAGAGTATTATCAAAAACAGCTTAAAGCGCAGAACCCGAACGCGCTAGGACTTGAACAGGTCAAAAACTTTGCGAAGCTCACGCCGTCGAGTCTGGCGAGTAATGCCGAGTTCGGCAATCTGCCGGAAGAACAACGCAAAAAAGTCGAGGAATACATCAAGGCATCGCAGGACACGGCGGACTTCGCGCGTAAAACCGCCGAGCAAGAAGCCAAGCGTCTCGCGGAAGGGCGAGTTCGTGACTTCGACCAAAGTTTTAAGCAGCGCGGCGGAATTGAAGACTTAGACCAACGCTTAAAAGCGTTTCGGGATTTGCAACGGCAACTCGCGCAGCCAGTGGCTAAAACGCAGTTCGGCGACGATTACTTAAAAGTCACTGACCGCGTGCGTGAAGCGGTTCAAGCTACCGCCCGCGACATCAACAAAGCACTTGACGATACGCGCGACAAATCTTTCGAGTATCTCGACTCACTCACAACGCAAGTCAACTCTGATAATCCGTTTGTGTCGTTGTTCTTAAACGGTGCGAAAGCGTTGGAAGAAATCGAAAAGCAGACTAAGCGATTATCAAATGAACAGCGCGAATACTTGCTTGGCTTGCAAGCGGAAGTAATCCAACGTGGACAATTAGAATCACGATTCAAAGTTGAACTGTCAGCTTTGGAGCTACGACAAAAAGCGGCGGATTTGTACCGTGACAGACAATACGAAATCAGCGCACAGCAAGAACGACAGTTATCGCTGTTAGAAAAGCAGTTGGACGCGAATCGCACGATTATCCAATCACAGGCGAAAGCCAACGCTTTGGAGAAAGGGCGCGTTGACCCAAAGACAGGTCAACTGCAATACAACCAAGATGCCGCCGCGCGTCAAGAATACGATGCCGTTATAAAGGATAGAGACAAAGCGCGCACTAGCTTGTCAGGGCAAGCGTTGATTGAAGCCGAACAGAAGTTTAACAATCAGTTAATCGGGATTTTCGAGCGTGTAAGCGCAGGTGAACGCTACAACATCGCCAACAATCCCGACCCCGCTTATCGGTATCCGAAAGAAGATTTTGAAGCCGCATATCGCGGACAAGCCGATTTTGCGCGCAACGGACTCGCTCGACAGCAAGAAGAAAACGCGCTCAAACAATCAGCCGCCGATGATTCACTCGCGCGCTTACAAGCAACGTCCGCCATTGAACGCGATGCAATTCAGCGCGGCTTTAATCCAGAGCAAGTAAACGCACTTGCCGACAAGCAAAGAATCGCGCTGTTCGGCTCGCTTGACCGTAGAGAGTTAAGCGGCGATGACCGGCGTGACTATGCAGCTTCACTTGAACGACAAGCGGAGCGCGAAAGTCAGGCAGAAGCGAAAGCGTTAGGTGCGTATGCGGCAATCGGAGAAATGAAAACATCAATTGCTTCGTTGACCGAAAACTTTGCTGCGCTAACGACAACCGGAAAGTTAAAAGTTGATGTTGACGATTTCAAAGCGAAACTTGAAATCGTCAACGACCCGACTTTGCGGCTACTACCTTCAGCTTTCTAGCGGCATAGGCGCAAGATGTTGTGTTTTGAGCGAAAGCGGACGCAAGCGCGAGAAAACAAGCCTGTCCATAATTGAGGTTTATAGTGAAGCGGGGCAAACGCAGATTTGTAGCACAACATCTTGCGCTTGCGTCCTCAAATCGGGGTTTCCGATATTATCCGCGTCGTATAATTCGCATTATGGTTAGAAACGCCCGTTTTCAACGTAAAAACGGGCGTTTGGTTTTAGTGCGCGTGTCGGGTGCGGAGCGGTCAAGATGACGGATGATGGTTACACTACAGGGCGAGAAGTGTAACCATCATCCGTAAGGTCACATTTCTCGTCTAGTAATGTAACCTTCGCAACCACGCGCAGAGTGACACCGATAGGCACTTTCAAACCGCCGCGCACCGCTTGAACAGCTACCGGCGAATGCGTGCGCGCATAGCGAGAGCGGTACGAATCGCCATCGGTCAGCACGTCTTCTTATCGCGCGCTGCCTTGATCGCCGCCTTGAACGCTGCCAGTGTTTGTTTGATGTACTCGTCTAATCGCCCGTCCGAGTCGGCTTCGATGATTTCCGCTCGAAGTAGGGTCAACAAGTCGCGCCACGTCGCGTCTGTCGGGTGAAGGTCAAAAGCGGCATCAATCTCCGCGAGAACGTCATGCGCTTTACGGTTGTTTGTCGTCATTTTGAGCGTCTCCGTTCTCGCGCGGTAGTAGCGCGTCCAAGTCGTTTAAGGCAAAGTGAAGCGTGCGGCAAAGCTCGCATAAATCTTCAACGTCCATAAAGCCGCTTTGCGCGATGTGCGCGGCGTAAAGCACGCGGCGATGCGCGCGGCGCACCGTCTCTTGTTGAGAGTCGTGTTGCTCACCGGGTTGCTGAATAGCTAAACTCATTTCAATCAATTTCCTTTCGTTTCATTAGGGGTTGATTAACCGGGCTAGAAGTCATGACAGTGATTCCTAGCCCTTTAGTTTTTGAACATCTCTTAATTGACGGGTTCGCTTGCCTTGCTTGCTATCTGCTTTTCTATTTCGATTTGTTCAGCGCGTGGTATCCCCGCCGCAATCATCAATGCTCGTCGCATCCGCACAGCTCTTAGTAGGTATTTCGTTGGCACGGTTTTACGTCTAACCGTAAAACTACGTTACGCCATAACGTAAAACCGTGTCAACACAAAACTTTCGCCTTGACGTAAAAACTTTTACGCTTTAACGTAGCAAGTATGAGTGCAACACTTATCACAACAAGCGAAGCGGCGAGCCGGTTAGGGCTAACGGTTCGCGCCGTGCAAAAGATGATTGAAGCGGGGCGGCTAGAAGCGCAGAAGATGGGGCGTGATTACTTCATTGAGGCGGGCGCGCTTGAGAACATTTCGAGAATTGTTCCCGGCAGACCGCCGAAGAACGCGCTCGCCGCACCGAAACGAACAACCAAACGAAGCGCAAAGCAAAGGAAGGAAAAGCAGACGTGACCAACGAAGAACTTGAAAACGTGATGAACTTCATCATCGAACGACAGGAACGGACAGTTGAGCAACAAGCCGAACACGACGAACGTATCGCGCGCTTTGAGCGTTCATACACCGTGATTGCTGATTTGCTGCAACGTCATGACTCGCAAATTGTCACCTTGACCGACAACGCCAATAATGTAAATGAAGCCGTCGCCGGATTAGCAATGAATCTTGCGGAATTAAACGCGAGCGTTTCTCGCTTAAGCACCACCGTCGAGCGATATATAAAAGCACGCGGCAACGGTTCAAACGGGCAACCGGGCGGGCAAGGGTAAATAGCGACGAACCCCGACAAAGGGCGACGAACCGCGAAACGATGAACAAATCCGACGCCCGCGCGCAGCGCGCAATGCGGCGCGCAAATAAACTGCGACAAGCTATGTCATTCCGGCGTTGGCGCATCTTGTCGCACGTTTATCTATGAACAAAACAGAGGCGGCACAGTTTCTAGGCGTTTCGGTTCGCACGCTTGAGCGGCACGTTGCGAACGGTGAATTGAGCGTGACCTACACGCGCGGAGCGCACGGACGCGAGCGCACATTTGACCAAACGGAACTCTCACGCTTCAAGGCTTCTTTGGATACGACAACTTACGTCGCGCGTCCTGTCGCAACTGACGCAAGTAACGAAAAGCGAGTTGCTCTCGCGCCAGTGCGAAGCGAAGCAAAGCAGATGCTCGCGCTCATACAATCCGCGCTTTCAACGAACGATACGCGCAACTCGGAAAGCGTTTCGGACATTGCAGCGAAGTTGATACTGACGCTTCCCGACGCGGCACGGCTTTCGAGTTTGTCAGTGAATCACTTGCGCGAAGCGATTAAAGAGAAGCATTTGAAAGCGCGGATCATCGGGCGCGGATGGAAGATAAAGCGAGTTGACCTTGATGCGTATGTGAGGAAGCTATAAGGAGAAAAACCATGACGAACACTCAAGCGATTACCGTAAAAGTTGAACAACCCGAATTTAAAATTGCTTACGAATATCAGCCCCAAGCGTTAAGGGACAAGTGGGAAGAACTCGTAAGACAAAAGATTGAATTGTCTTTGATGCAATCGGGTGAGGAAATCGGAGACCTAAGTGACCTTACTAGTGGAATCCTCATTCGAACGTTAGCCGTTTTCCGCAACCTTCTCATTCAGGAGTTAGAGATGTTCACCGATATTGTGATGTTGAAAGCCGTAACCATCTCATGGCAGGAAATCAACAATCGCACGGTTGAATTTGGCGCAACGACAAGCGACGTAAGACACCTCGATACACAACTACGGAAACATCTTGAGGCGATACTCATACAGGCGAGTCGTCACCTCTGTGGTGAACCGTCAATCGGCAGACCGCCCGCATCACCACGAGAACGAGAGCAAAAGAAAAATGCCTTTATACAGTGTTGCGTAACTACGATTAACCAGCTACAGGCGGCAGAGCAGCGATGCGGGAACGTTGATTTAGCGCAAAGGTTATATCCCCGTCAAAGCCGAAAAGCCGCGAAAACATCATTAAGTAAAGACCTAAACAAATATAACGTAAAGTTTAATTGGCTTCAGGCAGAAGCCGCTAAGAAGCGGTTAGCACCTAATTGTTTTTAGTTTGCTGCTAACTGTTGTCTGCTACCGTTTCTACTTGCAAAGCCAAGCACCGCAGGTAGAAACGGTAGCAGACTTATAAAAAGCGAAACGCCGGAGTTGCTACCCTCCAGCGTTCAAAATCGAAACCTGTGCTTAGCGGCGCGATGGTTTCTTTGTGTCCCAACTTTTTAGGAGTAAGAGACTTATGTATTCTACTGCACAATCCCGTTTCGAGCAATCTTCTCTTCGTCGAGTTACCCGCCGCAATCCTTGTCCGGTTTGTGACCACTCGGATTGGTGTTCAATATCCGAAGACGGCGCACGCGCGATTTGTATGCGTGCGCCGTCAAAACATCCGACGCGAAACAACGGTTACTTGCACATCCTACGCGACGACTTCACGTCGTCAACACGAGCGCGCCCGCAACCGCCGACAACCAAAACAATCAAGACAATTCCGCTTGCCGATGTCGCGCGACGGCATAGCATTTATGTTGACTTGCTTCGCCTTCATCTCGTGCTTGCCGAAGAACATCGCGCGAACCTTCAAGCGCGCGGCTTATCAGACTTGACGATTGACGCGCACGGCTACCAAAGCGCGCCGACCAGCGACTACGCCGCCAACGTCGCTCGTGCGCTTGCCCGCGAACATGACTTAACAGGCGTTCCCGGCTTTTACCGAAACGGTGATGCGTGGCGCATGAACTTCGACGCTTGGAATCAGGGCATCATCATTCCGGTCCGCGACACACGCAATCGTATTCGCGCGCTTATGATTCGCCGCGATGATGCGAACGCGAAACCTAAGTACATTTGGCTATCAAGTAAAGATAAACCGGACGGGGCTTCGCCCGGCTCGCCGCCGAACTTTGCCCGCGTTGACGTTGCCCGCGCGAGCGGAGAGATGATTGTCACGGAAGGCGCGTTAAAGGCAAACGTCATTAGTGAACTGACGGGCGAAGCGGTTTGCGGCATCGCCGGTGTGACGAACTTTCAAGAAACGTTCGGGCGCGATTTGCGGCGCGCGTTGCCGGAGCTACGGCGCGTCGTCGTCGCTTACGACGCCGACTTTCGCACGAATGAAGCTGTCAGGCGCGGGCTAGATAAACTCATCGTCAACCTTCAACACGCTTCGCTGACGGTTACGGTTCGGATGTGGCAACCGGAGCGCGGCAAAGGACTTGATGATGTTCTCGCGTCGTCGAAAGAGGTGGCACGATGAACACACAACAAACCAGACATAAAGCACCGTTTGTAGATATTCCGGCGCGCGACTTCAAACGCAAGTTTAACGACAGCCGACCCCGATTCGCCGTCAATCACGATGAATCAATTCGCAACCTCATTCCGCTTCGCTCCGACAACCTCGAAGCTGACGGATGTGCTTTCGCTTGCGCCCTCGACTGGCTGATGACGTTCGCCGGGTACTCGGAAGCACCGCGTTCGTTCGTGCGCGCCGTCGCCGGTGTGATTGAGCGTGACGAGGACGGCAACGGCAAGCGTATGGCGATTACTGATGACCGTCTCGCCGAATTGATGAACTGCTCGACAAAGACGGTGCAACGGCAACGGAAACTCTATTTAGAGCAAGAGCGGGGAAGCGAAAAGGTAAGGGCAACTAACTTTTCAATCCTCGCCGTCATCGAAGGTGAGTTCGACCACGCTACACAAAAGCACGCGCCGAACGTTTATGAGTTTTTAGTTGGCAAACAAGCCGCGCAAGCGGTTGAGCGTGCGCGCACGTCCCCGGAATGGAAACGCGACCAATTCAAAGCGATGCGTGAAGCAACGCGCGAAGTCTTCAACGACATTGACGAAGCTCCGCTTGCCTCGACCAAGCGCAAGAAAAAGACGCTTTCACCGGAGAGCGAAGCGCGGCGAATCCGTCAAACAATGGTCTCACTCGCCAAGCGACTTGGCGAGCAGACACGCCAAATCAAAGACCCAGACACATTAGCAAACCTCAAACTCGACGAACTTCAAAGCGACATCGAAGAAGCGATGTTTTCCGGCGACTTGCGGCAAGCCTTTGTAACTAAAGAAGTTGACCCCCCTACAGGACAAAATGTCCACCAGCCCCCCGTCTCCGATGCTGTCCTCGAACAGGAAGAAAGAATGAGGACAGCATCCACGCCGCTAGATGTTGCGACAAGCGGCGTTTGGGCGAACATTGAAAACAGGCTACGGCGTGAACAACCGATTGACGAATCGCTGACAGATATATCCGAAGATGTTGATGACATTGCGGACAACATACCGTTTCCCGGTGAGTCGCCCGACGAACTGACGTATGAACTTGATGCCGACGAAATAGCCGAGCGCGACGCGATACAGGCGGAAGCGTGCGGCTTGCCGATGAACGCCGACGAAATCACGCAACCACCGCCGCCGACAACCAACGCTAACGCCCCGCCGCTTGATGATGAAGATGCGGCTTACCGTTATTTCGATGATTTGATAAACGAGCGCGCCGGCGGCTTGATGAAAACTCAGGGCATGAGGGAAACGGAAGCGGGGCGAACGCAAAAACGTAGCACAATAACAGGCTCACACGGTAAAGTAAGAGGTGAGAAGACTTCGCGGGGCGGGAGACTTTATGGGATGGGAGAAAAGAGGCGCGAAACTCTATTACTACCGGAAGACGCGCCGGGCTGATGGAGGCGTAGCAAGCATTTATATCGGGAGCGGTCTTGATGCGCTCGCCGCCGAAGCGGAAGACGCGCTGGGTTCGGATGATGTAGTAACCGACGCGGAAGAAAGCGCGCCGCATGAGACTTTATCGGAAGCCGCGTGCGCGATGATTGAGGCTTTAACCGATGCTGCGTTATTAGCATCGGGGCATCATCAACACAAACGTCAGTGGCGAAGAAAGAGGGAAGCAAAGCGATGAAGCGAAAAGCATCGGCAAAAGAGGCGTCGTCGCCCGGCGAAACAGCCCTTGCGCGAGCGACGACGGAAGCGAGCGCGATTCATAAACGGTTTGCCGATTTGCTCCGCGAGACAAGTAAAGAGAACCCGGACCCGGAAACCGTTAGCGAATTGCGCCGTCTGTTAGACGAACATCGGGGGCTTGAACTTTGGCGCAAGGCAACGTCAATCGCAAAGGCAGCCGAAGATGCCGCGCTTGCTTCGACTAACAATGCGGCGACGAAGGAAGTCTGGACGCGCGAATTGGAAGCTATCCGCGCGGAGCATGGTTACGCGGAATCTCCGGCGGTGGAGAGGCTACTGATACATCAAATCGCGCTGTGCTGGTTTCGTCTTAACTTGACGGAAATCGGTTTCGCGGCGGCGATGAAAGCACCGCCGTCCGTAAAGCAAGGGATGTACTGGGAAAGGCGTTTGACGCTTACCCAGAGGCGATACTTGCGCGCCGTCGAATCACTAGCGCGCGTTCGCCGACTCTCGTATCTGACGCGCCCGCACGCCGCGCGCTTCATCGAAAACACTGACCGCCCGCCCGCTAAACAATTACAATTAAACGCCGCGTCGGAATAGCCCTCGACTGGGCGAATCAAACGCGACACAGGAGCGTCTTTAACTATAAACTCTGGTTATCGAAATCCTATATTTGATAATTGCAGTTGATAGCTTGGTTATAATCAATATCAATCCTTACCTAGAACCGGAGATATAGATGAGCATAAACCCACAACCACAGCAACCAAAAAAATCGGTGATAGAGACTGAACTGTTGAAGAACTCAAGCGTTCAAACATTCTGGAATAGCCTCAAGCCCTATTTGGACAAACTAGCCTCTTTGCCGGGCGTAATTGATGCACAAAACTTAATCTTCAAACAGAAGATGATGGACGTAGAAGTTAATGGACAACTTTCAAAAGAAGGCAAGCTGGAACAAGCAAAGACAATCCGCGATGCCGCTCTTGCTGACCTCGCACGACAACAGCAGGACGCGCAAAAAGCAGTAACGGAACTTAACGCATCACTTAATCGTGCGAGTCAAACTCCCGATGCGGATGCAACCGACAAAAAGCTACTGACTGAAATGCAGATCGCGCGGATATGGCAGCGAGTCAAGCCCTTGCTCGACGCACACAAGGAAGGGTTTCGCGTGCAAGTTAAAGCGCAAAGTTTGGCGACGGAAGCCAGTCAGAAAACGGATGGACAGATAACACTTCGCGCGCTTCAAGAGGAGTTGCCCGCTTACCTTGAAGCGCGCGGGATGGCTGGTTATACCGAGCAGATAATGCACCACTTCGCCGCGTGCGAAGTGCCGTTTCTTTCGCCTGTGCAACTTGCCGCGCGCCAAGTCGCGCATGTGTGCGACGGCGGTTGGGGGCGCATTCTTGCGAGCATTCAAATGGCGGAGCGATATTACAGTCAGCCGGGTGCTGGAAAGCCGATCGTCGCAATATCGTTTTACATCACGGAGCGTATGAAGTTTTAAGCCGCAGAGTTAAGATGCGACAAGCTGTGTCATCTCGTGTGAGACACAGCTTGTCGCATCTTGTTTGGCGGTTCGGTCCGAAGGAGTTTTTGCGAATGAGAACAGAGCAAGAAGTTTTAGACGACTTGAAACGTGCGGAAGCGGAGTCGGACGACGCCGACATCGCGCTTTACGAGTTTCAAGCAAAAGTGTCCGATGCCCGTGATGAGTACCACCGGCGCGAAGCGGAAGCTCGCGCCGCACTTGAACTTGTTATCAGAGAAGACACGGAATTGCGGCGCGAGCTTCAAGCAAAGCGCGATGCGATGTTTGAGTTAAAGCGCGAACTTCCCCGCGTGCGCGGCGAGTTCGCTGGGTAAAGCGTGAAGTGATAATTGTTACATGAGCAAAAATCAAGTCATAGTCGAGTTAGAGATTGACCCGCAAGGGCGCGCGGTGGCGAGTTTGACGAATCTCGACAAGCTGATAAAAGCAGTCGGGGCGAATAGCTCGAACACCGCGCCGGGCGAAGCTATCGCGCGCTCGCTTGAATCGGCGCAAGGGCGCGCACTCGCGTTGCAACAAACTTTTGCGCGCTTAACTAACTCGCCGTTTCAATCTATCGCGGCTGATGCAAACCGCGCATCCGCGCAAGCGTTTCAACTAAACCAACGACTCGCGCAACTCTACTCACAACAGTCGCGCGGCGCGTCGCCTCTCGATGCTCTGCAAAAAGAGATTGTTGAAACGGACGCGCGGATAAGACGACTAAACCAAACATTGATTCGCACGCAAAGCTCTGACGCAGCGACGCGCAACACGGCACGCGGACGCAACGTAGTTAGCGACTTCGGCGGCGGTGCTTTAGGGGCTTTGGGTGTGCCGACTTCGGCGGCGGCGGCGGGCGGCGCATTAGTCGCGGAGCTGGGGGCGGGCAA
>MWWI01000314.1_pt1 | contig 10286 bp, 5 predicted proteins | sample 1047321 | NCBI WGS metagenome assembly MWWI01 (sample SAMN06349966, study PRJNA376086) | soil metagenome | isolation source: FI-1 sample Antarctic (ecotone) soil | place: Antarctica | reverse complement strand
ATCTTTAAATTGAGATCCTGTAGCAAGATTAGGGTCTGTGGTTACTTGGTTAAATGCATTTTGAAACTCAGGAGTTCCGGGCTCAAATCTCCCTGTGTCTGCGGTCTGTCTTCCCAAAGCGTGCGCTTGTTCAGGTGTTAAACCGGCTAGTGTTCCTTGGATAAATGCCCCTGCATACTGGCCAAACCATGTTGCGTCAGGTTTCCAGGTTCTGTTTATATTTATGGCCGTAAATCTTGTGTCATAAGAATCCCCGGCACTCTCATCAGTTATATAACCTCTTAAAAAGAAGTTGTCGTTTTTAATTTCCAGTTTGTGTTGCTGTAAGAAAAAGTTTTTAATTGCATATCTATTAGCTCCCTGATAGATAGTAGAACCAACACCTATTTTTCCTAAATAACTTATTTCGAAATCATTTGCAAAAGGTCTGTAATGTAAAGCAGCATCAAATTTTACACTTTCCGCTTCATAATCTGTAAGGTCTCTTTCAGCATATCCGGTTCTGCTCACATTTTCACTCGGTAATAAATTAACAGCTCCCGCAGGAATTATACCTAAATTAGCAAGTGCTTGTCCAACACCGCGAATATTTGTACTCACCTCATCTCCATAAATATTAAGACCATCATAGTTAGGGTCTGCGCGAGTTGCACCCGGATTTAAAACATCTTCTTCACTAACCGCAAACCAATCTGTTCCTTTTAAGAAAGAAAAGTTAGCTTTTGCTGCAAATTTTTCTGAAAACTTATGTGCAACACGCACTCCAAAATCAAAATAACTATTGTCACCTGCTGCTTCTTGAGAAGTGATTCCTTGCTTGTAATAGGCACTTATACCTTCAAAATCAAAAGGATTTTTACTGGTCATAAAAAGAATTCCATTAAATGCATTAGCTCCATAAAGAGCAGAAGATGCACCCGGCAGTAATTCTATGCTGTGCACATCCAGTTCTGTCATACCCAGAAGATTTCCTAAAACAAAGTTTAGGGCAGGGGCAGCGTTGTCCATCCCATCAACAAGTTGAACAAACCGTGTGTTTGCAAAAGTGGCAAATCCTCTGGTATTTACTGACTGAAATGTAAGACTGTTGGTATTGACGTCAACACCTTTAAGACTTTCAAGACCTGCATAGAAAGATGCTGCTGCAGTATTCTTGATTTCTTTAATGCCAAAGCGTTCTACAGTAACCGGAGATTCAAAAATTCTTTCTGGGGTTCTAGATGCAGAGATAACAATTTCATCTAAGGAAGTACCTTCTACTAATACTGCATTAACTATTTGGTTATTTGTGGTAATCTGAAAAGTTGCTGTTTCATAACCCACATTGCTAATTGCTACAGCAAATGGCGGTTGTTCTGAGACAGTGAGTGTAAAGTTACCGTCAAAATCTGTAACTGTGCCTTGGGAGGTTACGGTTACAATAATATTTGCACCTAGGACGGGCAAACCGTTGTTATCTAAGACATTTCCTGTGATGGTAGTTTGGGAATGCGCAGATAAACAGAATAAAAAAAGTAAAAAGGGGAAACATGTTTTCATATCTTATGTTTATAAATTAGCGACAACAATATAGCTAAATAAAATTAGATATGATAAAATATTTTTAACAGAAAAATCACTCCACAGTTACTGATTTTGCTAGGTTTCTAGGCTGATCTACATTTCTATTTAACATAACTGCAATGTGATAAGCGAGCAGTTGTAGTGGGATTGTTGTAACAAGAGGCGTAAGACTTTCGGGAGTATCCGGAACTTCTATAATGTAGTCTGCCATTGCTCTTACTGTAGTATCCCCTTGCGTGACTATTGCAATAATTACTCCTTTTCTGGATTTTATCTCTTGAATATTGCTTACTACTTTGTCATAATGATTACTGTTTACCGCTATAACTACTACGGGCATTTCTTCATCTATTAAAGCTATGGGGCCGTGTTTCATTTCTGCAGCTGGATATCCTTCTGCATGGATGTAGGATATTTCTTTTAGTTTTAAAGCACCCTCCAGTGCAACCGGAAAATTATATCCTCGCCCTAAATACAGGAAGTTTTTAGCATCTTTAAATACTTTAGCCACATCTTTAATATGATCATTGGCGAGCAATGCAGTCTCTATTCTCTGCGGAATAAGATCTAGCTCCCTAAGATATATCATATAATCACTATTAGAAATAGTTCCTTTAAGGTTTGCTAGTTTTAATGCGATTAAAGATAATACTGTTATTTGTGTGGTGAAAGCTTTTGTGGAAGCCACTCCAATTTCAGGGCCGGCGTGGGTATATGTGCCGCTATTTGTTTCCCGGGAAATAGTTGAGCCCACTACATTGCAAATGCCATAAACAAATGCACCTTTAGACTTTGCAAGTTTGATAGCTGCTAAAGTATCTGCTGTTTCGCCACTTTGCGAAATAGCAATTACAATATCATTTTCAGTAATTACAGGGTTTCTGTATCTAAATTCCGAAGCATATTCCACCTCAACTGGAATTCTGGCCAAATCCTCAAATATATATTCAGCTACAAGACCGGCGTGCCATGAAGTCCCACAGGCTACAATAATAATTTTGTCTGCGTTTAAGAATTTTTGGATATGGTCTTCTAACCCCCCCAACTTTATAATGCCTTGATCTGCAAGCAACCTTCCTCTGTAAGTATCTTTTATAACACTGGGTTGTTCATAAATTTCCTTGAGCATAAAGTGGTCATAACCACCTTTTTCAATTTGCTCTAAATTTAATTGCAACTCCTGAATATATGGAACAACGATTGAATCGTCTTTAATTTTTCTAATCTTAACTCCTTTATGCCTTCTAATTACTGCCATTTCTTCATCTTCCAAATAGATGGCGTTGTTTGTATATTCTATAAATGGGGAAGCGTCACTGGCAACAAAAAATTCATCATCCCCAATTCCTATGGCTAATGGGCTTCCTAATTTAGCAACAACAATTTCATTGGGCTTCTTTTTATCAAAAACAACTATAGCATAAGCACCTACAACTTGGTTTAATGCGATTTGTACTGCTTTGCCTAATTTAACACCTTCTTTTTTGATAACATCTTCAATAAGATTTACCAAAACTTCAGTATCAGTATCTGAATGAAACACATAACCCCTTTTTATAAGCTCTTTTTTAATGGGAGTGTAGTTTTCAATAATTCCATTGTGAATAATAACAAGATCCCCGGAGTTTGAAAAATGTGGATGGGAATTTACATCATTGGGGACGCCATGAGTTGCCCATCTGGTATGACCAATACCCAAGCTCCCAATAGGGGCAATGGATTCCAAGACTTTATTTTCTAAATCTAATACCTTTCCTTTGGTTTTGCAGAGCTGTATTTCTTTGCCATCATAGATAGCAACTCCAGCGCTGTCATATCCCCGATATTCTAGGCGCTTGAGTCCTTTTAAAATTAAGGGATATGCTTCCCTGTGTCCTATATATCCTACAATTCCGCACATAAATTAAAAATTTTAATCATTAATTTCGGTATAGTAAATATTCAATTTAATTTTATTATTTTGGTCTATGGGGTTTGAGCCATAAAGCACAGTGCCCTGAGGGGAAATTACACTTGCAGCAGGAATTCTATCAAATCCAGGAGGCGTTGTGTTCTGGAGAGAAACCGCATTTACAACGTTTACATTTTGTGAAATTGCCAGACCAAGTCTAACATTTGTAGAATCCCTTCTAATCAAGTTACTGATATGATTGGTTATTTTTATTTTATAACTTATTCCATTTCCTGAAGCGTCTCTAACTAATCTACCCAAATGATTAGTCTTGAAATTTAATTGGTCTGATGGCTGTGCTAAATTATCTAAAGCATAATCAACCAGTACCCTATTATTGTCCAGATCATATATAAACAATCTTTCAGGTTCTTTTGAAGGACCGGTTACGATTTGTCGATTAACCTTAAATATCAAATTAGCTTCATTAATTAAAATTCTTCTATTCCTTAAGGCCTCTAATTCATCTGAAATCCCGTTACCATCAGCATCCGGTCCAAAAAGCTCAATAATAGATATTGCGCCGGGCCCTCCTTTTAAAAATAAATTATCTTCTCCTGCTAGGTTAGGGTTGTTGAGTTTGTCTTCTATCGATGGGGGAATATTACCCTCAAATGTATTTACAGTGATGCCGCTAAAAGACAAACTAAAGGTACGTTGAATTCTTGGCTCATTAGAACCCCCTTCCACCGGTGGGGTTGTATTATCTTGTGTGTAAAACATCTGAATCGAACCCTGACTAATATCAAATACAATAATTGATCCTTCTCCACTGGTTGCCTCAGCTATAAAATATATACCTCTTATGTGATTTTTAAAATTTTCATTATTTAGCAAAACCTCTTCACCTTCACGATTTAAAATATTTTCTTCAAAAAAAGAAATAGGAAGTGCTACTCTTAATCTTGGCGGGAATGTCTGTTGGGTTTGTTCACCAGAACCAACTACTACAGGTTCAGGACTAGGGGTGAATTCATTATCTGTATACAACAATTCTCCTAAAAACCCTCTAAATAAAGGCCCCTGATTTGAAAAATATTTTTGTGGCTCTATAAACCCAGTATCAGGATCTAAATCTCTTAAAAAAAAGTTGGATCTATACACAGATAGTTTAAATGGACTAGTTCCAAAAATAGAGTCTAAAGTGAATGCCAGATTGCTTCCTGTTGCACCGTTAGAAGTGCTAAAATAAGGAATGCTTAAATATACACTATCAATAACAGGATTTACCCCAAAATCAGGATTTACCTCATTTAAAGTAAGCTGTGCCAAAACACTTGACTCTGTAATACCATAAACAGGATCGTTGTAAACCCCAAGTTGGTAATTTGGCAAATTATTTGTCTGCACAGGATTTGTTCTTCTACTGTAAGCTACTACAGATGCATTATCATCTAAAAGAAAGTTAAAATTAGGGTCTCCAATAATATCAGACCCTATTGAATTTAGATCATCTTCACAGGAGAAAACAAAAGTTACAGATATTAGTAACACAAAAATCTTGAAAAAGGAATTGAATATTTTCATTAAATTAAATACTAATAAGGAGTTTAGGTTAAAACTTTTGAGGTGTAAAAGTCTATATAAGCTTCTGAAAATTCTTCTTTATTATGAAACTTTAACACAGGCTTATCTAAATTATTAAGATAGGTTACTAGTTCTTCTGGAATTTCTTCGGAACCCACAATAATTGCATCTGAATTTTTAATAGCAATTTTCATCACATTATTATAATTAGGCTCTGTCAGTTCTGCAATGTCACTTTCTTCAATGCCGTCAAAAGCTATCTTTTGAATTATATCTTTGTCTAACGTACCATCAAAGCCCTGATTGTATACAGAGGTAACTATTTTACTATTTTCAAAAAGAGGCTCATTTCCGTAGTAATTTCTTAGGTATAGTGGCAAAAAGGAAGCCAGCCACCCATGAACGTGAATAATATCTGGAGACCAATTGAGTTTTTTAACCGTTTCTATTACCCCCTTTGCAAAAAATATAGCGCGCTCATCGTTATCTTCATAAAACAATCCGTCTTCATCTGCATAAGTTGCCTTTCTCTTAAAATAATCATCATTTTCAATAAAGTATACCTGCATTCTCTCTTTGGGAATAGAAGCTACTTTAATAATTAAAGGCATATCTAGGTCATTAATTACCAGATTCATCCCTGAAAGACGAATCACTTCATGCAACTGATGCCTTCTTTCATTAATATTGCCATAACGTGGCATAAAAATTCTTATTTGACCTTCCTTACTATTTACCGCTCTGGTGGCCCCAGAGATACTATTCCTCCAGTAATTATTAGATCAGTCCCGGAAAATTACACCACAAATTTTGAGGGAAATGAAATTCGTATTTATTTTGATGAATATATCAAATTAAAAGACATTCAAAGAAACTTAATTATTTCGCCCCCCTTAGAAAATCAACCTACTTTATACCCCTTGAGTACCTCGAGATATATAAGGATTGTTTTTAATGACACTCTCAGGAAAAACACAACATATTCCATAAACTTTGGAAATAGTATAGTGGACAACAATGAAGAAAATCCTTTTGAGTACTACAAATATGTTTTTTCTACCGGAAGTTATATTGATAGTTTAAAAGTGTCAGGAAGGATTACAGACGCTATCAAATTACTCCCAGAAGAATTTGTGACTGTTATGCTCTATGAAGTAGATGAAACCTATACAGACTCTATCCCATTCACCAAAAAACCATTATATATTACTAACACACAAAAGACCCCAGATGTGTTTCAAATAGAAAATATAAAAGCCGGCAAATACCGGTTAATTGCTTTAAAAGACAACAATAACAATTATACTTTTCAGCCGAAAGTCGACAAAATAGGTTTTGTAGATGAGTTTATCAATGTTCCAGCAGACACTACTTTCCTACTCAACTTATTTAAGGAAATTCCTGCTTATTCATTGACCAGACCAAGTTCTGTAAATAGTAATCACATTATGTTTGGTTTTGAAGGTAAGGCAGATTCATTGCGCATCGAAAAACTTTCTTCTGTTTCAGAGGATTTTAATTACCATATAACAAAAGACAGTAAAAGAGATACTCTTAATTACTGGTTTCAACCGTCAATTGATTTAGACACACTAAGATTTAAAGTTACCAATGCTTTCTTAATTGATACCGTGGAAGTCAGACAAAGGATTGCGCCTCTTGACAGCCTGAGACTTACCCCAGTTAAAACAGGTGTTCTTGCTTTTGATGAAGCTTTTGAAATTTCTGGAAATCTGCCCTTAATAGCTTTTCAAAAAGACAAAATTCAAATTATGGATAAAGATTCTGCTGCTGTTTCTTTTGAAGCTTCTTTGAATAGTTACATAAACTTACTATCCCTTTCTTTTGAAAAAGCAGAACGTCAAAATTACACCATCACTTTTCTTCCGAAAGCTGTAACTGAATTTTTTGGCACTAGTAACGACACCGTTCAGTATAAAGTAACAACCAGAACAGTTTCTGATTATGGTTTTATGACCTTGAATCTAAATAATGTAGCCTCTTATCCCATTATAGTGCAATTAGTTACTGATAAAGGGGAGTTAAGAAGGGAATTATATGCTACTGAAAACAGGAGTTTTGAATTTGAAAATCTAACTCCTGGTAAATATTATGTGCGTGTTGTTTATGATACTAACGAAAACAGAATATGGGACACGGGAAATTTTCTAGAAGGCCGGCAACCGGAACAAATTATCTATTATCCCAAGCTTATCGAGGTTAGAGCAAACTGGACATTAAATGAAACCTTCACTTTAGATTAATAATTCCCAATTAGATTTCCTAAATAAAAAGCCCATACCTTTCTTTAAAGATATGGACTTGCTAATTTTATAAGAGTTACGTATTAATACGAATTAAAGAGATGCGGGATATAACGTTATATAGTCTACAGCATTTACTGCTGGTAATGTGGCACCATAAGTTGTATTGATTGCAATAATGAACTGGTTAGCTAAATAAGCATACCCTCTGGCAGTGGGATGTACACCATCTAAAGAAAATGCACCACCAAAAACCAGACTTGCGTTCAGGGTGAATTCGTCAAAAGTCACACCAGTATTTGCCACTTCATCTAGCAAGGCATTAGCATCCACAAAAGCTAAGCCTTTTTGTTGTGCTATGGCTTTAATTGTTGCATTAAAAGTAGTTGTTGCAGTAATCACATCTTGTTGCTCTTGTGGAACTAAAACCCATTGATCTCCTAATGGCACTGTAACACCATTGATGAGTTGTGGATTGTTGTTTACTGTTGTTCCTATAAAAGAAGCTGCTGGTAATACTATTAAATCTTCTGCTGTGGTTTGTCTTAACGAAGGTAATCCCAAGCCACTAAGGTTTGTTAAATATTCGTCTACAATAACTACCGCATTTTGTCCTGCTGCAAAATTGATGGTTCTTGCAGCCCTTTCCTCACTAGTGATAAGTTGTGCACCTTCGGCTTGCAATAAACCGCCGTTATATTGAGCATAAGCTTGATTAATTGCACCGGCTGTTGCCCCGTCTAAAGGAACAGGATTAAAAGGAATTGTAGTAAAATAAGGAATAGTTGTAACATTAGGAATGTTTGCTACCACCCCTTTTGCTCCTCCGGCAGTTAAAGCATCGGCAAGTCCTGAATAAACAGATGCAAATACATTAGGGTCTGTTATGTCATTTCCGCCATAGGTAGATGGGTCTAAATTTCCTGCTTGGTTAACCCCTGCACCACCGCTGGTGGCATAAGCAAGAACGTCATTGTTTCCTATCCATAAAGAGAAAAATGTAGGCTGTTGTGCTACTGCATCCCCTATAACTGTCGAGCTTCCACTGCTTGCAAACCTTACATAATAAGGATTTGCCTGTCCTGTTTGAACTCCTGCAATATTACCATAACCTGGTGCAAGCAAATGAAAACTCTTTGCCCCTGGAACTCCCATATTATTAAAAGATCCTGAAAGTGGGGAAGTCAACTCTGTAGATGGCATACCGGACAATCTTTCTGGGCCCGAGCCATTAAAGAACAATCTGTTAGCTATTATTACATTACCACCCAGTGTAATACCACCTAAATTATCTGCCATTAGAGGTTGCGTAAACTCCCCCCCACCGGCTAATGCAAATTGTTGTGCTAAAATATTAGGGAGCGAATTCTCCTGACTGGCGATAAACAATGCGCCATCAGTATATCCTGAGGTTAGGGAATTTCCAACAGAAACGAATTTAGAAAAGTCTGCCGTTCCTGAGGTAACAATTACCGGTTCATCATCGGCAGTAATAGTATTATCGTCTGAATCACAGGCTACAAAAAGAACTCCGGTTAAGAGTAGTAGCCATTTATATTTATTAATATTCATAGTTAAGTATTTAAATTTTAAAATTATATTTTTAGCGTCCTTAATTCCTAAGCAGGAAAGATTACAAGTTATTTATAGTTAGAGAAACATAATACTGAGTTCCTATTAGACCTGTACCAAATGCTGTAAAGTATTCATTGTTTCCAATGTTTGCAGCACCTACTTTGAAAGTAGATTTAATAACAGGAATTCTATAATTTATTTGTGCGTCCACCACTGAATATGCAGGCACATCACCGTCAGCAAATGTTCCCTGCCATTCAAAGGCATCACTCCATCTGTAATTTACATTAAACCCAAAATTGGTGAATAAATCTGTATTTCCGAAAGAGACTTTTACTTTATGCTTTGGTGTATTGAAACTAGTTCTGAAATCTGGCGCTGATGCTTGGTCAAAATCTTCTTCAGCAAAAGTATAATTTGCATCTATATCAAAGTTTCCAAGTATTTTAGATCCTAAACCAATGGATGCCCCATAGGATTTTACATCTGCATCTGAATTTGTATAGGTTTGAAATGCCTTGAAATCCCCTTGCTGAAGTGCAAGTAAGGAAAGACTATTGTCCCCCACCTCACCATATAATGGTACAATAACGGTTTCATTAGAAATAAAGTCTCTGTAGGTATTAAAATATGCGTTTAAATCTACTATTACTTTCCCTAGACGGGCACGGTAACCCACTTCAAAAGCAGTTACTTGTTCTGGCTTAACTATATCTACATTTGCAGCCTCAGGCGCTCCTGCATTCACAGAGTTTAAGGAAAAAGAATTTTCATAAGCATCTCTTCCTGAAATAGTAGCTGTAGTGCTTCCAGTAGCATTTGCCCCTGCACCGCTTACAGGAAATGTCCTTACATAGCGATCTAAATTAGCTTCGGCAGAACCTACCAGTATTGCTCTACCTACATCTAGACCAATAAACAAATCTTGTGTTGTAGGATTTCTGAAACCTGTCTGTATTGAACCGCGAATGTTATGATTCCTTCTCTCACCGGCAGTATATGCGACGGAAAGTCTTGGTGAAAAATTCCCTTCAAATAATTCAGATTCATCATAACGAACAGAACCTGTAAGTTTCAATCTTTCTTCCATTAATTTTTTCTGAAGTTGCACATAAGCACCATATTCATTATAGAGAATTGGACCATCAAAGTCAGTAAAAATAGTTCCGAAGGAGTTTAATTTATATTCCCTAAAAGATCCTCCCACTTGAATTTCTGCAATTTCAGAAGTTATGTGAGTAAAGTTATAATTTGCATCTGCATGTCTTAATTGAGAAGCATCTTTAAATTGAGATCCTGTAGCAAGATTAGGGTCTGTGGTTACTTGGTTAAATGCATTTTGAAACTCAGGAGTTCCGGGCTCAAATCTCCCTGTGTCTGCGGTCTGTCTTCCCAAAGCGTGCGCT
>MWWI01000313.1_pt1 | contig 10304 bp, 10 predicted proteins | sample 1047321 | NCBI WGS metagenome assembly MWWI01 (sample SAMN06349966, study PRJNA376086) | soil metagenome | isolation source: FI-1 sample Antarctic (ecotone) soil | place: Antarctica | reverse complement strand
AGTGGCGTGGGTTATTCCTGATTAATCCTTTAACCGGACTTATTGAAGGATATCGTTCAGCAATTTTCGGAAAACCCTTTGATTTAATGGGACTTGGCATTTCAATTTTCATTATCTTTGTTGTATTAATTTATTCCGCTCATACTTTTCGTCAAATGGAGCGCAGCTTTGCTGATATTGTTTAAAATGAAACCAATTATTCGATTAAAATTTGCCCCTTAATTCCCGTCGAAGTAAAATTTGCTTTATCAGCTATAATTGAATAGCTTGGTTGGATTATTTGCTGAATCGTATTTCCGCTACTAGTAATGTTTATCGCAAATAAAGACGGTAATTTTACTTGGATAGGCATAATTAAAATTTAGGCATTTTAAGAAAATGCTCTCGCGCTTTTGCTTCCCGGTTTCCAACTGATATTTGAGCGTAAATTACTGTGTTTTGAATATTGGCGTGTCCCAACCAATCTTGTAAAAATCGAAGCTCCGCGCCTTTATCTAAAAGATGCGTCGCAATCGAGTGTTTCAAAACGTGAAAGTGCCTTTTGTCATCCGGGAGTTTTGCTTTCTCTCCATAATCTTTTATTAAAACGTCGAGCATCGCCCGGCTAATCGGTGAACCTTTTCGGCTTGGGAAAAGATACGGCAAACTGTCGCTCCGGGTTTTTAGATAGGCTTTTAATACTCTTACTTCATCGGCTTGCAAAGGATGTTCACCGGAAAGGCTGCCTTTTTTGCGGTGAAGCATTATCCGCAAGGTTTTAAGGTCAAGGTCGCTGTGTTGAAGCAATCCTATCTCACTGGCTCTGAGTCCGTGCCGATACGCCAAAAGGAAGATGGCTTTATCGCGCTTGCTGGTTATATTTTCAAAAAGCCGATTAGTTTCGTCAAAAGTCAGAAACTTTATCGTTTCGGTTCTTCGAGCGCGACTTTGTATAATCTGTTTTTTTGACGTGGTTGGCACTTAAAAAGTATTAGACAAAACAACCGAATTGTCCAATACAAAAGAGGTGAGCAAAAAGCCTTTAAATGACTGTTAATATCCTTGATTTTATAGTGTTAAATGATAATAGAGTAGGATGCCAAAAAGAGTAGTTTTTGCACACCTCACAAAAGAGTTCAGTCAGCTTCGTTTAGTTTAACTCGTTCAATTATAAAATTAGCGGCTTCTATTGGACTGTGATCATTAAGATCAATATATCCATCATGTGAAAACAAACCTGGTACAGGCGTATCATCGAATCTCATTAGCATAACGGAGTGATCACTCCTATTCTTGATAATTTCTCTGACTGCACGCCATTCAAGTCCACACCATGAACGTTTTTCATATTCCGCGGAGAGAAATACAACTACAAGATCAGAATTCTTCAGATATATATTTTGAAGTAAGACATCTAAATTAGGACGAGCTAATTGTGCTTTAAAATCATTATCATAAAATACAGACCCACGCGGTAATTGGCGTTTTAGTTCGGTAGCAGTTTCAAGAACATACGCTCGATGGTTTCCCGAAAATGATAAAGCTACCTTAAATCTTAGTTCTTCAACTCTACCGAGCTGACCAGCCAAATTTGCGAATGAATCGTTAATTAAACCGGCACTGGATAAAATGCTAAAAAGATCTTCGTCTTTTATCGCCCAATGTGTGCGGTTCATTTCCCACTTGCCAATATCTAGCTTATCTTTTAGATCTGCGATTTTTGAGAAGGGGATTTCCGGGATTCCTTTCTCAAATTCATACTCGATTGATACGGTCTTTTTACGTTCTCTGATATTACGGATATATCCAACCCGAACATTTTCAGTTTCTCCTTCATATGCAAATAAAGCGGGAAATGATTTGAGTTCTTCAATGTCGGAGGCGTTGAGGGCTTTATATTTCTCTATGATTTCTTCGGCAGTATATTCGCCGAAACGTTCGCGTCCATACTCATATGCAGGTAAATCCCAGGCATGACTGGTGGCTGTTACTAAAAAATTATACAATACGACCTCCGAAGTTCTGCTTAGTTGAATGCAGTTAATTGATAAATATAATTATAATATCTTTCTAGCGAGAATCACTTTCGATTAGACAGAATAACTGTTTTGTCTAATAACATCACAAAAAACATCAGAGAACCCTACAATTTGTTAGACAGAAAATTGGTAAAATTCAACTGTAATGTCTAATTTGGTAATTCCATACCTTGTTTTATAAGTGGTTGTCGGGGTTTTCGATGGTCAAACCTTCTGCCTGCCCGGCAGAATTCAATTCGTTGTCTGATGAAATAAAAGTAAAGGAGACTTGGCTCGGATTTGCGCCGAGCGAAAGCAGCCGATTGTAGATGTGAACGGCAGACGCCAACTGCACCGCGTCATAGCCCCGTAGAGCGTGAGTTTCGGCAATCGCGCAGGCTTGTGAGGAGACGATTGCCGCCACGTCTAAAATGCGAAAGCGGGTAAGAAAATCACTTCTTAGTTGCTGGAGCACTAAAGCCGCATCGCTGGCACTTAAACTTCCGCCTTTTTTGCGCCGCACAATCGCCGCCGTAACTTCGACTTCCGTTATCCGGGAAACGTAGATTTCGTGCGCCGGCGCAGCATTTAATAGATTCCTCACCCAATTTGTGCCAGTCTCGCTAATGTATTTTTTGACGAGCGAGCTGCTGTCGAAAAATTGAACCGCCATTTCAGCGCCGTTCCTCAATAATAGTTTTTGAAAGCGGCTTGCCTTTTATTTTGATTGGCGGCGTTTCTTCGCGGTTTGGGCGAGAAATAAAGGGCATTTTTATTTCGCTTAGTAAGCCTTCGGCTGCCAAAGCGCGTTGCAGGCGAAGTTCGATAGGTTCTTCGCTGACAATTTCATTAAGTTCCTGCCAGACGCGGTGTTTTTCTGCTCCGCTTAAGGTTTGGACTTCTTTGATTACTTCTAAAACGGACATATTTGTTTACCTCTTCATTTACCTCAAATGGAATTTTATCATAATTCCGAGACAGTAAAAACCTTATTTCTTTTTATGGCGTCCGATAACAAGTGCCTGGTTACTGGTTAAATGTATTAGGTTAAATAAAAATTAAAAGGATAGGCTCAGTAGAAAAAATTTAAGTCTTTTATTATCAGACTCTTACAGCTTCTCTCCGATAATCAAAACTACCGTTTCTGCGTTTTTGGGTACTTTCCGATAATCAAAACTACCTATTTTGATGCCTTCCGATAATCAAAACTACCTATTTTGATGCCTTCCGATAATCAAAACTACCTATTTTGATGCCTTCCGATAATCAAAACTACCTATTTGCCTGTGGAAAACTTATTTTCAGGTGTGGTAAAAACACTTCTTTATGCTTTCCGATAATCAAAACTACCTATTCCGATAATCAAAACTACCTATTTTGGCTTTTAGCGATAATCAAAACTACCTATTTGCTAGAAGATTTTCACAAAATATCAGGCGTTTTTAATTTTGATGTCGCGTTTATTTGTCGTTTTGTAAGACTTTAGCTTCTTGTTCCGATGCCTGCCGGATACGCCCGGCGCGGGCATTGGCTTTTTTTATTTCATTAGCAAAATATGGATGCGGAGTAAGAATGAATTTTGCGTCTATGATTTTATTACGGTTTTGCCCGTCGTGCGTGTTTTCGACTTTGTAGGAAAGCAAAATATCTTTTGCCTTCATTTCGTCCAGTGCTTTTATGACTTGGCGAAGATTTAGCGAAGGTCTTTGATATTCCGCCAATCCGAAATCGCGGACAATTGTCGAAAGCATAATATGGTAAGGCTGTGTAATGTTCGCTTGTATATAATGATGGCTCAAACGCTTGTGGAGCTGTCTGGCGGTGACGCTGGTGTAGCTCATCGCCTTTTCATAATTTAACTGGCGATAAGCTCCGCTTTTAATGCTTTCCGTTACAAGGCTGTTGAAACGGACAAAGGCTTTTGTCTTCTGCCCTGTCCCTTTCCAGTCCTCGCGGGTTTTAAGCCCGACGGTTTCAAATAAATTGGAAGACAAAACGGCTGTGCCGTCTGCCGTGGTAACGGTGATGTTTGTCCGAGCGCACACGAGCAGCGCGTCTTTGATTTGGTCTTTGCTGTAACTATGCCCGTTGCATTTTAACTCTTGCTGCAACTGGTAAAGCGTAAAGGTAACACTCGCCCGGTCGTCAAGAAAAACGCCTTGTTTTGCAGTCGCAAAGCGGCGCAGGGCATCTTCTACAAGCTCCTCGCGTTTCGATGGGTAATAATAGCGTTTTACTCCGTCCCGGTCTTTTATGACGGCGGGTGCTACTTCAATTTTATATTTTGCTCCTCTGCACTCGAATTCTCTTTCGAGTGATTCGAGAAATTTGCCGTTAATACGCTCGGTCTTTCCCCAATGATATTTCGGCATAAAATCATAAAGCTCTACCGTATTGGAATACTGTCGCTCTTCCGGCTGCAAAAACTCGAATAGCTGCAACTGAACCGGGTAACTCGGCTCAAAGTCCTGCAACTGTTTTGCGCCCTCCGACGCGACTTCGGCTTCTGATTGCGGCAGTGTTATCGCCTTACCGTCTCGCTTTTTTGGCATTTTGTCTTTGTTCTCTAGTGATATGATTTTGATAACCGTATAAATGATTATATAATTATTTGCATAATCGTATAAGCAAATAATCATTTATACGATTATTTTTTGCTGGTAAGCCAGGTGGTCAGCAATCCTTCTACCAAATCCGAATAATCCAAACCGCGTTCATCATTTATTAAAGCGATTTTAACGGCTTTGTAAGTGTCTTTTCGGACAAAAGCAGGAGCTTGCGTATAATCCGGGTGGCTTCGCTTACCGCGCATCGGCGCGGCGGCTTCCGTTCCGGCAGTGTTTGCTGTGCCGTTCGGTTTAGCGGCTCTCGGGTTACTTTTTGCTGTTGGCAAAGTCCTTAACGGCGCCGCGGAGGTCGACGGCTTCGCCTGTTTATCGGGGTCGCGCTTTTCGTCCTTAGCGGCTTTTGTTTTCGGCTGCGGCTTTGTTTCGGCGTTTTCCAATCCGTTAAATAAATCGGTAAATTGTCCCACGTTAAATTACCTCCCTCGCTAATCGCTCGTAAGCGTCGGCGGCGGTTCGCGCACTGCGGTCGCGGACTTCGCCGACTAAAACGCCTTGTAAAGCGGCTTTCTTATAGGATGCGTATCGTTTTATCTGCGTCTTAAAAATCGGCAGGCGGCTTTTTTTAATTAAATCCACCGCATCCTGCCCGTCGCGGCTCGGCGGCGGCGGTATCATCGTCAAAAGTAGTTTGTAATTGCTTACGTTGATACTTTTTAAGGTCGAAAGCATTTTTAATGTAGCTTTTAAGGCGAGCGCGTCCGGCGTTGTCGGCACTATCAATAAATCAGTATGCGCTGCCAATTCCTTGAGGTCTAATTCGTCCGGGCGGGCTTTGGTATCAATGACAACGTGCTTGAATGCGCTCGCCTCCCCGCTGGCTTGCGCCTCGTCCATTACGGCGAATGACAAACGTCCAGCGGCTGCCCAGTCGCTGCTGCTGCAGTTTGGGTCGCCGTCCACTAAAAGCGTTTTGCCTATTTTGGAAAGATAACCGGCTAAATGAACGGCAGTCGTTGTTTTACCCACGCCCCCCTTGAAACTTGCAATCGTTATTATCATATTGCCGCCATACTAACACAAAAGCTTAGAACTCTGCAATAATCGTATAACTGATTATATGCTTATTCGCTAAAACGTTTATACGATTATGCAATTATCCTTTTACTCTCATAAATGCACGATAACGGACTAATTAAAAGGTGATGTTATAAAGATGGTTTCTCGCGGCGATGAACTATAATCGTTGTTGACCATTCACCAATTCGTTCTTTGACAGGAGAAACCGTTATGACATTATAAATCGGAGTCGATTTCCATCCACACCAGCAAACCGTTGCCTGGTGTGATACCCAGACCGGTGAAACCGATACTTGTACTTTGCAGCATAACCTGAGCGAAGTTCTCAAGTTTTATCAATCTGTTTCGCCTTCAATTGTTGGCATTGAAACGTCTTCAAGAGCCACTTGGTTTGAGCAATTGCTCGAAGAGACAAATCATCAATTGCTAATCGGCAACCCGGCGCTGATTCGAGCCAGAGCGCGTTCGCGTCACAAATCAGATAACCGCGATGCTCAACTGATTCTTGATTTGCTGGTTAAGGACGAGTTTCCAGCTATCTGGCGACGCTCTCAGGCGAGCAGTCAAATAATAGATGTCCTGCATCTGAGGCGGCAGTTGGTCAATCAGCGAACGCAAACTTATAATCGGCTGCAGGCTCTGGCACACAGCGGCGGACTGCCGAAGGGCAAAATGAAAACGCTCGGTTTTCAGAGTTTGCTCAAAGAAGTGGCGATGAATGAATCGGGACAAATGCAGCGCGAGCATTTGTTTAGCTTGCTGGAACAACTCACCAAACAGATTCGTGAACTTCAGAGCTGGCTTAATAGAAAAGCATCATCCGACAAGCAGGTTCAGCTTTTAATGACCCAGCGTGGAGTCGGTTACCTGACGGCTCTGGCGACAGTTCATACTTTGGGCGATGTGTCGCGCTTTGAAAAAGTGTCCAAGCAAGTCATCGCTTTTGCCGGATTGGATTCGCTGGAGAAATCCAGTGCCGGCAAGACTCGATTCGGGAGAATCAGCAAAGCAGGTTCACCGCTGCTCAGAGGCTTGCTCGGACAATCGGCGAACATCGTTATCCGGTACGACACACGGTTGAAGTCCTTTTATAAAGGGCTTGCTAAACGGAAACCGAAAGCGGTTGCAAAAACGGCAACGGCTCGTAAACTTTTGGTCAAACTCGCCATTATGCTGCGGGATAGTATTACCGCCGAAGAGTTTGACCGGCGTGGCATCGCAGTTGGCAATGCTCGATTTTTGACAGGGTCTGACGTGACCGCGGGGTGATAGAGCTAGCCAATCAACTTTTCCAGGGAAAGGAGAAGTTCGAGCGAATCCATACATCAGGGGTTAAAGGGCGCGAACTAACCGGTGCCTTAAAAGATGCCCGGAGAGATGAATCAAGTGAGCCACCGATAATGGCTTTACCAGATCGGTCTGAACCACGTTAAAAAATCATGCTGAATCTGCTCAACCGATTTGGTTGGCAATACTGCACCAGAGTTAAGAAGAACCGGCTATTTGAAGGAGTGAGAATTGATAAAACATTTCGCCATCATTACGGTCGAAAAACGGGCAGCTTGAAGAGAATCGGACACCCGATATTGATTGTCAAAGACGGCGAAAGATATTTGTTGACCAATAATTTAGAGTTGACTTCTGGCGAAGTGAAACGAATTTATCCAATCCGGCAACAAATCGAAGAGGTCTTTAGATTGTTAAAACAAGAGTTCGGGTGGGGGAAATGTCGGGCGAATTCGGTGCAGGCACAAAAGGCGCATCTGCATCTCGGATTGTATGCCTTTTGTTTGGTTCAAAGTAAAGCAGAAGAAAAAAGTCAAACAATTTATGCCTACAAACAAAATCTATTTCGCCAACAGATTCCAACTTCAACTCAATTCTTGCAATGCTTTACAGCTATTGCGTAATATCAGTTAATAGAAACTCTTAACTTTATGAACCAAATGCGGAAACTCTTTGGTGCGAAGCGAAAACACAGGTTATGTCTGTAAGCTTGCTGATTTTGGATGATTCTACTTTGGATAAACCGTTTTCCCGACGTAATACTCTGGTCTCGCAACACTGGTCTGAAAAACACAAAGCTGTAGTTTCGAGCATCAATTTGATAACTTTGCTCTGGACGCGGGTTTCTTGAGTATCAGATTTGGTCTTAGGATTGTTTACGGAAAAGGTTTTGCAGACAAGCCGATTGTATGGATTTTATTTGCAAAAAATATTCTTGTTGAAATGGACGCAGGATTATCAAACAATAATTATTTTCGATTTGCGATAGCGAGTTCGTGCCAGGAGACTTGGGGCGGATGTGAAGAGCTTTGGGCGGGCGCGGCAGCCCTTTTATCGAAAGATGGTCATCACGTCAAGGCGTTCAAAACCAATGTGGATGTCAGGCATAATAAAATTATCGAACTCGAATCAATCGGCTGTTCGGTGGTTGACCTCAATAATATCCCCATTTCAGCAAAGATTATAAACCGCTTTCTGCCGTCCGGCAGGCAGTATTCTCAGAGAGAGACGGGTCGGCGGCTTTTGCAAAAAAGCCTCGCCTCTTTTCAACCGCATTTATCGGTCGTTTCTCAAGGGGTCAACTTTGACGGCGTTCATTTCGCTGAAGTTTGTCGAAAATTAGAGCTTCAATATGTGATGGTCGCGCATAAGGCGGTTGATTTTTTTTTCCCGCCTGACGAACATCGTTCGGCTGTTCGTTCGGCTTACCAATCAGCCGTCAAATGCTTTTTCGTTTCGCAGCACAACCTGGATTTGACGCAGGAACAAATCGGTGTCAAATTATCAAATGCACAAGTTGTCTTCAATCCATTTGCCGTGCCGTTTGAAAATCATCTTTCCTGGGCGCGAAGTCACAAAATTAAGTTAGCCTGCGTTGCCAGATTATTTTTGCTCGATAAGGGACAAGATAATTTGCTGCGCGTGTTGTCGAAAGAAAAATGGCGGCAGCGCGATGTCGAAGTGACATTCTTCGGCGAGGGCGCGGATAAGCAGGCTTTGATTGAAATGGCTCGGCTGCTCGATGTGCAAAACATTAAATTTGCCGGTCATGTCCGCGATATAACCGAAGTATGGAAGGACTATCACGCTCTGGTGCTGCCGTCGCGGAGTGAAGGACTTCCGCTCACGCTGGTCGAAGCAATGTTGTGCGGTCGCCCGGCGATTGTCGCTAATGCGGGAGGAATCGCCGAAATCGTCGAGGATAACGTCACCGGTTTTATCGCTAACGCTCCGACGGCGGAGGCTTTTGACGAAGCTCTCGAACGCGCCTGGACGCGGCGGCACGAATGGGAACAAATCGGCGAACGCGCCGCCGAATGTATCAGAAAAATTGTTCCATTCGACCCGACGGCGCAATTTGCAAAAATGCTTCTGCAGATTGTGAGCGAACAAAAACCGGCTTCCGATTTTTCTTTATCCTGATGTCTCAAAAATTAGTTTCAGTAATTATACCGACCTATAATCGCGCCCATTTGGTCGTCGAAGCCATCAACAGCGTCAAAGCTCAGAGCTATCCGGCAATTCAGATAATTGTTGCTGATGACGGTTCTCAGGACGATACGGCGCAGAGCGTTGCAAAGTTTGAAAACGTCGAATACTACTATCAGGAAAACAAAGGGCAAGGGGCGGCACGCAATTTAGGATTACGTTATGCTAAAGGTGAATATATCGCTTCGCTTGATTCAGATGACCGTTGGCACAAAGACTTTCTCAAGGTCGCCGTTGCTGCTCTGGAGCAGTATCAAGCGGATTTTGTTTTTCTCAATTGGACGGAAATTTCTGAAACCAAACAATCTGTCAGTGATTGGGAACGAAGCAAAAAATGGCAAAAGTATTTCAACAATTCAAATGGTGAATGGGCGCTGCTGAATGCAAAGGAAGTTCGAGAACTTTTCTTTTACACCTGTCCGGCGCCGTCTTCAGCATTATTGATTCGGCGTTCCTCATTCGTTTCACGTTGGAATGAAGAGATGAAGATTGCCGATGATTGGTGTCTAATTTTAGAGATGGTAATAACGAAGCCGTGTCGCGCAGCTTTTACTTTATCCCGATATTGGACAAAACGTGTACACAGCAGCAACATCTATCATGGCAGAGAACAGTTAGAGATAATTAGAGATTTGGGATTGCATGATGAGTCGCTTATTGCCCAACTTTTTCAAGAACAATTAAGTTTTACAGAAAGAGCTGTTATGAAGAAGAGGTTAGCGGGTCATTATTTTAACTTCGGGCGTTTGAATTTGAAACGCGACGGTTTTTCCATAGAAGCATTACAATCTATCGCAACTGCTTTTAGACTCGCACCTGTGGGTAGCGTTTCTTATATCACGCAATTATCTTTCTACTATTTGAAAAATCGTTTGCGCATTGCCCTAAATAAATAAAGACAATCTCATGAAATTTGATTGCGTCAAGAATTATCAAGAATTATGCGGGATTGCGAGTAGCTAAAATACTATCTTAAATTCCGATGTTGATAAGAATTTTTAATTACTAATGTTATACGATATTCCCGTAGCCAGCCCTTTGTTTATCGGCAATGAAAAAAAATATGTAGATGACTGTATGGAATCGGGATGGATTTCATCGGCAGGCAAATATGTCGAGCTATTCGAAACCGGCTTTGCCGAATTCTGCGGCGTAAAACACGCGATTG
>MWWI01000312.1_pt1 | contig 10329 bp, 8 predicted proteins | sample 1047321 | NCBI WGS metagenome assembly MWWI01 (sample SAMN06349966, study PRJNA376086) | soil metagenome | isolation source: FI-1 sample Antarctic (ecotone) soil | place: Antarctica | reverse complement strand
TGGGCTGCGTCCTACCTCACTGGCGACCGTGACGAGGCGCTAGTGAGGCTCTGGGAAGCTCAACGGGCCTGGAAGGGCGTGAACTAATGCCACGCCCGAAGCAACCCCGTCTCCTTTCTCCCGAGCGCATCTTGAACCGCACCCTTCCGAACTCTTCTAACTTTCCCCTGGAGGTAAGACCATGACCACCATCTTTATTGCCCGTACCCTCGTTTCCCCTGAAGCTGCCAAAGCCCATGAGCGGCTTCAGACCGTGCTCCGCCGCGCGGAGCGCGTAGAGACTGCCGTCCGCGCCTTTGAACTCCGCGTAGAGCGCCACGAGAGGGAACGGGGCAGACTTGAACACCAGCTCTCTTCAGCTTCCGAGCCCGAAAGAGGCGCTGCCCGGAGGGAGCTAAAAGAGTACGTAGAAGAGTTTGAGGTCTGGAAGCGCGAGGTAGTCCCGTCCCTTGAAAAACTCCGGCGCGAACGCGCAGACCTGGAGGGGGAGCGGAGAGTTTTGAGGGACTTCCTAGCGGACTTTGTAGGTGTTCAGGCGTAAGGGCTCTTCCCCTACGTCCCGAGCGTAGGGGGAGTTTAAGGAGTTTTCTAAGAGGGTGTTTTCGCGTTTTCGTACCCCTACCCGCTCCGCTTGATATAGCATTTAGCGGAGCGGTAAAGCACATAAGTAGAGTTATGTTAAATAGGTTGCACTATTTTTCACATGAGTATAGAGGGAAGTGCTTTTTAGGTTCGGACCTTGGGGAATTGAGAAGACGTGGGGTGCTAAACTATGACTACGGGCGCTCACGTACCGAAAAGAAAAAGGGCGTCTCCCGTTTGCGTCGGGAAGCGCCCGTAGCCCGCACCTGAAGCGCGGAGTATCACCTACTCCAAATATAGCACTTACGGGAACCGTAAGTGTTGCAGGTAAAGGCGGAAAGCACTTCTATGTGTGCAGAACGTCTCTACACGGCTCGTAACGCCTCCCGTGATTACTTCCGGGGGCAAGTCGGAGAGAAGACCGTCCGACGTCTCATGAAGACGGGGGAGCTAAAAACGCTCTCCGTAGGAATCAAAAGACTCATCCCCGAATCCGAGCTACGCGCGTTTGTCGAAAGGCAAGTGCCGGGACGTGGATAAGCCCCGCGCAGAGAGACGCGAGGCAAGCACCTATGGACAGGTAAGGAAGAGTTTACCGCATCTTCGCGCCCGTCTAGCTCCAGCCTCCACAACCTCGCGAGCCGCCAAAGCTCGCGCCTACCTGCGGATAGCTGAGGCGTACGCCGCGCTTGCAGAGGCGACGCTAGACGTTGACGCCTTGGAGCGCCCGTGAACGCGCGCGGCGTGCAACCGCTTAAGGCTAACGTGGACTTTCCTGCCCTCGTCTCCGAGACCCATGCGGTAGGGAGCGACGGGAAAACGCTTTGCCCTGTTCACGAAGACCATCACCCGAGCTGCCACATCTACGAAGACGGTTTCAAATGCTTCTCTTGTGGCGCTCGCGGGGACGCTGTGGACTGGCTGGAGGCCGTCCACGGGCTCTCAACTGCGGAGGCGATTAAAGAGCTTGAGAAGCGCGCCGGGGGGGACGTTCCCCCGAACACTCCGAAGCATCTTCCTTCGAAACCCCGCGCCGTCTCCTTCCGATCCGTCGCGCCGGATGAACTTGAGCGGCACCGCCTCCAGGCCGAGCGCCTAGAGCAAATTCCCGCCGCCGTGTCGGGACGTGGCTTCACCCTGGAGGACTTTAGACACCTCCAGGGTGCCGCCGTAGGCGAGGATGCGGTGTTCCCTATCCCCGGCCCGGACGGTACGGTGCTGGCACTCAAACGGCGCTTTGCCGAGCCCCAAGGCGGTCAACGCTACCGCTACGTCACGAAAGGCTGCGGCTCCCCCGCATGGTGCTCACCGGGCTTCCTGGAAGCCGAGACGGTGCTCGTCATCGAAGGCGAGTTAAACGGGATGGCGGCATGGCTAGCACGTCCCGACCTTGGCGTTATGGGGGTAGCCGGAACGAACGGAGCACTTCACCCGGAAGCTCTCAAAGGCCGTCAGGTATTCGTCTACGGGGACGGGGACAGACCGGGGCAGGAAGCGCGGGACCGTTGGGCGTCTCAGGCTCTTAAAGCGGAGGCGGCGCAAGTCTTTGTGCTTAAGCCATGGTCCGCCGATGCTTGCGACCTTGCCGGGACCAAGGGACGCGAGGCGCTTGCGGAGCGGTTGACCTCAAGCCTCCAGAGCGCTGCCCTCCCTTCATCCGCTCAGACCCCGAAGGCTGCGACCGTTAAGTCCAAGCCCCGCGCCCTCCTCACTAAGCTTTCTGACGTCGAACCGCAAGATGTTGCGTGGTTATGGCACCCGTACATCCCGCTCGGCAAGCTCACGCTTTTAGAAGGCGACCCCGGTCTCGGCAAGACCTTCCTAGCCCTCACTCTTGCCGCCGCCGTTACGCGCGGCTGGCCCCTTCTCGCGCAAGACGGCGGACCAGGGACCGGAGGCGAACCCGCCAACGTCCTTTACATGTCGGCTGAAGATGGTTTAGCCGACACCCTGCGCCCCCGCTTAGACGCTGCCGACGCCGACGTGAGCCGAGTTCACGCCCTGACCGGCTGGCGACTTACGGACGAAAGGGGGGAGGAGATAGAAGGCGCGGTGAGCTTAGGGGATATACCCGTGCTGGAGCAGGCGCTTACAGAGGTAAAACCCAAGCTCGTCATCGTCGACCCTTTGCAGGCTTACTTAGGGGCAAAGGTAGACATGCACCGGGCGAACGAAGTGCGCCCGCTGCTGAGCGCTCTGGGCAACCTAGCCGAGCGTCACGAGTGCGCGGTGGTATGTATCCGGCACCTCAACAAAGCAGTAGGCGGTAAAGCGCTTTATGCAGGTTTGGGGAGTATCGACTTTGCCGCCGCCGCCCGTTCTGTTTTGCAGGTTGGCGAGCATGAGGGCGAGCGCTTCTTAGCCCACGTCAAAAGCAGCCTTGCGCCCCAGGGGAAGAGCATCCGCTACGAACTCGCTGACGGCGCGGTGAACTGGCTAGGCGTCTCCGATGTGACCGCTGAAGAGATGCGAGCGTTGCCGCAACCCGAAAGCACGATAGACGCTGCCGTGACTTTCTTAGAGGACTTCTTAGCCGATGGTCCGCAGAGTGCGAGCGCCACCTTTAGAGCCGCTAAGCAAGAGGGCATTTCAGAGCGCACCTTAAAGCGCGCGAAAGAGACGCTAGGTGTGATAAGTCAACGCCGGAACACTGCCGGAAGTGAACGCGGCGCGGGCGCTTGGGAGTGGTCGCTTCCCCTAGGGAAAAACACTGGCACCCTTGGACCTCTTGAAGATAAAGCGTCACAGACGCAAGTGTTCAAGGGTGCCAAGGAAGACGCTGGAACTCTTGAACAATCGCGTGAGGCACAACAAAACTTCAAGAGGTCCAAGGGTGCCAACGATATACCCTTAGAGCCGGAAGACCTAAACCGACTTCTTGGCACCCTTGAGGGGGAGCTGTGAACTTGCTAGAAGAGCTGGAGCGCAAAGGGGTGGTTCTCACCCCTAAGCTCACTTATCGATGCACCGCCCCGCTTGACGCCGAAACTCTCCAGCTACTCCGAACCCACCGCGACGTCCTCCTTAGTGAACTCGTTTTGTCCGTAACCTCCTCCCGTCTTCCTTGGCAGCTTGAGGCGCTTCTCCGCGCCGCCGCATCGGACGCGCTTCCCAAGGCGACCGTAACGCTTCCTGCTGGACTCGTACCCGACCTAAGCCGCTACACCTTGGCCTGGGCTGCGTCCTACCTCACTGGCGACCGTGACGAGGCGCTAGTGAGGCTCTGGGAAGCTCAACGGGCCTGGAAGGGCGTGAACTAATGCCACGCCCGAAGCAACCCCGTCTCCTTTCTCCCGAGCGCATCTTGAACCGCACCCTTCCGAACTCTTCTAACTTTCCCCTGGAGGTAAGACCATGACCACCATCTTTATTGCCCGTACCCTCGTTTCCCCTGAAGCTGCCAAAGCCCATGAGCGGCTTCAGACCGTGCTCCGCCGCGCGGAGCGCGTAGAGACTGCCGTCCGCGCCTTTGAACTCCGCGTAGAGCGCCACGAGAGGGAACGGGGCAGACTTGAACACCAGCTCTCTTCAGCTTCCGAGCCCGAAAGAGGCGCTGCCCGGAGGGAGCTAAAAGAGTACGTAGAAGAGTTTGAGGTCTGGAAGCGCGAGGTAGTCCCGTCCCTTGAAAAACTCCGGCGCGAACGCGCAGACCTGGAGGGGGAGCGGAGAGTTTTGAGGGACTTCCTAGCGGACTTTGTAGGTGTTCAGGCGTAAGGGCTCTTCCCCTACGTCCCGAGCGTAGGGGGAGTTTAAGGAGTTTTCTAAGAGGGTGTTTTCGCGTTTTCGTACCCCTACCCGCTCCGCTTGATATAGCATTTAGCGGAGCGGTAAAGCACATAAGTAGAGTTATGTTAAATAGGTTGCACTATTTTTCACATGAGTATAGAGGGAATTGACAGAAACTAAGATGGTAAGATGAGCTTGCAGACGAGCCTTTAAGCAAGTCTGAAATAAAAAAGGACGCCTCTCGCTACCAACGAGTTGCGTCCGAGTCCGCACCTGAAGCACGGGGTATCACCTACTCCGAATATAGCACTTACGGCCCCCGTAAGTGTTGTAACAGGTACGGGCGGAGAGAGTTAAACATGGGCGTAGAGACGCTCTACACAGCCCGCGCCGCCTCCCGTGAGTTCTTCCGGGGACGCATCGGAGAGGCTAGCATCCGCCGCCTCATGAACGAAGGGGAGCTAAAGTCTCTCCGCGTTGGGATTAAAAGGCTCATCCCCGAATCCGAGCTACGCGCGTTTGTCGAAAGGCAAGTGCCGGGACGTGGATAAGCCCCGCGCAGAGAGACGCGAGGCAAGCACCTATGGACAGGTAAGGGAGAGTTTACCGCACCTTCGCGCCCGTCTAGCTCCAGCTTCCACAACCTCACGAGCCGCCAAAGCTCGCGCCTACCTGCGAATAGCTGAGGCGTACGCCGCACTTGCAGAGGCGACGCTAGACGTTGACGCCTTGGAGCGGGCGTGAACGCGCGCGGACTGCAACCGCTTAAGGCTCAAGTGGAGCTGAGCGAAAATCCGGGGGCGCACCGTGTCGCCTGAGTCCGGAACCCGCACCCCCGAACCCGGAACCCTGGAAGCGTGGGAAGCGCAACAGGAAGCGCTTGAGGCCAAAGCGCCGCCAACAAAGGCAAAGCCGCCCCCCGAAGCGCCCGGTACGTCCGGGAACACCGTAGAAACCCTGTGGCCTGTTCTCAGACCCGAGGCGCTGCACGGCCTAGCGGGTCAGGTGACGCGGCTCATCTCACCCCATACCGAGGCAGATGACGCGGCTATTCTCTTCCAGACCTTGGCAGCTTTCGGCGTAGCGGTAGGCCGCACTCCGCACTACCTGGTAGAGAGCGACCGGCATCATGCAAACCTGTTTCTCGCCATTGTAGGCAACACCGCCAAAGGTAGAAAAGGCACCTCATGGGGGCGTGTAAAGCGCCTCATGGAGACCGTAGACCCTACCCTAAGCGAGCGGCTTGAATCCGGTCTCTCTAGCGGTGAGGGGCTGATGTGGGCGGTACGGGACGGCTCCGAAGACCACGACGCGGCCCAAGACAAACGGCTACTCGTGGTCGAAGCCGAGCTTTCCTCACCCCTAAAGGTCATGGCGAGGGAAGGAAACACCCTAAGCGCGACCGTCCGCAACGCCTGGGATACCGGAACGCTTAGGAGCCTCACGAAGAACAGCCCCGCCAAGGCCACAAACGCGCACGTCGGCATCATCGGACACATCACTAAGACCGAGCTGCTACGGCACCTAGACGCGACCGAGTTTGCGAACGGCTTTGCGAACCGCTTCCTTTACGTCTGCGTTCGCCGTTCCAAGGTCTTACCCTTTGGCGGGAACCTTGATGACGAGGCGCTGACGGGCTTAGGGCGCGAGCTGAGCCGGGTGCTGAGCACGGTCAAATCCTTTGAACGCGTCACCATGAGCGCCGAGACCCGCAAGTCGTGGGCGGAGATTTACAGCGAGCTATCAGACGCCAAGCCGGGGCTTTTTGGCGCGCTTATCGCCCGGAGCGAGGCGCAGGTTTTGAGGCTAGCGCTGCTCTACGCACTACTTGATACCTCGCGCACCATCGAACTACCCCACCTTGAAGCCGCCCTAGCGTGCTGGGATTACTGCGAAGCGAGCGCCCGCTACCTCTTCGGGGAGTCTTTAGGCGACGCGGTAGCGGACACCATCCTGGGAGCGCTAGCGAACTCTCAGGGCGGTATGACCCGTACCGAGATTTCAGCGCTCTTTAGTCGCAACGCTAAGGCCGCGCAGATAGACCGGGCTCTCTCTTCGCTGAAGGATGCAAACCTCGCCGCCCCGGTTAGCAAGCCCAACCCGGCGGGCGGACGCCCTTCCGAGGTGTGGCGTGTCCGGTCTTAGGAGTTATTTCGTAACCCCTAAAGTGTGTTTTGTCCCGTCCCTGATAGTTAATTCGTTAATTCGTTTATTTCGTAAGGGAGTACCCTTGTGAGCTATCTGGACAAAGTGAAGCGGTTAAACCGCCGACAAGAAACCGAGCTTAGAGAGCATCCTAGTACGAAAGAAACGAATTATACGAATAAAGCCTCCCAGACGGTGCTAACACCTCCTGAGGGCTTACGAAATAACCCCCCCGGCACTTTGCCCTGCCTTCCCTGGCAGCTTGAGGCGCTTCTCCGCGCCGCCGCATCGGACGCGCTTCCCAAGGCAACCGTAACGCTTCCGGCTGGACTCGTACCCGACCTAAGCCGCTACACCTTGGCTTGGGCTGCGTCCTACCTCACTGGCGACCGTGACGAGGCGCTAGTGAGGCTCTGGGAAGCTCAACGGGCCTGGAAGGGCGTGAACTAATGCCACGCCCGAAGCAACCCCGTCTCCTTTCTCCCGAGCGCATCTTGAACCGCACCCTTCCGAACTCTTCTAACTTTCCCCTGGAGGTAAGACCATGACCACCATCTTTATTGCCCGTACCCTCGTTTCCCCTGAAGCTGCCAAAGCCCATGAGCGGCTTCAGACCGTGCTCCGCCGCGCGGAGCGCGTAGAGACTGCCGTCCGCGCCTTTGAACTCCGCGTAGAGCGCCACGAGAGGGAACGGGGCAGACTTGAACACCAGCTCTCTTCAGCTTCCGAGCCCGAAAGAGGCGCTGCCCGGAGGGAGCTAAAAGAGTACGTAGAAGAGTTTGAGGTCTGGAAGCGCGAGGTAGTCCCGTCCCTTGAAAAACTCCGGCGCGAACGCGCAGACCTGGAGGGGGAGCGGAGAGTTTTGAGGGACTTCCTAGCGGACTTTGTAGGTGTTCAGGCGTAAGGGCTCTTCCCCTACGTCCCGAGCGTAGGGGGAGTTTAAGGAGTTTTCTAAGAGGGTGTTTTCGCGTTTTCGTACCCCTACCCGCTCCGCTTGATATAGCATTTAGCGGAGCGGTAAAGCACATAAGTAGAGTTATGTTAAATAGGTTGCACTATTTTTCACATGAGTATAGAGGGAAGTGCTTTTTAGGTTCGGACCTTGGGGAATTGAGAAGACGTGGGGTGCTAAACTATGACTACGGGCGCTCACGTACCGAAAAGAAAAAGGGCGTCTCCCGTTTGCGTCGGGAAGCGCCCGTAGCCCGCACCTGAAGCGCGGAGTATCACCTACTCCAAATATAGCACTTACGGGAACCGTAAGTGTTGCAGGTAAAGGCGGAAAGCACTTCTATGTGTGCAGAACGTCTCTACACGGCTCGTAACGCCTCCCGTGATTACTTCCGGGGGCAAGTCGGAGAGAAGACCGTCCGACGTCTCATGAAGACGGGGGAGCTAAAAACGCTCTCCGTAGGAATCAAAAGACTCATCCCCGAATCCGAGCTACGCGCGTTTGTCGAAAGGCAAGTGCCGGGACGTGGATAAGCCCCGCGCAGAGAGACGCGAGGCAAGCACCTATGGACAGGTAAGGAAGAGTTTACCGCATCTTCGCGCCCGTCTAGCTCCAGCCTCCACAACCTCGCGAGCCGCCAAAGCTCGCGCCTACCTGCGGATAGCTGAGGCGTACGCCGCGCTTGCAGAGGCGACGCTAGACGTTGACGCCTTGGAGCGCCCGTGAACGCGCGCGGCGTGCAACCGCTTAAGGCTAACGTGGACTTTCCTGCCCTCGTCTCCGAGACCCATGCGGTAGGGAGCGACGGGAAAACGCTTTGCCCTGTTCACGAAGACCATCACCCGAGCTGCCACATCTACGAAGACGGTTTCAAATGCTTCTCTTGTGGCGCTCGCGGGGACGCTGTGGACTGGCTGGAGGCCGTCCACGGGCTCTCAACTGCGGAGGCGATTAAAGAGCTTGAGAAGCGCGCCGGGGGGGACGTTCCCCCGAACACTCCGAAGCATCTTCCTTCGAAACCCCGCGCCGTCTCCTTCCGATCCGTCGCGCCGGATGAACTTGAGCGGCACCGCCTCCAGGCCGAGCGCCTAGAGCAAATTCCCGCCGCCGTGTCGGGACGTGGCTTCACCCTGGAGGACTTTAGACACCTCCAGGGTGCCGCCGTAGGCGAGGATGCGGTGTTCCCTATCCCCGGCCCGGACGGTACGGTGCTGGCACTCAAACGGCGCTTTGCCGAGCCCCAAGGCGGTCAACGCTACCGCTACGTCACGAAAGGCTGCGGCTCCCCCGCATGGTGCTCACCGGGCTTCCTGGAAGCCGAGACGGTGCTCGTCATCGAAGGCGAGTTAAACGGGATGGCGGCATGGCTAGCACGTCCCGACCTTGGCGTTATGGGGGTAGCCGGAACGAACGGAGCACTTCACCCGGAAGCTCTCAAAGGCCGTCAGGTATTCGTCTACGGGGACGGGGACAGACCGGGGCAGGAAGCGCGGGACCGTTGGGCGTCTCAGGCTCTTAAAGCGGAGGCGGCGCAAGTCTTTGTGCTTAAGCCATGGTCCGCCGATGCTTGCGACCTTGCCGGGACCAAGGGACGCGAGGCGCTTGCGGAGCGGTTGACCTCAAGCCTCCAGAGCGCTGCCCTCCCTTCATCCGCTCAGACCCCGAAGGCTGCGACCGTTAAGTCCAAGCCCCGCGCCCTCCTCACTAAGCTTTCTGACGTCGAACCGCAAGATGTTGCGTGGTTATGGCACCCGTACATCCCGCTCGGCAAGCTCACGCTTTTAGAAGGCGACCCCGGTCTCGGCAAGACCTTCCTAGCCCTCACTCTTGCCGCCGCCGTTACGCGCGGCTGGCCCCTTCTCGCGCAAGACGGCGGACCAGGGACCGGAGGCGAACCCGCCAACGTCCTTTACATGTCGGCAGAGGACGGTCTAGGCGATACCCTGCGCCCCCGCTTAGACGCTGCCGACGCCGACGTAAGCCGCGTTTATGCGTTGACCGGCTGGAGCTTTACAGACGGACGGGGGGAGGAGATAGAAGGCGCGGTTAACTTGGCGGACATTCCCGTGCTTAAGCAAGCTTTAGAGAAGGTCAAACCCAAGCTCGTCATTGTTGACCCGCTTCAAGCCTATCTGGGAGCGGGGGTAGATATGCACCGGGCTAACGAGGTCCGCCCCGTCCTCTCCGGTCTCAGCACCCTTGCAGAGAAGCACGGATGCGCCGTGGTCTGCATCCGGCACCTAAACAAGTCTCTGGGCGGGAAAGCGCTTTACGCGGGGCTCGGCTCAATCGACTTTGCCGCCGCCGCCCGTTCTGTTTTGCAGGTTGGCGAGCATGAGGGCGAACGCTTTTTAGCTCACGTCAAAAGCAGCCTTGCGCCGCAAGGTAAGAGCGTCCGCTACGAACTCCAGGAAGGCGCGCTGAACTGGCTAGGCGTCTCAGATGTGACCGCTGAAGAGATGCGGCAGATGCCAACGCCCTACCGGGAAGAGAGCGGGAGCACCGTAGACGTCGCTGCGACCTTCTTGGAGGACTTCCTAGCCGATGGCGCACAACCGACAAATGCGACCGTCAGAGCAGCGAAGCAAGAGGGCATCTCAGAGCGCACGCTGAAGCGCGCGAAAGAGACGCTAGGTGTTCTGAGTCAACGCCGGAACACTGCCGGAAGTGAACGCGGCGCGGGCGCTTGGGAGTGGTCGCTTCCCCTAGGGAAAAACACTGGCACCCTTGGAACTCTTGAAGATAAAGCGTCACAGACGCAAGTGTTTAAGGATACCAAGGAAGACACTGGAATTCTTGGACAATCGCGTGAGGCACAACAAAACTTCAAGAGTTCCAAGGGTGCCAACGATATACCCTTAGAGCCGGAAGACCTAAACCGACTTCTTGGCACCCTAGAGGGGGAGCTGTGAACTTGCTAGAAG
>MWWI01000311.1_pt1 | contig 10352 bp, 13 predicted proteins | sample 1047321 | NCBI WGS metagenome assembly MWWI01 (sample SAMN06349966, study PRJNA376086) | soil metagenome | isolation source: FI-1 sample Antarctic (ecotone) soil | place: Antarctica | reverse complement strand
CGCTGCTAATCTCGTTGTGCAGCCGAGCGGGACGAGCCTCGATGACCTGGAGCCTGCCTTGCAGCTCTTCCGGGAGCTGCAAGGCCAGAAGGTGGCTCGATCAAAGCTGGTGATAGCTTTATGCCGTGCTGGGACGGAAGCAGAAGAGCAAGAGGCGCGCGCCTTCGTAACAGAAGCCGGCTTCGATGTTCTTCCGGGAGCACTGTACGAGCGGCCAGCATACCGCCAAGCTCAGAACGCCGGATTGACGGTCTCGGAGACGCGCTTTCCGGGGCTGTCTCAACGTGTCGAAGAGCTGCTTCAGGCAATGGCCGATCGGATTTGAGGTGGACGTAATTTAGAGTGAGGCACAAAGGATGATTGATCTGAAGAAAAAGGTAGGGACGCGCCGCCTGAAGCCGTCACCACAGGACGAGGTAGTGCCTCGCATGCTCGATCAAGAACCGCTACCCGTTACCCCGCCGGGAGCCAGACGGAAGATCGATGGGCGGACTTTGCGCCGAACGGGTAGGACCCAACAATTTTCGACGAAAATCAAGCCAGAGACACATGATCTCATGCTGCAAATCGCGGATGAGGACGAGATCAGCCTTGCCGCGCTCGTCGAGCTGGCGATTGCTGAGTATGCGGACCGCCGGAAGGCGGCGCGATCTAGTGATTGAACACCAAGGCTCGCTCTTTTCGATCACGGTCCTGTTCGTAGGACCGTTTTTTGTTGCGTGAGAGGTTTCTGGAAACGCCCATTTTCCCTCGCTTAGAAGAATCGTATCCGTGGGGTTCGCTTTTTTGAACCCTATCAGCACGAGAACTACGAGCTATCCACGCCAGCCAACCCGAGTCCTCGATGGTCACGCGGTTCGGAAGGTTCTTCGCGCCAGCGATTCTTCGCTCCTCGATCTCAACGAGACCTAGTCGTCGTGCTTGCCGCAGGGCGTTCTGGACAGTGGTGCGGGAGACGCCAGCTCGTGCTGCGATGGCATCGATTGGTAACGTGCACGCGCCACGGTCCCGGACTTCGTCGGCGACGATGCGAAGAACGGCCGCCTCGCTGGTCGTGAAGGCGTGCGTGACGGTCGGCGGTAGCGGTCCCGAGGACGCCAGGCGTCGCCGGCGCTCGATCGAGGCACGTCTGTCGGGCGAGATTTGTCGGCGTCGGGCCGGAAATATCGAGAAGGGCCGGGATGAGCCTCCCGGAGCTGCTGGGCGTTCGATCGCCCGCTTGACGTGAATCAAGTCCGCGAGGCGCTGGGCGTCCTCGTCACTGATTACCCCGCCGGCGACGCCGGACCATATTGCCCTGGATAGCTCATCGAGATTGCCGCGGCGCGCCTTGGCGATTGCGGTCTCTAGCTGGTCAACGAACACGTTCTGCCCCTTGGTGGGGCCGTGATCAAACAAAGCAAAATCGTTGAGAGAATCTGGCGATCCGCTCTTGACCGTTTTTCGCGGCCATGAGACCCTCACCATTGAAATCGGGTGGTGAAGAGCCTCCAATTGCGGCCTCGGAAGCGTCCAACTTCCGGGGCCGTTGCTTTTTTAGGTCACGGCTTCGATTCAGTTCTCCTGTTGGCGCAATCACATTGCGCCAATTGCGCAAGGTGACGGTTGCGCTGATTCGCGTCAAGCCGCGCTCTCTCCCGACAGATCTCAAGGCAGCCGGTTGATCTCCCATGAGGATGAGCATCTCACCCAAGCTGTGCCGCATATCGGCGACGTCCATGCGTTCAACGGTAGCTAACTGTACACCGCGGTCAGACCAGCTCATCAAAAGTCAGATATAATCTAGTAGATATCTAGCTTCTTTCTGCCGTCTATAAATCAACTAGCTGAGACCTAGACGCTGTATCTGACCAGCATGGTAGTGCGTGCACACCCCGTTTTTCAAACGATCTGCAGGGGCGACCGTTGGATAGCACTTCTGCGCCACAGAGAAGGTAGCCTGCGCGAACGGGGGGGCTCCCAAGTAGAGTAGGTGCCTTCGTAGGCGGTACGCCTGTATGGGCTTGTGAGGCCATCCCTTCATGCCTGCTTGACATTGTACGTTTTATGCGCAAACATCACTTCATAAAATGCATAAAAGGACAAAAGGCATGAAACTCGTGACAAGGGTTGAAGAAGCGATCCAAGGGATCGAGCGGTATCAGCTGGAACTTTCTTCGAATCCTAAAATTCAGGACCGCATGAGCTATGCGCGTGCCTGGTACGCGCATCAGCGCGATAATGGTGATTGGATTTTCGGTCCGAGCAAGTTCATCGGCTACACCGGGATGGATGCCGCCAGCTACACAAACGACAAAATTCACAAAGACGGCAGGAAGACCGAAAATAGATTGCAGACGTGGTTCGATACACTCGAAGCAAATTTGACTAGCTTCGAGGTTTTATCAGATCGTCTAAACGATTTTTTTATGCAGTATGGAAAAAATCCCAGTAAAATTTTCCGTATTAATACGATAAAGCCAGATACAAAGAACCTCGTCCGCAGAGACAATCATGTTACGAACAGTTATGACAAAGACGTAGTGGATTTAATTGCCTTAGTCGCGGCAAAATTGTCAAAACAAGAGTTGCAAATCTTGAAAGAAAAACTGAACGCTATTTGAAATATTACAGATTGAAGTCGCTCCAAGGCAAGTATCATTGTGTTCATTTTTGAATTCACCAAAATATAGTTCTCAATTCCATATTTCTCTGTCGTGCCAGTTAGTTGGAAAACCCATTTGGGACAAAAAATCTAAGGGTCTAGTATCGATATGAAATTTGAGTTGATTACACCAATCATTAGAGTAAGATTTGTCAATTTCATTTAAAAGAATTCTTATTAGAGCCATACGAGAGTAAAACGACTTATTATTTTCCAGGTCTTCCTTGAATTTCTTTGCGATTACAGGCATATTTGTGATGAGTTCTGCATTCCAGAGCCTGCCGTGATGTGCACATATATTTCTGAGGTTTGTGATACATCTAAACCAAGAGATTAATATCTGCTGATCTACGCCAAAAAAGAGGGAAATTTCTTTGCGGTGTAGTTTCTTGATCGATGAAAAAAGAGTTGAGATATGCCCTAAAGTAGAAGCCTCTGCTAAGCACCAAATTGGAGGCAAGTAGGGTGAACTGTACTGCGATTTATAGTGCGTAATAGACAAATGACTACCGTTTTCCGCCAAATTACGAAGCTTAGTGACCGGCTTTTCATTGTCAAAAAAATCCTCACGATAGTAAAAATGAGGTCCTCCAGCTTCACACAACACATTTATTATTCTAGCGCGCAGGGCAATTTCGAGTCTCTCGATCGCATCCATGCATATTAATCGTAATTTTCTGTCAAACTCATACAATTTGGCTATATCGTCAAAGCTAATATCTTCCTTGAAGTTTTTATTTTCATCTTCAAACGGGCGGGTATATATCTTCAATCGATAATAACCGATATACTCAAGCCTCTTAGCCGCTGAGGCCATGTCGGAAAATCGCAACCCCTTGCGTGCCAAGAAGGCAATCAGTTCGACCGTTGACAGGGCGGGTTTGAGGTATCTTCTTTTGACCATCGCAGGAGGGTCGCTGTCTTCGGCCAAAAATAAACCCCCTGGTGCGCTTCACATGGAGAGGCGTGGGGGTCATGATTGACTTCAAAGTGTAACAGAGTGGTGGGATTTTCAAGGGCTTGAGCGTTGCAGTGTCAGGCATGCTGTACGCAGCAACTGCTCGAGCAGTTGCTGCGTACAGCATGCCTGTTTTTTTGTCAAGCCCGCGGATTGATTTTTAAACCGTTATGTCATATAGATTTTTTAATCACTGGGAAAACTCATTTGTTGCAATAATCGTTTTGCAACAGGGGCACGAGCATGGAAGTAATAGAATTATTGATTGCCTCTTTAGAGAGGGAAAAAGCAGAGATAGAGGACAAAATTAATGATTTGAATAAGCAATTAAAGCATATTGACCAGCTAATTATTAAGCATAAGTCGGAACATTATGCAAATTTTACTAATGAAAGACTGAGCAAAAAGAATATTGATAGAATATATTTTGAGCGTCTTATTGTAGAAGCGATAAAGAAATCATCAGTTGGAATGTCAACACTTGACTTACGACTTCATTTCAAGAAAAAACTGATACAACTAAACTATTCAACGCTACGAAGTTACCTGTCACGAATGAGAGATAGAGAGATTATACGCACAAAAGCTCGTACTAATCTTTGGATAATGAATGACAATACGAACAACAATTGATCAGTAACGTATGAATGTTAGGGAAAATTTGAGGAGGCTCTTACTCTAACAATGGCTTGTTGATGCGCGCGCATGCGATCAACAGCCTCGGAGAGGCGCTCGCAGGCTCCTGCGCAAGCTCAGACCTTCTGCCTGCCACGAGACGCTTATCGGTTTTTAGCGTAAGACCTTAACAGCTGTGCAAGGGGGAACATATGTCGAGTATCGCTGGACAAGACATTATCGACGAAGCTGCTGCGCTTCGCGGTCAGAGGCGCTTTCAAGACGCTATCGACCATGTGGAAGCCAATATCCAAAGTCTGGACCCATCCACTCGGTTAGTGGGGTGGCTGCAATGCTTCTATGCAGCTCGGGAAATGGGAGACACCTCGCAAGTAAAGATTTTTGCGCAAAAGTGCGCGATTTTGGAGCCTGAACTCCCCTCCATTCAAGGCTACCTCTGAAACAGAATTGGCAATTCTGTTTCAGGGTCGAAGCCGGACGAGCTGCTGCCAGGCCATGCGGAGCTCGTCCAGTAGCCGTCTCATCGGTTCACCCGCTGATGGTGATTTCAATGCTGTTGGGAGACACTCCATATCGAGCTGCCAATCCGCGCCGCGCCTCGGCAAAGCTCAGACCATCGTCGGGCGCGCGTGAAACTATAGCCTTTTCGGCCTTCTCCCCGGTTTTCAAATCAATGAAATTGAGGTCCTGAAGGTCGATGCCTAGGGTCTCCAGGTTGGTGAACCATACGGGATTTCGAGACTTCCCCCATACACTGGGGATGCTTACCTCGGCATAAGAATCGAAGACTATAGCGACGCGTGGGCGACCATCTGCCGTTGTTTCATCTGTTTCCTCGACTCCCGAGATGCGGCCCACAAGGAATGCTTCTCCATGCTCGACGTCATCGGGAGACCAGTCACTGTGGCGGTTCCGGGTAATGACAACATACCGATTTTGCAAAATACGATCCGGGGATACCCCCCAGTTACCCGATGCCCCACGGGCAAGGAGGTCTTCCTTCTTCCCGCTTGTGAAAACGGCGACTGCAGAAGTGGGCGTGATCGACATGAATAAGCTCCTTTGGAACGAGCGGGGTTGCTCAATCACATATCTAATACAATACCATAGTATTGTCAAGGTATATATTGCTGTTTTCCGCGCGCCGTGCGTTTTGAAACAGAATCAAGATATTCTGTTTCAATGTCCGAGCTGATCGACCCGCGAGGCCGCCGCCTCTATCTCACCGCCGCCGAGCGATCCGCCTTCCTCGCCGCCGCCGCCAAAGCGCCGCGCGAGGTGCGATCCTTCTGCGAGGTGCTGCACTTCACCGGCTGCCGGATTTCGGAGGCGCTTGCGCTGACGGTGAAGCGTGTTGACCTCGACGGGCAGGCGCTCGTGTTCGAGACGCTGAAGAAGCGCCGCAGCGGCGTCTACAGAGCCGTGCCTGTGCCTCCTCGTCTTCTTGACACGCTCGACCTCGTGCACGGCGTCAGGGAAGCCCGCAAGGGCCGTGGCGATCCAATGCTATGGAAGTGGAGCCGTACGACCGCCTGGCGGCGCGTGAAGGCTGTCATGGAAGCCGCGGGCATCGAAGGGCCGCATGCCAGCCCGAAGGGCCTGCGCCATGGCTATGGCGTCGCCGCGATCGGCGCAACCGTGCCGCTCAACCTGCTGTCGAAGTGGATGGGACATGCCGCCATCGAGACGACCGCGATCTACGCCAACGCCTTGGGCGAGGAGCAGCGGAGCATCGCCGAGCGCATGTGGACTACATGAATCATCAATCGACTGGCGGTTTTTCGACGCTGCTCTTCAGTGTCCGCTGAGGGGCGGCAGCACGTCGCGGCGGATGTCATCACTCATCCCGGCGTGGAGGTCGCATGGCGTTTACCAGACGGTGAGAGGTGTCATGACAAACCGGTATCCGACAGAGGCGGGGGCAGGGCATGCAGTTCAGGGACGTCAAGAAGCGGATTCAGGTGATAGCCTACACCGGATACAACCGTGAGAAGCGGAGGGCGGAGACGCGCCTCCTAGGATCGATTGACAGATACGATCTCAATCCGACTGACGAGCTTCTAGAAAATCTGACAGACGTACAAAAAATAGAACTACAGTCGTATATCGATAATACTCGACAGTCGCGCAAAAAAAGTAGCCGACAGTATGATGCTAGAAAATCTGACAGTCAGATAGAAAATTTAACAGTCTGTCTAACATCGGATGGTTTCGTCATAACCCCCGATCTGGCAGAGCGCCTTTATCGAGCGATTAGCGGCCTTTGAGCGTGCCATTCGCAAGGCCGGGTTCAAGAAGTCCAGCTTCAAGCGCATCAAGAAAGAACCAGTCTTGACAGATACCATTCCATCTGACTGACAAATCCTTTTCTTACTGACAGACACACACAAAAAAATCTAACTACTGTCGCATATAAAATCGTAGGTGCAGTCAGATTAAAATATAACTGACAGTGTTTATCTAAATAATCTGTCAGTCAGACGTAAAATTTGCCTGACAGTCCGACATCGTAATAGTTCGTCATTGCACACGGTCTACGCCATCGCCTTGGCCGAAGATCAGCGGAGCATCGCCGAGCGCATGTGGACTGCATGCATCATCGCATCCGATACCCAGGCCTTACCGAGGCTTCTAAGCTGGCGAGGGCATGTTGATGCGCACGCATGCGATCGACAGCCTCGGAGAAGCGCTCGCGGGGCTCCTGCGCAAGCTCCGGCCTTCGGCCAAGGCAGCGTTGCGCGTCGGCAAGCCATGCACGTTCGATCTCCAGATTTTTTCGTCTGGCAGCTCGCTCGGCTTCGTCAGCCGAGACGACTTTGCGCCATCGCACCTCCTTCGGCTGCGTGACGAATGCGAAATTTGCCTTGGTCTCCACGGCACGATGACGGGCAGCGTTGAGACGATCAGCCTCGTCCTGCGCCGTTGCAATGCGCGCGTCGTGGTCGCGCACTTTCCGAGAGAGATGAGCCCATAAGCCGGTAGGGCGAGTTTCGATCAACTCGTTGAGAAGTCGGTTTGCGGCGAAGCACTTGATTGCACAATCTCGGACTTCCCGGGTGAGTGCAGCGAGGCGTTCCCGCGCAGCCAGCAGTTCAGAGGGTGGGGAGGGTTCTTTGTCGAGGGTAGCCAGCTGCTTTCGGATCGCCTCATCACGACGCTGCAGATCGCTGCTCAAGCGCTCTACAGCACGCGCCTGAGCGGCATGCGCGTCGCGTCGAGCGGTTGCCGCGATCTGTGCGGCCCGGGCTTGTCGTGCGGCTATGGCTATCGCGACCTTGATTTTTGCTGCCCTTCGAGCCCTTCGAGCCTTTTCAGAATCTCCTCCAGGATCACTTGCTGGTGCCGCTGCCCCAGGATGATCTGATCCAGCGCAGCGAGGATCGGATCCTCCTCCTCCTCGTTGGGAGAGAGAAGGTCCAGGATCGTCTGCGTGTTCGCGATCGTCGTCGCCACTGCTTGTCGCGTCTTGTGGATCCCCTGAGCAATCTTCCGCCCGTGATCCACTAGCAGGGGCTTCTGATCCTCCATCGCTTTGGCCTGAGTTGAGGTTGGCTGATCTGTCGGCTTGCTCATGGCGGACCTCTGCGGCTAACGGCAGTACGAGGATGGAAAGACGGCGGCTGACTTCCTGCGATCGGATGCGCTCTTCACCGGCGGCACGAGACGCCTGGCCTAGAAGCCTTGCAATAGGCCAGGCGGCGCCGGCGGCGTCGAGCACGACCGGCGCCGTATCGCCCTGAGCAAGGACGAGCCCTTGCATGGCAAGAGCTGCTTCGAAGGCTACTCCGCCGTCAGAGGCCTTCCAGGCCTCCAGGGCGCTTTTCGCGGCATCGGCCTTGCTAGCGCCCTTGCGTTCCTCCAGAGCGCGCTCCAGCGGTGCTCTCAGGGCAATCCGTACAGGCTCCTCGCTCTGAGCCTCCAGCCCTTCTGCGGCTTCTCCATGGCCCTCGATCTCGAGCTGACGGATGACCGCGCGCACATGCTTTATGGGTGGAGGTGGAAGGCCAAACTCATGAGCGACGAGAACCGCAATTTTCGCGCGCCGCAGGCGATCGAAGGACAGGCTGACGACGGAGCCGTCGTCACGTGTCAGATCATAGGCGCGGTGCTCGTGAAACCGCTCGCCTTTCTGATGCAGTACGCCGCAATAGCGTGCCTCGGTAAGGCCGAACTCCGCTTCGAATCGCGACCAGAAAGCCATGCGGACATTCTCCGACCATGCTTCTGGGAGTGGATCGAGATGCACGTGGTAGACGGGCCGGCTCGTCCGCGTGGTGATCGCGCCGGCTGTGAGTTCTTCGAGTTGGCCATGCAGCTCTTGAGCGAGCAGGCCACGTGGCTCGATGACGTGGACGCGATCATTCGATTTTGCAGAGAGCAGATGAGTGCTGAGCGCACGCCCGCCCATGCCGCGCGTGGCTCCGGAGAGAAGGCTCATGGTGCGAACCTTCGCACCAGGTCGCGTGCGTGAGCTGCGGCCTCCCGCAGCTCACGCACGACGACTTCGGCGGCTGCGTGCTCCGGTTGCCCTTGCTCGCGTAGGGTCTTGGTGAGCTGGACCGCAGCGCCACCGGCAATCCCGAGCGAGCGCACGACGCCGCGAATTTCGGCCTCTTCGGCTGAAATGACAGGCCGCGCTGTCTTGCGCGGCGATCGCTGTCGATCGCGTGGCGTAGCTCCGGCGACCGCATCGGAAGCGATCGAGCGCAGGAAAGCTGCCGACGAGATGCCGCGGCCCTCGGCGGCTGCCTCGATCGCATCGGCAAGCTCCGGCGAAAGACGCACCAGAATTTGGCGTTCGAGGCGGCGGACGTCGCTCAAGCGATGGCTTCCTTTGGGTGGTCCACGGAGGGCTTGCCCTCCTGGCCAGGTGGAGAAATTCGTGCGAAGCGCGGATATCACCATGCCTGGCTAACCCCCGTCAACCGGCCGCGCTGGCGAATAGCAGCAAGCAAATCCGGAGCTAACCCCGTCAACCGGCCGCGCTGGCGAATAGCAGCAAGCAAATCCGGAGGTGGAGATTACCCTCAACAATGAATTGAAATGAGCCCGCTTTTCTCTGACGATATTCGGGCAAATCTCCGTTTGCGTGGACCAAAGAGGTTAAAATGAACACAGTATCGCTCGCAGCTCTCGTAGTTAGTCTTCATGGTATCATCGATAATAACACCGATGAAAAACAGGCAAAGGAGAACGCAAGAAAGGAAATTGAGGAATCTGAGCTGGCTTACATTGCAACCGATTTTAGAAACAACGAACTTTCCCAAGTTTACTTTTTTAATCCTGAACCTATTTCCATATCTGATGCAATTGATGATGCAATAGAAGATCATGTAAGGCGTCTGACCGCCAATGGCATCGATGTTACCAGTGTAGCTGAAGTGATGATGAACTTGAGATACTTTGACACCGTTGTTTTTTGGTACGACCTCGACGAGCCCACCGATGGCTACTTGGTACGCTTCTTGAGGTATACGCCAGGCGAAGGAGACGAGCACAACACTCCGCTATTACGACCGCGATAGGGATCTTCGCGGGCTTGCTTTATCCGCTGAGGCAGGCCGGCGCTTGCCGCAATGATAGCAGCGGTAGGATAATCCTACCGCTGCTATCTGCATAGAAGAAAGTAACTATATATCTACAATATATTCGGTTGATTCTGACGTGCAAATCATTCAATCTCGGCAGATGGGAATGATCGTCGCCTTTGTGTCGCAGAAGGGCGGTGTCGGGAAATCGACACTTGCGCGGGCATTCGCGCTCGAAGGCGTGCGCAATAAGCTCGCCGTGAAAATCGCCGACCTCGACGTCCTTCAGGGAACATCTGTTAATTGGGCGCGACGCCGCATGTCCGCCGGGGTCGTGCCGGTCGTCGCCGCAGAGTCGCTATTGAATGCCGCTGCTGCCCTAGCTATTGCCGACAGCTATGACTTTCTGATCATTGACGGGCCAGCGAGAGCAAGCCGGGAGACGCTAGAGATTGCACACGCTGCTAATCTCGTTGTGCAGCCGAGCGGGACGAGCCTCGATGACCTGGAGCCTGCCTTGCAGCTCTTCCGGGAGCTGCAAGGCCAGAAGGTGGCTCGATCAAAGCTGGTGATAGCTTTATGCCGT
>MWWI01000310.1_pt1 | contig 10354 bp, 14 predicted proteins | sample 1047321 | NCBI WGS metagenome assembly MWWI01 (sample SAMN06349966, study PRJNA376086) | soil metagenome | isolation source: FI-1 sample Antarctic (ecotone) soil | place: Antarctica | reverse complement strand
CTTTTCGCCAAAGTGGGAACGACAAGAAAAAGAAGCAATAACGGGCAGGATAATTTGAAAAAATACTTCATAACTAAACTCCAATCTTCTGGCATCGTTTCGTTGTCAAGCGAAGCAACATAACGACGGAGATAACGTGGGGCGAAACCGCCACCACACAACTCCGAGTTCAAAAGACCCGTTGATAACAAAGTCGCTGTTTCGCCCTCACGTTCATTGACTTGTTATGTGTTGCGTTATTTTCAAAAGGGTTTTCTCTCCTTTACTCGAATGTTGATTTTCAACAAAGGACTTTCGTTATCAGTTCTGAGTTCGACATCTTTGTCTTTATCAATCTGCTCAAACAAGCCCAAACCGTTTAATTTTTCAATACTTTCAACAAGACGTTGTTGATTAAAAATTTCATCTTCCTTTATGAGTAACGCGCTTCTCAAAACTCGGTCAGACGTTTGACCGTTTCCAATAAATTCGATTTTGCCGATTGTAAAACGCAAACCTTCATCAACGACAATTTCTAAATCTGCTATTCCTTCGGTTGCCTTTTCAGCATCAGGCTTAAATGTCGGCTCTAATTCAAAATCGCTTTGAACATAACCTTTATCTTCATACAACTTTTTCACGCGCTCAAACAACCACTGAAACAATTCTTGACCGTCGGCAATGTCGCCTGTTTTAAGATTAAGTTTTTCAAGCAACTGTTCGGACGTGAAAACTTTTGCACCTTGAATGTTGACGTTACCCAAATGATAAAGCATTCCTTCTTTAACTGTAACCGTCAAAGTTTGCCCGTTTGCCTGAACTTTTGGCTCATCAATTTTTGCATTCAAATAACCTTGACTTTGCAAAAAGCCGCGCACATCCTTCTGTAAGCAATAATTGAATAGTCTGGCATCGTATTTGTCCTCTGAATCAGAATGCTTTGCAACACAGGAATTCAACTTTTTGAGAAAAGTATCCGAAGAAAAGATTTTGTTGCCTTCAAATTCAACGCGAATTTTTTGCTGTGGCGTTTGCGCGTGATTTGAAACAGCTATACCTACAAGAACAAACAACAAAATTAAATTTTTCATCATATCCAAAACCTCCGATTAAAAAGGAGACACATAACGGCTGAGATGACGTGGGCGGAAACCGCCTGCACACAAGTTTATGTTAAAAACACAACTCGAAAACAAAGTAGATACTGTCTTGACAGTCAAGCAGAAAAAGCCAAACTCGCGTCGAAAGCTCGTCTGTGTTTGAGAACTCCAAAAGCAATGTGCAACAGTTTTCTCATTGCCGCGCAAACTATCTGCATTGGCGTTTTGCCGTTCTTTTTCAGACGTTCGGCAAACTCCTTGATGATTTTATTGTGTTGCTTTGCCACTATCGCCGGAAAATATAATGCTCGTCTGATTCGCGCGTTGCCGAGTTTCGACAAATTTGTTTGCTTCAAACTGGTTCCCGATTGTCTCTTTCTCGGCGTAACGCCGGCTTGCGCCGCCAGCGAACGCGCCGAACTGTAACGCTCAAACTCAATCTCGCTCAACAACAGATTAGCGGTGCGCCTGCCGATGCCAGGTATCGTTTGCAGCAACTGGTTCTGCTCTTTCAAGTTTGGGTGCTGGTCAACGTGCCGCTTTATTTGCCGCTCCAGCTCTTTGATTTCTTCAGTCAGAAGCCCGATTATCCGTTCAATGCTCGGTTTGATTTCAGAGGCGGCATTAGCCAGACGGTTTTCTTCCGCCTGAAGCATTTCCGCCAACACTTCGACTCGCCGCACCAATGACTGCAATTGTTTGACTTCTTCTGATGGCGGCTGCCAGGCATCCGGCTTTTGCGTCTGGCAAAACGACGCGATCAGTCGCGCGTCGAGCCGATCCGTTTTGTTACGCTGCATATTGGCGTTCGCGTAGCCTTTGATTCTCAGCGGATTGACCACCGACACCCGATCTCCGCGCTCGTGCAAAAAGAGCGCGACCGCTTCGCCGTAAACGCCGGTTGCTTCCAAACAAGCGTGAACCTGTTTGATCTGAAACGATGCAAGCCAGACGGCTAAAAGGTCAAATCCTGTCAAAGAGTTCTTGAACTGTTTGCACAATGTCCGATTATCAAAAACCAACGCCGCATCCAAAGTCTTTTTTGAAACATCAATGCCTAAAACAACTTCGCTCATAGCAGTCAACTCCTCGCTTAAAATTGTTTCCACGGCGTAAGCCTTGTAAATACAGACTCATTGTGGTCTTTGATACTGTCCGCCCTGTTAGAAACTTTTCAAGTAAAATGCGGAAAAGCGGTCTAAATCTACTTTGCAGACTCATTTGGTCTTGAGCTGTTTCTCAGACTCATCTTTTCCGACAACTAACAAGCGTCCTTGTTAGTTGAAAAGCTGCTGATTGTCAAGATACAAGCTGTTTACGCCTCACGTCCATTGATTTGTTATATCGCCCTTGCAATACCTACAGCCTTTTTCTCCAGCGCACCTGCACCGCGTACAGTTCACTTGAACCTTTCACTACTTCGCCGCATTTATAAGACCATAATATTTCCACGTTCTCATACTTTTCCGTCGCAATAGAATTGCAGCTTGAGTAAAAAGTTATTTGATTCAATCTTCTTCCGCGTTCGCTGGCTGGTGCAATCTCCTCAATAATTTCTGCTACAAGAATAGGCGACAGCACGCTAACTGCTGTAACGCTATAAGAATTGTTTTCGGATTTTTTGTGCGTATGCCGCGTTTCGATAACAGCTTCGAGAATTTCCCCATTTTTTGTGTACTCTACGGTCATTAAGACGTTCGGACGAACTTCGTATGCTTCCAGCGACTTGCCATATTTGGTTTGCAAATCGGCAGAAGTTTGAGCTGTTATTGAGGTAGCACTGAATAAAACGAACAACGCGATTGTAAGGATTTTCAGTTTCATATTGAATCCGTTTGATTTTACCACGAGCGATATAACGGTTGAGATGACGTGGGGCGAAACCGCCGCCACGCAACTTCGGGTTCAAAAGACCCGTTAATAACAAAGCCGCTGTTTCGCCCTCACGTCCATTGAATTGTTATATGCGCCTTTGTTTTCAAAGACTGTTTTTTAACACCGAAACAGAACCTTCAGGATTCTGCAAAATGTCTTCCAACAAATCGAGCTTCCAAGTTGCTAAAATATGGCATATATCACTTGCTTCAATAGTCCGGCGACCTTCTGCACGCGCTTTATCAATCGAATATTTGAAAATTTCAGTTGCATAGATCGCAACATCAAAACCTTCGCCCATATGTTTGAGACTGTTTTCCAAGCGTTTTTCAACTGCAAGTCGAACTTCTTGCGGGTCAATCGAATGCTTCAGCATTGTTGCGTTGAAAAGCTCTGGTTCTTCTTTTATCAGCGCATACAAAATATGTTCGGGTGAAATGAGATGCTGTTTGCGTCGTTGCGTTTCAGCAAGCGAACTTTCTAGTATCCGTCTGCCACTTTCGCTAAAGCTGTTAAAGTAACGTGCTAAATTTTCCATAAAAGTTCTTCGTTCTATTGAGATGAATTATAACATTACGCTGGATTTCGCCACGAAGCATATAACGCCCGGCATCACCCGCCGCGCATTCAACGTAGAAGGCACGGCGTCTTGCGGATGAGAGCAACGCTATTCGCGGTCGGGTGCATGCCGTTGTTATGCCTCATAGCGCGAAAATTAACGTTGCAATTACACTTGACGTTAGCGAAATGAAAAATGCTATTACAACACCTGTTCGAATGATTTCCTTATCTTTATGACGCTTTGCTCCCTGACCCAACGCGAAAACTCCCATGGGAAATATAAGAAGCTTCAATTTGTTAAATACTAAGCTCAGGACAACACCAAAGATAGCTGAAGCTACAGAGATAATTGCAAGGGTAATATTAAGAGACCCCTCAATACTCAGTTTCCCAGCAAAAATATTTGAAACAGTCAGAGTAAGAAAAATCAGCAAGAGTAATCCCCAAAACAAGAGCGCAGCTTCAACACGCGCTAAAAAGGCATACCAAGGCTTCATCGCAGCCAAACGCTCCTCCACTAATTCATTTATAGCAATGGTAGTTTCCTCTTCTCCTTCAAAAGAGATAAAAATATTTCGGGCTAAATCCTTATCGAACTTTAGCCATACTCTAGTCTGAATATCTTCTGAAAAGCCACTAATACGCAATGTTTGTATGTCTTTACTTGGAGGATTTTCAAATTGAAGCAAGTCAGCTAGTGAAGAAAACTCTCTTTTAAGAGAATCCTTACTTGTGATTTCAAAATCAAATTTTTCAAACCATGTCTGTAGACGATTGCATATACTCTCAAGATCGGTGGCTTCAAGAACATAAGGTTGAGTTAACCCTTCACTTCTGCTGACCTTCATAGTCACTCCTTTAAAGCAAGACATGAGGCATAACGATTGAGATGACGTGGGGCGAAACCGCCAGCAAGCCCGTTTGAGTTTGACGGACAACGTCCAAACAAAGTCGCTGTTTCGCCCTCACGTCCATTGAATTGTTCGATGCCGCCGTTATTTTCAAAACTTCTTAATTCAGAATAAAATTGTAAGTTATCGTCCAACGAAACTTAATTGGTTTGTCGCCGCAAGTTTTCTTCGGCTGATAACTTGAAACTCGCGCCGCTTGTTCTGCGGCTTGTCTTAAAAATGGCTGTCCAGAAATGGCTCGTGCATAAACAACCTTTCCGTCTTCATCAACGACAGTTTCAAGTTTCACTTGTCCTGAAACTCTAAACCTTTTTGCTTCGCTCGGATAATAAGGTTTTACGACTCTTGTTGGGCAACCGTCCCAACAATGTCCTGATATTCTGGGCAAAACTCTGCCATAATTTGCAATCTGATACTCACGGGCTTTCTGTTGACACTCAGCAACCAACTTTTCGTCTTCTCTTAACGCGGCAAATAATTCTTGCGTAGCTTTCTTGCCTTCGGTTTGAGCAAAGCTGTCAAAACAAAATAAATGCGCGATGAAAACAAAAACAATTAACTTTTTCAGATTGCGCGGCATTAAATAGTTAGACAACAACTTTTGCAAAAAGTTCCTCGCGTTTCAAATGTTATTTCGATTTCACCACGAGGCATCGAACGCTTGAGATGACGTGGGGCGAAACCGACTACGCACAAGCTAAGGGTAAAAAGATAAGCCAACAAACAAAGCCGCTGTTTCGCCCTCACGTCCATTGAATTGTTCGGTGCATTTTTATTATTCGCGCCGTTCTAAAACCGGAAACCTACTCCGGCACTTACTTGCAAATTGTGTCTGACAAAAGCATCAGTCCGCAAATTGCTGCCGTTAATCAGCGTATAGTTCTGACCGCCGTAACGAATAATTGTGTCGCCGACATCAAACCGCAGCAAAGCTCGTCGTGACGGGTAAAACTCTATAACGCCGCCGACATCGGTTGCAAAATATGTTTGCCTGCCAAAACGAAATACAGGGTCGTTAGCACTACGATTTTGAATAACTCGGTCATAACTGACAAAGCCGGGACGTACTTTGCCGAAAACACCGACTCGTTCAAACCGCTTGCCAGCCTTAATACCGAATAAACCTTGTGTAATACGCCCGCCCTCAATATTAGTTGAGCCGTTGCCTTTGCGCGGCAGAAAATTGACTTCTGCTTCAAGCCCGATATTTCTTGTTGCATTATAAGTGAATCTGCCGCCGAAGCCGGGTTCGGTTTTGCGTCCACTTATACGCTCCACATTGAGCAAAGTAAATTGCGCCCCGACTTCGGCTTTTGGAGTTTCATCCTGAGCGAAACATTTTTCAGCAGAGAGCAAAAGAAATACCGATACAATAGCGAGAAGAAAGATTTGATAACGCATATTTGATTGTTTTCCGATTGATTTGTAATTTTTGTTTTCTGCCCGGTTGGTATCCTCTCAATAACAAAAGGTTGCACCGAACGGCTGAGATGACGTGGGCAAAAACACTTTCAAGCTGGCATAGAAAACAACGTCGCTGTTTTTGCCTCACGTCCATTGAATTGTTCGCCCGCCCGTTATTTAGATGCTTTGACAAACTTCAAAGCATCTTCTTCTGTTTCAAATAAATATAAACCAACATTGTCGAACCGTGCCGCCGAGCCATTTTGCAGCACATTTTTTCTTTCGGCTTGGCTTAAGAAAAAGCGAATTGCGCCTGTCCCTTCTGGCACGCGAAAGATACCGAACATCGTAACCCATTCATCCTGATATGAAGATCTAGCGCGCATTTGTTGACCTTGCAAGTAGGCGTAAATTCTTGAGCCTCTTGGAATGCTCGAATCCATCATATAACCATACAAATAAGGCAAGCCGGTAATTGCACCATCATCGTTGATTCGTTCGCTTGAGCCACGCCCGATTAAAAGCGCAAATTTACCAATATCTGACTGGGTTAAATTTACATCTTGAACAAACTCGCCTTTGTTGCGAACAACAAAAACTTTGTCTCCGTTAAATTCTTCTACAGTTGCTTGCCCAGAAACGCGCCAATTTTCTGCTTTTGAATCAGCGTTTGGGTTAAGAAGTAAATTTGTCTGTGCGCGGACAGTTGTTGCGATGAGTAAGAGACAAATCAAAATTGAAGATTTAAAGATTAATTGTTTCATTTTGCACCTCTCGAATATAACACGAAGCGGGCGAACTTTGTATTCTACCGAATTTTAGTTTTCTTATACCGAATTTTTATACACTTTAGGAGTTACGCAGTTGGACTTGAGAAAATAGCAATTATTGATAATAATAGGCTTACGAGATAGTTGAAAATAACCTTAGCATCGTAAGAACAATTTATCATCATTTTTCAAAAAGTCATTAAGCTCTCTAAACACAGAGCTTTACGAGATAGCTGAAATTATAACTCAGCATCGTAATTACAATGGCTCTCGCCCAACTGCGTAACTCCTAAGTCTTATATTTTGGATAAATGAACCGGTCAAAGCTTGACTAATACACATTCCAAGCGGAGCATCAACAAACTGACCGTTTGCATCTGTGGTTCTGGATGTTTCTGGTATATCGCTTGGACCAAGGTCATCATAATCAGGGAATTCTTGAGCCTCAAATCGGATACCATTTGCATAAACGTATGTAACTGTTTCTTGAGGAACCATAATATTATTTTTAATTGGAAAAGACGGGTTACTCTGGTCATTCACCTGATATTTTATCGCTACACTTATTCCATAATCTGCTTTCGGACTACAAGCTGAAATGCCCGGATTATATAATGCGGGTGTCGGTATTGTTGTTACTGATAATATTGATAAGCTAGTAGGTATTTGAACAAAGAAGTTTACGGCATTACTTGTTTTCCCACTTGCAGAAACTGTAACATTCCGATTACCGCCTGTTGCATTTGAAGCAATTGTAAAATCAGCAACGATTTGATTACCACCCGTAATCGAAAAAATAGAAACACTAATACCTGAACCTGCGCTGACCGTAGGCGAGAAAGTAAATCCGCTTCCGTTAATCGTGACACGAGTTACGCTGCCAACTCCGCCGCGACTGGGTGAAATACTTGTAATTCTCGGTCTAACTTCAGTTGAAACCGAGTCGAAAGTTCTGCCAATGGAGACAATCTCGCTGCGCCGCTGATAGATATAATTACCCGGACTGCCGAAATAGTAATACCACGGCTGATAAATGTTCTGCGCTTCAAAGCTGGTGAAATACCAGTTGTCATAATAAAACCGCTCGTGCGGTAGATATTATGTTTTATCTAACATTTCTCGAAATTTGTTATAAGCGTCATAATCACGGAAGAACCTTGCGTTGATTTCTTCAACATCGCCATCAACAATTCCTAAAACCTCATTGACATCTTCAATTTTCAAAGTCCTGGTTGTGATTCTAAAACCGGCAGCACTAATGTATGTGTGTTCGTCTCTAAAATACTTCACCGCTTTAGCAGTTGCATCTTCGACCGAAACCGCTTTTATTAGTAAAGTAGTTTCTTCGTAAAGTGTCGTATACTCCGGCGAATCCGAGATGCTTTCACGTATGGCGATGGCGACATAAGTTTTCTTTCGCATAGAACGAATCTCCAGTAATGCAACCCGAAATAGACAGACCCATCAGAACTTTCTATACTCCCGTCGGCTAATCAGTTTCCATGCTGTTTTGTATGAATCGTTTCTAGACCTATTATTACTAATGTCGCGGACTGTATTACCGAACAGTTCTCCAGGAAACTCATCTTTCACGCTCCCCTTGCAACATTTTCCGATAAACTGTAGAGCAGTCAAATCTAAATTTACAGTTCTGCCAATATCACAAGGGTCAGGTATTGTCGTTGAAACCGAGTCGAAAGTTCTGCCAATGGAGACAATCTCGCTGCGCCGCTGATAGATATAATTACCCGGACTGCCGAAATAGTAATACCACGGCTGATAAATGTTCTGCGCTTCAAAGCTGGTGAAATACCAGTTGTCATAGAAAAAACGCTCGTAGGGAAACGTAGCGACATAATCCCACATTTGCAGACGGGCGCGATGATTGCCGACCGCCGTGTAAGTTATACTCGGTTCAACTATGTTAATTTATCCCAAGGTTTTTTATCATTTCTTCCATTGCTTGTGCATCAGTTTCCGGCTGAAGCCACGCTTCAAACAATTTTTCAAACACATTAGCAGTTTCTAAAGTTAGATTGCAGGTGAATACAAGTTGTTTAATCAATCCAAGTTCGGAGTGTTCATCGCCAACTACATCAATCCAAGTTGCCATCTCCCACTTTGTGTGTATCTTCGGGTCTTGTTGAATAATTCTAACGCTCTTCAATTGTATTGGATTGTCAAGCCAATACATCGGATTACCCTCATACAAAATTGCATTATCGGCGGCTGACAATATATTCTCAGCTCCCAACCAAGGAATCCATAAATCAGACTGCCGATGTTTAGATAATATTTGCAGGCAAAGGTCTTCCCAAAATTTTTGAGATTCTGTGTACTGCTGAATATCAACCAAGAAATTCGGAAATAGGTATTTCATAATCACCAATCTGAAGCTATCGAATCTCTCCGCTTTTCCTTTGCAATGAACAAGAGTAGAACGGAATGTGGAAAACTTTTAATATCCTACATCTTTACTATCATTTAAAATCGTCATCCTTAAAAGCAAGTCCTGTAATTACGACGACATCTATCCTTGCCGTAGAATCTACTCGTTGCGGGTCATAAAAACTTTTCCCTCCGTTTCCATTAAACGGACGACCTTCACGCGGCGAATTTTCAATATACCGATAAGCATCTATATACGCTTGCCCGCGCTCTTTTCGCTCCGAGCGGGACTATTTCATCCCATAGTGCATTAATATTGGCTAATCCTTCTGATTTTGTTGGCACAATACGTTGCGCCCACGATCTTGACTTCTCTACGGGCGGATTTTTGCCCTGTGCTTGAATCTGTCCTCTGTTTAGTGGAGGAACTGTCGAAACCGAGTCGAAAATTCTGCCGATACTGACAATATCATCGCGCCGCCGGTATGGATGATGACCGGCACTGTAGAAGTAGTGATACCACGGCTGATAAATGCTCCCGCCTTCAAAGCCGGTAAAATACCAGTTGTCGTAATAATTATATACGCTACGGTCACTAATATACGGATAGTCCGAATAGTAGTAATCGTAATCCCACAGATAAGTATAAGCGCGGTGAGTTCCGACTGCTGTATAAGTTCTGCCCGCCTCGCCCGCAAAATCTAATTACACTCGTCCAAACACTTCAGAAATCTAAAGCCTTCCTTCTCCAATCCTTCTATTAGAGAATTTTTTTCAAGGTTAAGCGTTGCCAAACGGTGCGCTTCGTTTCGCAACCATTTGATTTGCACCTCATCAAAATTACTCCCGATAATGTTTTTCTCGCACATCATATTCAAAAGCGTTAAAACTTCTATCTGCATATGCTGTGCTTTTCCCTCGTTCATCCAGCCGAATCTCAAACAACGTTCCAGCATTGCAAATAAAGTTGGCGGGAACTTTCTCTCGTTCCAAAATCCATGCCAAACCTGCGTTGTAATCGCATTAAAAACACCCATTAGAGTATCAGGATTTACCGTCAACCAACGAATCTTCTCTGCCATTACGAATGTCAAGCGGCAAATTTCGTCTAACATTTGAGCATCAAGCGAACGAGCTTTATCATCATCGTGCGTAAAAATTAGAATAGCTCCCCAAACATAATGCACAATGTAGATGGAATGAGAGCCGCCGTAGCGTTCGACAAGAGCGTTTCGCCCGCTCGATGTCTTGGTAATCTCGTCGGTTACTTCGGTAATATCCGTGTCAACGTCGCCAGCTGTATCCAAATCGAGTTTTTCGATGTCATCGAGATACTTCCAAAGGTCTGCTTCGGTTTTGCCCGTAT
>MWWI01000309.1_pt1 | contig 10377 bp, 14 predicted proteins | sample 1047321 | NCBI WGS metagenome assembly MWWI01 (sample SAMN06349966, study PRJNA376086) | soil metagenome | isolation source: FI-1 sample Antarctic (ecotone) soil | place: Antarctica | reverse complement strand
CTGTCCGCCGAGGTCTTCTACCACCTCCGCTGGCGCGGGTGCGTAGAACGAGCGTCGCTACTCAGAATCGGAAGAGCCCGCACGAGAACGCCCGGAGCTCTGGAACCTGATCTGCGCCGCCCCCTGCTTCTCCTGGTAGACTCGCCTCTTCGAAGGCGAGGAGCACACGCTAACCGAGCGCCTCGTGGGCACCGCCAGAGGAGTAGAGATAGAGCTCACCTACCGGCGCGGCACCCATCTCACCGCCCGCGCTCGTTGTGTACATGCTGAACAGGAAAAGCATCCCGAAGGTAAAGAGGCCAACAGGCTACTATCCCCAGACCAGCTTATATACGAGGTTTTCCGTGACGCCATCGCGATAAACCTGTACATGCTGAACGGGAAAAGCACCGCAAAGTACGAGGGTGCATGCGCGGGGGTAACCCGATGAAGCGAGAGGAGCACTTCGCTTACATGACCCGGCGGGACTGGGTCTTCGAGCAGTTCGCCAACTGCTTGGGGGAGCCTGAGATCGTCGGTGCTGCGTCGGAAGGGCCAGTGGAGCGGTTATACAGAGCCGTGGTACTTCAGCCCTCATACCCGGCGCGTTCCCCAGACCGTTGTACATTGAGGGCGAGCAAGTTCTTCAGTGCCTCTTCGTCCGGTAGATCGGCCGACCATCCGTAGAGGGCGTAGATCGCGCCGTCGAGCCGGACGTGGGCGTTCGCCAGCCACGCCGGGCGCTCGTTGTAGAGGTTCGTGAGGGTCCGCCTCTTCAGCTCAGCTCCGGTAGCTCCCTCCGGGTCCAGCCAGTTGCGCCGGTAGGCGTCCAGCTCGCGGGCCGCCTCCGCGACCTCCGCTCGCCCCTCTTCCGAAGGCTCCGGGAACGGGAACGTCTCGAAGCACGTCGTCGGCGTATAGCGAAGATCGTTGCCGACACCCATCCACGTTCCCATCCGCAGCGACCACAGTTCATGCACTCGCGAATGGAGGACACCGAAGAAGTAGTCGTCATCGCGAGCGAAGGTGTGTAGTTGGCAATCTGGCACGGTACTGCTACTCATCCAGACGAACAAGCGGTGTTTAGCGACTCGCGGAGTGACTAGGAAGCGGTGTAGGCTTGCCACGGCTCGCCTCATATCTGGTGCAGGACGGCGGTGCAGCCACCAGTATTTCCGCTCTCTGTCGTTGCGAACCTTGTCCCGAATTGGCTTAACTTCTCGCCGTGCGTACTCAAAGGGCGCTTCGTAGAGTGCGGCGGCGTCTTCTAGCATGTCTACGCCAAAATCTATCACCCAGATGTCGCGGGGTCGGCGAGTGATGTCGAGACCGTTAACATAAGGTCGTATAACATCCGAGTTTGGGCGACCGTTGGGATTGACGGGAGCCGCAAGCATCTCGTGAGCTAGATTTGCGTTTATGTCGAATGGCCCACCCTTCTCATCGCTTCTAAAGCAGATTTCCTCGTTCTCGTCGAGTGATCTTGCTGCTGACAAGTCAAGGTCACCTGTTAAGTTAGAGTAGATCTCTTCCACGGGGACACTGTCTAGAATACGCTCCATTTCCGAGCCATTATCGAAGCCGACCATTGAGACGCGCACGGAAGCCGCGCCTTTGCGCGCCAATGAGGATTTGTTGGTATCTTGCGGGATCCAGGAGCGGTCAGACTCGGCGAAGAAGATGTCACCCGTCTCTTTGAGCCTTTGCAAGATCTTAAGGTTAGATCCGCCCCGGATAGAGTTAGTAGCTAGAAGTCCAGCCCGCTCTACCTTACCCGCGGTTATGAGTGCCCTTGCTTTCTCAAACCAGTAGCAGACCAGATCCGCGCCGCCTGGAACACGGTCTTTATAGAGCTTTCGTATATCTTTCACGTACTCATCGCCAAGTTCACTCAGCACATTGCTACCGCCAAGGAAAGGTGGGTTGCCGACGATCACATCGGCTTCGGGCCAGTCGGGTTCTACAGGGTTTACATCCACATCGTGATCGAGGATTGCATCCATCTCCACAATGTTCGTCATGGGGCCTAGGATGGGCTCCTGGCGGGTTCCGAATCCGTTCTCCACCATCCACTGCAGGTACCCTATCCAGATGGATACCTGGGCTAGCTCGTGGGCGTAGGGACTCATCTCTATGCCGTGGAGCTGCTCGGGGCTCACCTCCGGGAAGAAGGGAGTGAGTCCCATCTTGCCCGCGAAGGTGGAGACCTCTTTTTCCAGGTCGAGTAGCTGCTTGAGGCAGACGTACAGGAAGTTTCCTGAGCCACAGGCTGGATCCAGTACCTTCACTTGCCGGATCCTCTCTGCGAAGCTGCGTATCTTGTCCTCCATCTGTCCTTGGGTGCGGTTACGGGTCCTGGAGCTAGCGGCATTCGCGAGCTTGTCTCGCAGGGCTTCTACCTCATCCTGCACCTTCTCCCACTCCCGCCTCAGTGGGGCCATGAGTACCGGCTCTACGATGGTCTGGATGTCTTCCCTGCTCGTGTAGTGGGCGCCGAGCTGGCTCCTGCGGGCAGGATCCAGGGATCGCTCGAACAGCGTGCCAAAGATCGCCGGCTCGACCGAGCCCCAGTCAAGCTTCGCAGCCTCGAAGAGTACCGAAATCTCTCTGGGCTCTAGGCGGACAGCCTCTTCGCCCACAAATAGCCCGCCGTCAAAGTAAGGAATGACTTCTACGCCAAAGTCTCCACCCTGGGCCATAGTCCTGAACAGATCCGTAGCGTTTCTCATGAACCTGTCAGGGTCTTTGCGGGTGCGTTCAGTTAGCTTGCTAAACACCTTCTCGGGCAGAAGCCCCACGTCTTCGGCAAACATGCAGAACAGGAGCTTGTTCAAGAAGCGGGCCGAGTACTGAGGGTCCTCCCCACGGCTGCGGAGCCCATCTGCTATCAGGGCAAACTTGTACGCTACCTCCTTGGTGACGCTCTCCGGCGTCCGGCCCGGCCTCAGAGCGTTCGGTTCTTCAAAGAGGTTCCTGAGTATCTCCCGGTTTTCCGGCTCTAGGATCTCAGCGTTGGTGAAGGAGTGGACCTTCTTCACCGTGCCGGTAAAGTTGGTGTGGACCTCGTAGCGGTCCATGTCCGAGACGACCAGCAGCGGGGGGTTCTCCAGGTCCTCCCTGTAGAGTTGGAGCTGCCGGTAAGCCGCGGAGAGATCCTTGTGTTTGCCCTTGTACTCCCAGGCGAAACGCCCCTTGTACCACACGTCGGCAAAGCCCTTGCCGCCCGCAGCCTCTTCGGGAGGGCCACCGGACTTCCTGACGCTCATCTCAAAGGTGTAGTAGTTGCCCTCCGGATCAGCCTCCGCGGGGGTCTTCTGCCCCAGCATCCGGCAGAGATCCAGGAAGTGTTGCTGGGACGCCGAGCGCTCGGAGAGCTTGCTCTTCTCCCACTTATCGACAAACGCCTGGGGGGTCAAATCCGCCATGAAAAAGGATGCTAACAGCCCGGGTATCCCGGCACCATTATGTACCGGGATACTACGCTGCTATCACGATCCCCGAGCGTGTAGACAAAGACAAGCCAGAGGCCCCGGTATCCCAGCTCACGCCGCAGCTCCCCCGGCTCGCCTGAGACAGCTTCGCAAGTAGCTCTCGCCTCCGAGCTCTTCTATGGCGCCCCTGGTCTCCGCCGGCGGGTTGTCGAGCTTCCGGTGGTGGCCGTAGGCCCAAAGCGTCACGCCTATCCAGCCGGCGGGCTGGCAAGCATCCTGCGGGTTCTTCTCGAGATAGTCCCGGACGGCCGCGGCAAGGTCGGAGACAGGCACAGTATCGGGTGCGGCGGTGTCGGGCGCGTCTGCCGGCTCCAGCTCCTCTATGGCGCCGTCAGCCCCGGGGTTGTTGGCCCAGTGACCGTCCTCGGGGTGCTTGTGGCGGTTGCGGAAAGCCTCGCTCTTTCGCCTGTACCGGCCGCGGTCCCGCTCTTCGGCCGCTATCTCGCCCTTCAGCTCCCGCTCCCGGTGTAGAGCTTCCTGCCAGCCTTCGGCAAGGCTCACGGTATCGTCGGTTACGCCTATAATCCCGGCCTCTTCCAGAGCCGCCAGGTCGCGGCGCCGGAGGTCCCGGGCCCGGCGGCAGAGGGCTTCGGCCATCTCCTCGACGTGCATCTCCCCCTCCCTCTCGAGGGTGTCTATGATGCGCCCGGCTCTCTTTCCGAGCCGGCGGATGTGCTCGCGCTTCTGTTCGCCGTTCTCCCGGTAGAAACGGGGCCCGGACCACCGCAGACGGGGGGCGCGCAAGTGTAAGTCGGTATGGTCAGACTCTCTACCGCTACTCGAATCTTCCTCCCCTCCAGCGCCACTCCCTACCACCCGACTTACACTTGCGCGGGGGGCGAGGAGCACGAAGCTACCGGACTTGCCCTCTTCTCGGCCCTCGTTATCTCGGCGCAGGAATCCCTCTATCTCCAGGTGGGCCAGGGACTTCCAGACCGTCCGGGAGCTGGAGGCCATCTTGAGAGCCAGCGTGCTCTGCGCCATCGTGACCCGCACCCCGTCTGGATCCAGCTTGCCGGACCTCGTCGCCTCGTCTATCAGGACCTTCAGGGCGTCGCGGCATGAATGCCCGCGCATGTAGTGCGGTCGCTGGCCCGTCCCGACCAGCCGGCCCCAGTCATAGGACCACCACCGGGACCACATCCCGTTCACACTGGCCTTGAGATCGGCGTCGCGGGACAGGCGGATGCTGCCGAGGTCCTGCGGCTCGAACCTGTGGGCCAGCATCTTGAGCTCGGAGACCGTCCCGCCGGCGGCGAGATAGTCGTCTACGCCCTTCTCCGGACCCGGTAGGTAGACGACCAGGACCTCCGCGCCGCGGGCCTCCAGGGACCCGACTAGGCGCTCCAGGGCTTGCTGCACGTTCGCATTAACCATCACATCGGCGTCGTACACGACGTAGACCCTGCGCCCGACGATCCGGACGTGGTCCCAGCACGGCAGCAGCTCTCCGCCGCGCTGGAAGTTCCACACCCCGATAAGTCCTATCGCCGGGAGGTCGTGGCTGGTAAGGGCGTCGGATTTCTTTATGCCCTCCGTCAGCCAGAGATCCCCGTCGCCTCCGTTGACCCTCTCCCGCATCCGCGGGTGAACATCGAGGATTACCTCGGAGCCGCCGGCGGTCTCGTACTTGATAGCCTTGCCGCGCTTGCCCCGCCGGGGAGTGTGGGGGCGAATCTGGGCGCCCTTCGTGGCGCCGTCAGGCGAATACAGCGGGACCCGCAAGCCGGGCCGCCGCTGGTACTTCGGGAAGTCCAGGAGTTCTGTGCGGCTCCGGGCCGTCGAGTATCCGCGCTCCGCGGCGACAGCCGGGTCTATGCTTGATTCCTTGAAGAGCATCCGGCGATGCTCAGCGGAGAGAGTAGTGTTTACGCTAGGTGTGTTGTAAGATTGCATGAGACTCCTTGTGGAAGGGGCAAATTACTGAGAGCCTGGTGACCGCCGGGCTCTTCTCTATTTTCTCTATTTGTGCCGAATACGAACGAGTTTGCGCGCGGCGAAGGAGAACTTTCGTACATCTCTGTATGTACACGACCCGCGCAATTTGTTAGTCTTGCTGACATCGCACCTCCCCGGTGCGGTCTGGGGCGGAGAGTTTCGATCGGTCAAAATCTTTAGGCTCTCCGCCCGCTTTATCTTTCGCTAACAGCATCTTACACGTTCGCTACGCAGCTTGGAACATCTGTGGATAAGTCTGCGCGAGCTGTATTTGCAGCAAGTTCGTCCGCTATAGCCCCCATAAGGCCGGATAAGAGGCTGCGCCAGTAGGCGGGTAGCTTATATAACAAGGGCCAGCGAGAGAGCCGCGAAATGGTTTCGAGAGCTGCCATGTGCGAAAAGTAGCTCGCCTACTGGCGCGGCCTCTAAGCTCTCGCAGGACCTCGTAAAGTGCGCCTGAGTGCTGAGCGGTGCCGGGGAGGAAGTCCCTCCGGACTGTGATTTCTGTGCAGCAAATTCTGGCCCTCACGGCGCCGGCACCCCGAGCTGCTTGCAAATCTCCCGGGCCGTCGTGGCCTTGATCTCGTTGTGCCGCGGCACGGGCGCACGGACGCCCGTGCCCGGCCTCCACCATATGGAGTGCTTGCCGCCCTCGCGCTTGAGCTCACAGCCGTGCATCTCCAGGTGACGCAGCAGGTCCCGGCGCTTCACAGGGCTATGTGTTCGCGCACCACTCCCTGTTCCCCGGCGAGCTCCTTCTCGGCTTCTTCGCGCCGGTCTTCGAGGATGAGCTCGATAGCGTCCCGGATGTTCTCCCGAGCCTCGTCCAGAGTCTCGCCCTGGGTGACGGCCTCCGGCACCTCCAGGCAGCGGGCGAACCACCAGCCATCCTCTATCTGCCGGAACGCTACGGTGAATCCGGACCCCGCAGCGGAGCTCTCCGCCCCGGCTGGCTGCGATCCCGGAGCCCGCGACCTTTTCGACTCTAAGTAAGCCTCCAGGTCCTCTTCCCGGACTCGGTAAGCCCTTCCCAGGTACACGCTGGGCATCTCGCCAGCCTGTACGTACCGTCTGGCGGTCCGCTCGGAGATCCCCAGCCGGTGGGCTACCTCCATAAGCTTTAGGTAGTTCGCCATATCTCTCCCGTCTCTTGCCTAAAACTATCTTAGCAGACTGTGGCCGCAAAGTGTAGACGGAAACTATTCGAGGTTGGTCACGGACACCTGACGTTATACGAGGTCGGCACGCTCTACCGGAGCTGCGCCCGCCGGCACGGGGTGCTGTAGTGGGCCGGGAGATCATCGCCGAGGTCCTGGTCGGGGCGGTCGTAGGTATCGCTCTGGCATGGGCCTACGGCTTACCGGGAGCCCTGTAGCCCGTGGGCAACGCCAGGGCTCCGCCAGCCGCAGATTCCGCGCGGAACACAACGACCAACGGAGGAGAGAACATGACGGAGATGGCGGAGCAGATCGCGGAAGAGAGGTCCACGGAGGACCTCGGGACGTGCATCACGGGGCGGTCCACGGACCAGCCGTGCCCGCGCCCGGCCGTAGTGCGCTGGAGGGGACGCTCGCCTTTGTGCGAGGAGCACTACCGGGAGGCCGTGGTCCAGGAGGAGTCGGACGAGCTCACGCTGAGCCTGGAGCTCCTGGAGGCTTTCGTGTACGAGGTGCGGGGCCACTCCCTGCAAGTGCTGGAGGATAACCTGGGGCGTCTGCAGGTCGGTTTCCAGGAGCGCCTGTCGGACACGAACGGCTTGCTCAAGATGCTGTCCGATCAAGCCGATAGACATAAGGAGAGCTAGCCTACGAACGCCGTGCCGGGGCTCTATCACGGGCCCCGGCACGCTACACTGATAACAAGCCAGGGAAAGGGAAGACATGCTAGAAATCACCAAGAAGGCCCTGCACTGGGCCACGAACGCGGTCCTGTTCGTCGTAGTCGGCTTTATGGTCGGAGGCATCGCGGGGGTCGGAGCGGAGATGGTCCTAGGCGTGTGGGGTGCCTTGTTCACCTTCTTCACGGTCGGCACGCTGGCGGGCGTGGCCTTCGTCCTGGGCGTTAACAGCGGCGTGGCGAGTCTCTACCGGCGGTTCACCTCTGGACCAAGGGTCCGGGTGCGCCGTACCCGTGGTGCCTAACGTACAGGGCGGGCTCGGGTGCGCCGTGATAGGGGTGGTGGCGTTCTTTGCCTTCGGTATCTTCGTTGCACCTCTCTTTGCCTGGGAGGCTCCCACGGCTCCGGGGAGCCCCGAGGAGGCCGTCGTGCGGGTCGTGGCTCCGGAGGGCGAGCCCCTACAGCCTCGACTTCGGCGATGGCCGTGTGGACTTCCTCGAGGGCGTCTCCGCGGACGGCTCGGGCTACAGGGACCACCCCGTACCAGCCTCGCTAGACGGGGATCTCGGCCGCATGGTCTTTGAGAAGGAGGGCAGCGAGTGGGGAGAGCCGGTGTGGGAGGGGGATGCCAAGGTAATCCTGTTCGTCCGCGGGGAGTACGCCTCCTGCAACTCCACCGGTAACCGCAGCACCTCCACGGGCACGGCTCCCGTCGGGTGGGATGGTAAGGAGCCCGGCAGCTTCGTCTGCAAGGGGTACCGGTTCTGGTCGTGGTTCTTCTAGTCCCCGAGTTATTCACCTATCGGGCCGGGGTCCTAGCTTCCGCTGGGCTCCGCCCCTTATCGAGAGGAGAGGGAGATGAGTGAGAAGGCGGCGCTGGTTATCAAGAACAACAACACGGCTTCCAATGACCCGTGCGCGCTCTGCGGGGACCGCACGGACCCGGCAGTAGGGCCGGAGCTGTTCGTTGAAGGGACATGGGAGCTCGTATGCAACCCTTGTGCGTTCTACCACGCACCCGAGCTGTGGCAGTGTCTAAACGACTACCGCATCGCTCTTTCCTGGAGGTCGGGCGACTTCGACGACCCCTTCTAGGGTGAAAATAAGGTCGCTGCGCGAGCACGGGTTGCTCTCGCGCGGGTAGAGGAGCGGGCCGGGCAGGCTTGGAAACCTGTGCGGAGTCCGGCCAGGTTGCAGACGCCGGTCTCCAGTGTAGGGGAGAGCAACTGAAACTGAGAATGTGCGACCGGTCGCACATTTTTCGCTGCAGAGACCGATCTCCACCGGAGGGGGGTGCAACCTGGCCGGACTCCGTGCAGGTTTCAGACGCCGATCTCCGGCGCAGGCGGGTGCAACAAACTTACGCCCGTTGGGAAAGTGGCGAGCGCTCGCGTTGCAGAGGCGATCTCCGGCGCGGGCGGGTGCAACCTGGTCGGAGTCCGACCAGGTTGCAGAGGCCGTTCTCCGTCGGAGGGGGTGCAACCTGATCTCCAAGTTGGAGAACGTGTTACGAACTGGTTGCAGACGCCGATCAACGGTGTAGGCGGGTGCAACCCCCGGCAACCGTTTCCGGGGGTCCCCGGCACGGTGTCGGGACCTCAGTTGTGGCCCCGACTTCGTGTAAGTCTGATTCTTCGAAGTCAAGAATGATAGCCTTACCGGCCGAGGAGCCTCCGCCACCAGCTCCTCCTCTGCGAGGTTGCCGCCTGCGGCTCCGCAGACTCTCCCGGGTCCTCTATCCCTCCGGGCTCCTCTCCGGCGCTCTGTGCTTCGTCTGCGGTGGCTGGCGAGGCTTCGAGCTCCGGTATCCGCTCCAGAGCTGCGGCCAGCAGCCTCCGATTCTCCCGGTTGGCTTCTCTCTCCGCCCTTAGTTGCTCCCTGAGATCGTCTACCTGTGTGCGTAGGGTGTCGACTGGCTCCCGGTCGGAAGGAGCGTTCTCCGCTGATTCGCGTCCCGCCCCGGTCCCGCCTAAGGCCAGCCACACGACCCGCCGCCCGTCCCGCTCCTCGGACACTAGAGAACCGCGAGCTATCCGCTTTCTCACGGCATCCGTGCTTAGACCTAGCTCGTATGCGGCCTCCCCTACGTCAAGCCACCGTCCCGCCACACCGTCCCGCCATGCTCCCCTCCCTGACCCGCCGCCAGTCCTGCCGCATGATAGCGGCTACACTCTTACCGGGCCTTGTGCGTACTACCGGGCCTTGTGCGTACTACCGGGCCTTGTGCGTACTGCGATTTTGGCGAAAACTTGGGTACGGCGGTCACGACTGAGGGGAGATAGCGTGGCGGAGTATCCGCAGTTGGAGAAGGCGGATCGGCTGTTGAGGTGTCCTGCACGACGAGCTACAGAAAGCCTACGAGCGGGGGCAAGACGAGGTTAGGTTGATGTTCATCAGCGGCTTTTCACCTACACCCGGCCTAGGGGTAAGCTACTTCAAGCTGGAGGTGTGAGATCTTGAAGGTTGTCTACCTAGACCAGAATAAGTGGATAGACCTTTCTAGAGCATTTCACGGTAAGACCAACGATTCCGCCCTACTGGATGCTCTACGCTATGCACAGATCGAATCCCAGAAGGGCAGAGTGTTTTTTCCTTTGTCATGGGTTCACTATTTGGAAACCGCCAAGAACACTAACCACGAGCAGCGCAAGCGGCTGGGTACAACCATGTGGGAGATCTCCGGTGGTCGAACCATGGCTTCCTCTCCCCAGATCGTTTACTACGAGCTTGAGGTAGCACTCTCTCAACGTTACCAACACGTCGTTCCGAGAAGCCTCGAGCTTATTTCTACAGGGGTCGCGCATGCTTTCAATGAGCAGCAGGCCTATGGGTTGCCTGAAGCCTACAGAGCAAGTCTTCCTGCTGAGGACGTTGATGTTCTGGAACGCGAGCTCAGCCATGAGATGGAAAAGTCTGTTATTACTGGTGAAAGCCCCGATGGTACTAGAATGAATTCTCCAGGTACTACGATGTACAACATTCAGTTCAGAAAGCACCTTGAGACCCTTAAACGCTTGGTGTGAGTTATAGGGTGAAGATTTGAGCGGAAGGTGCCCACAGCGTAGAGTCAGACTGCCCACCATTCCCACAGGGAAAGGAACCGACTCCTCATGCTCGACATGGACACCTTCC
>MWWI01000308.1_pt1 | contig 10480 bp, 16 predicted proteins | sample 1047321 | NCBI WGS metagenome assembly MWWI01 (sample SAMN06349966, study PRJNA376086) | soil metagenome | isolation source: FI-1 sample Antarctic (ecotone) soil | place: Antarctica | reverse complement strand
GGCGGATTACCACAAATTCAAAGACGAACTTTATAAACAATTTCTCGCCGTCGCGCATTTGCCGAAACCCGAAACGACCGGCAAAGAAGTTTTAATCAATTTTCAAAACAGCACGGGCGAAATAACAACGGGCGGAATAAAACTCCGTCCATTTTCCCGCGCCGATTTTCTTACCTATCAGTTAAGTTTTGCTTACGACGAAGCGGCAACTTATACAAAATGGCAATCGTTTCTTGATGAAGTCTTGCCGGAAAAAGACAAAGACGGAAATGTTATTGACGAAGGAAAATCACGGCAAAAAGTATTAGCTGAATACATCGCTTATATTTTCACGCGGTTAAAATTAGAGAAAACTCTAATTCTATTCGGCACGGGCGCGAACGGTAAATCGGTATTTTTTGAAGTCATCTACGCGCTTTTAGGAAAAGAAAACATTTCAAATTACAGTCTCGAATCACTTGGCGACCAGTATTATCGCGCAATGCTCGCCAACAAACTTCTTAATTATTCGTCGGAAATTTCAAACCGCCTGCAAGCGGAAAAATTCAAACAACTAACGAGCGGCGAACCGATTGAAGCGCGGCTGCCATACGGTCAACCGATGACGCTCACCAATTACGCGAAACTGGCATTCAATACGAACGAACTTCCAAAAGACGTAGAACATACAGAAGCATTTTTCAGACGTTTTTTGATTATTCCTTTTGATGTGACTGTTCCTGAAGAAAAACGAAACCCGAATTTAGCAAATGAAATTATCGAAGCGGAATTGTCCGGCGTGTTCAATTGGATTCTTGACGGCTTAAACCGACTGCTCCGGCAAGGCAAATTCTCAAAATGCGATGCGGCTCAAAAAGCGGTTGAAGCCTATCGGATAGAATCCGATTCGGTTGCAATGTTCATTGACGAATACGGCTATCGGAAATCCGTTGAAGATTTTGAATCGCTCAAAGATTTATATCCGAGTTACAAAAACTTTTGTGTTGATAACGGTTTTCGCCCGGTGCATTCGAGAAACTTAGCTAAACGACTGGAAGCATTAGGTTTTGAAACTGATAAAAAGACTTTGGGCAAGATTATTTACCTTGTGAGGTAAAAATAAAAGATTTGTTTGGAGCGTCATTATCGTCATCATCGTCATTTTCATCTGCTCAAAATGACGATGATGACGATAATGACGATTAAAAAAAACATTTATTCTTTGGTGAAATAATGATTCAACTCGAAAAATATCACGGCACAAAATCACGCTCGACTTGCCCGAACTGCGGCAAGCGCAACGGATTTACCCGCTTTATCAATACAGATACAGGCGAGTATTTGCAGGATAATGTCGGCATCTGTAATCGTTCGTCTAAATGCGGCTATCGCTACACGGCGAAACAATACTTTGCCGACAATCCGACTTTCCAGAAATCCGTAAAAGAGCGGCAAGGGCAACGAAACGACTTAGAGCTTCCGCAAAAAGTTGCGGAAGCTGAAAAAGGTGAATCCACATCTTTTGACTTCATCGCGCCGGAACATCTGAAAGCGACACTTGGCAATTACGACCGAAACGCTTTTGTGCAATTTCTTTTTAATCTTTTCCCGGATTGCTCCGACGAAATTCAAGCCGTTTTGAAAATGTATTTTGTCGGCACATTCGACGATTACACTTGCTTTCCACAGATTGACCGATTAAACCGCGTCTGCAAGGCAAAGCTAATCAGATTCAACCGGGCGACGGGCAAACGGCTCAAAGGCGATTACGATGCTTCATCTTTGGTTAGAAAATTAAAACTCAAAGAAGATTTTAATTACAAACAAATCTTTTTCGGTGAACATCTTTTGCGGCGTGAAATCGTCAAGCCGGTTGCGGTTGTCGAATCGGAAAAAACGGCAATCATCGCTCATCTTTGTATGCCGCGCTTCGTTTGGCTGGCGACCGGCTCAAAGCAATGGTTAAAAGTTGAACGGCTGCAAAAGCTCGATAACCGTCAAATCATTCTTTACCCGGACGCGGACGGCTTCGACCAGTGGCAAAGAGTGGCAACCGACGCGCAACGGCAAGGCTTGAACGTGAAAGCATCTGCTTTGATTGAAAACTTTGCGACGAGCGAACAAAAGCAAAATCAATACGACCTTGCCGATTATTTGATTGAACAGCAAACGGCAATAAACGAAAAAAACGAAATAATTGATTTTTACAATTCCAAGCCCGGCGAGATTTTGAGTAATAAATCTCTTTCAATAGATTTTCAAATCGCGCTTAACGAAAGGGCAGCAATCATTGAGATTGACGGCAATCTGTCACGGATAGAAGCCGAAACAATAGCAGCTTCAAAAGAAAGCATTCAGCAAATACTACAAACCATTTAAGGAGCAAATAAAAATGAAAACAGAAACTTTAGCATTACAGCCAACAATTATTAAAGATTTAGTAAAGGAGAGTGTCACGGAAATGCTTGCAAAAAGTGTTGATGATCGCGGCTTGCCGATATTCGGCGTGATTGAAATTGAAAATGAACACGGCGAAATTGTTTTAGCTTACAAACAGGAAAAGTTATTTAACGCCGAAGATTATCGCAGAGCGGCTTTGTATCAAAACAGGCTTGCCGACAATCATCGTATTTTAGCCGACTACTACGAAGCCGAATTGCAAAAACTAGAAGAGAAGTCTTCATCGGCAAACGGAGCTTTTTAAGTGTCGAATTATTCAATTATGAGCAAAGCCGAAATGGAAAATTTAGATACTCCGCTCAAAAGACTTTTTTGCTTGGAATGCCGCCGGATGGTTAAGCCTAAGTATCAAATTCGCTTAACGCCCGACGAATGCGGACAGCCGACCGATGTTATTGTGTGGGACTGTGCAAACTGTGGGCGCGAAAACTTAACGCCCGACGATGTGTCAATCCTTTCGGCTGAAATCATTGAAATATAGACTTTTAGAGACTTTTAGAGATATATGCCAAAACAAATGAATAAAGGAAAAGTATTGATTGCATTGATTGAAACGACTTCAATCCGTGAAGCGGCTAAAAAGAGCGGCATCAGTGAAGCGACTATTTACAATTATTTGCAGGATAAAGAGTTTCTTGCCGAATACCGAAACGCCCGGCGGCAAACGGTTGAATCGGCAATCGCGCAAATGCAGAACGCGGCATCTGAAGCGGTCAGCCGATTAAGGGAATTGCAATACTGCGAAAATCCGGCGGTTGCGGCTCGATGCGCTCAAATCATTTTTGAAAATTCCATCAAAGGAATGGAGACAACCGATATTTTAGAGAGACTGGAGATGCTGGAAAATGAACATCAAAAACAGATTGAAGAAACTGCAAAACCAAATAATCGGAAACGATTCTGATTTTTGCGGCTGTCAAAAGGAACCGCAATTTATAGTTCTGATACCAACCGCAGACGGCAAAGGAAAGATGATTGACGGCAAGCCTTATGAAGAACCGCCGGAATTTTGCCAGACGTGCGGCAAGCGAAACCCTGAACCGTTTCACGCTACCTTTACCATTAACCCAAAAGTAGAACTCACTGGAGAAGCCTAAATGAATATCAAAAGCCGATTAAAGAAACTCGAAAAACAAAACAGTCTTTCCGATTTGTGCCTTTGCACAATTTCGGACTTGCCGCAGATTTTTACAGCGCGGGAGCTTGCGCCCGTTTGCGTCGGATGCGGCGGACGGCGGACGGAAAAGGAAATCGAAAGATTTGCCGAAAGACAAATCGAAGGGCAAAAACGGCTTGATGCCGTGATTGAACAAATGCGGGTGAGACAACCATAAGTTATGAACATTTTGAACAGATTGAAAAAAATCGAAAAGGAAAACCCGAACAAACCGCCGTGTTTCTGCAACAAAACATTGCTTGATTTGTGGTATGGCAAGCCCGGCGCGGACGCTTTAACCAGTTGCCCGAACTGCATAGATAAATTTGAACACTGGCAGAATTTAGCCCGTGAAGCTAAAGCGGAACTCTCAAAGAATTTAACGGACGGTGAAACATTATGAACATTTTGAAAAGACTAAAAAAACTTGAATCTAAGGGAAACGAAAATTCAGTTTTTTGTATCTGCAACGGTAAAGAACCGAAAGTGGAATTTCTCCAAAAAGAAACTGAATATGACGCTTATGCAACGGGCAAATATGTGCCGTATCAAGAATCTGAAGCAGCCGCACAATTTGACCGCCAAACAGAGAACGAAAAGCCGACCGTTGAGAATTGCCAAAGATGCGGCAAGCCGGTAAACAAACGCTTGATTATTCTTAACCTTGTCGGATAACGGAAAAGCCAAAACTAGACAGCCCAAACCAAAATCAGTATTATTTACCCACTTAGGAAAGCACATAAAATAAATCTTTTAGATAGAGCGCAATAATTTTTGAGAATCGTCAAAAGTTGAAATTTCTTTACGGAGTTTAATCTTATGAAACTTTACATTACATTTCTATTCATTTTAATTTTCAGTTTTGTAGGTTTAGCTCAAAAGAAATCTCAAAACAATAATTCAATTAAGGAAAAAGAGTTTGATATTAACGCCCAATCTTTGCCTCCGAATTACAAAGGCAACAATTTTGAACGTTTAATTATGGAACTAAGTGAGCGGGAGCGATTGGTTCCAACCAGTAAAGACGAGTTTGAGACGCAAAAACAGTTTGATGGGCGAGTTGTTAAGGTCAGGGACGCACCTTATAAATCAGGTCTAAACAGCAAAAGCCTTTACGGATTTGTTCTTCCGGATGCAGGCGCTAAATATAGCGCCGAATCTGAAGAATTCACCTTTGAAATTCATTTATACAAAAAATTAAATTGCAAAACGACGGGTATGTTTTGGTGGACTTGCAAATCTTTAATCCTGCATTACAAATATACCGAGAAGGATTCATACATCGGAGAGAACGCATTTGGAGTAAAAACTGTTGTTAATGCTGAACACTTTATGTTTCTTTTGCTTGACTTAGTTACGGACGACTCTATGAAGCCAAAAGGATATGAATCATATACGTTTGATCTAAAAATAAATTCTAAACCAGCTTTGGCTCGACAGCTTAAAGCAGAATTTGGAGTCGTAGCAATTGGTCGTCTTTTCGATAATGACCCGCTCGGCGCAGATACGATTGAAGTCAAACCAACCAGAGATTCGCCCACTCATTCAGAGACTAATTATTTGAATTTAGCTTTCGATTTAGACGCTCTTTGGCTTTTCAATAAAAGAACTGGCGAAGTTTATTCTAAATTATCAGAAGATTTATAAATTTTACGATTCTTGATAAATATTTTGCGACCGGCGAACTGCCGCCGCATTTAGAATCTTATTTAGAAGAAAGATTATGGATTCTCGAATTTCACAAAATTTAGCGAATGAGCAGTGGAGGTTTTAATTTATGGTGGGACTAATGCAAATAATGATTTACCTGTTCTGCGTGTATCTTATCTACAAAGGTTTTGAGATATTCCAGACGGCTTTTGTCAGCAAACCGGATAATCCGCAAGTGCGCGTTATGGGCATAGCTATCGGCATTATAGCCATTGTCGTCGCAGTAATCTTTGATTTTCTTGCAATCACGATAACCGAAGGAATGGTGGAGAAAATCGGCAACAATATGCAGAATACGCCTAAGTTTTAGAATCGGCAAAAGTTGGAATTTCTATACGGAATTTAAGTTATGAAGCAAAACAGCTTTTTCTGCCCCCATTGCCAAACTCAAAAACTTTTCACGGCGCAGGAAATGAGTCACACGCCGCACATCTTGGCAAGCGTTTTTCTGTGCGGGCTATGGCTTCCGATGTGGTTGATAATCGCGGCAACTTTTCGCGCTATCTAAGCCTTTCGCCTTTATGCCGCCGTTTGTTGCCGTCTGGCAAGTCCGATGTGAAGCGATAAAGCCGCAGCCGCGTGATAGCAAACCAAGCCTTTTTCCGCGCCTCTGCAAGTGCATTCAACTGTTTTATAACCGTTATCGGAACGCTTGCAAATAACCGTGTAATAACCTTTCGAACCCGAAACGCGGTAACGTCCAAAATGGTCAAACTCGACACGCGGGCGAACCTTTTTTGCTTTGGCGATTGCTTTTTCTAACTGCTCGATTCCTTTTAATATAAACATTTTTTTCACTCCGTAATTTAGCTTTGATTGAATGTTTCAATCTGTAATTATTCTACGAGACTTCGTAGTTTAATGCAAGCTAAACTACGAGTATTTGAAGTTTTAGGAAAAATAAATTATGATTATCTTCAGTATGAATTTACTTTCAATAAAAGAGGTTGCGGAAAAGTTAGGCGTGTCGGCGCGGCGTGTAAATCAGTTGATTGACGAAAAGAAATTGCCTGCTCAAAAAATCGGCAGTCAATACGTTATCAATGAAGGTGATTTAGAAAAAGTTACGATTCACGGCAAAGCCGGGCGACCGAAGAAAGCAGCCGCCAAAGAATAATTTTGAAAAAAGAAAAACGGCTTGAGTATCAATCAAGCCGTCTCTTTTCAGTTCTTTGACAACTGAATATGTATTAAGCAAAAGCAGTCTATCAAACTTTGCCGGATTATTTCAATCCAAATGAGACTGTTTAGGCTGCTTTTGCCTCTTATTTGTATCTCGTAGCAAGCTGAACACATCTAAACGCTGATTCTACGAGCTTTATAAAAACATCAATCTTTTGCGCCAAGAAAGACATGTATAATAAACAACAATAAACAAACTGCTATCAACCGTCATAAAAGCCTGCATTTACTCACTTTCTAACAGTTTTAATTTTATCTTTTCTTATCAATAGTTCGCTTTATTTTGTATCTTATTGTATCTTTGCTGTATCTTTCTACTTTAACGAGATACAAATATAACATATGGCAAAGGTTTTTTTAAGAGAAAAGAAATTAAAGCACGGCAAGCGCAGTCTTTACTTAGACTTTTATCCGCCGATTATCAATCCGAATACGCGAACACCGACGCGGCGCGAACACTTGAAGCTGACCATTTACGAACGCCCGAAAACGGAAATCGAAAAGAATCATAATAAGGAAACGAAACTCATCGGCGAACATATCAGGGCGCGGCGGCAACTGGAGATTCAGGCGGGCGATTACGGGTTTTTACTCGACAGCAAAGCAGATGATTTTCTCGCGTTTTTTCATAAACAGGTTGATTCAAAACAGCAAACTTCCGAAAGCAATCATTACATCTGGAAAACAGCCTTTAGCTACTTTGAGAAATTTACAAACAACTATTGCCGATTTGGCGATGTTACCGAAAAACTTTGCATTGATTTTAAGAATTATTTATCAGATAAAACCGATCTGGCACGAAATTCTCAAGCGTCTTATTTCTCAAAATTCAAATCAGTTTGCCGGACAGCAACAGAAAATAAATTATTCAAAGAAAACCCGGCATTAAAAGTCAGCGTTTCCGAAGTCGAAGTGCAAAAGGAATTTTTAACACTCGAAGAACTTCAGCAGCTTGCCGTCACTCCATTCAGATATGAGAGTTTAAGACGCGCATCGCTGTTTGCGGCTCTTACCGGGTTACGGTTTTCGGACATTCAGAAACTAAGTTGGAAAGAAATTCAACATAGTAAAGATCAGGGCTATTACATCCGTTTTCAGCAGCAAAAAACAAAAAACGCGGAAACATTGCCAATTTCTGACGAAGCCTTTGAACTGCTCGGAACACGCGGCGATGCGGGCGAAAGAGTTTTTACGAAACTGAATAAATATCATTGCTTATATTTACCGCTTTGGATAAAAGAAGCCGGAATTGACAGGAATATAAGTTTTCATTGCTTCCGGCACACATTCGCCGTTTTGCAATTAACACTTGGAACCGACCTTTACACCGTCTCGAAAATGCTCGGACATCGAGACATTAAAACCACGCAGATTTACGCGAAGATTATTGATGAGAAGAAACGCGCCGCCGCGAATAGAATTACACTGAGATAATTATGAGTGAAGAAGAAATCAACGAAAAAGCTGGATTTAATCTAAGCGAAATTTTGAAAGAAGAATCTGAAAAAACAAAGGGCAGTTTTTTTGACAGCCGGATTTACAATGAAGATGAGCAAGTCAGAGAAACCTTATGCGCGTTTATAATCGCCGAACACACGAATAAATTTTCTCTGGAGGCACTTCAAAGTGTTTTAAGTGCCATTGATCGAATTCGCAAAGCGCGATATTACAATCCGCGATTTGTTCTCTCCATATTCAAAACAGCGATTTATAAATTACAGGCAAAATTAGAAGCCTTACAGAAAACCGGCGAGAAGGAAGACGACATATCGGCGGGCAGATGCGAAGTCATAATTGATAGCATTAAGTTTTGCGCTGAACGTTTCGCCTATTACGCATTGAAAGAGGAAATAAAGGATTTGAGTCGGTTGGATAAATTGAAATCTTTGAAACGGACTTTATCAGAAAAAACTTTTCAAAATAAAATAATGTTGCGCGGCGAAGATGCAGCAATTTATAAGGCATTGTTAGAATTACTGGAAGAAGTTGAAACGGAATTGCGACTAGAAAAAGAAAAGATTGCACACCTCAAGGATTTGGAAATCCTAAGCGCGACCGAGCTAACCGAAAACGAACCGTCGCAGGGAAAACATATTGTCGATAGAAACCAAAGGCAGGTTTTTCTGGCACTGCAAATAATAATAAGATACCTTGGCGGAGCCGGTGACACCACCGACAATGCAAATCTTATGTCCTTTTTGTCAGGATATAGTGCCGAATCAATGCGGCAGCATTTCAGTAAGTCCGAACCGCAAAGCGACGGCAACTTGCTCGGTTATTGGAAAAACAAAAAAGTAGAACTTGAAAGGGTTCGACAGATTTTCATTGACTGTAAATTACAAAAACTCGCAAAATTTGCCGATGAACAAATTAGAAAAATGTAAATATGAAGGCTCGGTGTAATCTTACAAACCGCCTTACAAAAATATAAGAAAATATAAAACTTCTTCCTTAGGCGCAAAGCGAACAGCCGCCGTAAATAGGGCGTTTCGTTAGTTTTTGGAGTTTTTTTTGCGCCTTACAAACCACCTTACGTCGATTTCAGAGAATAATCAGAATTGATAAATTGATTCCACGTTAGAAAATAACGGAGGCAATCAATTATGCAAAATGTCGTTTTAACACAATTATCAATTCCTGAACTCGAACAACTTTTCCACGAAACGCTTGATCGTTATTTCGCCGATAAACAAATTGCCGTCGCATCACCCAAACCTGACGAAATCGGCGGCATTGAGTTGGCAGTAGAAATCACCGGCAAAGCCAAACCGACGATCTACAATTATTGTAGCGACAATCTCATCCCACATTCAAAGCGCGGAAAAAAATTATACTTTTCCCGAAATGAGTTGACCGACTGGCTCAAATCCGGCAAGCGCAAAACCCGGGCTGAAATTGCGCTCGAAGCTGAAAACTTTTCTCCAACAAATTCCCGACAACCTAAAACGACCGTAGCGGCACGATAAAGTGCTGCGAGTCTCTTGGCGTGTGCCTGAAAAATTATGAGGTAAAAGATGAATATGACCGAAAATGCGAAAGCCCAACGGGTAACGACCGAAGGGCTTTCAGGAAATCAAAATCAAATCAATGCGGGCGGCATATCAAAGCGTTTTGACTTTTTCAATTATAGGAAAAATGCGTCTCTTGGTCAATGCCAAAAATGCGGCTCCGATTATATGAAATTCGCCGTAAACAACTTCTGCCAAGACTGTCAGCAACGCTGTGAGTTCATTATGCGCGAGCGTCCGCACATTGCACGCGAAATTAAAAATCAACGGCGAGGTGCGACATTATGAAAAATCAAGAGTTTCAACTTTCAGACTTTGACGGCGACGCGGGTAACTCCCGCGTCCAAACTCCGACCGCGCGATTGCTCGAATCTACAAAACTTTCGCGCTTTCCCAAACTTCCAACCCGTTCGCCGTTTCGATTGCCGGACTTCGACAATGCGCCAACGAAAACCGTTGCAGCCGTTGCCGCCGTATGCGCTGGATGTAATACACGGCTCGACACAGACGACACTCTTCAATTGAAATTTTCCGGCTGTCGGAAATGTGTCTCGATTTACGGAAGACTTGACGCGGCGCGTGAAGAAAATGCGAAACGCGAAACGCGGGAACTGCTCGAAAAATTTGCGGGGGTGAAATAATGCAGCCACAACCCAAAGCACAAACTATTAACGCCGAAGATTTTCAAGCTGAAGCTGACAACTTATTTACACTCAAAACCAAAATCACGCACGATTTAGTTTTGCGCGAGATTCTTGACAATCTTCAACCGATTGTCTTTCGTGATGTCGCAAAACTTAAACCGGATGAAGAAATCTCTCAAAAAATCCAAATTGTTTTAACCGTCCGTGAAGTCTTAAAAGTAGCAAATGAACTCAATTGCGGTTTATGCCTTCATCTTGGTTTTATTTATTCTTATAATGGCGAACGATGGGAACTGCTCGACAAGGAAGCCTTAAAAATCTTTCTTGCCGACTGTGCGGAA
>MWWI01000307.1_pt1 | contig 10494 bp, 15 predicted proteins | sample 1047321 | NCBI WGS metagenome assembly MWWI01 (sample SAMN06349966, study PRJNA376086) | soil metagenome | isolation source: FI-1 sample Antarctic (ecotone) soil | place: Antarctica | reverse complement strand
CGCCGCCTATCGTGCGCTGGCTAAGAAGGTGCATCCCGATTCAGGTGGCGACACAGTGAAGATGCAGAAATTGAACGAAGCGTATGCCCTTTTAAGTGATTACGCATAGCCAAAAAGGAGCTTCAACATGGCAAAACGAGTCGTCAATCATTGCAAGCGACAAAGTTGAGCGACTTGCCGCCTGAATATGTTTTACTGGGTGCCACATTGAAACAGGCTGTGAGGGACGCCAAGCAAACACGAAACGAACGGCTAAAGATTGAAGAATGGGAATTCTTGGAGATACGCGCGCTGGCAGTCGCGGCAAAGTTGCCTGCTGGTATAGATACTGGCTCAGCTAAGATATTGCGGCGCTTGGTTGCCCAGCTTGGCGTTCTATGAGGCTGAGCCAAACAGGTGGATCACTGTTGGGCCATAGATATTATACACAGATATAGATGGGAAGTTCGGCTATTCTGGCCAGCTTGATGAATGCCGTACTCATGAGAACCGTGCACTACAGAGGCTTATTTGTGAGACAACTGTCTAGCTATCAACAATTAGACGATTTTTTGTTAACAGCACCTGTTTTTCTAGGCGAAGGGTGTCTACTGTAGTCATCTCGCGCTTTTTGATTTCGTTTGTCACATGTAACCGCTTGCTACGGAGCTGCTCATGCAGGACAAGGCCGCCGATAAAGGTGGCTACCGAGAGCAAGCTGAGAACCCAAACTACTACCCATCCCAAAACATTAGGATATTCTGGAACCACTAATTTCATGATCACTATTATCACAATGGGTAGCAAAAAGGTGAGACCAGGTGCCCACCGCTCTAAATCAGACGGCAACACCCATTCGTGATCTGTCCGCTTTGAAAGATTGTTAAACTTTAGTTGTAGTATGTCCACCTCTTTTGCTAACCTTATCACAGCAAGTTCGGCAGCGGTCTTGTCAACACCGCCGCGAATTTGCCGAATATCAGCAGCAAGCGGCGCAAGGAATACTGCTCCACCTTCACGACGAACTAAATGTTCATTCCCGCAATGGCCGCAAGCAAACTTGTCCATGTCTTTAGTAATTTGAAGCCTACCACCGCATGACGGACAGGTGAGAGTCACGAAATCATTCCTCAGGGCCGCCTGTTGATGCGAGACCATAACCTCGTCTGCCACAGTACTAGGGGCAGACCGTGCGGCTTCCGGCGTCAGGGCTGCGGTATCTCTTGTGGATGCCACAGCAGCATCGCGACCGTCCCATATACTTGCTTTTGGGGGGATTCGATTACGTGTAAACATTCAGTCTGCTCCAAGGGGGAAATGAATAATCTTTTGTTATAAAACTCAAGTTGCTAGTTTGCGACAGCGGCACGGAAAATGCTGAGAGCGAGAACAAAGAGAACGAGTTTGAGTTCAAAACTCTCAGCGGAAAATCAGGCATAGTACCATCGTATGGCTCTGTTGCATGATCCACAACGTACAAATGCTGTAGGAAGGCCGTCCGAATTTGGCGGCTTTATTTCTCCTGTGTTCAGACTCTCAGATGCCCAAAAGCAGGGCGCTGCTCTCATTTGGCTTGGCGTGGGTGTACAAGCTGGTGACGGCGAGGCTGGCATAGCCCAGCGTGTCGCGCACCAGGGCAACGCTGACACCACGATCTAGTGCGTGGCTGGCTTGGCTCAGCTTGATTGCTCGCGTTTTGCCACCCTTGCCAAAGAGGGTGAGCTGGCCACTATCGCCACTGGGCTGAGCGTCTCTCCAGCAAAGAGCGCAAACCTCGCTTACTCTGCCTGCACTGGCATAGAGCACCCTAAGCAGTAACTGATCACGCTTACGTGTGGCAAGGGCTATCATAGCGTGCACTTCAGCCTCTATGAGGATGCGCTCAGCCAGGGTGTGCTTGGCGGCACGGATGCCGAGTTCGAGATTGCCTGGCCGAAGTTGCGCGAGCAAATACTGCTGCGCGAGATCGAGGCCGCGCCGGACAATAGCACCGCTGCCATGTCGCGTAGGGTGCTAAAAGGGCTGTACTAGCAAGCGTCTGGCGCTCATTTTGTTGCAAAACCTATAAGTTGCAAAATGGGCCGATTACCCGCCTTGCGTGCCGCCATTTGTTGCAAAACCTATAAGTTGCAAAAATCGCTGTTTCTACCTGGCAGTATTGGGTATGTAGGTTGCCTCCTGGCAGCAACCCAGCGTCGTATGCGTGCCTCTGCGGCGCTCATGGGGTGTCCAGCCCCTCATGGGGTATCCAATATGCAGAATATTATCAGTTATCAGATATAGGCTTAAACGTTCTCCCCAGGCGACCGAAGACAGAAGGTTTCTGAGTCATCAAAGCGTTGGGTGGCTCTCCTTCTATCGCGATGCATGCAAATTGTTGAATTTGAATAGCTTCAGCAGCCTGTGCGTCTGCGCTTCATTAATCTTATTTACACCCGCACCGTAATTGATGCACAGTTGGCAGCTGGGTGGACATGCGTTGTCGTGGAGGATATTGCCTAGTGCGGGCAAAGATGTGCAGATATACTCAATGCTAAGGTAAGCCACAAATAGCCATCGTTACAAAGTATGCTGTTCAACGTCAAGAATAATATTAATATGATTACAACAATCTATGATAGAGTGTTATATTCTACTTACTGCATTCCATAACCTGTTCCATCTCTTTTCTCATCGACAATTACCTACGTCGAAGTCTTATTCCGTTGCATAACTAGGGAGGCGATATATGAACAATAGCTCAGTACGCGCCCCGGTGGAGCGCGCGAAGGATTTACCGATCAAGAATATTTATAAGCGCTTGGCTCAGGTCGGATTTAAGAAGAAATTCGTCCAGAAGTACGCGCTACCCGATTGGTGGGATGATGAATTAAGCGCAGACCCTACCAGCTTGGCGATGGCTGAGATTTCTATATCAAGACTGTTAAGGGTGTCTATTGAGGCGATGCGATTACCGGACGAGCCACTTTACCCAAATATAAGTGCTGACTTTCGGTTAAAGAAACTCAAGAATGCTGATGTAGATGGATTGGCACCTGCTATCGCTATTGCCCAATCCATTGCAGAATCAATGGCTGCTATCGAGACAGATCTGAGTAATTTTAAATCAGAAGATTCGGCGGAGGATGTTCGCAATCTTATTCTGCAATGGCGTCCGTCTGTTGACTTGGAAGGGCTACTCACTTGGGCGTGGTCGTCTGGGATCATGGTAGCGCATGTCAAACTTCCAAAAGATATAAAGAAATTTACTGCCATCGCCATCTTTGCTAGTTCGCGCCCGGTGATTCTATTGGGAGCGGGTAAGACTAGTCCTGCATCACTTGCATTTCATTTAGCTCATGAAATTGGACATTTACTGCTGCACCATGTCCGGCCCGACCGCGCCATGCTCGACATAGAAGTAGGATTCCGTGCTAGTGATTTTATTGATTCACCAGAACAACTCTTGGAAGAGAATGCGGCCAACGAGTTTGCAATTCAACTGTTGACTGGCTTGCCCGAATTAACCTATAAACCACAGTTTGGTTTGACGGCGCAGCGGCTTGTTACAAGGGCGCGTGAGGTGGAGCGAGATTATAAAATTTGTGCAGGCACCTTTGCGTTAATCTATGGCCATACCGCTGATCGAATGCCTGTTGCTCAAATAGCTCTCAAAAGCCTTGAGAGTGACAAGAATGGCCAGCAGATAATTGATAGCTTTGCTAAGAAGTATATTCCAGACGATTTACCTGAATCAATTGCCGCCGCATTACAACTTATTGGAATTGAGCAAGACACAGCCCCATGTCTTCTCCCCGACTTTTAATTGATAGTGATGTGATGCTGCTTTTGAGCGGCAGTGGAATTTTAGAAGACACTGTAAACGCACTCGGATTTAACTTGTCGAGTGCGTTTCATCTTCAACCGTTTCCATATATGCTAAAAAAAGGTAGGGCATTTGCACATGTTCCTCAATCTGTAAGACAAGCATCTTTAAATGATTGCTCAAAAATTTCTCCATTAAGTGCCGCTCCTGATCCCAAAGCTGTAGCTGACTTAGCGAACATTCTAGATATAGATGCAGGTGAGGCAGCTATATTTGGTGTTATGTATAAAAATCCCGTTTTTTACATGGCATCTGGAGACAAGCGTTGCATGAGGGCTTTAGCCAGAGCGGGGGCAGTTGACTATGTGCGTAACTCAATAGCTGGTCGAGTTATATGCTTAGAGAAGATATGCCTGGAGTTGATATCTACATACGATGTAGCTACCGTAGCAAGTAGACTGGCACCAGTGGCCTCGACTCATAAAGGCTTGAGCAGCTATTTCAGCCCAGGCAACGTAGCATATCCGTCAAGATGCCATAATGCCATCACACGAGATTTTCAATATTTAAGAAGGGAAGTTGGTGAAGATTTTCTTTGGAATGAGGGTAAACATCGTATCCCATAATTCTCGTCCAGTATTTTAACTCGCTTTGCCTGTGGTACTTCCCCCCCTCCAACGCAGCCATCCTCACGCACACATGCCTTCTCTACTAAAGGCACGCCTTCAATAGGGGTTATGTCCTTATTGTGCAAAGTTCATTAGCTGATGCAGCCTTGCGCGCACGCTGCCAAAAATCCCCAGGCCGTCTATTAGCAATCATCAAAAGGGCAGGATTTAATGCCACAGTTATAGAGAAATTTAGCTAATTGCAACACAATATCCTAGTGAATCTCATAAATATCGTCAATGTACCAGATATGTGTACTATTAGGGTCAAAGTCGATGCCAATGTTACGTTTAAAAGTCTGCAACGATAAGTCCTCTAACTCAAAATAGTCTTGTGTGTTCACGTAATACTGCTTGTTCTGATTATTGGCGAAACACTGGAATTCATTAACGGATCTAGGATTAGCCCACAGCTCAAGAACGTAATCTTGAGCTGGACTTAATTTTATAAATTCCTCATGGGTAATCACACACTTACCATCATCTGGACACGCTAAACTGTCCTCTGGAGGTATTGCCCATACAGAGAAGAATCCAAACACTTCATCTTGTCTATATACAATTTCACAGCGAACTCGCAGCTCAGCTGTATTGATTTTTGTTCTCATTTCGAGAAAGCTGGAAGACTGTTCTGACTTAGCAGTAGCTTCGGCTCGAAAGACAGCCTGGAGCGAACCTAGTACAGTGTAATTGAAATTATGATAGAAATTTCCGTATTGAGTTCTCTGGAATCAAGATCAAGCAAACCATCAGGACTTAGATTACGGTGTACTAGCTCATCGTAGTTCTTATCATTTTTTGGACACACTTGCATCCAACACTCCGTTCGACCCTGTTCACTGACTTTCACTGTCCGCACCCGTCTATTTTCAGTACTTACTCCGCAATCTTCGGAATTTGATGGTTCCCACTGGACTGTGTCCGGTGAGAACGATGTTGTTTCTGTATCGAAGTTGCTATTAACGTCCTTGGAGACAGCTTTGGAATGAGATCTGGACGCTGCTCCAAGAATATAGGCACTACAGCTGCAAGGGTTCCCGCAATGATACCAGCTGATAAAACACCAAAAGTATTGATAATGCTAGAAATAATAGTTTGATGCTTAACCAAGAACGAAGGTTTATCAATCTTTTCCAATGCTTTACGCTCTGACTCTGCTTGGGGCTCAACGGACGACTTCTCAGACATAACATTTCTCCTGATGAGATATTAGAACTGCGTTACCGTAAGTCTAGCACGCACATAGCGAGTGTCAATCGAGCTTATGTCCCTACTACTGCCCACTGCGCAACGTTACAGAAAGCATTATCACTTCCCACTCCCCCACTACCCGCCAACGTCCTATCTGCCAATCTGCAAAAGTGTTGCAACTTCTGTTGCAAGGCCACGCCCAGAGGGCACCCGCCCACCTAGGCACGCCCCCTGCCAGTTACCCTCTGCAATAGAAGTTGCAATTTATTGTCAAGGCAAAGCGGTGTTTTTGAGGAATAGCTACTGATAATTAAAGAGTATCCGCAGCTGCGGCGGCTATCACCACACGCCAATAGACAAGCCCAGTATTGAGCCTGACCGATTTGTAAGCTACTTGAAAGCTAACTCTTGTATTTATCAGCTAGTCTGTTCGTACTATCAATACAAGTGGCTGCTCAAATCTTGCATTGAGGTCTGCACTCCACCTTTCCATTTCCCCCGGCCGATATAGGCAGTTCTATTCAGCATTGGTCGAACCCTACACTATGAATCCTAAGATTTTGCTCATCACTGATCGTGCGGACCTTGCACGCGTGCAGGCACATGTGCTTCTATGCAGTGGCATAGAAGTCTCGGAACTCCACCACACAATTGCTAGAACTAAGATAAGTGTAGCAGACCTAGCAGGCTATGATCTGATTTTGCTCAATCTGTTTGAACAAGAGAGCACGAGTATAGAAATCTGCCAGAAGCTGCGGGCGGGATACCATAACCCAATTCTTCTCATCGTTTACGAGCGTGACGAGCGTTTTCTCCTACGCGCCTATGAAGCGGGTGCAGATGATTGCTTGGTCCAGCCTTTGAGCATCCATCTATTGTTGGCAAAGGTGCAGGCATGGTTACGGCACGCTGATAGCAAGGACAATTCCAACGGTCTTCTAGAAGCCTATCAGTTTAGATTTGATCCGGCCAAGAATGAAGTTACAACACCGGAAGATATTTTGGTTCGATTGTCACAACTTGAGGCGCGTTTTTTACACCTGCTCCTTGTCAACAAGGGGCATATTGTTGCGACAGATACTATTCTTCAACGCGTGTGGCCTGATAATAGCGCTGGCCATGGTGACCGCCAGCTGCTCAAGGCATTGGTGCATCGGCTACGTCGGAAGATTGAGCGCAATCCGAATGAGCCGAAATATATCCAGACCATTCCGCATGAGGGCTACAGCTTTCGCCTAAACTAGTGGCTACAGCAGAACGACTACATCGTTAGCCAAGGGCGGGTACTATGCTAGCGGGTAAGCTGCACATGGAGGCTTTGAACATTGCGCTCAGGAGGCAAGAGATGACTGCCCGCCATGCTTTTTCAGAGGACGCACTCAGCGTGTATACGCTGGTTGTCGCTTACCTGCACAATGCGAAAATCAGCGACTTTGGCTTAACCAGTGCAAGATATGTGCGGGAAGTGGCACCACTTGCCACCTGTATTTATAACGAGGTGGCACAGACATGGAAAGTAGCGTTAAGAAGTGGCGAGACATTAACTCTGCGTGACCAGGGCGATGTTTGGGACTTTGTGAAGGAGGAGAAAAGGCTCCCAGATGCTAAGAGCAAAAAAGTAGCTAGGCATCGTCGGGGTGCCAGGTAGCGTTGATAAACCAGGGCGATCCTTGTAGAATCGCCCTGGTCATTTACGTCTAAGCAAGTGGCGTGCATGCCTGAGGGTTGCGTATCCGGTTATCAAGAACGATGGAGATTGATCTCAACGCCAAAACGAGGTCTGGATCCAGTTTTCTAACCTAGCTAAACCTGTTCAGTTCCCTGACCGGCTAATTGCGGCATCAGCCGATTTAGCTCACCAGTAAAGACTTCTGCCTCTGCAAAGGTCTTCGTTCTCACTGCGGCGAAGCTCTCTTGCGGCACAAAAATGCTTGAGGGCTCTGACAATCTATCGAAACGTCCGCCAACAATGCAGGCACTGATCAAAATGACTGTAGCGAACAGACTCAGGAGCAGGTATCCGACAACAAATGCTGTGACAACCGTCATACTAGACCTCCAGGTTTCCAAACGTACCCTCGCGCTACGGTTCATCATACCAAGTTTTTTCGCATCGTCATCGGCTAAATGAATGATTCGTGAGCTACGTTAAATGACGGTACATAAATATAATGATGCATTACGGTGATCAGCGCGGAGCCGCGTCTGGCAGGTAGTAGGATGCAAACTGGTTTATGTTGCCAGCTCAAATGGACGCACAAATAGATAGCTATGGTTGTCGGCAAGTGCATACCAATGTGCATGAAAAGGCCTGCCGCCAATAGCAGCCTGTTGTACATAGCACGGTGACGATAGATCTAGCCAGCCACTTGTTACAATATGCACCACAGCATGACGCTCATTCCACCGTTCTGCTTTTTGCTGCAAGTAGACAACCTTGCTGCACACGTTTTCGCCACGCTGTTCGGTGATTAGTGGGGGTGGTCATGGGGCTAATAGTTTGTCAGTTGTGAACGTGCCTTCAAACAGGTACATGTCATTCTCTATCTTATAACTGTGCGCCATGAACGTGCCTTGCACAGTTGTTGTCGGCGTGCTGTACTCTGCCGCGTACCAAAATGCCTCCAGCCACTCATGTGACATGATATGCACTAAGGCGTGTTCTTCGTGCATATCATGTCACATGAGTGGCTGGAGGTAGACGACATTGCTATGGATCTGGGTGCCAGGGGCGACAGTGATAGTGATGTAATGACTAATCGGTATGGTCATGAGCTAGCTGGCGTCTTTTTATCTTTCCCTTGTGTACTACTTGTTCAGCCTCAAGCAAATTGCATTAGCTGTGAGAACACCATCGGCATCAGTTCTTCCCCACCCAACAGCAAACTCCAAGAGCTACTGACGATTTTTAAAGTGGCGGCATGTCTTTTGAACCACTCGATTGTCTGCTGTAAACCACTCGTCAGATTGACCTTTGGCTCCCACCCTAATCGTTTGTTGGCTTCTTGACTGTCCAGATATTGGCGGTCGATTTCACCAGGCGGCTTGCCCTGCCCACGAATATCAGGCACGAGGTCTGTTCGTCCAGCGGTTTCAAGCAGGGTCTCCACCATTAAGCGTGCCGAAACCGGAATACCCGAACCAAAGTTAAAGGCCTTGCCGCGCACATCAGCACGAGCGGCATGCTCCCCCGCTTGGAGGTAGGCATTGACTGCATCATCCACGTAGATGTAATCGCGCTCCGAAGTGCCATCACTGCGCAGCACCGGGTTTTCGTTTTGCAAGATCGAGCGGATGGTACCCGGCACGAGCCGTGACCAGTTTAGGTCAGCACCCCCATAGATGTTGGCACAGCGCGTCACGACAATGGGCAAGTCATAAGTATAGGCGTAGGTACGTGCTAAGACATCTGTACAGGCCTTTGAGGCATCATAGGGGTAGAGTCCATTAAGCATGGCAGCTTCCGTGTACGGTAGCTCTTCTTGATCGCCATACGCCTTATCAGAGGAGGCAATCACCACACGCTCAACCCATTTGCTAGTGCGCACGGCCTCTAGCACGTTCCAGGTACCCTCGATATTCGACTCAAAGAAGGAGAGTGGCGAGCGGCTAGCGAGCCCAACAATTGTCTCCGCCGCCAGATGAAACACGGTATCAACCTCATACTCGGCGAGGGTACGCTCTATCATCGAGTACTCAGTAATTGACCCCTCTACCAGTTGTGCTCGGCGGTCCAGACCCAACAATTCTAGGGACGTGACACTATGTGTGTCGTTGCACTTATTGCGCACGATGCCGACAACCTTTGCGCCCATGTCAAGCAGGGTGGCAGCCACCCATGCGCCGACGAAACCAGATATCCCAGTGACAAAAGCGGTGCGACCGCGCCAAGTGTTGCTTGTATCGGAGTTGTTGTAGGCCATTGTGTTAACCTCTTTGTGAAGTAACCCCAGTTGCTAGTCATAAAGTAACAGGCAAAGGAAGAGTAGATGTTATCGAAACGATGCAAACCCAGCCTTTGGGATGTAGTAATGTGTATTTCTATATGTTTTTATGGCCCAATGCCTGATGTTATCGCATTTTTGTGTCCTGGCTTCTGTAACCTAAGCATTGAAGAATATCTACACTATAGGACGATATCTTTGTTGGCAGTGAACGTGCCCACGTACAAGTATGCGCCACCCTCTGACCTGTAGCTGTGGACTGTGTAGGAGCCTGCCACTGTAGCCTTAGGGGTGTTATAGGTGGCAGGATACCGATATGGCTCCAGCCACTCATGCGTGCTTATATGCACCGTTGCGTGGTCTGGGTGCCACCGTTCGGCTGCTGGCTGCACATAGACGACTTTGGCGCGGATCTGCGTTTTGTTGGGGCCGACAATGGCGAGCGTGTGATTGTCCACCACCTTGCGAGCGGGTTCACTTATTAACGAATGGCAAGAAGAAAGCATCTGGGGTGGGTCTTACTGTCGAGGTTGGCATAAAGGTTGGTGTTTGCGTTGTAGCAGTCGTTGGTGTCTGCGTTGCGGTAGAAGTTGCAGTTGGTGTTGCTGTCTGTATTGCTGTAGCGGTTGCGGTTGGTGTCTGTGCCGCGGTAGACGTAGGTGTTGATGTTGGTATTGATGTTGGTATTGATGTTGGTGTCGCACTAGTCGTTGCGGTTGGTGTTGGCGTACCCAGGGGAGTACCCTGCCACTCGTACGCACCGATGTCACAGATAGCAGTACCGTCATAATCCCCATCCACAGGTCTTGGCAACCCGCGTTGGTCTAAATTGTTGATAGGTGCGGCTGCACAAATGGTATTGTCGCCAGCGTCAATGGCATCACTACCAGGCAGAAGGGCAAGGGTC
>MWWI01000306.1_pt1 | contig 10546 bp, 10 predicted proteins | sample 1047321 | NCBI WGS metagenome assembly MWWI01 (sample SAMN06349966, study PRJNA376086) | soil metagenome | isolation source: FI-1 sample Antarctic (ecotone) soil | place: Antarctica | reverse complement strand
AAACTTTAAATATTTAAAACTTTAAAACTTTAAAACTTTAAATATTTAAAACTTTAAAACTTTAAAACTTTAAATATTTAAAGTTTTAAATATCTTTCCCTATCTCTATAGAGAAGAACGTTTTTTAAATGATTTTTAACGATTTTAGAATGATTTATTTTTTATTTAAGTGTGTTATTCATATGGTACTGAACGATTTGAACGTTTTTAATGATATTTAAAATTAGTTAAAATATATAAAAATATAATAATATTGTTTTTTTATATTATACCAGAACACTATTCCTGGGTAAACTACAAAATTAAAATATCATTAAAATCATTCAAATCGTTCACTACCATATTAATAACACCCATTCTTTCTATTTATCTCATTCTAAAATCGTTTAAAAATCATTCTTCTGAATAGAGATACAGAAACTTTTAATTTTTAATAATTATCATTAAATATATTTATCTTTTAATTATATTGAAGTTTAGTGTTATCAAGCTACAATCTTATTTACTTTAATATAAGTTCTGTATCTCTATCCAGAAACATAATTTAAAAATTAAATATAAAAAAGTTTCTGTATCTCTATTCAGAAGAACGATTTTTAAACGATTTTAGAATGATATATATTTGAAAAATGTAGGTTATAATTATATCACTGAACGATTTTAACGTTTTTAATGATATTTAAAATTTGTATTTTACCCAGGAATAGTGTTCTGGTATAATATATAAAAATACAATTTATATATTTTATATTTAACCTAATTTTTAAAATCATTCAAATCGTTCAAATCGTTCAGTGCCATATAAATAACACCCATTCTTCAAAAAAATTCATTCTAAAATCATTCTAAAATCGTTTAAAATCGTTTAGATTTATCTTTCCCTATCTCTATTCAGAAGAACGATTTTTAAACGATTTTAGAATGATATATATTTGAAAAATGTAGGTTATAATTATATCACTGAACGATTTGAATGATTTTAATGATATTTAAAATTTGTATTTTACCCAGGAATAGTATAATATATAAAAATACAATTTATATATTTTTATATTTAAACTAATTTTTTAAATCGTTCAAATCATTCAAATCGTTCAGTACCATATGAATAACACACTTAAATAAAAAATAAATCATTCTAAAATCGTTAAAAATCATTTAAAAAACGTTCTTCTCTATAGAGATAGGGAAACTTTTAATTTTTAATAATTCTTAATTTAATTATATTTATCTTTTAATTATATTGAAGTTTAGTGTTATCAAGCTACAATCTTATTTACTTTAATATATGTTCCCTATAGAGATACAGACAAAGATTTTTTATTTGTTAAAATATTTTCTGGATAGAGATAGGGAACCTATATATTTATTAGTATAGGAGTATAATATAATATACAATTTTATTACAAAATGTAATAGAATTTTAATCTATTATCTCCAATTGGACAGTAGGTTTAATACTTTCATACAGGTTTTTATAATACATTGCTTGTTGATAAAGATTATTATAATTTATAATTAGATTACAGTAATTTTCTTTCATCTGTTTAATCTCAGCTCTTTTCTTACGTTGATATTCTCGAATCTCTAATACATTCTCTCTACCTCTAATAGTAGCTCTTTCTAAATTTGCTCTGTATGCTTCTTCTCGTGTTTTATATTTACTACCATGATATGGTGTATCCAAATCCATAATTTAATGTATTTTACAAAAAAGTATATTGTTTCTTGTTAATGTATTAATTAAAACATCTACTAAAAGATTCATTTTCTAAATAAAAGATAAATTTAACTTTTAAAAGATATCTTTTAAATAAATTAAAATCATAGAGAATATATTACGATGTAACTTATGAGTTAATTAAAATTAAAATATAAAATAAGAGATTTATCACCTTACAAGATTTTAAAAATTCTTAATTTTCCTGAGAAATACATTTGGGTTGAATGTATTTCTTGCTTTTTTTATATATATCCAGTATTAATTTGTTATTCTGTTAAAATTCCATTAATTCATTATATTCATCATCTTCATCCCCATTAAACTGATAACAGTATGGTGAACAGAAGAAATCCTCTGTTCCCACATTAGTTTCTGGATCGATTGATAGTTCATGTAAACATTCATAGTTTGGTGTCAAACATGTTGTCGGATTGTAACATTCGAAGACTCGTTCACACTCAATACAAGAATGCAACATAGTTATGGTTTATTTTTTAAAATAGATTTATTTTTGTTATTTTAGTTTTAATTTAAAACCTATGACAAAAACTGCACCAGAATCGGGACCTCTTGGTCTCTCATATGATCCTAACTTAAAAGCTTGGAAATACGTTATCAAGTACAGAAATAAATATAAGTTATATGGTGTTTACTCTGATTATTTTGATGCTATGAGAGCTTCAGCTAATTATACATTAAATAAACTCCGTGAGGATAAAAGAACAAATATGGGTCTTGCTCTATTTAATGAGTTCATGCGTACAAAATTTGTTCCTACTAAACTTCCTCCAGGTCATGTATATTCTTTTTAAAAAAGCTAAATCTGACTGTTAATATTCAGTGAGATTCCTATTCTACTTTAAATTAAAATTTTAACATAATAATGTTTAAAAAATGTAACATATATGTTATTAAAAAATATTCTATAATATATTTTCTGTATCTCTACATTAGAATTTAAATCTTAAGATAAATTGTTTATTTTTAAAAAATAAACAGAGAGGGTTTAGAAAAAATTTTTTTTTTAGAAACTTAAATTAAAATAAAATAAACTTTAAATTTAAAGTATATGTATATAAAAAAATTTTTTTTTCTAAACCCTCTCTGTTTATTTTTTAAAAATAAACAATTTATCTTAAGATTTTTATTTGTGTATCTCTATACCAGAAATTTAAACTTTATATTAAAATGTATAATTGAAGTTTCTGGATAGAGATACAGAACTTATATTAAAGTAAATAAGATTGTAGCTTGATAACACTAAACTTCAATATAATTAAAAGATAAATATATTTAATGATAATTATTAAAAATTAAAAGTTTCCCTATCTCTATACAGAAGAATGATTTTTAAACGATTTTAGAATGGTATATATTAGAAGAATGTGTGTTATTCATATGGTAGTGAACGATTTGAATGATTTTAATGATATTTAAAATTTGTATTTTACCCAGGAATAGTATAATATATAAAAATACAATTTATATATTTTTTATATTTAAACTATTTTTTTAAATCGTTCAAATCATTCAAATCGTTCAGTACCGTAACTAAAACCTACAGTTTTCAAATATATATCATTCAAAAATCGTTAAAAATCATTTAAAAATAGTTTTCTGTATAGAGATACAGGAAGTCTTAAAATAAATAAATAATAGATTAAGATCTATTGTAAACTTATATTTTGAATATTAAGATTTTGCATATTAATATTTGGATTATTTAATGCAGCTGTAACATTATAAGTTTTATATAAATTATTAACTTGAGTAAAAATATCAGGATGATAATTGTTTAACCAAAGAAAAAATTTATCATAATAAGAATTAACATCAATAATATTTTGTTTTTCAATAAGAAGAGAATTGACACGTTCCAATTCAGATTGAAGATGTAGAGAATCATGTTCCAGTTGAGATAATTTATCTTTCTGTCGCTGAACGTAAGCACGTTGTCTAGATTTATTTTGTTCTTTCCTACGTTCTAATTCATGGTAAGAACGAAGCAATGTATCTTGATCAGGAATATTAGATGAACTCATACTTTGTCTTTTTATATAATATGATAATTTTAATATAAAAAATATTAGTGACGTTCTTTAACTTTAATAATATTAAATATTTTAATAACAAAATAACTATTATAATAATATTTATTATTAACATCGTGATATATTATTACGCTCACTAACATCAGTGATATCAGTGATCGTCAGTGATAATCAGTGATAATAATAACAATATGAGATATTAATTGTATTTATAATATAAAAAATATAAATAATATTATAATAATTATTTTGTTATTAATATCTTTAATATCATTAATGTTAAATAGCGTCACTAACATTAGAAACATCACAATTGTTATTAAATTTATTAGTATTATAAATATCATATTATTAATAACACTAATATTATAAATGTTAAATATAGTCACAAACATTAAAATTATAATAATTACATTAATATTATTGGTATTAGAAATATCACGTTAATAATGACACTAACCTCACTTTTTCAAACTTTAAAGTTTTAAGATTTTAAATATTTAAAGTTTGAATTGAAAATAGAAAATATCGTAGATAATTCACTATAATGGATTTTTCAAAATTTGAGATTTTAAAGATTTAAAATCTTAAAATCTTAAAACTTTAAAATCTTAAAATCTTAAATATTTAAAATATTAAAATCTGAAATAAAGCAATGGAATCATCTAAGACCCAAGCTGAACTCAAAAAGGATAAGAAGGAAATGTACAATAGATTTAATTATCTTAATACTGTTAAAAGAAGTAAAGGGACATTGACTGAGTCAGATCACGAGGAAATTAGACATTTAGAAATTAGAATGAATCTAATTGACAATGAACTATCTTCTCGTTTCGGTGTTATTCTTAAACCTAGAAAGAAGTTATTTACTCCAGATACTTCTGTCAGTAATTCATCTAATAATTCTCCTCAAGATGTTAATTTTACTGAACCTGAAACTCAACCTCCAGTTTTTGCTACTGTACAACATATACAACAACAACCTATTCAGTCTGTTCAGAATCAGGTTGATATGCAGTTAGTTAATGAACTAAATTCTAAATTATCAAGATTAGAATATGAAGCCTCAACTCGGAATAATCTTGTTACTGAACTTACTTCAAGGATAGCAGTATTAGAATCTCAAAATCAAGATCTTACTGCCAAAGTTTCTAGGTTAGAAACCCAGAATGATAGATTTGATAACATGATTAATCAATTGGTTGAATCTAATACACAAATTAGTTCTAGAATGAATCAAGAACTTCAAATTCGTGATGATCGTATCAAAGCCCTTGAAAATAAAATTCTAGGTCTCGAATTTGCTTTTCATAATGCTGCTCCTAAAGCTGCAATGGGTTATAATAATTTTAGTAATTTTAAGATCCCTACTCCTCACAATTAAAAAACAATCTATATTATATATGTAAGTAATACACTTACATTTATTTAACAATATATATTAATAAATGAATTCTTCTAATTCATCATCGGAATCAGATATATAATCATTCCCAAAACATTCTTTTGAACACCAGAAATATTCACTTCCTATATTATTTTTTATTACAAGTAAATGAATACATCTATCATAATTTATTTCATTTAGTTTCTGTTCAGAACATTCAAAATATTTCTCACAGCAATCACAAATATGCTTCATTTATATTTATTTGTGTAACTTATCATTGTTCTATTTTTATTTCAAATATACTTCCTGTATATCTACTCAGAAAATCTTTTTATTTTAAAAATTAAAAGTTTCCCTATAGAGATACAGAAAACGATTTTTAAACGATTTTAGAATGATATATATTAGAAGAATGGGTGTTATTCATATGGTACTGAACGATTTTAACGTTTTTAATGATATTTAAAATTTGTATTTTACCCAGGAATAGTATAATATATTAAAATACAATTAATATATTTTTTATATTTAAACTAATTTTTAAAATCATTCAAATCGTTCAAATCGTTCAGTGCCATATGAATAACACACTTAAATAAAAAATAAATCATTCTAAAATCGTTAAAAATCGTTTAAAATCGTTTAGATTTATCTTTCCCTATCTCTATACAGAAAACTATTTTTAAATGATTTTAAACGATTTTTTAATGATATATATTTAAAATTTGTAGGTTTTAGTTACGGCACTGAACGATTTGAATGATTTGAACGATTTTAAAAAATAGTTTAAAGTATAATTTTTATAAATATGCTTGTATTTTATAGTATACCAGAATACTATTCCTGGGTAAAATACAAATTTTAAATATCATTAAAAACGTTAAAATCGTTCAGTGCCATATGAATAACACCCATTCTTTTAATATATACCATTCTAAAATCGTTTAAAAATCGTTCTTCTGTATAGAGATAGAGAAGCTTTAAACTTTAAATAATTAAATAAAAAGTTCTGAATAGAGATACAGGAAACATATTAATAATATATATATTATAATGAATTGTTACTATTATTATAATATAATTTTAGAACATTTATGTTTATCTCAAGATTTAATAAAAAATTTTCTGTATAGAGACACAGAAAACGATTTTTTAAATGATTTTTAAATGATTTTTTAAATCATTATATATTTAATTAGTGTGTTATTCATATGGTAGTGAACGATTTGAATGATTTTAATGATATATTAATTTGTAGTTTTACCCAGGAATAGTATTCTGGTATAATATAAAAAACAAGCATATTATAATATTTATATATTTAACTATTTTTTGGAATCGTTCAAATCGTTCAAATCGTTCAGTACCATATGAATAACACCCATTCTTCAAAAAAATATCATTCTAAAATCGTTTAAAATCGTTTAGATTTATCTTTTCCCTATCTCTATACAGAAGCTTAATATGATTTTTAAAATCCTGGATAGTATCATTACAATTTATCGAAACAAAAATAATATATATTTTGTATTTTCACAATTATATAATTTTTTCGATTGTTTAAATATAAATTTTACTTAAATTTATATTAAAATAAAGATAGTTTGATCGGCAGAAACGATTTAATTATCTTTTTAAATATTAAAATATTAATATTACATATTACAGTCTAGTGGTACATTGTTTCATGTTTCATGAAAATTAAAACTTTTTCAATTTTATATAAATAAAGAATTTATTACTTTAAGATAAATTCATATGGTTTTCTTATAAAATTATAAGAAAAAAATAATCAATATTATTTAACAATTTCTATGATAAGTTTGTCAGTCACAATAGTGCCGACGATTTTATTAGCATTATCACGTTGAGCTTTTAATTTGGCTTTCCTACATTGATGATAATATTCACGCTGATATTGCCTATAGGCATCCCTATCGGATTCCCGTATCCTCTTTTGATTTTCGGCTGATCGTTTGATATTTGCTAATTTGGCTTCTTCTTTCGAAGAATAGACAGTTCCTCCGTAAAAGTTTTGATTGTCATTGTTTCCTGATTTTAATACAATACTCATCCTGATTTCTATTCTTTTTTTATTAATTTTTAACTTTTCAATTTTAAAAAATATTGAAAATTTCTAAAATTTCAGGTTAGAAACAAAAATAAAGATATTTAGATCGGCAGAAACTGTTTAACTATCTTTTTTTAAATATTTCTATTATGGAAACACAATCAAATAACGACTTTATAAGTCAAATTAACGAAAAAACTGTACCAGTAACTAATGCTGAGCTCATCGAAGCAAACTTAAATGAAAAACCTGAAGACCATGGACCATCAAATTGGGAATGTAAAGTTCAATCGTTACGATGGGCTGAACAAAGGGGGTTTTCACCTGTATCATTAATTGGTAAGCAACCTCATGGTAAGGAATGGCAGTTAGTGGAAAAGGAAAAAGCAATAAATAGAGCCTTAAATCTATCAAGATCAAAAGGAAATAATATAGGAGTAATATTAGGTGAAATATCGGGGATATGGGTATTAGATGTAGATATTAAAGATAATGGAGTCGAAACTATTAACAAGCTCCAAGATAAGCACGGAAAAATAAATACACTAACAGTAAATACGGGGAGTGGAGGAAAACACTTTTATTTTAAATTAACTGAAAAATATGCAAAACATCATAAGGTATTAAAAATAATACACGAAGGTGTAAAAGTAGGTATAGATTTTCTTACTAATGGATGTCAAGTTGTTTTCCCCGGTAGCATCCATCCCGATAGCGGAAAATATTACGTATTCGATAAAGACTTTGATAGTCCTATTAATGAAGCTGAGGATTGGATATACGACTTATTATTACCATCATTTAAAATAGAAGAAGCTAAAATAGCAGAGGATAATAAGAAAGCCAAAGCTAATGATAAAATAAAAACTAAGAAATTAAAAGCAGCAAATAAAATTGCTACTGATGAAGATATCCAAGTTCAATATTATTCGGGTGACAATAATATGGAATTAACACCTGAGGGATTTAAAATAACCCCAATATATTATACGGAATGGGAGAAACCATCTGAAGTAAATAAACCTATTCCTCCGAATGTATTGACTGAATTGGTGGAAAAATTAAATATATCTCGTGCCGAGCAATTTAATGGATGGGCAAATGTAGTTTGGGCGATTAAATCAATGTCTACATCAGATGAATATTATAAAATAGCAGATCTATTCAGTCAACGAACTACTAAAGGAAATTATGATAAAAAGGCTCTAGATACGAAATGGAAACAAGTACCTAAAAAAGAAACACAATATAATAAGTATTCATTATTTAAATGGTTAAAAGAAGATATTGGAGAGGAGGAATATAATTCTTTTAAATCGAAGCATAATATATATAATAAGAGCGAAAAAGATAAATATTTCGATGCTATGTTGTCCACAAATGAACATAAACAGTTTGCGGAATATTACATATTTCTAGAAAAGAAGAATATTGTAGCAGCAGGACCAGATGGTCCAATTTATCTTTATAATAGTAAAACGTTGTTATGGCAATTGAAAGATAAAGGTTCTTTAGGTGTACATATTGGTAATAAACTTTACGAAGTTATAAATAATAAATTTATTCCTATAGATAATAAGTTCAAAGCACTTAAAGCAAAAGAAACTAAAACTGCTGACGAGGAAAAGGATTTCTTAAAACATCTTACATTAATTCAGATCTATAAGAAATTATTAAAAACAATATCTAATCATCACACATGTATAACAATTGCTTCACGTGTATGTTCAATGATTGCTGATCCTGAAGCAGTTGCTGACTTTGATCGAAAACCTGGATTGCTTCCAATTAAGGGCGGTAAGATCGTAGATCTTCGGACTGGCACCGTTAGGGATAGAGTGCAAGATGATTATTTCGTACATGAAATACCCACAGAATATATTCCTGGTAAACGTGACGAAAGATTCACAAATTATATACGTGAAATTATGTTGGAAGATCGTACGGATATTTTAACTATGACTAATTTCTTACAAACATTATTAGGCTATACTATATCTGGTGATAATTCAATTCATAAATTATTAATTGTATTTTGTGGTTCAGGAGATAACAGTAAATCTACTCTTATAAATTTATTGTGTAAAATATTAGGCTTCTTCGTTAGAACAGCAGGTTCATCTGTTCTATTATCAAAGAAAGATCCACGTCAAGCTGATCCCGAATTAGATGAATTAAAGACATGTAGGATAGCTGCCCTAGCAGAATTCCCAGATAATCAACCTATAGATCACGCTATTATGAAACGTATTACTGGTGGTGATGAAGTTAGATCACGTTCTCTCAATAAAGATGGCGGTCCCTGGATGCCATTATTTTGCCCTATTATCTCTGCCAATAATCCACCATTATGTACTGGTGATGCCCAAAGTTTAAAACGTATTTTGATGGTTTCTTTCTTGGCTCATTTCACTGATAATCCGGATATTAATGATCCGACTCATCGTAAAATTAATCATAAATTATATCTAAAGAACGATGTTGATATTTTACAAGCTGGATTAGCCTGGCTCATTGAAGGTGCGGTTAATTTTCACCAAAATGGTTTAGTTATTCCTAAACAGGTTACTGATGCCACTAATTCATACAGATCTAGTATGGACATATTCGATTTATTTTTTGATGATGAAATAACTATTGATCCTAATGGAAGAGAATTGTTTGCCGATATTGAAGCAAGATTCAATCAATATTGTAAGAAACCTTGCAATAAACAATTCGCCACGCTAAGTGGTAATAAGCTCGGTAGAAGGCTTATAGCTAAGTTAGGATCTGATAGTAGATGTGGTGGTACTGCACGTTCATATAGGGGTATTAAATTAAATACTATCTCATCTCAATCTGTTGAGCATGATCAGAACTTTAACCAAAAACAACTAAATTCTGTTTATTCTCAATATACTGGTAACAATAAATCTATTTTTGAACAAAATGCTGGTATGTCTAATGCTATCCAAGAATCTGTTTTGCAACAAACTATGAATCTAACATTATAAATTTTAAATCGTAATATGATTTAAAATTCTAATTTATATAATTTTAATGGCTTAATAACACTTAACACTATTTTTTTACTATTTTAATATATTTAAAACTTTAAAACTTTAAAACTTTAAATATTTAAAACTTTAAAACTTTAAAACTTTAAATATTTAAAACTTTAAAACTTTAAAACTTTAAATATTTAAAGTTTTAAATATCTTTCCCTATCTCTATAGAGAAGAACGTTTTTTTAAATGATTTTTAACGATTTTAGAATGATTTATTTTTTATTTAAGTGTGTTATTCATATGGTACTGAACGATTTGAAC
>MWWI01000305.1_pt1 | contig 10547 bp, 19 predicted proteins | sample 1047321 | NCBI WGS metagenome assembly MWWI01 (sample SAMN06349966, study PRJNA376086) | soil metagenome | isolation source: FI-1 sample Antarctic (ecotone) soil | place: Antarctica | reverse complement strand
CTGGTCGGACGACTGGTCGGTTGACTCGTCGGAGCTAGTCGTCGTAGCTCCGCTATGGTCGGTGCCGAGGAGGACGTAAACCTTATTCCCTTCGCGTTCGTGCTCCAGGGTTCCGCGTTTGATTCTTCCCCGGACGGCGTCGACGCTTATCCCCAACCGGTCAGCCGCCTGGTCGGTGGTTAGTCGCTCCATATGGGAAGGGTACAGGTCCACTCCGGGGATTGCAGGCGCTTAGAAACGATCCTCGCGCCTCGGTAAAAGGTGGCTTGCTTGGCTCTGCCACGGTCCGATAGGCCTAGGGCCGTGAGCCAGAAATCCCCATCCCCAAGCGGTCCCACTTCAAGTATTATGTGGACTCTGTAAACTCTATATAATACTTGAACAGCATCCCTTTACTTATCCGGCGATCGTCCTCGTCCCGCGAGGGCTAATCGGACCGGCTACATGCCGGCTGGCCTCGCTAGGGCCACGATACGGCTTCCTCTTCGCCGGGCCTCGGGCAGCGTTCGCCGTCGTCCTCGTAAACGACCTCGATAATGCAATACATCGGGCGGCCACACGCGGCGCACCACTCTTGCTCCCGACGCTGGCCTTCATCGGAGATAGCGTCATCGGAGATAACGATGTATCCGAGTCCGTCAGGCGGGAGCCCGCACTCTACGCACCGCCTGGCTTCGGGGCTGGCGTTCGCCTCCTCCAGCTTGCGGAGCCTATCTTGCATACCCACGGTGTTGTTCTCCCTTCTGGTGCTCCAGGACGCTCTCCAGCTCCTCTATTCTGTCGACGAGGTCGTCCTGTTCTTTTATCTTGCGCTCCAGCTCGACAAAGTCTTTTAGCACCCGGTAGCCCTGGAGCATCACCGCAGCATCGGCCCGGTCCTGGCCGCCCGCCTTCACATCGGCTATCAGGTCTTTAACCTCTTGCTTGAAAGCTCTGACCTCCCGGTTGGGTTTGCTTCTCGCGGCCTTCGACGCGGCCCTGTGGCGCTGCTCGGCGTTCTCCGGGGCATGTGCCCAGCAGTAACCGTGTGAGCCCGTAGCGGTGCCCTTGCAGGCCTCTCCATTTGCTTTGGTGGCGCGGCACCGGGCCATTAGCGGACTCTCCCCCGCCTCTGCGCCAGCTCGTGCTCCAGGGCCACGCGGAAGGCTTCGACTTCGCCCCGGGCTTCCGGAGAGTCGCTACGGCGCAGATACGCTATCCGTTCAAGGCCTTCCCGCACCCGCTCCCGGCGTTCCTCCTCTTCTATGCCGGAGGCCTCCGATGAAGGTACTCGCACCTCCAGGCCCTCTATGCGGCTGTGGAGGCTTCGCCAGCGCGGCATTAGATGCGAACATCCACATCGTGGGCCTGCATGAGTTCCGAGGGGTCAGGTCTTGGGGCAGGTTCGTGCCGCTCGATGCTGTTCACCTGCTGGTTTAGTGCGGTGAGGAATGGCTCGACGCCGATCTTACCGACGCCGAGTGTTACCGTGCTCGCTGCCTCTTTCGCGCGGTATTGGTCGGGGCTCTCCAAATAGTTGTACAGCGAAACCAATTTGTTCATTTCGTCAACGGCATCAACGATTGCTTTGCTTGCTTCACGAACCCGTTTTTTCGCCGAGGGTAGACGCTTCGAGACTTCGCGCTGCCACCCCACACGGTTCTCCCGGACTATGGCGCTGGATTTTGCGTGGAGCTTCTCTAGCGCGGCATCCAGCGCCTCCTTGCGCCTCTGTAGCTCGGCGCGTTCGTGCTCCACCGCCTCCGCTTTGGACGTCTTCGGCGCGTCCTTGCCTGCCAGGAGATGGTCGGCGTACGCTTCGCGGTCGGAGATCTCCGCCTGCTTGAGTTCCGTCTCCAGTTCCCCGAGACGTTGCGCTGCAGAGAGCGCCTCCCCGCTGATGCGGCTTATGTCCTCCTCGACGTTCGCCAGCTTGCGCCAGCTAAACCCCAGGTCCTGATGGTTCGGTTTGTCGCCTGGTTTCGTTGCCATGGTCGTATTCCTTTCGTCGTTTACCTTACGTGTCGAGAGCGGCGGGTGAATACCGCCGGCAGCGGGGAGGGGCCTTGCTTTGGGTCTAGCGAAGCCGGCGCTTCCATCTTGCCGGTCTCTATCCAGCGCTGTAGCTCGGCTGGATCAGGACGCGACTCTTCCTCCCGCTTCTCTCTCTTCTCTCGGCTCTTTTCGCGTTGTCTCGCCAGCTCAGCGTGACGCTTGAACTGCTCGGCGAATTTCTCCGTCATGCCGTTTCCTTTCCGTTGCTTGATTGAATTTCTAGCATCGCCTCACACCGCAACACGCCCGCCCGGTGCCGGTCGAGGATCGCCTGAAACGCGGCGGTGTGGTTCGCCAACATCCGTTCGTGGAACCGTAGACGCTGCCAGAGGTCCTCGTTTCGCCGGCGGGCGTGGTATCGCCTCACCGATTCGGCGTAACTAGGCTCCAGCTCGTCGGGGTCCGGGGCTGCATCGGACCGGCGCTCAATGAGCTTGTCTAGTTGGTCGGTTGCTACATCCAAGCTATGCTCCTCTCACTAGCTTTGCTTTACTCGGTGAGGCTGTGGTTAAAACTCTCATGCCGCGCCTCTCATTAGTTGGCTTCGACTTCGACGTGACGCACCGTCATAAGCCACACTTGTGGCGCTTCTGTCACGAGCTTGAGCGCGGAATCAGTACATCGGGTGTGGTAGTAGCGGACGTGCTCCAGGTCCAGGCGACGAAGCATGACGTCGGGCTCGTGGTCCGGTATCCGCTTCTTGCAGCTGGCGCACTTGATCTTTGTTCGGGCCCGGCTCATGTCGTGCACTCCACACAGAGGCAGTCGCTCTTGTGGTCGCCGTGTTCGCATGTCTTCCCCGCCCCGGTAACCCTGGTAACCTCGGTAACCGAGCCCCCGTTTTTCGCATAGGTATCACTGAAAGTAGGGTTACCGCTCTTGTCGCCGTCCGGTAACCCGGTAACCGTATACTCGCTTCCGGCGGTAGGGTTACCAGGGTTACCGGAGTTACCAGGGTTACCAGGGTTACCGGAGTTACCGGGGGTGGTAGGGTTCGCGGGGTAGTAGGCGCCCTTATCGTTCTTGAGTAGCTGGCCGTCGCCTAACATGGTCCACATAAGTTTCTTGACGCTGTTGTATTTAGCCCCTGTCGCGTCGGCTACTTCTTTGGGCGTCATGGGTGCGCCGTTCCGGTTGAGAGTTAGGAGGATGTCGGCGCGTTCCTTCGAGACGTGCACCTCTTCGGCGTCGCCCTCTATGGTCCAGGTCGCGGTATTCATGTTCCAATGTAGGGCGTACTCGGTCGGCTCCTCTATGTCCCGGCCGTCTACATAGAGTGTCGGCCCCTTGCTGCCGGGTGTGCGCCGGAGTATCAAGAATCCATCTACGCCGGCAGTTAGCCCCGTGGAAGATGAAATCTCGTCCATCGGGTCGGCGGCGGCCATCTTGCGCAGATGGTGCACCACTACGATGGCAACGCCATGCTTTGCGGCTATGGGCAGGAGTTTCTCAAGGGCGGCGTAGTCTTCGGCGTAGACGTTCGCGCCCCCGGCTGGCCGCCGTATCTTTGCCAGCGTGTCTATTACGACGAGGCGAGTATTCGGGTGCTCGGCGAGCCACTCGTCGAGGGCTTCCGCCCCGCCCTCGTCCAGTCGCGGCCATTCCGTATGCAAGTGCATATTCTTGGGCGCGGGCCGTCCGTCCAGCACCTTCTTGAGGCGTTTCTGTAAGCGCTTTCGGTTGTCCTCCAGCGCCAGATAAAGCGCGTCGCCCTGTTCTACGCGCCGCGTCCCCAGGGCAACCCCGCCGACGGCGACGGACTCACATATGCCAAGCGCCATCCAGGATTTGCCCTTCTTCGGCTTGCCGACCAAGAGGCTAAGGCCCTCCGGCAGCACATCCGGGACCACCCACCGCGTAGGCGCGAACTCCATGTTCATAAGCTCGGCGGCGGTTATCCCCGCCGTCTTGGGCTCTGTGTTAGGGCTGTTAGGGGTACCATCGGGGCTGAGAAATTCCGGCGGAACTTCAGAACGCCGCATCTTCACGCTGCCTCACTGTTCCGTAACGCGAAGAGCCGGTGGTCGACTGCGCTCCAGTCCGCCCAGGCTCGCTCCAGCTCCGTCCGGCGGGCGCCCGGGTCTTCGATCTCGTTAATCGTTGGCAGAATAAGGATCCTGAACAGCCGACGCCGGACCACCTCAGCGCGGACCTTGTCGGCCTCCTCCCGCCAGCGGGAGTGGCGGCGCTCCTTGTCATGCCAGCGTCGCGGTCGTTCGGGTAGCTCGACATCAAACTCGACGGCCAGAGCGATCATGGCCTCCCACAACTCCCCGTAGTCGCCGCACTGAAATTCTAGATCCATGACATCGCCGCCACGCGAACATCCGAAGCAGTACCAGCGGTGCTTAGGGTAGATGTAGAACGAGGGGGTTTTATCCTCGTGATCCGGTAGCGGGCAGCGGGCAGTAAACCAGGCGTTGCCGCCGAACGGCTGCAGCTCCGTGTAGCGGCCGGCGATCTCTTCCACCGGGACGGCCTCACGGACGGCCCGGAATGCGGAAACTCCGGTGCGCGTCTGAGGTGTGTAGTTTATACTCATGTCACACCTTTCGTGGTTGTGGGGTGTACAGATCTAGCCGGGTTGTGGCCCGGCTTTTCTTTGCTCTCATGCGGTGGCCTCGTCCGCTGCTGCTTTGAGCGCCTCCTTTACGTATTGTTGTTCAGATGCTTCCGTTATCCACTCTGTCTGGCCGCTTAGCGTCTGCGCTACAAAGCATTTACCACCAGCCTCTAGGTGGTGGCCCCGAACCAATACCCGCTCTTCTGGCGGTAGGTGTCGGGTCTTGATGGTTGCGAGAAATTCGGCTTGGACGGCGGTAAACAAATCTCGTTTCTTGTTTGCGGCGTCTTCAAAGCCCTCTAAATCATCGAAGCGCTGTATAAGCTCTTCTTCGGACAGGGCGAGATACGAGTGTCCGCACCGCTCTTCCAGCCACCGGCTAAACGAGAGCGGTGCGTCTCCTTTTGGGGACACGACCCCTAGCAACTCATCTATTGCACTTCGGGGTATCAGGTATCGGCGCCCCGGCTGGAACGCTTTCAGCTTCCCCGACTTCACCCAACGCCGCGCCGTGTTCTCTGAGATATTCAGTTCTTCGGCGGCCTCTTTGAGTGATAGCCGCTCTTCTTCCGACATACCTACCTCCTACACTCTCTAGCTTGCACGCAAGAGTATATCATGGTAAGATATGGGTAGTCAAGAAAACAAAAGCCGGGCGAGTGCTCTAACACTCCCCGGCTCACGGCCACCAGGAGGCCCCCCTGATGACAAGCAAGACTCTACTGAAAGCCCGGACCATTGTCGAGGAGGGCGGCGTCGAGCGTGTGGCGCCGACCACGTACCACGTAACGAGCACGTCGGGCGAGACCTACGCCGTCGAGCTTACGCTGGACCGCTGCACGTGCGCGACTCCCAAAGGGATGATGTGCTCTCACCAGGGCGCCGTGGAGCTGGCCCGGTCCGCCCGGCGTAAAGCCCTGGTCGCATAGGACCGGGGCCATGGACCTTCCACCAGCTCCACCAACGCGAGCGCGAGGGCCACCAGGTTGAGCCTTCACGCCAGCGTAAACCACAACTTCAAGGAGGAACAACGATGGAGAAGACGATGACCCCGAAGGAGCGGGCGGTCTATGACGCCCAGGCCGGTAGCGAGGCGTGGAGCTACGCCTACGACTTGCTGGACCCGCTGGTCGATATGGCCCGCGAGGTGGGCCACGACGAGTTTACGCAGGTCATGGAGAAGGCCCTCGTCGAAGTTCAGGACAACATGAACGTCGCCGCCGACAACCTGGAGCTGGCCCAGGCCGCCTTGATCCGGCTGGATACGAAGGGAGCCGACGATGTATAGCGAACCACTAGCCGGACACCCGGAGCTGTGGCAGGGAATCTCAACGGTCCCTGAAAGCAACGGCCCCGAAGCGGACCTCAAGATGTGGGAGGAGGCCGAGGGCTTGCTCGACCATCTCTGCAAGCTGCATGAGTGCAGCCACAACGACGCCGTAGTCGTGGCCCTCTCCAACGCCTACAACCTCTGCATAGAGGAGCGTCGGCGGGCCGAGGACCTGTTCAAGCTGCACAAGGTTTGGGAAGGTCGGCGGATCGGGGGTGTTGTAGAGCCGGAGAGCGCAGTGAGAGGAACGGCGTAGCCTGCTTCCTTTCCACAACCTATCGGGCCGGGGCTCTGCGGGGTCCCGGCCCCCAACGAAAGGTGATGTAGGTGACGGGTTACGAGAAGATCAAGGAGCTTGCTAAGGGGTCCGGGGCTAACATCCCGGACCTTCTGGTCCTGGCCCGCAACAACGATCCATTCTTCACCGGTACTCCGGCGCACGTCCGCGACGCCAGGTGGTTTGCTGAGTTGTGGGAGCGGTACGGTTTCGGGCGGGGTACGCATCTTCGGCGGGTCCACTACCGGCTCATCTCGTACGAGGGTGTTACGGGTCCGGACGGCACGCCGTACGAAAACACCGACGAGTGCTGGAACGACTTATGCAACGCCGGTAGGCATGCCCGGCATCTTGGTTTGGTAGACGCGGAACTGTTCGTGGACCGCCGCAATCCCGAGCCGCGCCAGTTCATGCTTGCCCGGACCGAGGAGCCTTCATGGGAGTACGAGTTTCCGGACTGGGAGCTGCCACGGATACAGTCCCGGCTCCGGGCTTACATGCCGACGCCCGAGGCGTGGGTGACGGGATATGAGTACGAGCACAACCTCCAGCCCTATCACGTCGAGGTGTGGTGTGAGAAATCCACGATGAACGATGAGCTACTTCCGTTGTGCGAGCGGTGGGGCGTCAACCTAATTACCGGCGTGGGCTTCATGTCCATAACTAGCGTGGTGGAGCTGCTAGGCAGAGTCGAGGCGCTCAATAAGCCGTCACGCATCCTCTACATTAGCGACTTCGATCCAGCCGGCGGCAGCATGCCCATAGGCGTGGCCCGGCAGATCGAATACGGACTGGGGCGTTACTCCGGCGATGTTCGCTTGGAGCCGTTGATCCTCACTCCCGAACAGGTCCAGCGCTACTCACTGCCGCGCACGCCGGTAAAGGACAAGGACAAGCGTAAGGATAACTGGGAGGCTATCCACGGTACGGGTGCTGTGGAGTTGGACGCGCTGGAGGCTCTGTATCCCGGAGAGTTCGCCCGCATTGTAGAGGAGGGCGTGGCGGCCTTCCGGGACGCGGACCTCGCCGCGTCCGCCGCCACGACTGAGGATGAAGCACAACACGGCCTGGAGCTGGACATAGAGGAGCGGCTTGGTCCGCAGGCCGAGGAGGTCTCCGCCATCCTATCCGGGGTGTCCGCAATCACGGCGCGTTACGGGCAGAGGTTAGAGGATCTGGACGACGAGCTTCAGGCTGAGCTGGAGCACTACCGCGAGCGTATGGAGTCTGTGCGCCATGCCATACAACTCCGGATGGACGCCGCCGATCCGTACCTTCCGGACACTCCAGAGGGCTACGCCGCGCCAGACGATGAGGGTTGGCTATTCGACTCCAGGCGAGATTACATGGACCAACTGGATGCTTATAAGCGTCGCCAGCGGGGAGAAGGCTAGCGCCCACACATCCTACGCCACCAGCTCCGCTGGCGCGACGATTGATTCTCAGGGCCTCCGGCATCTTCCGGGGGCTCTTTATCGGGTCTCCGGCTTTTCGCTGGGCTATACTGGCCTTCACCGGAAGTCGGCTGAAAGGAAGGGATCGTGGATCTGAAGGAGAGGGCGCTGGCAGGAGTGCTCGGCGGGGTGGCGGCGACGCTCGTCCTGTCGGGCCTGCGTGAGACTTGGACGAGACTCGGGCTAGTCTTCGAGACCGCTCCGATGCAAGTGGTGGATCGCATGGAGGAAGTCGGCCTCGTCGGGGATCTCTCGCCGATGGGCCGGCGGCTCCTGACCTTTGTCGCGCACTTCGCCTACGGCCTGGGAACCGGAACAGCCTTCGGCTTCCTGCGCCGGGAACGGGGTGGGCCGGTGGAGGAGGCCGCCGTGGGCGCGGCACTGGGTATACTCGCCTGGGGCGCGGGATGGGCAACCTGGCTCCCGCTCGCGGGCGTCCATAAAGCGCCCTGGACCCAGCGCACACCCAAGGTCTTGCTCCCCGTACTGGACCACGCAGTGTTCGGGGCCGCATGGGGGCTGGCGAACTGGGCGGTCGGTGGACGCCAGAGGGACGACTAAAAGGGGACGCGCGTGAGGGCGGGAGGTGGTTCGTGAAGGGCGAGGCTGCAAGGAAGAAGGCACGTTAGCGCGTTAGCTTCCGTTAAATCGGGTCGGGGTATCCTACGGGAGTCCCGACCCTTTTCTCTTATGCCTTTTGCGGACGGCGTACGGTGGGTAAAGGTAGCTAGAAGGAAAACCAACCCAGCGAGGAGAAATGCAGCGCATGGTCGAAGGGCCCAACAGGGAGTGGGTGGGCTCGCCGCTCGACACAGATAGCATAGGTGGCATGAGTGGCGACGGCATAGAGAAGATAGTAATAGAGTTCGATGAGGGTGAGGAGATCCTTACGTCCCGGTTAAATGAACGGTTCGGCTCTTATGACCTTTATGAGGCGGGTCACTACATCCATTCCCTCTCCTCCCGCCTCGTCCAGGGCGACGAAGGTTAAGGGCAATAAAGCAGAGGGTATGCAAGAGATAGAGGGGTAAACGGATGCACGGCATCGAGGTGACGAGGGAAGAATCGACGGAGGGTGGTCCGAGGGCTGCGGGAGTGCGGATACAGCGTATCTCCGTCTGCTATGAGGGAGACAGGAAGATGACCTTTATCCCTGAAGCAGGAGGAGAATTCTTCACTACAGATGATGTAGGCAGGCTCGTCGGGGTTCTGCACAAGGCTTCGGAGACTCTGGAGTGGAAGCAGATATTTGAGGGGTCCCCAGACGCAGAGCAGGGTGGGGGCTCAGCCTAAACCGGGCCGGGGCTCCGCTTCGCGTGGGTCCCGGCCTTCTAGTCTTTGTCAGGGTCGCCTATGGGAGTAATGACTACCGCCTCTATCTCATCGTGGTTGACGTGGATTGTTCCCTCTCTGCCATCGTCTGTCGTGAACTCTAGCGAGACAGGCATGCCGCTATTCGTTGTCTCTTTCACTTCGACGCTCCTGACGTACAGGTTGATAGCGCTGGCTGCACTTTTGCGGTAGATAGCTACGTTTCTGTTGTCAGGCATTCATTCTCCCTTGTTAAGTTAGCTGCCAAGAATTCTACGCCACCACGATTTTCGATTCCCAGGGCCTCCGAACTTCCGAGAATAATTCTTGTCGGCAATTCAAACCCGGCCGCTTGCAGGACTTTCATGTTAGCGGTAGCAATACTCCGGAAATTGCAACTTGCACCCTGTAGCAAACGCTGTTGCGACAAAGTATCAACGCCACCCCGCCACCGTGTCGGGGTTAGGGTGTCGCCCGGAGTGTTTCGAGCCTAACGGAGCTTCGCTATGTGAGAGCTAAACCCTGTTACAAGCACCGCGAAACCGCCTGATTTCAGAGGTACTACACCCCTAGAGCCCGTCCCGAAAGCCCTCAGAACGGCGTATCGTGGCCCGGAATAAGCATACGTTACGGTTTGTAGCGCAGCTAAGCGGGTGTGAGACCCTTTAGATCCTCGATCCGTTCGGGGATGTCGAGTTCGCCCCCGTGGGCTTCGAGGTAGGTGTAGAGGTCGCCGGCCTCTACAAACTCCATGCCCAGGATGCGGTCCTCGGCGTCGACGTCGAGGTTGATACCCTCTTCCAATTCGATAGTGCGGTCCACTCCGCCAGGCAGGATAGCTTCGCTGCGGAAGTAGATGTAAAGGGCGTTTACTTCTGTGTCCAGCTCGAATCTCATATCTATCGGCCCAGGGTCTTTATAGTGACCACGTGGAAATGCCCTGGCCTGGCCTCAGTGTACACCACTTCCAGCCTACGCCCTCCGGGGTCCCGGCCTCGAAAGGTCCGCTTCTTCGGGCTCGGATGTTCCGAACCCCGGCCCGATAGTACGTGCTCGATGTCTTCCCGCGAGACCACGCGCTCTTCCATCCGCTTGCGAGCGTGGCCGCTCAAAGTCACCCTCACCCGCTACCAGCCCCTTCCGAAGATCCTACGCCACAGCCCTCGATGCGTTCCGCCGCGCTCGATATTGCCCTCTCCCGTAGCTTCACTCTCCGGGGTATGAGACCCCTCCGGACCGGGGCCGGGCGTCTCCTGGCCCTCGTTCTGTTCGTCCCGTGGTGAATCCGGAGCCTCTATAGCTCTTATCGTGCGGGCCTGCTCCTCGTTGGACTGGGCAAGCTGGGCGATGATGGTATCCGCCCGCCTCCTCGCCTCCCGTTCTTCCGCGAGCTGCTCCCGAAGATGCTCCACCTGGTCGGTGAGGACCTCGACGAGTTCGTCCGGTCGCGCCTGGTCGGACGACTGGTCGGTTGACTCGTCGGAGCTAGTCGTCGTAGCTCCGCTATGGTCGGTGCCGAGGAGGACGTAAACCTTATTCCCTTCGCGTTCGTGCTCCAGGGTTCCGCGTTTGATTCTT
>MWWI01000304.1_pt1 | contig 10550 bp, 7 predicted proteins | sample 1047321 | NCBI WGS metagenome assembly MWWI01 (sample SAMN06349966, study PRJNA376086) | soil metagenome | isolation source: FI-1 sample Antarctic (ecotone) soil | place: Antarctica | reverse complement strand
AACCTGGGCTTGGCATCCGAAGCCTTTGCCGATGGCTGTACCGAACAGCTTCGCGTTAGCGACGGCGCAAATGGGACACGATTTGCAAATTGCTTTTCCAAAAGGTTACGAGCTTGACGAGGAATTGATGCGGGAAATTGAATTGAAAGCAAAAGAAAACGGCGGCAGTGTTGAAGTTTCAAATGATGTTGATTCGTCTTTTGAAAACGTCGAAGTCGTCTATGCCAAAAGCTGGGGCAGCAAAAATTTCTACGGCGCGGCGGAAAAGGAAATTGAATTTCGTGCCGATTTGAAAAACACTTGGATAGTAGATGAGACAAAGATGGAGAGGACGAACAATGCTGTTTTTATGCATTGTTTGCCCGTGCGCCGAAATGTAATCGTAACGGACACGGTTATTGATTCGGCAAATTCGGTTGTCATTGATGAAGCGGAAAATCGTCTGCATATTCAGAAGGCGATAATGGCGAAATTGATAAAATGAACGATGAAAAATTAAATATTCTGCGCGAAGCACTTCCTTACATTCAGCGCTTTAAGGGCAAAACTTTTGTCGTCAAATTTTCTGGCAAAGTTACCGAAGATAAGGAAAATCTTGCTTCCCTTGCGGAAGAATTGGCTTTGCTGCACCAGGTCGGAATTCGTCTCTGCATCGTTCACGGCGGCGGTAAACAGTTAAATGAGCTTGCCGAAAGGCTCGGCGTAGTGCAGACGGTAATTAACGGACGGCGTGTTACCGATGACGAAACACTGGAACTTGCGAAAATGATTTTTGCGGGAAAAATCAATACGGAAATTTTAGCGTCGTTACGACAGCGCGGAATAGAAGCGGTCGGTCTTTCAGGTGTTGACGGCAACATCGTTCACGCAGTGCGGCGTCCGCCAAAAGATGTTTTGAACCGGGCGACCGGCGAACACGAAACGATTGATTATGGTCACGTCGGCGATGTTTTGGAAATTAACGACCGGCTTTTACAGGTTTTGCTCGATAAAGATTATTTGCCCGTCGTTTCCTCGCTCGGAGCGGATGATGCGGGACAAATTTTCAACATTAATGCCGACACGGTCGCCACCGAAATTGCTGTCCGCTTGCAAGCCGAAAAACTCGTCATGCTAACGGACGTTGGCGGCATTTACCTTTCGCCGGACAAGCCTGAAACGAAAATCTCACGGCTTTCAATTGTGCGAGCCGAAGAGCTTATCGACAACGGCGTGACTTCCGGCGGTATGATTCCCAAATTGCAAAACATTACGGATTTACTGAAACGCGGCGTGAAATCGGCTCACATTATCAATGGAACAACGCGCAATGCACTGCTTTCAGAGGTTTTTACAAATTCCGGTACGGGAACGATGATTGGGTAATTAATCAAGAAGATGCATAACCGCAATATAGAATTTTGAAAAACAAAAATTCTATATTGCGGTTATGTTAGTAACTTTACAATACAGATAATAAATCATCTCCAAAAAAATTTTGCATAGTGCAAATTACATTTCTTGCAAACGAAATTGATGAAAAAATATTGTAAGTTAGTCACAATCTGTTTAACAAAATCTTTCTGTCATTTACCAAATTTTTCATTGCCATTTAAGAATTAAATCTCCAAGTTTTTAGTGAAATGTAGTAAGAACATTTCCCTTTTTATTACAATTAAAAGTTTCCCTTGCGAAAGTTTTTTAATTCATGTATTCATATTGTGCGTATGAGTAAAAAAATATCCACAAATGAATTTGCTGAAAGAATGGGCTTAACTCCTTTTCGCATTCGCCAGTTGATTTATGACGGCTCGATAAAGGCTGAGAAAATCGGACGCGATTGGATTATTGACGAAAAATATATCGTGGCTATTAAAAATCGACCGGAACGTCGCGGTAGAAAAAAGGCGGCATAGATGAGTGACAACAAGTGTATTTAGCCCGAGCCTATGAAGGTTATCTCGATACTAAAGGAGAACAATTAAAGCAGGAGTTGGACAGAGTATTGGCTTGAAGATGGAATCGATGCTTCAAAAGTAGTAGTAACAAATAATAAAACTTGGCGATAAAAACCGAACAACACTAAAAAATAAAATATGAAAACAATTGCTATTGCAAATCAAAAGGGTGGCGTTGGGAAAACAGCAACCTCAGTTAACTTATCGGCAGGTCTAGCATCAAAAGGTTACAAAACCTTGTTGATTGATCTTGACTCGCAGAGAAACGCAACCAATACGCTATTACCGTCCGAACAAATTACAACGACATTGGCGGATGTGCTTGTCGGAGATGAACGCCAACCTCTCGAAGATGCCATTTACGAAACGCCTATTGATAATCTTGACTTAGTTCCCTCTCATATTCGCTTGGCTAAAATCGAACGGTTTATCGAACTTGAGGAGCAATTTAGGCTAAAAGATGGCATCAATACCTTAGCCGATTATGACATCGTTATTCTTGACTGCCCACCCACGCTCGGAATGACTTTGACACAAGCCTTGTTAGCTTCTGATTTCGTTATCGTGCCAATTGCGGGTGATTATTATTCGCACGAAGGCGTTATCGACCTGAACGAATCTCTCCAAAAAGCACGGCGTGGCAATACCAATCTTAAAATTCTAGGCTACCTAATGACTCGTTATGATTCGCGGATGAGGGTTGCAAAAGACTCATTGCAGTTGATGCGCGATAAGTATCAGGACTTGGCTTTTCAAACGGTTATCCGCGAATTGGCAGCGATTAAAACAGCTCCAGCAATGCGTCTTACGGTATATGAATTTGACCCATCAGGTGACGGCGCGTCTGATTACTCTGCTTTTACCGAAGAAGTTGTGGTTAGATTAAAACTTGAACATTCTCAAGTAACTTCCCTACACATCGTAGATAAGAAGAAAAAGGTTAGCTAATGAAAAAGATTAAACCATTAAACGAAGATTCTGCGCCGATTAAAATAAATCGTAGTCGGGGAAGCGGAAAGAAGCGTCCCGACCTATTCGCTCGTTTTCGAAATACTGAACACCCACTTGACAATATTTTTTCTAATGATGCTTTCCTTCCTGAGAATAATACTACAGCAAGTCAACCCAGTACAGTTAGTCAACTCAGTACAATATATACAAGCGAAAAATCTCCGCCTATTGCACCCGAAAAGGACTTTCAAAAAGTTGCTAATTCTGTTGTTCGTGAAGTTTCGCAAGGTACATTTAATGGCAAATCAAAGCAGATGTATGACTATCTTTATTCGTTAACTCGCGGGGCGATAGTTCCGAAGCGTTCAATTCGCATTTCAAAACCAAAATTAATGAAAGGTACCGGCATCGGCTCACCTCAAACCTTTTATCGAAATATTAAATATCTAGAGTCTTTAGGCTTGATTAAACGAAGTGAGATAGTCGGCGAATGGAGTGGAAATGAATACGAGGTTTTTCTGCCTGAGGAAATCAATCTAAAGTTAGTACAGTCAGTCAAGTCAGTACAGTCAGTCAAGTCAGCCCAGAAACAAGTCTTACTAGTACTACCAGAAACTGAACTGACTGTACCTACTTCTGAGTCAATAAACACGGGGGTAATAGAGACTCCTAAGACTCTTTTAAAGACTAATACAAATGATGATGAAGCATTTGCACCGTTTATCGAAAACTTGCAATCGCTAGCAATGGAGGCTACGGGCAAAAAACTATCGAAGCGAGATTCTGAAAAATTAAGGGAATTGTCTGAATTATTAATTCTGGAGTTTAGAATCGCAGCGCACCGAACGAGTAACATTTCATCGGTTCCTGCATTTTTAATCGAAGTGTTGCGCCGTAAACTTCGCGAAGTATCGCTAACCATCAAACCAACAAAAGATAAGGTTGATACATTGGGAAAACCTGAATCAGATTCTTACGAAATAAAACCGCTCGACCGACAGGGAAGGAAATCAGCGCTTGAACAACTGCAGGAGTTTGCCAGCGACGATTTCCTACAGGATTTCAAGAAATGGTATACGCCAGAAGATTGGGATTGGTTAATGTGCAAGTTGAGCGAGTCCGATAAAATTAAGCAATTATGACTACTTTTTGAAAGACTATTAATCATTCGGCTTATCAGACTCGGATAACAAACAAAAAAATCTTAATTCTAAGTTGTCAGACTTTCAAGTGTCCGAATATAACACTAGAAGATTCATTAAAAGTCATAAGAGAGGACGTAGAGCACGAAATCACTTTCCTTCCTTATCTATCGCAGGTATAGTAAAAAACCCCGTTAGAATGCCCGTATAAACCGTTTTAGAAAATTATTCTACTCGCAAAATTAACTTACTTTAAATATGCATTACAAAACGGATAAAAATCCTAACATGCGTAAAGTTCGAACATTCGATGTTTTCTGCTTCATAATAATCAGTTTTGGAATTCAACCCAAAGAGACTAGTTTTTGCTTACGTGCGATATCTTACTCGGTGTAATTTGCACTAAATAACTATCACCTTTAAGACTCCGCATCATAGGTTTACATAGCACAAAATGGTTTCCCATCCACATGAGGACTGTGTATTATTTCCCTCTGCTTTTGTCCCTACAAAACAAGCGCATTCTCTAAGGATTTGAAGGGATTTAATAATCATTTTTCAAACCGGTAAATTAACTCCTCAAAAGCGTAACAACTAATTAGTATATACATGATAGCGTTTTCAAATCGGTAAAAATAACCCGAAAATTGCGTAACAATCAGAGTGATTTATATCAAAAAAGTGATGTCTAAGTGAGTATCTTATGGGTTAAATCCGAACATGTAAATTTATGCGCAAATTCCTCAGAAAGGTACTGCTAACGCATAAATTGAAAATTCAGTCGTTCTTGCGCAGTAACGAATGTAAAATGTGAAAGCTCAAAACAACCAGCTTGCCGATTAACATTTTCAAAACAGATCCTTTGTAGAGTGTGCGAAAACGACCCTTTTTGAGACAAGTTCTTCAACTTCCCAAGTTTTCATGTTTCATCCCTACTTGTTTGTCCCAAACTTGTCTCAAAAACAAAATCTTAAAATAAACACACATATTTGAGTTTCGAAGCCAGATTGATAATTTTCACTAACGCGTTTATATAATTTGAGTTCAATGCTTTTTGTTTGTCTTTATGTGCAAAATATATAAAGAAATGGCGGTCAGAAAAACCAACAACCTTTTCTATCCAAACAGTAAAAATTTACAATCTAATTGCGCCGAACACTTTTAATTGTAAAATCAACAGGGCGATTAATGTCACCACGAACTCTATAAAAATATGTTCCATTAGTTAATCCAACAAACGCAAATTTATTTTTTGTCGCCGTAGTGATCAAATTGTGATTGCCGTCCAGTAATTCAAAAACAAGCGGTTGATTGCCTGGGTTCTGATTAATTTTACATTTAGTGCCGAGGGATAAACGGTAGGGCAATTTCCAAAACGTTTTGACCGACATTCATCGCACCGAAATAACACTCTTCAAATTTGCCGGTTTCATCCGCCACCAAGGTCGGGTTAGGGTTGATGTTATTGTCGGAGACGGCGTAGGTGGCAGTATCAAGCTTGGAGTTACTGTAGGCGAAGGTGTCGGCATACAGTCGGTGAAGTGGTCGGTGTCCGGTCAGGATTTGGCTGACCATTGAATGTAAAATCCGTGCCAGTAGCCGCATCTGAATACGGATGCGCTGGTTCTCGACAAAACTCTAAGTTCATTGTTGGCTGTTGACCTCGACTTTGAATTGCTGACTTTAAACGGTCAGGTAATAGTGACTTCGGCAGGCACAACAGCATCAGAACATGTTTCGGCAAGCATTTACAGAATACGACGTATATCCTGCGCGATAAAGGTTTTGCTTAAGTTCCTGCAGAGTTCAAAATTGTCAGCGACCAATTGTTGCTGGAAAGATCACCGAATGCCAACGCCAAGACTCAAACTTCAGGCGGAAGCTCGACAAGCAGCACCACTGCTTTGACAAATTTGGTTGGCTTTACCGTTAATCCATTAACTATAAGCGTAACCACACAAATATTAAAATAATCAAAGAATATCTCTATACCAATCAAATAAAGCGCACAGTTGCTAGAGTGGCAACTGTGCGCTTTATTTGATTGGTATACTCAAAAGCAAATACAAAATTATACCGTTCGATGCTAAAGATTAAAAGAAATTACAACCGCATAACTTTGGGAGTTATTTAATAACGATTTCTCAGCGATTTTAAGAAGTGGTATGTTGAAGATGAATAAAATTGATTAACGAAAGAACAGGAGGCTGATAAATGTTTTTGATAAAAGCCGGCGATATAGAGATGAAAGATTCAAAACCGCTTGAATTGAAAGGAAAATCCTCTGATTTTGAGCGTGCGAAACAAAAAGCGGATAAGCTACTAAAGACTTTCAACCAGGTTGAAGTCATCGACTCAAAAACAAATGAATGTGTTTACTTTCAAATAAGAAAAATTATCTAGTTTTATTTTGGCAGATAAGCAAAGACAGACTCGGATAGCCATAAAAATTTTCAGCAGCAGGAGTGGAAATCCTAATAAATCTTCAGTATTAATTGTCTGAAAAAAGTCAGCGGAAGTTTGTTGGCGAACAATAACCAGCAAATATTATTCTGCCAAACGTATTTAATCACTATAGAAAGACAATCATAAATTCGAAACAGAGTTTGCAATAGGCAATTGTTTGTGAACTAGTTATTTTAGAAATCTTATTTCGACACTATCAAGCTAGAAAATTAAGTAAGAGAGGAAGTTAAATTTATGAAAAAATTATTTTTAATTGCATTCACCGCCCTATTTGCGATTGCTTTTACAGCTTGTCAATCAAGCGAGATGACACAATCGAGTATGAATCAAAACAATTCAGCAATAGAAACGAACCAAAATTCCGTAGCGGAAGATTTGATGAGCATGAAAACCATGAGAGGTTCGATGAAGAAGAGTTCGCCGGATGCGGCAAATGCGCCGTATGATTTGCAATTTTTAGATACGATGATAGAGCATCATCAGGACGCTGTTAATATGACAAAACCCATTGTTGCGAAAACGGACAATGCCGAACTGAAAAAATTTGCCGCAAAAATCATCACCGATCAGAACAAGGAAATCGCGCAGATGAAGAATTGGCGCGAAAAGTGGTTTGCGGGGAAACCGTCGGCGATGAATGCGGAGATACCCGGTATGATGGATTCGATGAGGGGGATGAATATGAAAAAGATGGAAGCACCGGGCGGAAAGATACTTGATTTAAGATTTCTTGGTATGATGACACAGCATCATCAGGGAGCGATTACAATGTCAAAAGAAGCATTGGACAAAGCCGAACACGCGGAAATTAAAACTCTGGCAAATCAAATAATAAAAGCTCAGGAAGCTGAAATTAAGCAGATGCAGGATTGGAAAACGGCTTGGAGCCAATAGGTTTAAAGTTTTGATTGAAAATGAAAGTAAGACAAATTTAAACTTTTTGCATTTTGCTGTTGAAAATACGGCTTGTTATAAGCTATTTTATTCACTTAGCAATTCCAATCTTAAGAAAAGGACGTAAACAAAATATGGCAGACAAAAAAGGTGGTTCAGCAGGCAGCGGAACTAAAAAAGCGGCATCCGGCAAATCGGCTTCTGGCGGCAAAGAAAAATCAATGACCGAACTGGTCAGTTCGTTGGCTGAAAAAGCAGGTATTACAAAGGCGCAAGCTAAACAAGTTTTAGATGTACACGCCGAAATGCTTATCGATGAACTGAAGCAAAACGGCAGCGTGCAGCTTGCCGGTATCGGAAAGCTCAAGCTCGGTCAGCGTGCGGAACGACAAGGACGCAATCCGGCAACCGGCGAAGCGATTACAATCAAAGCAAGTAAAACCGTAAAATTTTCGGGCGGCAAACGCTTTAAAGATAGCTTTAAGTAATATAAACAGCTTAGAAATTTACTTTTCACTTGAAACAGAAAGTTAGCAATTTTAACTTTTGAAAATATAAAAGGCTGACGAATGATTTTGCATTTTGGCAAAATTCCGTCAGCCTTTTTCTTTATGCTTCAATATTTCGTTTACGAAATCATACTGACGGAGGCAAGTAAAAAGATTGCTCGCCTCAATCTTATGCTTTTTTATTCTGATTCGGGTTTCTCATTCGTCCGGCAAGATTTGCCACCGCAACAATAAGTTCTGAAGGCTCAATCGGTTTAGCGATGTGCATTTGAAAGCCGGAACGTAGTGCCTGAACGCGGTCTTCGGCTCTCGCATAAGCTGTCAGAGCTATCGCCGGCACATCGCCGCCCTGCTCGTTTGTCAATTCTCTGATTTTGCCGATTAACGAAAAGCCATCTTCTTCGGGCATTCCGATGTCGCTGACGATGACACCGAATCTCTCACGCTTTATAATCTCGAACGCTTCGGCTGCGGAACTGGTAATCGTAACCCGCGCACCGCAAGAATTCAGAACTAGATTTAATAAATCACGCGAATCAGCTTCGTCCTCGACGAGCAGGACGCGCAGATCGGAAAGCTCCGGCGGACAATCCATTCCGGTGCCGGTTTCAACTTTCGGATGGACGCGCGGGACATCGCTCGCCTGTTCTCTTCGCATTGGAAGAAGCGGAAGACTAATGGTAAACGTCGCCCCTTGTCCTTCGCCGCTGCTTTCTACTTGAACGCTTCCGCCGTGCAGTTCGACAAGCTGCCGGACGATTGCCAACCCTAATCCCAAACCTCCGTGACGGCGCGTCATCGAACCATCGGATTGACGAAATCTGTCAAACACATATGGCAAAAACTCTGATTCGATGCCTTTGCCCGTATCGCTGATGACGATTTCGACGTGCGAGTTGACGCGTTCGAGCCGCACCTGCACGCGTCCGCCCTTCGGCGTAAATTTCACGGCGTTCGAGAGCAGATTCCAAACGACTTGCTGCAATCGGTCGGGGTCGCCCGAAATCGGTCCTGCCTGCGGGTCGAGCAGTGTTTGCAATCGAATGTCTTTAGCTTCTGCTGCCGGTCGCGCCGCATCAACCGCTGCTGTAATTACGCTTGCTAAATCAACGGCGCGCACGTCGAGGCGAAGTTTTCCCGTGACAATGCGTGAAACATCAAGAATGTCCTCAATCAACTGGTTTTGCGAGCGAGCGTTGCGTTCGATGGTGGCGAGTGCTTTTTTCACTTCGCTTTCGCCGAGATTGTTAGTTTGAAGCATCTGCGACCAACCCAAAATAGCGTTGAGCGGCGTTCTGAGTTCGTGCGAAAGCGTCGCTAGGAATTCGTCTTTCAAACGATTGGCTTGCTCGGCTTGCAAACGAGCCTGGCGGAGTTCTTCAATGTCGGTGTTCGTGCCGAACCAGCGCACAATGCGCCCGTTTGTATCGTGCAGCGGAACAACGCGCGTTAAAAACCAGCGAAACGCGCCGTCTGTGCCGCGCCGCAAAGGAAACTCCATTTCAAACGGCTCGCCTGTCTCAAGCGAAGTCTTCCAAAGCTTAAGGACATTGGGCAACATTTCCGCGTCGTGAACCGATTGCCAGCCCCAGCCCTCCATATCTTTGGGTGTCGTGCCGGTATATTCATACCAGCGGCGGTTATACCAGAAAATAAACCCGTCCGGTTCAGCCATCCAGGCAAGCTGCGGAATCGAATCGGCAAGCGCGCGAAGCTGTTCTTCGGATTCACGTAAAATTTCTTGGGCGCGGCGGCGCTCGGTGATGTCTCGGATGATGCCGATAAAAAATCGCGTATCACCGCGATTGTATTCGCCGAAGGATATTTCGATTGGAAAATGATGCCCGTCTTTGTGCTGCGCCGGAACTTCGATACCTTGCCAATCCAGTTTTCTTTTGCCCGTTTTCATGTAACGATTCATTCCGGCGCGATGCCCTTCACGCAATTCTTCGGGCATCAACATCATCAATTGCTGCCCGACCATTTCTTCGGCGGCGTAGCCGAAAATGCGTTCGGTTGCCGTATTGACATATTGAATCGTGCTGTCCTCGTCAATTCTGACAATCGCGTCCGAAGCCGCTTCCGCCAGCACACGATAGCTTTCTTCTGATTCACGAATTTTTTCTTCCGCCTCTTTTTGCTCTGTGATGTCCTGAATGACGGTCAGCGCAAATGCTTCACCGCCGATTTCGATATGTTCGGCGGAAAGCAAGCCGACAATTTCCGCGCCCGATTTGGTGCGAAAATTATATTCGGCATTTCTTATTTGTTTTGCCTGGCGAACCGTTTCCATTTCCGCTTCGCGTTCGGTCGGTTTTTTCCATAAACCGAGTTCGAGCGTCGTTCTACCGAGAACTTCTTCGCGCGTGTAGCCGGTCGCATTGACAAAAGTTTCGTTGACTTCAATCAATTTGCCGGTCGTCAAAGAAGAAATAGTCAAAACCAGCGGGCTGGCATTAAATGCTTTCGAGAAGCGTTCTTGGGATTCGCGCAGAAGTTCTTCGGCGCGGGCGCGTTCGATGCGTATCCAGACGCGCGTCATCACTTCGCCGAGCAGTTCGACTTCGTCGGTGCGCCACTCGTAAGGCTCCGGGCGATAAACGCCGAGTAGGAATTTCAAAAAACCGTCGCTGACAAACGGCGTATTGACG
>MWWI01000303.1_pt1 | contig 10553 bp, 15 predicted proteins | sample 1047321 | NCBI WGS metagenome assembly MWWI01 (sample SAMN06349966, study PRJNA376086) | soil metagenome | isolation source: FI-1 sample Antarctic (ecotone) soil | place: Antarctica | reverse complement strand
CTAAGCTAGCTATATGATGAATAACGTACTACTTATGCATGTGGTGGATGAAGTCCGCTTAGACGGTGCCTAACAGGTCTACATGGAGGGTTGGATAGTATGCTGTATCTTTAGACATAGTTGCCTCGCTAAATTTTCAATGCAAAACACCCACACAGATTACAACTTGTGGCTGGGCCTACTTTACCTTCTCGTGTGTAGCCTACCGAGGCCCACCATTGTACCCACTGGCATGACTACCCATTGGACTACCTAGCACCCAGCCTTGCGCTACGTGCCTGTCTATATTCAGCTACCGTCAAAGGCCACCGTTGCCAGTAGCGTTGCCCATCGGCAACGGTGTCAAAATCGTACAAGTTGACTCGCCACGTTCGTTGGCTGTGGTCGTAGATCCACAAGCCGGGTGCACGTCCATTGCGGCCAATCTGCCGTTGCTGGATCATCTCCCGCAGCAAGGTAGATTCGACTCTCGACAAGCCCCAGCGCTTATGGCCCAATCTGCCAAATGGTGCCGGTAGCAACAACCTGCCGGTGATGCCATCAATGTTGCAATACCCATCCTGATCAACTTCATAGGCAAGCAACGTCAAGCGCTGCATAGCCTCGCCAAACAGCTCCACAAGCGCAGCATCCACGTTCTTACGGCTCAAAGCTTCTGCGGCATGACGCAAGGCTGTGTAACGCTGTGGCGTGGCCTGGGCAATGTCACCCTTGCGAGCAACGGTGCGGACAATTCCATTGCTCATGAGTGGGTGTCCTTTTCATCTGCGTGTAGTCGGGCATAGCGTCGGTGACGTTCCTTCTGATCAGCCCTGACATAGCGATACATCAATAAGGCTTGCGTCAAAGCGATGCCATCGGGACTGGCGGCGGTGTGGATGCCCCAAGCCAGAAGCCACCACGCCAAAAATGCTATCCAGAAGATAGCTAAGGCGCCAAGGCTGAATACAGGCACAGAATAGCCCACCACGGACACAATCAGCACGCCAATGCCAAAGGCTATGGCAATGGGCATACTAACAAGCTGGAAGCCCTGTGCACGGTCTCTGTAGGTCGTGTGTAGCTCTACCATCGTTTGTGCCGTGGGTAGCATCGGCATTGGTTCACCAACTTCCACAATCTCCACTCGTGGGCGTGGTGCCGGTGCAACGAAGTTGTTCGTTCGTTTCAAATCACTCATACAGTCTTACCCCCTGTTTGCAGGCGGGCATTAAAAAACCCACCGGATAGGCCGATGGGCGAAATATCAATATATTCAACTGTGGTAAAATGCACACAGCCAACACTGATACTTACCCTATCGGATTGGTTAGCCTGTTGTCAGTGCTTGATCCCATTGGCAATGGGCGCTTCTATTTTGTTCTTTACCTCTCCAGCAAGTCCATTACCTGTTTATAGGTAAGCGTGCCCTGCTCCAGTAGAGCATTAGCCACTAACTCTATACGTGCCATCTGTTCTGGATTGCTTACAAACTGTTCGGCGCGCGTCCACTGTTCATCGAGAATTTCTTGATAATTGTAGAATTGGAACGCAAAATCAATCGCCTGCTCATAATCTGCACTGACTGCAATTTCGCTGAAGCAGCCACGAAGTTTATCCATGGTTGCTGCTACCAAGCGAATAAAAATTCCATCGCGCACCTCATCTAGCTCCATACTATACCAATCGTCGGCAGTAATTTCTTCGAGCAGAACAGCGCCAGATGTCTCGTTGTCGTCATCAGGGACAATGTTGACCTCGACAAAACGTATACCCACCGAGAGATTCGCAACTACGTGTGCGGCTTCGTGATAAGCCGTGTCCTCACGCATGCGTACTGTAATTTCTTCTACTATAGCGTCTTCGGTCATGCAATCCTCCGTGCGATACTCATGTGGCATTCACCCTCAGGCGAGTAATCAAGATCCATCTTCCAAATGAGAGATGGGCACATCTTCAAACGCATCGGGGCCAGGCGATGCGCGGTTGGTCACCTCCACGCCATAGCCTTTGGCAGGCTTATCAGGCTTGACGCCGCGCCCCACAGGCACCCCGCGCCGTGGTTTGCCTCGCTCGCGTTGTGGTGGTTCATGCGGTGTGGGCGGGGTATAGCGTTCAGCGCAGGTCTTGATGTACGCCATCACATCGGCGGGTGCTTTGACGCCCGCGGCGATAATGCCGTGGATCACTGCATCGGGGCCAAAGTTAGTGGTCAGGACTTTGAGCACTTGTTCTTGATGGTCGGTTGCCCCTTCTCGGAACGTTTCGGAAAAGGCTTTCAAAATGGCAGCGAGGGCGGGTGACGGCTCCTCCTCCTCCTCTGTTGTAGTCTTTGATGTAGTCTCTGTAAGAATAGGTAATTGGGCTTTCCCCATTTTCCAGGTAATTAGGCTTTTCCTGATTACCTAGGTAATTAGGGATTGCCAAATTACCTAGGTAAATCGGCATCGTCAGCTTGCCCAGCAATCGCACATTGACCTGATACCAGGTCACTCGATCCGCATCCGTCCAGTAGAGAATCAGGCATTTCGAATCCTCGCCAGCCAGTACGTCAAACTTACTGCTGCCTTTGGTGACTTTAGTGGCGATGCGCCGCAGGGCTGTATCAAACTCATCACCAGAGAAGCCAAGTTCCTCCGTCCATGAGTCTCCCTCCCGATAGTGTTCGTGGCTGCATGGCGCTCTGAATTTATAGAAGGGTTCCCATTGCTTGTTCTTGGCGTGGAAGATCATCTGTTGGAGCAGAATCGTAGCGGTCACACTTCCGGCCAGCGGGCGCAGACTTTTACGATAGGTAATCAGGTTCTTATCTTCGGAAATGATTCCGGCGATCAGATAACCAAATGATTCAATCTCATTCATATCTATCCCCAATGCTATACTGATGCGGCAATCATCGCTTGGCTTCGAAACTTAACGATGACTGCGGCTGAAAGTCCGTTCCATTCGTGGGGCGGGCTTTTCCTTTGCCCCAGCCACAAGAATCAAGGTAGGAACCCTATCTTGATTCATTCCTCTAAGCGACTAGGGCCATTTCTTTTCCCAATGGCGCAATCTCAACCATGAATGTGGGCTTAGTCTTGCTGATGTACGCCAGCGCGTGCCGCACCAGGCTACTTCTGTCTACGTCGTACAGCTCTGTTAGTTCATCCATAATGGCTGCATCTTCTTCATTGAGCCGCATCTGAAAAACCTTGCTACTTTCCTTCGCCATGTTATGTTCTCCTCCTGGTAAAGTGAATTACGTTGTTAATTGCTACAATAGCACACATGACAGCATATGTCAATCAATTATACATAAAATAATAAGTACATTGTATTGACATACGTAATTACATATGCTATACTTGTATCAGCAGCACCAATAGAAAAGACCAGCGCCACCTGGAAAGTTTCGCCGGTCTCTCATCCACATTCACCCGCTTAGGAGAAATTATGAACAGCACGATTGTAGCACAGCTTGCACCTAGTTTCGTAGTATCGCCCTTGATTCCAGCCAAACAACTCTATTGGCAGGGCTATGATATGTACTGCGAATGCGCCATCACCGGCAACTGGCTTGATGCTGGCGAGTTGGCAGCCATGACGCCAGAAGAGAAGCGCGGCTATGAGGCTGCTGGCCGTCATCAGGCCGACACGGAAACCTATTGCTACCTGGCAAACACCAATGCCTATGGCGATCGCACCGACGGAGGCTGGTAAACCATGAACAGCTTGAACTCCTACCGTTTCCTTGCCCATCAACTCAGCACCAAGCCGGGCCCCAAAGGGCGCACGCTCACCTATGTGGACGTGAGAGTGATTAGCCAGCGTTCTTGATGCTTTAGCCCCTGGCTGGAGTTCCACCATCACCCTCTCGCACAATGGCAGCGAGTACGCGGCGGTCTGCTCGTTGACCGTGAATGACATTGCCAGGGCCGACGTTGGCTCTGGTGAAACGCCTCCAGACGCCTCCAATCAAGCCTTTCGGCGGGCGGCAGCGGCTCACGGGCTAGGCAGATACTTATGGGTCGGGGAGGTGGAGCCGGTGGTTGTGGCTTCCGAGCCGTGGCAGGGCTGGAAAGGTGTTGACCAAATGCTTTCCTGGAGCTTGGAATCTGGCACTGTGAGATGTGAACAGCACTTCCGTAATTCATTACGCCAAATTGTGGACGGCGACTTGGGCGGCAGGTTGACCAAAGCCAATTGGTCAACGGCTTGCGAGTTGTTTTATCACCAACGCCAACGCCGCATGGCCGAGAAAGTAGCCGCCTAGCCTTTCACCAACTGTATAGCTTCATCCAGTTTGCGCCCTTTCCATCATGGTTGGGGCGTTTCTTTTTGACCCTGCCAGCGTCGTCTATAGCAATCTGCATAGACAGTCTATAGAGCTGTCAGCACTAGTCTATAGGAGGGATAGACGATGGGGATATCAGCGAAAGAGGCGGCGGAACTGGTAGGAATCAGTAAGGATGGAATCCTGAAAGCTATCCGCACCGGCAAGGTTTCAGCCCAGAAGGATATCAACGGCACTTGGGAAATAGAACCAGTGGAACTGTTTAGGGTTTATCCCGCAGTAAGCACAAGCGACCACGCACCTATAGACGTCACTCTACAGAGCAGTACAGAGGAGTCTATAGACGGCCTACAGAGCGAGATCAGGGTGTTGCGTGAGATGATCCAGCGTCAGGATGATGTGATCGCAGACTTGCGGGAACGTCTCGACGTTGCGACAGATGGCTGGCACAAAACAACGTTGATACTCTCTGACACCCAACAGCCCCCCCGTTCGTGGTGGGCGCGACTGTTGGGTGGGAGTAATAAGTGAAAATCAGAATCCTAATCATTTGTCTTGTAGATATGCTACACTTAGATATTCCTACATGTAGAAGGGAGTCATCCCTGTTAATGACTAAAAGGATATATTCATGGTAAGCAAAAGCGTAAAAGATATTCTTTTGGGGATTGCCTTGATATTACTAGGCAGTTGGTTATATGACATTGGCCCGCTACCTCTCGATCCCGCAGTAGAATTAATCCTGCAGCTAATTGCAATAGTGATAGTTGCCATTGGTTTCCTGGTCACCCTTAGTGGCTACAGACATGAGGACTGATCCCAAGGGGGTGGCGAACGCATCTACCACATGCCTCATTAGGAATACTACGACGACATCGATAATGCTACCGGTTTAGCCGATAAGGTTATCTTATCAAAACCTATAAGGCTCTTTTGGACGTATATCAGCAAGCTTTGTACAGCCTTGGCAGGAAGCCAAGTGCACAGACGTATTGAGTTTTCGGACGCGTATAAAGAGGTTTTCTTACGCGTAAAAAAGGGAATTACCCTGGGCAGTGTGACTCATCTGCCCAGCAGCCTGCCCAGGCCTGCCATGCCTAAGTACCTCAAATGGTAGGAAAATGATAGCTTTTCAGCGCATTAAAACTCGTGGCGATGGCTTCAACAGTCGAGTAGATTCGAGTTGGTCCAAAATGGAGGCTATCATTTGCAATGGCAGGAAAGTGGCAGCTTTTCGGCGCAAGACCACGTTGCCACTGGTTACGGCTTAATCAACACGTAAAAGCCTTCTGTGGTGTAGCTCCATTCTTTGCCGTCATAAGGAATATAGCATGTCCCTGCAACGTACTTGCCAACATCCCAGCCATGTGGACCGTAACGAGCACAGACAAAAACACTTCTGGAAGCCCCACGGTAGGACACGTATCCAGCACTGATGCCAGTTTGCGAGATCTGCTGATAGCTTATTTGCTCGATTGAGATCCAGTCATAGCCTAATTCGTATGGGTCAAGTAGCATTTCATAATTACCAAGGTTAAAGATCCGCTCTTTGCCGCCATACGGCACCCAGCAGTAGAACTTGTCACCAATCAAAACCTTGCCCACATGGACACCCCCCCAGGCATCAATATCAACCCGACACACGCCCACTTGGTACAGTTTGTCGGCAAGTCGATGCTTCCCCACGGTTACTCGATTACCTGGATACTCAGTATTCCCTTCAGAATCTCCCCTTGCGATCAATTCTCTTGTCCACTCATAATCCTTTGTTTGGGCATAGGCAGGCCCGAAGTACCCGACCTGACACAATACGACTACTACAACCATGACAAATACCCGAACCTTAAAACTCTGCGATTTGCAAATCCACATACTAATATCTCCTTGTCAGGATGCCACACGTACCACAGCCACAGCTCGGTGCCGCATTGCACACACTTCAATGGATCCAGACCGTAGGCACTTTTCTTCCGTTCTGGATAGCGCAACTTCCCCACGATGTCTTCTACCCACCCAAAACACACCATGCACCAGCTTTTGTAGCACGGTCTGTAAATGTACCCTGACTTTCTTAAGCTTGCAAGCCGCCTGAAAAACATAATATCTAACCCGTTTAAAGCCTTTGGGGAGGATGGTCTGGACCATGCGACCGATAAACTACGCGCGGTCCAACGTGAGCACCTCTTTTGGGTACGTCCGATGGTTACGATAATATGCACACCTGCCGATAATACCATCTTATCAGTAGCTATTGGGCGAAAAACGCCCTAAAATCCTGCAACTTTTATAACAGTCATATTTGGCGACCGCTGCGGCTAGGTGTGCAAAGTGGCTTTGCAACTTCTGTTGCAGCACTTTTGGCAATTCGCACGCGTTGCACCGTCGGCAGTGGGTGAGTCAGACGTGATAATCTTTTTTGCCACCAACACAAAAGCCCAGGCGATCTACCTGGGCTTTGCTTTTCACTATATTCCTTGTCAGGGCATAATTGTGCGCGCAAACTTCTAAGCAAAACGTTGCATTAACGCACTAGTTGGATCCCCTCATAATGTTCCATCATTCTGGATGCAGCGCCTGCAAATGCGCTCCAGTAAGCCCGACTACTGCCGATGCCACAGGAGCCTAATTGTGCGGCGGCGTAATTGGTTTCGCAGTAAGCAGAACTTTCTGATTCCACAGTACAGGAAAGAGTAACCTGCGGTGAACCGCCCCCCCCTGCTGAAAATCTAAATCTGCCATCTTCAATAGGTTGATTACCATTGAACGTATGTGACAACACATCACAACCACGGCCATTGTACATAACTACTCCTGCAAAGGTAATGGTTTCGCCATTATCGTCAACCCTAAATAGCACCCAGCTATCTTCCTCTTCATTACTTTCATAGCGTCCATCCCATAGTTTTGCTGAAATCGGGGTTGGTTCAGCGGTCTTTGTCGCTGTAGGGGCTGTGGTGCGCGTTGGAAGGGGTGTTTCGGTTGCTATTGGCGTTGAAGTTTCAGTGGGCGTGGGCGTCTCCGTCGGCGGCATATAGTTTGGGACCGAGGGCAAGTAGGATGCCAGCGTTGGCAGAGGTGTCGGCATCAATGTTGCTGTGTTGGTGGGCGTTGGCGTAACTGTCGCGGTACTGGTGGGAGTTGGTGTCGCTGTGTCCGTGCTTGTAGCAGTTGGTGTTGGCGTCTCTGTAGTGGTCGGAGTTGGAGTCGGTGTTGGTGTGGCTTCGGGGCAGACGACAGTACCTGAAAGAATTTCAAAGTTATCAAAGGCAATCCTTACCTCTTGGTCAGCAAAGAGATTTCCATAGCTCCAGGCGCTTATCCCAAAATAAGCATCCACCCTTTTTATACCGCCACCGCCCATTATCTGTATAAAATCCTCGCCATCCAAGTAACCTGCCCACATTGTCCCACCCTGGCGAAAAATCCTAAGAGTCTTTGTTAGGTCATCTGTTTTAACAAAAAATGATTCATCCCCAGCTGGGGCCGAATCACGCACGTATGTGTATGCCTCTCGTGGCTTGCCGATAAGCTCTTCTTCCGCAAGGTTCACTCGCGCGATACCATATTCCTTAGGTGCAAGATGATTTTGGCCGAGATGTAAAGCAATACGTGTGCCGTTATTAGACGGCCAATCCAGCAGGGTATAGTCCACCCGGATGTCAAAGTCTCCAGTTAAAGCGCATTGACTTATATAACCAGCTCCAAAGAAGGTTGCTTCCGGATCGTCTTCTGATGCCCCTGGCAAAGTGATGATCACCCTTCCATCCTGCTCTATTACGCTGGGGCCAGTACCGATCAAGGCTACTTGCCATTTCTCTGAGTCGGTAACACCATCATCAAAATCATCAAAAAGAGCAGAAATAGAAGAAGGTGTAGCACCGACAAGAAAGCAGGCCGCAACTACTGCTAGAGCCAACCAAAAGATGAGCATTTGTTTTTGTGCATAGAGCGAATATTTCATTACTACTGCCTCCTAGGGGTTTGTTTACGGTATCTGAGACCAGCATACCGAGATCCACCAGGAGGAACAACAGTCTTTTAGCGGAAGGGGCATGCAACAAAAAGCCCAGGTTGATTGCCTGGGCTTTTGTCTGCACCACAGTCACACGCCTTTGTCAGTCATTTGACCAGGTCTAGCTCTGTCAAAGGAAGGTTGCTCTTCGCTTTGCACTCCATTAACGTAAAGGCAATGCAAAACAAACAACCAGATAAGGAGTTCAAATGAAATCCCTTTTTTACGTTTTCACCATACTTGGCGGATTGCTCGGAATGGCCATACTCTTCATTTCCATCATGGCAGACAGCGCACCTCAACAAGGTGCTGGGGCTGCCGTTGCCGTGGCTCTTGTTGTCATCCCCTACTGCATGGCACGCTCTTTTGAAAAGGCTGGTCAAGAGTCCCTTGCCAAGACGCTAGAGCGTTTGGTGCCGCCAAGTCAAAAGGTTGCTCAGTACGCACAAGCCCGCCCAGATGTGATGGCCAGTGCGCCACACCCAAAGCCCACCGAACAAAATCCTTACGCACCCACTGGCAACCGCAACCCGATCACGAACCGGTAGGTTCGGTAAATGATTAGCTCAACATGCGGCGCACGTCTGCCCAGATGCGGTGCGAGTACAAGTCGATGGCGCTGTATGATTCCTAGATATATCGTGCTTCGTAATGTTCAAAGGATTCCCCGTGATAAATTATTCTATCGCCATGATTGCACTCTCCACTACCATCAGCGGATTTGCGCCAAATGGTTGGGAGTTGCTCTACACCAAAGCAGTTGATTTCGTCCTGAGGTTTATGTAGGCCATGCTGAAATCATTCGCAGACAAACTCACTCTTGCAGTCCTTATTTTTGCGTGTGTGGTCTTCTTCTTCTTTCCTTCGCTTGCCCCACACGAGATAATGCGTGCTTCTGTGTCGTCATCAAACTCGTCATCTAGTCAGCGCCAAGTGGTCTATAAAGCCACTACCAGCCTCGGTAGTGGTTGCAACGGCATCGACACTACCTACGAGATGCCAAGCGGCACATCACAAAAAACGGTTAGTATGTGCAAAGGAAAAACGTCAGCCGTTGTCGACCAACGTACTGGTTCCCGTGGCGACTTTGTTTATCTCGCAGTGCAGAATGACAAGATGTTTGCCAGAATCGGTTGCGAAATCTACGTTGACGGCAAACTGGTTCACCAAACACATTCAGAGGGCCAATATGTTATCGCAAGTTGCAGCGGCTCGATTGACTAGAATCGGCTACATCAACGCCAAATGGATAGACAATTAGCTCAACATGCATTGCAGCGGCCGGGGGGTGCGTTTTTGCATGGTCAGGTAGCGGCTTTAATGTCGCGAGACTGATATTGTATTAGTGGTAGAAAATACATGGACGACCACTCCTGCTAATCAATTCGCCGCATAATTCTCCCTGGACTATTCACAATTTTATCTTCCATACGCTCGATAGCGATTTCTACCATCGAAAAAGCTACAATGCCACTGGTCGTAAGCGAGACCTTACCGGCAATGTACGCTCCCAGTAAATCGGATTCCAGCTCATGCCGCTGATAGGCAGGATAGCTTCCGGCAGTGGACAGAAAGAAAAGGCAAGCTGGAAAGGTATCCAGCTACTGCGCAAATGGGCTAGGACTGCCACCATTGCATAAGGTTGGGTGTGACAGATGTGTTTTCAAAAATGCTTGCGCCCTCGTTGCATCCTCGCTATACTGCTCACTCCACCATCTTACTGGCAAGAACAATGGGCAATGATAGCCCCAGTTTGTTTCACTTAGACGAGAAAGTAAAGGGAGAAGCCCATGAATAAAATTGACGAAGGCGAAAACGTCCCCGGTTATCCAGAGGATGACCTAGAGCAACTGCAACTGATATGGGGCGAGGGGTTCTTATCGCCAGGAGGCGCAGCGGAGGTCGGTCGCATCATCGGTGGTAAGGATATCGCAGGTCGCAAAGTTCTAGACATTGGTAGCGGGGCAGGCGGAGTGGATGTTGTGCTTGTTCAAGAGCATGGCGCTGGTGAGGTCATCGGCATCGACATCGAACAACACATTATCGACCTAGCTAGCCGACGCGCCAGCCAGCTTCACTTGTCAGATCGTATCAAGTACCAGTTAGTCGAACCTGGACCGCTTCCCTTTGCGGACAATTCATTTGACATTGTCTTTAGCAAAGATGCACTGATTCATATACGCAATAAGGAAGCGCTCTATGCCGAAGCGTTGCGCGTTTTGCGGCCCGGTGGACTGCTCCTAGTAAGCGATTGGCTTAGAGAGCGTCGCGTGTCATTTACGCAAG
>MWWI01000302.1_pt1 | contig 10576 bp, 19 predicted proteins | sample 1047321 | NCBI WGS metagenome assembly MWWI01 (sample SAMN06349966, study PRJNA376086) | soil metagenome | isolation source: FI-1 sample Antarctic (ecotone) soil | place: Antarctica | reverse complement strand
TAAACCAGTGTCCATATGCGACATACCCCAGAAGAAAAGGAGGTGAATCCATGCCCGAACTGCCAACCGCAACACGACGACGATCGACCCGTTGATGATGATGACATTCACGCGCCCGACGAGGTCGCGTAACCCGAAAGGAAACACGACCATGACTGTTGACAAACTGCAAGCGCAATACGAGGCCGCCGTCACAACACGAGACCAAGCGCTAGACGGCCTGAAGCGAGACGGGCAACCGCTGTACGTGCCGGATGAAGAGCAGCGCCGCAAAGTTGAGATAGACGAAACCCACCGCGCGGCGCTGGCAAGCCTGAAAGCTGAGTTGGCAAGCACCGTTGCAGCAGCACAGGAGCAGGTAAGCGCATCCGGTGCACACGACCCGTTATCCCGACTGTCTGATAGCGACCTTGCCAGAGCCGCACACCGGCGCGAGTTCCTGAAAGAAGACTGAAAAACACTCGCGCCGGAAACGCTCGCCCAGCGTGCCCAGGATGCGCTAGCACGTGGCGACCGGGCAGAATCTGCTCTTTTGCACCATCGCTACCTGCAAGCTGCGCTAGGCGCTCGTTTCAGGATGGACATGCGCGCTGGACCACTGCTCAAGCCGTTGCTTGGTGACCTTGAAAACACCTTGGTTGATGTCGGCAAGCGAGACCGAGCCCAGGCGACGCTTGCCGAGGCGAACCGGCTCGAGATGCGGATGACGTCCAGCAGCTATCTGGAGCGCCGCTACGGCCGCGGCGCGGTGCCAGACCGGCGTAGCACATAACGGAAAAGGAGCGCCCGATTCATGTCCGGTTTCAGGTGGAATCAGAAACGTACACAAGCCGCGCTTGCGCTAGCAGACGGCAAGACGCAGCGTGCCACTGCAAAAGAGTTGGACATTAGCTCAAAGACGCTGTACCGCTGGTTGCAAGAGCCCGAGTTCGACGCCGAAGTAGACCGTCTCACGTTGATGATGGGCATCGCCGGACGCGCCGAACGGCTACGCATAGCTAAACGGATCGTGGCGCAACGTGTCCGCGATGACGTGTTCATTCAGAGTGACAAGGATTTACTTGACTGGCTGAAGTTCGCCCAAGGAGAAACCGATGGACTCAAACTCGACCTTGCCGCCATCGCAGCGGCTTACGCATCTGTGGCCGGTGAACGACCGGATCGAAGTCCTTACCAGTGAAGTGCTGGCTGAATGCCGGCGGGCGTGCAGACTGTTCGGCACGGACCATCCGGCAGACGTGGCCGAAGTCGAGGCAGAGGCGTTCCGGATTCTTGCGGACCCGGAGTCGGTCACACCGTTTACCCCGGACGAACTGTCGCAAGCCCGGGCGGACATGCTCGCAGTCGCTCAATCACGTGGCATTGACCTGGATGCGGCACGGGCCGAGATTGATGCGTTCATCATGAACGTTACAGAGGCCCAGACGCGATAACGTGACCCTTGCAGCGCGGCACATATCGCGTCAACCTCGCCGGCAACGGGACGGATGGATGGCCGCACAATGCGTGCACATTGGAATTGAGACAGGTCGTCGGGATAGACACCGACGGCCTCTCTCTTTTTACGCATACGGCAACAATCGTGCTGCAGCATTACAACTACCTGTATTGCGGAGCAGGCATAGACGATCAATCAGCAGATAGTCGCCCAAACCGGATAATTGTCATCGTCGGTTAAGCGATATTATCCGCAAATGGACATGATTCAGGCCCGATTGCCGGCCGGCGCCGTCTCCATCCTGGAGCGTGTGGGATATGTTTGCCGGCGTCAAAGTGAATCATCGCGCCGGCGGGATTATCCTATTCTGCATACTAAGTTGTATACCACCCGTGATATACTGCCGCCGTGGATAGCTGGGAATTGGAGTTCTATACAACTGCCGGCGGCACAGCCCCGGTTGTTGAGTACATAGACGCTCTATCCGAGGAAGACGCCGCTCGGGTTGTGCGGAGCCTGGAGCTTCTGGAGGCTTTGGGACTCCAGTTGACAGAACCACACGTTAAGAAGATTCCAGGCAAAGGACTGTGGGAACTACGTACCGTAGGCAAGACGCATCATCGCGTGTTCTACGTGGCAATTCAGGGACGCCGATTCCTCTTGCTACATGGGTTCCTTAAGAAGAGCCAGAAGACACCACCGAAAGAGATCCAGACGGCGTTACAGCGCCTCAGCGATTATCAGAAAAGGCTGAAACCATGAAGTTTCGTGACTATAGAGATAGCCGGCTCGCCGCAGATTCTGCATTCCGGGCGGAATATGAAGCACTGGCGCCAGAGTTCGACTTCATCCGGACAGTCATTGCTGCACGCTTGGCCGCTGGCCTGACTCAGTATCAGCTCGCAAAGATGATCGGCACAAGCCAGCCAGCGATCGCTCGAATGGAAGCCGGTGCGACACTCCCCAGCACCAGGACGCTGCAGAAGCTTGCAGGTGCACTCAACCTGACAATACAGGTCACTCCAGAGAAGATCGAAGCTCATCAGCTACCGGAGATGCAGGCAGTCGGGTAGTCAAGCCACTCTTTTGACACCCTATGCAGTCGGGGACACCCCATGCAAGGGTCTCGATGCGCATCGAACAGTGACCGCTATGCGCTGCCATCGGCTGGCCTGGGTCTTCTCAACACCAAGGTCTGCGTAGGTCGGGGGGAGCTCGGTTGCACGATGCAACCCCGTATCATGTCGCCTGGCCCCATGCTGTTTCGGCATGGCTGCAAGCAGTTCACCGGCTCGGCGCCCTCGGACGTAGGGGTGGATCTGTGTAATCGATTACACACCCTATCGTCACTCCCACGAGCGCGGACGTAGGTTGATACGACCTGACTCATTTGCCAAATTTGGCAAAGCCCGTTCAACCTGGCCCGCCTCATTTGACCCATGGGTCAAAGCCTGCGTCACTCCCACGCGCGCGAGGGCGTAGAGATTGAATTGTCGCGCCGGCGCGACAATCTGTCGTCACTCCCACGCGCGCGTGGGCGTAGGTTCTACCATGGTAGAAAAACCGATTGTCATTCCATCACTCCCACGCGCGCGAGGGCGTAGGATCGATTCTAAGCGGCGTGGATCCAGGCACATGACTCCTGATACCTGCAACCGGACACAGTGAAGCCCCGACCGTGTGCCGGGGCTCTGCGCTACGTATCACGACGTTGGTTGTGTCTAGGGTACGAGCTCAGCATCTCCGTATCGATTGCGCCACATCTGGGCCCGTTCCGCGTCCTCGTCAAGCTCCTCATCGAGCAGATCGGGATCAGAAGGCCAACCAGTGATCTTCTCAAAATCGATCGCCGGTTCGATGCGGGGCTGTGGATCGACGACACGCTCATCCTCATCAGTGGAGGATGTACCATTTGGTACAGTTAACTCTTCATCATCCGCATCAACGCTAGCTTCGACAGTGGAGGATGTACCATTTGGTACTGGCGTAAATGCGCCAATACCATCTGTATCAACACTGTTACCATCATGATTCTCAGGTTCATCTGGCGCATTTGCGCCAGGCTGATCCCGCTCAACAGTTGAGTGTTGAACTTTCAACACTGGCACTTGATTTGTTTTGACGCGCCGGGGCATTTCCGGCTTCGACTGTTGCATTTTCAACAGGGTCATCAGCATGAATATCCCTGTTCACCGTGCCGACATCCACACCCAGAACATCCGCAATCTTGCGCTGACTCAGCCCTTCGTCGGAGAGTTCCTGCACCACCTCACGGCGCTCGGAAACCGACAACCGGTAACATCGTGTGACCGGTTCTTTTTCTGACTGGGTTAGTTTCAAGTAGTTAGATTCAGACTTGAAATCGTCGCTACGCCTATCGCCGCCACGTTTTGCCGCTCCCAGCAGCTCGCCTATCCGGCAAAACACGGTCAACCCGGCCCGCCTCATTTGACCCATGGGTCAAAGCCTGCGTCACTCCCACGCGCGCGAGGATGTAGGGATATTTTCCCCAATTGGGGAAATGTCGTCCCCGTCACTCCCACGCGGATCTTTTTTCACGGAATCCCGTAGAAATAACCTGTATGGAATCCGTGCAGGTTATTTCGGGCAACTTGACCATAACCGACGCGCCAGGATCGATTCTAAGCGGCGCAACAATTGGTACAGGACTCCTGATACCTGCAATCAGGCACAGTGAAGCCCCTACATTTGTAGGGGCTGTGGTGGACCTATTGCAATGGTGGTTGTCGTCTAGTCCCGTTGCTCTCTGCCAACCGACTCCGCACTGCAGACGAGCGAGACAACCGGCTTGCCGTCAATCCGTACTGCCGAAATACGGCACTGTTCCGGCTCCCAGTGTGCGGAGATTGCCTCGACGGACATGACGGCCAGTTCTGCAAACTGCAGCGCCGTGATTACGTCAGTTTCGCTGATCCAATCCTGCTCGGCAACGACCGTGATGATGTCGTGTCGCTGGTAGCGCCAGCGCTCCGAGCTCACCAGCAGCGCCCAGTAGGAGACCGGGTGCTTGCCGGCGTAATGCGCCATCAGTCGCCGGAGTGCCGCCGTGCCCTGACGTGAGACCAAGGCATCTGGCTGCAGGGTAACAATCGTCTCGTCGATCAACTGGTCCAGCATGTTTCCTCCAGAGCTTCAGTTACAAGGTAGTCAAAATCGCCACGCTCTACCCGGCGGATCCAGTCGCGAAGGTAGAAGTCGTATTCATCGTCAGCGTCGCTCTCAGTCCCGCCTGGACCGTCTGGCGTGTAGGGTGCCGGGCCATGGAATGACGCTGGAGCGTTGCTTGCCATCAGGTAGCTGGCCGCGCTATCCCAGCTCATCGCAAATCTCCCAACTGTTCGATCAGATTGCTCAAAAGATCCACGCGCCCCCGCCAGTACCGTTGCTCGGCGTACGCGAAGCCGTAGGGTTCACTGGGCGAACGCCGCCGCTCGGCTGCGCTTGCCTGTTCCTTGAAGTCGGTGCGCATATCCACGAGTTGCCCCTTGGTGATCGGCTTGTTCGGCGTGATAACCGATGCTCGCATTACGCGACCTCCCCAGAGCCGTCGAACTGGATGTACTCCTCGTGGCGTTCCATGCGGCGGTAGCTAACCCAGATGTTGCCGCGTCCATAATGACCCCAGAGGCGGGCGAACATCTCGCCACGATCCTCAGGGTGGACGCGGTCAACAATCGGCAGTCCATCGCCGGCGATCGTGAACGTGAGGCACTGGCGACCGGGGGGGCGCTCCTTGGTGCCGTGAACGTGGTGCATGCGTTTCATCGTAGTGTCTCCTTACTGCTACTAGCCGACTCCTGTAGGACGCGTGCCAGTACATCCTAACTACATGGATTATACAGTAAGTGGCATATCCATGTCAATACCCTGTAGAATTACGGGAGTACACACCGTAGAGAAGATTGGAGTAGCGGTGAAACCATTACGAGAGTGGAGAGCTCAACGACTGATGAGCATTGAGGCACTGGCAGAGAAGTCCGGCGTCTCGAATAAGACGATCACCCAGATTGAGAATGGCAGGCAGCTACCACGCTTTCGAACCATGCGCCGGCTCAGTGAAGCACTGGGAGTAGAGGCTTCTAATGTCATTGAGTTTGCAGCAGCGATTGAAGAAAAGGGAAAAGCCCAAGCCCTGAATAGTCCAGGGCTCGGGCTGGCACGCGTCCCGGTAGTCGGCTAGAGCACCGGGAGCGTTCTCAGTTTAGCAACGCATGCCGGCAGTCTGCGCGTGACCGGCTTGGTAAGACAGGGTAGCCACGATGTCAACGGGTGAGCAGCCAGCCTATCCAGATGTACAGGGAGACTGGCTGACACTGAAGCAAGCCGCGGCCCAACTCGGTATCTCACCGCGCACGGCACGGCGCTGGATACGGGAGGGCAAGCTCGCCGGCGAGTTGATGCCTGGACCCTACGGCGAGCAGTACATGGTCCCTGCCGGCCAGATCAACACTGCTCAGGAAATCACCGATGTGGTCAAGGTCGACCGGCAGGCTGACATGACCACACTGGCCGCGGTACTGGAGCGTCACCTCGCCAACCGTGATGACGGCATAGCTGACCTGGTGGCCGCGGTAGAGGGTCTACGCGTAGAGGGTAGGCAGGCTGACCAACGACTGACCGACACCCTGCAGGCAGAGCTTGCAGAGGTACGCAGGGAGCTTGCAGAGCTCAGGGATGTACTGGAAGCACGCCACGAGCACACAGGATCAACGCAGAGCACCGGTAGCACGGAAAATGAGGAGAGACACGGGCGGGTCTGGTGGAAATTCTGGGACAGAGGTTGACGGAAGGGATCAAGTACTTGTGCACCGCGGGGTATCCCGCTATTCTGACGGACAAGAGAAAGCCCCGGACGGATGCCACTCAGTCCCGGGGCCAGTTCTCGAAGTGATTTGCAGCCCATCCATGGGAGGGGTGCTCTATGTCTGTAGACAGTTTAGTCGGACTCGTTCCCGGCGTCAACAGCTCCGCCGGATTCGCGGTGCCGCCGTGCCTTGCGGTGGTAACGGGTACGAGCAGCGCAGGTGTCATTACAGAATCGCTGCTTGCCAGTCTTGGGCAGAAACACCCGGCCACAGTCTTGGCAGAAGCGCATCGGCTCCTTATCAATCATCAGATAAGTCAATTGCTGGTAGATCGTACCCAGCAAGATCCTAGAGCGCGCCACCCAGGCCAACCCTCTCGCCTGCTGATCCGGATCAGATTCATCTGCATGAAAGGCCCCGAGCGACCGAACATCCATCGTCACGCCTTCACGACCTTTGTTGAGTTGATCGGCGATAAAGTCGAGGCCCATATCTTCCAGGCGCTCCAGGCCGTTTGGCTCAGGATATCCGAGGTCAACAACGACGTCACGCAACGATGCTTCTACCGCTGTATCACCGTTTATCGCAGCGTGAAGATCCACGTACAGGCTCATGATGTTCGCCAACTGACTGGCATCACGTTGCATGTCCACGTATCGCTCACGAATGGTATCGGTGGGACCAGGCAGACGAGAATCATCGTCAGGGCTCGACACACGCAAAAGACCCCAGTCGCTCGCAAATGCTACGGCTTCCGCCGGCGAACGGACCCCAGCCAAAGCAAACGGCAGTTGCCGCATCATCGTGCCGAACTCAATCGCATATGGACGCAGATCGCGCAGCACGATCCATCCATCGTCGTCGATGGATGCCGCACCGTGTACCCAGTGTGGCATCAGCATCCTCCGAACCCCAGGACGTTTCATCACCGTCATTGTCTCTCCACTCACGCTTCAATCCAGCTTACAGGCCTAACAAGCGCGAGTTTACCAGACACTTGCAACGTCACACAACTTACGCTTATAATGGCATACAAGCGGGACAGATGATCCCGAGAGACCGGGGGAAAGTCATGGTGCTGGCCGAAGAGATGCTGACCGTTCCAGAAATGGCGGCGCGGTTACGCATCAGCCGCGTACGGGCTTACAGCCTCATCGAAGAGGCGGGCATTCCTTACGTCCGGCTATCGGAACGCCGGATCAGGATTCCACGAGACCTATTTGAGAGTTGGCTGGCTGATCAAACTGTCCGCGGAGAGCGGGCAGACACGGTGATCGCCTCACAGTAATGGCCGGGCAGCCGTGTGAGGCGATCGAAGAAGGGACTTTTCATGTCTTCAAAAACTATAGCACAACTGAAAATCAGCGCAGTAGAAATCCGCTGCGAAACGCCATATAACGTGGCGTTCGTCGACGAACTCAAGCGCACATTCACATTTCCGGACCGGCAGTGGGACCCAGACGACAAGGTTTGGATCCTCGCGCTGCGGCACGAGCAGGCGCTGATCGCGCTTTGTCGCGAGCATTTTGACAGCGTGCAGATTCTGCGGCTAAACCGTGCCTCAGCTGGCACGCCTCGGAGACCAGCGTCGACAGCGGTGCAGACGCCTTTCGATGTCCTTTACGTCAAGCCCACAGCGCCGGTCGAGGTCGTTGCCGCGGCGTATCGTGCACTGGCGCGTAAGTATCATCCCGATGTATGCGACAGTGCCGACGCACACCAACGAATGCTCGAGCTCAATTCGGCCTACGAGTCGATTGGACGTGCCGAATGAGCACGACGACGACAAGCACTGCTCAGACCGCTGATGGCTATCACAAGCGGCGCGGTTGGACACCAATCGCCGTACCGTACAAGACAAAAAAACCCATCCGGAAGGGCTGGCAAAAGTTAACGTACGAACCGGACACCTTCAAGGAGCGTGTCAATATCGGTGTGCTGCTCGGTACACCTTCCGGCAACCTCGTCGACGTTGATCTCGATTGCCGAGAGGCGATCCGGATCGCAGATGCCTTCCTCGACCCGACAGATTCAGCGTTTGGAAGGAAGTCCGCGCCACTATCTCACTGGCTGTACACCACCGACCCGTTACCAGCAACAAAGAAGTTTAAGGATCCGTCATACGAAGATGATGACGAGCGGGCGACGCTGGTCGAGCTCCGCTCAACTGGCACGCAGACGATCATGCCCGGATCCATGCACGTCAGCGGTGAGGCAATCGAATGGAGTAGTGACGGTGAACCTGCTCTGATTCACGGCGACATTCTGCGCGATCAGGTGTCCCAGCTTGCAGCTGCGGCGCTGCTGGCACGCTACTGGAAAGAGGGCCGCCGGCACGATATGAGCCTGGCACTTGCCGGCGGACTGCTCAATGCCGGTTGGTCCGTTGAGCGTGTCGAGGGATTCATCCTGTCGGTAGCACATGCCGCTGGTGACGAAGAAGCAGACGACCGGGTAACGAATGTCCAGACAACACAGGATCGCATCACTAGTGACCAGAGCTTTACCGGCTGGCCCACGCTTGCCGAACTGACTGACGACAAGATCGTTAAGCGGGTACGGGAATGGCTGGGTATCACTCGGCTGGAATCCAGTTTCATCAGTAGTAACGGACACCATCCAACAGAGCAAGCCGTCGACCCGGATACCGGCGAAGTCGTAAACCGGCCTCTTACCGATCTCGGAAACAGTGAGCGTTTCCGAGACGATCACAAAGGCCGCGCTCGATATGTCCATGAGGAGCGCCGTTGGTTCGTTTACGCTCGCACACACTGGCGCGAAGATACCAACGGCGCTGCGCGGCGCATGGCAATGAAAACAGTTCGCAGTATCTACGCTGAAGCCGCGAAGGTTGCAGACGACCGGCGCCGGGAAAAAACCGCGCAATGGGCGCACAAGTCAGAAGCAGCCAAGGCCATCAGAGAGATGCTCAGTCTCGCCGGCGACCTTACCGAGATCGCTACCGATCGTCTGGACTTCGATCACGGTCGTTTTTTGCTCAACCTTGCCAATGGAACCTACAACCTCCAGACAGGCAAGCTCGAGGATCACGACCCTGCGAACATGATTACTCGCATCTCGAAGGGGGCCTACGATCCGGACGCGACCAGTGAGCTATGGGAGTCATTCCTCGCAGATGTGACTGGAGAGCCGGACCCATGGGACCCGATGCGCACGTATCTGAAGCGAGCGGCCGGTTCGTGCCTTGCCGGATGGAGCGGTGACGAGGTTGTGTACTTCACCTACGGACCTACCCAAACAGGCAAGTCGACATTTCTTGAAGCGATCCGCGCGCCACTCGGCAGCTATGTCGCAGCGCTCAACTTCGATTCTCTGCTGAATGCTTCAACCAGTACCCCGCGGCCGGACCTCGTGGCCGTTGTCGGCGCTCGCATCCTTGTGAGCAATGAAATGGACCGGGCGCAACGTCATGGCGATGTGCAGCTGGCCGCGTCGCTGATCAAGCGTCTGACCAGCGGCGAGCCGATCCGCGTTCGTAATAACTACAGCAACGGTTTCGACTGGACACCCGACGCGGTGCTATGGCTGGCCGCAAACGATGCGCCAGAGATCGCGCATGATGATGAGGCCATGTGGCGCAGGATGCACCGTATACCCTTCAACCACCAACACCGCAACGCAGACAAGACGATCAGGAAACGCTTGACCAGCGATCCCGAACATCAGGCCGCCATTCTCACATGGCTGATCGAAGGCTGGCATGAATACCAGCAGCACGGTATCGAAGTGCCCGACGCGGTGAAGCAATCCACCGAAGAGTACCGCTCTGAACAGAACCCTATGACCGAGTTTGTAGCGAGTAGTTGCACGCTCGATGCCGCTGCTCGCGTCCCGGTTGCAGATCTCAATCAGGCGTATGAGCGATGGTGCCAAGAGCAGCGGTTGGAACCTGTTGACGGACGTATCAGAAATGCCGCGCTGCAGTCGCTGGGATGCCGTCAAGGACAGGCAAGAATAGATGGACGCAACAAAAAAACGTGGTCAGGAATTCGCTTGAAGGAGCTTTGGGACTAAAATGCCTGTTTTTTTTGGCTTGTATAAGCCATGTAACCGCGTAACCGGTTACATGCCCAAACTTTCTCTTATTCTCTTACACGGGAAAAGTTTAGGAGTGTAACCGGTTACGCGGTTACCTAGACATAAAAAAACACTCGAAATGAGGGGTAAACCAGTGTCCATATGCGACATACCCCAGAAGAAAAGGAGGTGAATCCATGCCCGAACTGCCAACCGCAACACGACGACGATCGACCCGTTGATGATGATGACATTCACGCGCCCGACGAGGTCG
>MWWI01000283.1_pt1 | contig 10577 bp, 11 predicted proteins | sample 1047321 | NCBI WGS metagenome assembly MWWI01 (sample SAMN06349966, study PRJNA376086) | soil metagenome | isolation source: FI-1 sample Antarctic (ecotone) soil | place: Antarctica | reverse complement strand
CAACTCCACTGTTGACTCGCAAAGTGTACCAGAGGAAATTACTGCTCAGTAACCGCCGGCACCGTCAGCCGTTGAATGGTACACTATCGGGAAATCGCCCGGTACACTTCGAGGAAATCCGACAGTAAACGTATGACCTCATGCCCGAGGTCCTCAAGCATCCGACAGAGCGATTCTGGAACGCAGTGGTCAGCAAAAAAATTCATCTATACAGCGCTCTCGAATTCAGCAAGCTCTTTAGCATACTCAAGGCACGCATGGATCTTCTCCCGCGAGAGATCAGGGAGTTCCGCGATGATTTCATCAACTGATTTCCCCGCAGCCAAATAGCCAAGCACCAGACTTACAGGAATTCGAGTCCCCTTTATTCTTGGCTTTCCTCTAAGAATCTCCGGGGTGCTTTCGATGAGTTTTCTCCATGTAGAAGTCATTTTTTCTCCAAACTATTATGTTTCACAGGCTAGCGTTAACCATACTATTTTTCAACTGAGGCCACACGTGTTGATCAAGATATCAAAATATTTTTTCTTTTAGGGTGCGGAGCCCGAGGAGTTCGATGCCGCCTACTGCTCGGTTTCGCGGCAACTGCGTTGGTGAGCCCATTAAACCACTTCAGAAAGCGACTTTGCTTCAACTCATCTTCTACTCCACCCCGGTCACTTAACGCATGCTCCGGGGCCCTTAAACCATTCCAAAGCACCATTCTTCGCGGGCCTTTGAGGTGAGTGAGAGATTCGATGCGGCCCACAGGACCTTCGGCTAGAATGGCAACAGAGACTGCTGCGGACCGTCGCTTTCTTTCGGGAGAAATTATACCTGCTGTAAGCAGGATTACGTTTTCATTCCATTACTAAGAATCCTATTAGGGACCTTGTTTCTAAGTTTTCCCCCCGTGCTGGTGGATAGTAACTGAAGGTGCTGAATATTTCTCTTTAGCGCTGAAATTTTGGCGGGAGTCTAAGTAATCCCGCCAGATTTAGGGTGCCTAGGTGCGCTTGGTTTCGATTGTGATCTTGGGAACCGTTAGCTGACTTGTATCTACAACTCGTCTTGGCTATAGGAGGCTAATCTCCAAATAAATATTATGTAACGATGCTTATTAGGATCAAGTTTGCCACGAATAGGTGAAGTTGATTCTAAACCGGGTGTTTAATCGTTTTGGTGGGTTGGATAGCCGAATACGTGATCTTGTATGGATTTGACAACTTTCAAGGTAATGGTACTATTTTAACGAAAACTATCTAACCGGCACCAGGATGGACAAAACATGGATAGCATTGCCGAGCCTGTACGAGAAGTTGAAGCGTTAACCGAGGATCGACGTCCTAAAGGAAAGGCCAAAAAAAAGGCAGCAGAGCCTGCCCCCTTGACCTCTCCTGACGTATCCGAAGACCCCACCAGCCCCTATGATCCTCCCATATCGCGCAAGCTCATGGAGCGTATCACGGGGCTCAGCACCCCTACGCTGGTGAAGTATGAGCAGGACGGAACGATTCACCCCCGAAAAATTAAACACGGTGGGCTCGAATTTGTAACCTACCGGATTAAGGATGTGCAGACGATTTTCCGTAAACGCGGAGTTTCGTTTAAAAAAGGCGACAGCGCTGAGGTAATTTCCATATTTTCGCAAAAAGGTGGCGTGGGTAAGAGTTCGCTGACACAGCACCTCGGAGCCATGCTCTCTCTCGTCGGCAAGGTCCTTGTAATTGACCTAGACTCTCAAGCGGACGCGACATCTTTGTTTGGCATCAATGTGCGGTACTCAGACGTTGTTGAGGCCGATGAAGAACTCGACCCTTCAATTCTTGAACTCATGGACTGGCAACTAGCCGACGGGTCAGACGCTGGCTACAGAAGGCTTCCTTTTGAAAAGGTAGTAAAAAAGATTAGTCCGAGTCTCCACGTGGTGCCGTCGGACCTAGACCTAGGTGAAATCAACTATTCCCTTAATCGCTTAGAACTCGCTGATCGCCAGCTTCCGGACGGGAGAACTATGCCAGGTGAACTCATGATGATTCAAGAGGTCATTGATCAAGTTCGTAACCAATATGATTTCATTTTGTTTGATTGTCCTCCCAATATTGAGACCTGTAATGTGTCGGCCTTGTATGCTTCAAATCGCATTGTCGTGCCGCTTGAGCTTGAGGCCAAGTGTTTGAAAACCATGTCAAGAAACTGGGAGTTTCTAGTCAAGCTACGCGATTCTGGAGCGGGTTTCTCTTGGGACAAGGTTTTAGTCGTCCCCAATAAGTTTCGACATGAGAACATAAAGATCAAAGCATTGGCGCGCATTCAGGATATTTTTTCGGGCCGCGAGGATATCGCTCTTTCACAGGCAGTCATTCCAAACAACACGATCATCGATCGATGTGCCGAGAATAAAGAGCCTGTGTTTGTCGCAGCAACAAAGTATGGCAAGGGCGTTAAAACAGCTATTCCACAGGCAAAAGAGTTTACCGACCTTTTTTGGGTCATCATGCATGAAATACTTGATCTGCCGGTGGACCGACTTGTGTTTGCAGATGTCGAGGAATCGGAGCCGAAATGACCTCCACTTTAGATTCGGATGCAGAGGATCTTAAACGCCGGGCTGAGCTTGAAAGAGCGAAAGCTGGCGGTACAGGACGGAAAGCTAATCAGTCCGGCCTAGGGGTTCTCAAAAAATTCGCAAAATATAACAACCTCACGGCCAAGTACCGAGATTCTGCGGTTGAGTCTCCTTCAGTCTCCCCTACCCCGGAAACCGTGGAACAATCGCGTGGAACAATTCCAAATGCTGAGCGAATGCTTAGCGAACACTTAGCGAATACTGAGCAGCCACCTTTTGAGCTGAATGCTGAGCGATTGCTTAGCGAGACCGCGGATGCTAAGTCTTTAGACAAAACAGAGCTGCGTAATGCTGAGCGAATGCTTAGCGAACACTTAGCGAATACTGAGCAGGAAGACGCCTCTCCTAATGCTGAGCAAATGCTTAGCAGAACGGAGACCTCAACGGCTAGGCCCTCTAAAACTAGCACTCGCGCGGGCGGAATGCTTAGCAAACGCTTAGCAAGGGCCGGTGGAAAACCAGCCGTTTCGAAAGATGATTCTAACCCTGACGTATCACTTTCGCCTTCTAATAAGCAGAGTGCCGACCCCCTGAATGCTGAGCGAATGCTTAGCAGAAAAAGGGCTAGCGGAGTTGCGCCTAATACTGAGCAAATGCTTAGCGAGAGCAGGCAGAGCGGCTATAATGATTCTAGCTCGCAATCGCCCCCCGATAGTTTAGTTAATCCGGATTTAAATGCTGAGCAAATGCTTAGCGACCCAGCTGTCCCTGATCCTACTAGTAACCGCAATGTTCCCGAAATGGTTAGCGAACGCGTAGCAGGAAATTCAGTCGTTAATGCTGAGCGAATGCTTAGCAGCTCATCGGAACCGCTGAGAAAAAGTCATTCCGAAAAAGCTGTACCGGAAGGGGCGTCGAATGCTGAGCAAATGCTTAGCAAAGAGAGTTTAGAGGCGCAGCCCGGTGATCCTTCCTTTGGTCTCAACGAATCTAAAAAATCTCAAACTAATGCTGAGCAAATGCTTAGCAGAGATGGTCAGGAATCGGAGAACGAAGACGATCTCTATGGCTCTCAGAATTCAACGGAATCCCACGGGGAGTTGAATGCTGAGCAAATGCTTAGCAGCCCGGATCAACAAGAAGTCGGGCGCGACAATAACGAATCTTATCCTAGAAGCCAATATTCAGACCCATCCGAGATAACTAATAAATCTGAGTCAAAAGCACCAGCAGAAGCATCTCGTAGAAGCATGACACCCGAGGCGCCAAGTAACGATTTCGATGCACTCGTGCGCAAGATGGCCGAGACTCAGCAAGTACAGATAAAAGAAAATCGGCGGGCAAAGCCTCTAAGAAGTCCTCGGAAGGTTACTGGAACACCGTCATCTGCACGGTCACCTTCGATCATCCCCACAAGCTCTGGTCGTGCGCCGACTCAGGTTGAAGGTGAGGCGTCAGCTTTGAACCTCTCTCAAAACGGGGAGAGTGATTCGCCTCATAGAATTCCTACAACCACAACCCCGCAAGCTGACAGGCAACAGACTCAATCCAGCAATTATCAGACCTCCTCCAAAGAGGCGGTAAAGTCCTTCGAACAAGAGCGCGAGATAAATGCTGAGCAAATGCTGAGCAAACACTTAGCAGATACTGAGCAAATACATAGCGAATACACGGCGAATGCTGAGCGAATGCACAGCAAACGCATAGCAAATACTGAGCAATTGCATAGCGAATACATAGCAGATCACTTAGCGAATACTGAGCAAGAAATACGGTTAGAGGCTATCACTGGGAAAGAGCGAGCCTTCGTCGATTTCATCTATCAAAAGTGTAAAGAAGCTGCTGCTTTATACACCCATCCAATATCAAGTAAAGAGATCGCTACTGCGCTTGGAATAGCGTCTAAAGATGCGAAAAAGGTACACAATCACGTCTCGAACCTCATCTATCGTGTCACCACTTATAAGGGGTTTGTGCAGCGACTTGAGAGCGTCAAAGGAAAGGCTGGATGGACTCGCTTTGGACTTACACGCGGCCTCTACGGGCAGCTTGTAGATGCTGAAAAAAGCGGCAGGAAATACTTAGCAGAATACTCTTCTGAGGCTCCTATTAATTTATCTATTACTAAGAAAGAATATAATAATAAAGAGAGCTCAGAGAAAACCGAAGAAAAGATGCTCTATGACTTCGAGGTAGAGGACATTGATCTTTCCCTCGTAGAGGGGCTAGGGATTTCAAAAAAACATCTTTTCGATATTAGAAAAAATCGTTGGCAAATTTCCGGCGACACTCTGAGAGAAATGATCACACGGTTCGCTTATTACGTTCGACTTCCTGACCAAAAGATGACGCCGCCACACCTTTACCCGCGCATTTTCTTAGCCCTCGTGCGCGATAAGACGACAAGCGGGGAGTCTGCTCTCGATTACGTGGAAACAGACGAAGATCGCCTTATTAGAGCAGCTCTGAGTCGCAAGCAGAGCCTCAAGGCCGATAAGGATCGCCGGGAGGCGGATCTCATGGAGATGTCGTACTCAGAATGGCGAGAGGGGCTCACCAAAGAGGAGGCCACCTCCATACTACCGAAGACCTCTAGTTTTAAGCTCGAGGAGGGGAGTCCACCTTATGAGACTCTCATCAAGCAGCACTTTCGGGATCAGGTCTGGGCCGAGATGCGACATAGCATTCTCAACAGAGCCCCTGGGAAAGATGCGTAACAGCTATACCGACACGACCACAAGGTCACTGCGACTTATGGATCTGGTTGTTCTAGAGGGGTACCTGACCGGAGCCATAGGCAGGGCGCTCAATGAGTTACTCACTTAATCTTGACTCTCCTATAGGGGAGAAGCCTGAGAGCCATGCAGGCAACCTAGCGCGCTTACCTCTATAGAGGACGAATTTTTGACCAGCGACAACGTAGGTTAATTAACGCTTGGGGTATCGCTCTTAAGTCTCTTCCTTCGATCAGGTAGACCAGTACAGTAATGGTGGCCTCCGGATTCCCACCAGACCGCAGATCAGAGACCATTCTTGGCCTCCGGGTGTCGGACTCTGACAACCCCAGCAAACTTCTTCGGAAAACTCCCGGTTACGTAACATTCTCCAACATCAAGACTCTTTATCGTATTGGGGTGAACCATGAACTGGAGTGCGCCCCATAGGTTGGAGAACTGTCTGAGAGTTTAAAAGTGGGTGGTTAGCCTTTAGATGCACGGCAAAAGGATTCGTGCTAAGGGGTGATCACTATGGGAAAAGTGAGAAGAAAGTTCAGCGAAGAATTCAAGGTCAAACTGGTTCGTCAGATCGATGAAAAAATGATCACGGCAAGTGCAGCGGCACGGAAATATCAAATTTCAGGCGGTCTTGTTTACAATTGGATACGCCGCTATAGGGGTACAGATCCGGCAAGAATTGTAGAAAAGCCGACAGTGCGAGAGAGGGAGCTTGAAAGAGAGAACGCGGCTTTGAAAGAGAAGCTCGCCGAACTCTTCATGCAAGTTGAGCTTTTAAAAAAAGCCGAGGACTGGGTAGCCAACAAGAAAAGCGCGAGTTCATCGATCTACACCTCAAGCAACTGGGCTCGATACAAAAAGGGTGCAAAATGATTGGACTCGCCTCAAGCAGCGTCGGAATGTAAAGCTCGATCAATGTGTGGTGCCAACCGAAATTCCCACTCTTTTCATTATTCCGGAATCCTCTGAACTTGTTGCCCTTGATGCGCATCTGACGAATGAGACTCGGCGTGATTACTGGCTCCAAGAAAACGTTGTCGAGCCGCTTAAGAAGAAATTTGATTTAATTCTCATAGACTGCCCTCCTAACTGGAACCAGCTCGTTTCGAACGCTCTTATTGCATCGGACGTTCTGATTTCGCCTGTCGAATGCAAAATCAATCATTATCGAAACGTGAATGACTTTGTCGATTTCGTAACAGAGTTTAAATCAAAGGCTAAAGCGCACTTTGATCATATTTTCGTGCCCACAAAGTACACGTCAACCCGGAAGCTCAGCTCTGAAATTCGTAAGTGGTACAATGCCAACCTCCCCAACTGTGTTCTCACAGCCATTCGAGAGAGTTCCATCGGTGAAGAAGCTTCAGCCGCAAGCTTGTCAGTGCCAGAGTACGCGCCCACTAAACCGCCCAGCGATGAGATGAAAGAAGTGGTCTCGGAGATTTGGCGATATGTTGAGTCATCTGTGCGAAGAAGAAAAGCTCTACAACATGCTCAAGACCGGCATGTCTCCGCAACTATTTAACTCCTCAACTCTAGGAAGCCTTTATGGCAATGTCTCTTGATGACTTTAAAAAACGGCAACGGGGTAGAGTTAAGGCTAAGCCCGACCCGACGTTCAAAAAGGATCGAGTTCTTCGCCCATTCGAACTCGATGAAGCTCTTGCTTCAGGTCACAAAGACGAGCGCGACACTGCAGACGCTAACATTGAGGAATCTGCCAACCTACGAGAGCTAGAGACTTTAACCTCGTTACACGAACGAGGATTCTCTCTGTCGAGCGCATCGGTCACCCCTACCCGTGACACCCCAAAATTCGAATTCGGCGATTCTGGTGAGTCAATACTTTCGCCTAGTAACGACATCGAATCCAACGTGACACAAACCAGACACAAACGTGACACAGCTTTGTGTGAAGAAGATGCGGCAGAAACAAAGGCGTTAACTCCTGTCTCTCGACCTATTACACCTCTACTTGACACAAACATGACACAGACTTCGCCTCGAATGGATAATTTAGAATTTTTTGAACGTGACACAAACGTGACACAAAAGTTGGGGTCTCCTCTATTTAAAGGCGACGACAAGATCAAACGTGACACAAACGTGACACAAAATGGCCAGGAAGCTGAAGATATTTCAAGCCTCTCAGTACAGCGTCTACCTGACACGAACGTGACACAAGAGTATTCTTCGCCTATTGAGCAGACGCAACCTGAAGCGTTAGCAAAACCATTCCCGAAGTCAGCAACTAGACACAAACGTGACACAAACGAATCTAACGTGACACACACTGGACACAAAACGTCCAGCTACGTGACACAAACAAGTCACAAACTCGACACAAACGTGACACCACACCTGACACAAACGTCTCTAGTAAGTTAGTTAGTAATATAAATACTAACTTACTAACTAAGAACGAAGACGGGCGGCCCGACTTTTCCACAATCGACATTTCAGGGCTTCATCGGTTTGGCATTACTGAAAAGCAGCTCCGCGACTTTGAAAATCAAAAGCTTTCTTTTCCCTTTGAGCAGCTTGAAGACTTTGTTTGGAAGTTTGAGCAATATGCCTCTAATGCGAATAACATCAAAGGCGTTCGGAGTGTTGTTGGCCTTTTCTGCAAGATGGCCCAAAGTCTAGCATCTGGAGTCGATCCACTCTCCCACATCAAAACCCCGGAAGAGATGGCCCTTGAAAACGCATTAGCGGCCTCACAGCGGGCTTTAGCTGAGAGGGGTAGGGTAGAAGGCGAGTTGAAGCAAAATCGCTTTCTAGACTGGTTTAATGCGCTTGATGAATCTGAACGTAACAAGCTTGCACCACCAACCAGTCTCATCACTTCAGGTTCCGAGCTTCAAAAGAAACAACTCTCCGGATACTTCAGCGAAAACATCTGGCCTGAGCTTAGAAATCAAATTCTTGGCCGAAGCTTGTGAAACATAACATTTGGAGAAAGAAATGACTTCCACATGGAGAGAACTCATCGAAAGCACACCGGAGCTTCTCCGAGGAAAACCGAGAATCAAGGGGACTCGAATTCCTGTAAGTCTGGTGCTTGGATATTTAGCTGCAGGGAAGTCAGTAGATGAAATCATTGCTGAGCTTCCTGATCTCTCCCGCGAGAAAATACAGGCCTGTCTTGAGTATGCTAAAGAGCTTGCTGAATTCGAAAGTGCCGTTTAAATGAAATTCCCCAAATGTTAATTCAGACTCCATGCCCTTCAAAGAATGTTTAGCCGAGCAATCACTGACGAACATGTTAAAGAAACGCTCGAAAAAGGGATAGTAATTGAAAGCTACGAGGACGACGTGCCGTACCCGAGCTATCTTGTCATGGGAATAATTAACAAAAGAGTTTTTCACGTGGTCGCTGCGGTAAATAAACTTGAAAATAATACGATCATCATCACCGTCTATGAGCCTAGTCCCGATTTGTGGTATGAAGATTTCAGGAAAAGGAAAAAGAAATGAAATGTCTTGTCTGCAAGAATGGTGAAACGAGTGAAGCAAAGACCACAGTCACTTTAGAGCGACAAGGCATGACTTTTGTTTTTAAAGAGGTTCCAGCGCTCGTCTGCCAGAATTGTGGAGAAGAGTACCTGTCAGACGACATTTCAAAAAGACTTCTAGAGCTTGCGGGGAGAGTAGCCCAGACTGGGATGGAAATTTCAGTCCACCGCTTTAGCGAGGCTGGGTAATTAGTCAGGTGCCAATCCGCATTTCATCTCTCCGGGTCACTGAAGACGTTTTAATTGCAATACTAAGTGACGGAAGCGTCGTCTCAAGACCCATTGCTTCGTATCCCCGCCTTTGTAATGCCACCAAAGCTGAAATTGAAAATTTTGAATTTTCGCCGGACGGTTACGTGGGGGTACTAATGAGGGCATCGAGCGTCCTGTCCCAGGTTTTCGACGACACTGCCGTCCCACTCTCCGACGACATCTATCCTGACATTAAGGGTCCACATCTCCTGCGCAGAGGGCGCAGAACGGAGTTGACGCCGCTATTCGCTTCTGCGAGAGCTAAAGGACTTATCCACCAGAGGCGCACTTGCGCCGGTGAGAAGCGCCCATTGAAAATTCACCGACCGGGAAAAGGCCCCACCGACACCTTAAAAGTTCCCCACTGTCGCAGGTGATGTTTGAATAATTGCTGGACAACGTACCGAAAAGTATGTACAATGTACCATGATTGGTGTGGATTGGTCGTTCACATGGGATGAGCGCAAAGAAGAGCTAAACATCAAGAAACACGGCGTCTCCTTTGAGCATGCGAAGTGTGTTTGGTTAGACCCTCGTGCGGTTGAATTCTACGATGACGAAAATAGTACGGACGAAGATCGCTTCATACGAATGGGCGCTGGAATCACAGGTATGTCGGTTCTTGTCGTGGTTTTCTGCGAATACGATGACGATCAGAAGATCATTCGGCTTATCTCCGCACGGAAAGCAACGCCACGAGAGAGGAAGGTTTATGAAAAAGGAATATGACTTTAGCAAAATGAAAAAGCGTGAGGGTAAAGTAAAGGTTATTCCGAGTGCTAAAAAAACCAGCATCACTTTGCGAGTGGACAGTTTGGACTTAGGGGAAATCAAGGTCGAGGCTCTCCGCATGGGTATTCCTTATCAGACTTTTATTTCAAGCATTCTTCACCGCTATGTCGCCGGCGATCTTGTGGATAAGGAATCTCCAGACGTGAAGCGTCTTTTGAATCAGACTGGTTCTTGACGTAGCACTGCTGCTACAAGCTTGCGCGGCACCTGTCGGTGCCCGCCCTCAGTCTTCTCCGGCCAAACATTCCCAGAATCAATCCAGTTTCTAGCCGTATTCACCGACACCCCCCAAATGCGCGCACGGCTGGACTAACGTGTTTTCAAAATTGCTTATAAGTTATAGGGGTAAGTGCCTGAATCCGAAAGCGATCTATTTAAATATTAGTCTTGACTAATCATTAGCTTTAAGTAATAATGAGTTATGAATGTTAAGTTCTACCTGACATCCACTGGCCGAAGTTCAGTTGAAAAGTTTTTGGCGGACTGTTCGCAGGAGATAAGGTCGAATTTCTTTGATGCAATCAGCTTGTTATCATCAGGACAAAAGCTGTCGATGCCCTTAAGTCGAAATTTATCGAGCATTCACCCTGGACTTCATGAACTGCGGGTAAAGGATCGAGGGGGACAAATCCGGGTATTTTATTTCGTCAAAAAAGGTGAGGCAATATTTCTTCTTCACGCTTTTAAAAAGAAGACTCAGGAGTTGCCATTGTCAGAGGTTAATTTAGTCATTAA
>MWWI01000301.1_pt1 | contig 10582 bp, 8 predicted proteins | sample 1047321 | NCBI WGS metagenome assembly MWWI01 (sample SAMN06349966, study PRJNA376086) | soil metagenome | isolation source: FI-1 sample Antarctic (ecotone) soil | place: Antarctica | reverse complement strand
GTGTCTATAGTGCTCCTACTACTGGTGGCGGTTCACTTATTATTCTTGCAGTTGTTGCTGCGACAGTTGCACCGCTTCGTGTAAAGTTTGGCCGTACGGGAGAAGTTATAGCTGCGGTGATCTGCACCGCTGTAATCTTACTTGCCGCCGGACTTTCGTTTCTCATTCTCTCTTCTATGTACTGCTATGTTGAAGCAATTGTTAGCGGAAGCTCCTTGTGACCGTTGCCGTCCTTCGCGACCACACTTTTCTCGGGATGACTCAATCTCTCTGCCCTGAGTGCCTTTCGCTTGTTCCGGCTAAGATCCTCAGCAAAGAAGGACGAGTCTACTTCCGCAAGACCTGCAAAAACCATGGCGTCCGCGAAGACTTTATCTGCTCCGACGTTAACTGGTACGACCAGATGCAATACAGCCTGCCTGGCAAAGTTCCGCGCGAGTTTGGCATCGAACCCGACAAAGGCTGTCCCTACGACTGCGGCTTGTGCACGGAGCACGAACCGCCAGTTCCGCTGCCACCCGCGCGTTGTTCTGGATAAGCGCAAGATTAGCCTTCAGAGTTCGGCCGCTGCTTAGTTCCGCCAGTTCTTTCAGAAGGAAAGGCGTGACCGCTTTGCCTTGGATATTCTGCTGTGTCGCCAGCTCCTGCGCCCGGGATACCCATTCCTCCATTTCCGCAAACTCTATATTACTGTCCTGCGGTACCGGTGTCACAATGAGAGCGCCACGGCCACTGGCGAGCACCGTCTTAACAATCCCCGCCAGCTGAAGCATCGAGTCGGTGGAGAAGGTGACGGGGTAGGGACTGCTGCTGGAGAAGAAGCATGGTAAGGTCTCGGCCCGAAAACCGAGAACCGGGATCCCTAGGGTTTCAAGGCGCTCCAGGGTGGCTGGTATATCAAGAATAGACTTTATACCAGCACAGACCGTGGCGACAGGGTAGCGGGCGATGGCGGCCAGATCAGATGACTCGTCATGGGTAGTAGAGTAGTTGCGGTGTACACCGCCTATCCCCCCCGTGCAGAAAACCTGTAAACCAGCAGACGCGGCAACCCGCAGCGAGCCCGCAACCGTCAGGGCGCCCGGTGTACCGGAGCAAAGCACGGCTTCAAAGTTTTGGAGGTTAACCTTGGTCACCTTCCCTGCGGTGGCCGGAGCGCAGAACCGTTCAAGTTCCTCCGGGGTAAGGCCCACGCGGACTTTTCCATCCAGCAGGGCCATGGTAGCCGGCACAGCGCCGCTGTCTTCGGCGAGAAACTCGCATGCATTTGCAGTGGTGAGGTTGTCGGGCCAGGGGAGTCCGTGACTGAGTATTGTCGTCTCAAAGCCGACTACCGCCCGCTCCGCATCAAGTGCATGGCGTACCGACTCCGCTATCTCAGGTTCGAGAGTATACTCCCTCACGCTTCCTGCCCTGCCAGACGGAATCCGTGGGGCAGTAGCTCGTTGAGAGAATTAAGGGAAAGTATCTCTGACGGCGTTGCGAGAATGACCGCCATGTCGGGATTGAACTCGAACAGGAACTGACGGCAGGCACCGCACGGAGCCCCCCCATCGCGGGTAACCACGGCAACCGCCTTGAAGCTGCGTTTGTCCATCCCCACCGCGGTGCAGGCCGCTCCCCTTTCCGCGCAAACGGTGAGGCTATAACTGGAATTCTCCACGTTGCATCCACCGACGATGGTGCCGTCGTCCGTCAGCAGCGCAGCGCCCACCGCGTATCCGCTGAAAGGAGCATAGGCCCGCAACGCCACATCCCGCGCCGCCTGCACCAGGCGAAGGATGTCATTTGGCTGGATCTGCATCTGGGCTGCTTTGTCTGAAACGGCAGCTGCGATAGGCTCTGTCATGGGCGTCTGCTTCTTCCAATGGTTTCGAGTAAGAACAGCGAGAGAAAAAAGAGCAAAGCCTGCGCCAGTGCAATCACGGCACCCATAAGAGGAAGCCATCTCAGCAGCACCGCACCCAGACCCACCTGCAGCGCCACCGCCCATATAAACACCACGGCACCGGTGCGGGAAAAGCCCAGCGCTACCAGCCGATGAGAGAAATGATTCTGGTCCCCCTGCATTAGCGGCGCACCATTTCTCCAGCGTATGTACATCACACTGGCGGTGTCAAACAGCGGCACCCCGAGGATGAGCAGCGGCGCAATGACCGGCAACTGCGTGGGAATCCCCACCTTGTAATAAGTAACCATGATACTCAAAGCTGCCAGCATATAACCGATGAACAGGGAACCGCTGTCTCCCATAAAGAGGCGGGCCCGGGGGAAGTTGAACCGGAGAAAACCCGCCATAGACCCAAAGAGCAGCGCGAACATTCCCATCATGAAGAGCTCGCCGTTGGCACGGCTTATGAGATAGAAGTTCAGCGTGCAGACGCAGGCGACTCCGCACGAGAGACCGTTCATGTTGTCGAGCAGGTTAAAAGCGTTCGTAAGCAGGACCACCCAGAACACCGTGATCAGCATCCCCAGCCATTCCACTTCCAGGAACAGATTGATATAAATACCAGCCATCAGCAGGGGAATCGCAGAGAGTATCTGCAGCGCCAGTTTTACAAGCGGACGCAAGGGGGTCCGGTCGTCGACCAGCCCTGTCGCAAACAGAATGGTTGCACCAGCCAGCAATGCCACCAGGCGTTGGCCCACCAGTGGCAGATTGCCCGTGATGGCACGGATTGACTCCGGCACAAACGGCAATTCGCCACCCCACCGCATGCCCAGCAGACACACCCCCAACCCCAGCATAAATGCCATGTAAATGCCAACCCCGCCACACCGAACCACTGGCTTCTCATGAATCTTATCCGGCCGTACCGCATCAACAAATCCAAACCTCCGACCAAACCGGTCGGCCAGGGGAACGGTGATCAGCGCCAGCACAAACGCAAATGCAGCGAGGATGAGATAGAGAATATCAATAGGCATGATAAGAGCAACCGGAAGGTGCGGTCACCTGTGATGAGTTCGCAAGTGCGAAGTTGAAACTTCCAGCCCGGCACAAAACACTATGCCCGCGCCCATGATCTCTTGCTTTCCGTAAAGCAGTGCCAGTAAATATCGATGGAGCCCGATGTTAAGATATACAGCTCTTGTTGCAGGCCCGGACAAGTGGCCATGAACATCTCGCATTGTTTATTTCAGGAGGTAACTGGATGATATGCTTGGCATCAAAACCAGTCGACACGCGCTCTAAGATCTCCTCCTGGCAAACGCCACAATCCCGGCCAGCTAAAAGAGATAGATGGCTGTTCAGTCTGCTTCCTCTGATTCTGATGGCACAATTCAGTTATTCTGCTAACGCTACGAAGCCTGCGGGCGGTCCCGACCCACAGGTTGTTGAGGGCTCAAACCAGTTCGGCTGGAACCTTCTCTCGCAGCTCGTCGCGGAAGGCACCGCCTCTTCCACTTCTGCAGGCATTTTCATATCACCGGCGGGCATTACCACCTGCCTCTACCTGGCCGTTGCTGGCGCGGAAGGTGAAACACGTCGAGAGCTGCTGAAGAGCCTGGGCGTAGACGCCGCTGCCAAAGACGTTGAGAAGTCCGCCAGGAACCTTATCTCTCGCTACGAACCCCCTTCCGAAGAAACAAGCGGGACCTTAAATAAGCCCGCCGCAGACGAAGTCGTTCTGCATTCTGCCAATGGTGTCTGGGTTCGTGACGGACTAAGCTTTTCAGCCGGGTATCTTGCGAAAGCTCAAGAGGCGTTTGAGGCCGAGACTGGACCCCTAAACGTAGCTGCTATAAACGCTTGGGTGGCACGCAGAACAGAGAATCGCATCCCTTCAATTATCAATGAGATCAGCGCTGACACAATTGCTATCCTGACCAATGCTGTTTACTTTCGCGGCAGATGGAAGGAACCGTTTATTAAAATGGCCACCAAAGACGCAGAGTTTACGCGGACCGATGGCTCCGTGGTTAATTGGCCGTTTATGAATCGTGACGGCGACTTCGAGTATGGCGAATCCCCACTGGGAAAAGCAGTGGTCCTGCCTTACGCAAGCCAGGCGGGATTACGAATGATCGCTGTATTGCCGAACAAGAGTCCTGCGGAACTGCTCCGGTCACTGGATAAGGACAAAGCCTGGTCATCACTTGTCGCCTCACTTACAATGCAGGAAGGATCCGTATCACTTCCACGCTTTCAAGCCAGGTGCAGTTTTCAGTCATCGGAAATGATGAAAGCGATGCAGGCGGCAGGCATAAGGCGGGCATTTTCTGCCGCCGATGCCGAATTCGATGCGATGGTGCCCCGGAACGATGTGCAGAGGACGCTGGGACCTGACGCTATTTTGTATATCGATAAGGTAGCTCATGAGTTATTTCTGAACGTGGACGAAGTGGGCACCGAAGTTGTCGCAGCAACGGTAACGGTAACACCCACGGTATCAATTCCAGATTCACAATTCGAGCTGAAACTCGATCGGCCTTTCCTAATCGTAATCGAGGACCCCAGCACCAAAACGATTCTTTTCGCCGGCGTCCTGCTGGATCCCAGCGTGAAAATGCCTGAGTAAAAAACAGGGCTGCAGCGCCGGTATCCTCACACACCTCGACGTCCAAAGACCGGCTCCACGGATTGCCTCCACCACTCAGTTTCTTTGCGTGTTCATAACTCTGTAACTCGGGTGCCTCTGCAAAGATTCGACCACCCCTCTCTGCGTTCTCTGCGACCCTCTGCGTCCCCGCGTTAAATCCGTTGATCTCTATTATCCGTCGCTTCGCGACACCACAATTTGTAATTGGTAATTCGTAACTAGTAATTATCTGTTCCACTTCCGGCCGTATAAAATCCAGGAACATCTCCGCGCTCCCCAGCCCGTCACTCTCCCGCACCACCCGAACCCACACCCCAAAACGCTGCCCAGGCTCAATGGCATAACGGCACCCCGTAAAGACAACCTCCCCGCCGCACGACGAAGATGCGTAACACTGGGCACACCATTTACTTTCATGATCTAAGACTCTCCGTATAAGACGTAGAACAAACGCTCTATAAAAGAGCGCGCGTTGTCTAATAAAAAATGAAGCTCAGGCCAAAAAAATCTGCCAAACCCCGCCCATATAGGCACCATCACCCATAACGGTACTGGCCGTCCGTACCATTATGGGTGTTGGTGCCTATGTCTCGGGGTCTCAAGCCGTAAAGGACCGCGCCAAAACCCAAATTCGCGCAGAAGTCTCGAAAGGCTATCACCGTGGTATACAGAGGAATCTGTTACTATGTATTGGGGAGTGTACTGGCGTTTAGTCGCCCCGTCAGTAAGAATGCGAGGACGCCCCCCCGCGGCATTTGCAGAGATAGTAACAGGCTCAGCAGTAACCTGTGATCGTTGTCTTGAAACCTGCGCCTAAGTTGAGTACCCTGTACAAGGCTTCGTGTCACCAGGCTTTGAGTAACCTGCGCCCAAGTTTGAATAGCCCCTTGTCTAGGTCCTGAAGGGACCACGGACGAAAGCCTCGGACAAGGTCCGAGGTCTTGGGATTACCATGGGCCGCGTCCTGAAGGGACGCCGGAAAGTGTTTGGGGTTAAGCACAAGTCTTTTTTTCAGTAATGCCCCGTCCATCCAGGAATACAATAAACCGCAGGCGGAGCACGGTGATATAACTTTTCGTGCATTTAAGGCCATTTACGAGACGGAGCACGATGCGGGCATACGTGTACGTTCAGAGTTTTCCGGCGTCCCTTCAGGACGCGAGATCAGGGCGGCATCAGAACCTCGGACCTTGTCCGAGGCTATCATCCGTGGTCCCTTCAGGACCGCGTGGATTGTGGGGACGGGTTACGGAACTGTTTACGCAAGCATCCGCGCCTTGGCCTAATTTGCTTGATCTTTTACAGTTCGGTCAGGAGGCTTTCTAATATACTTCAAAAGCTTGCGTTTCGAAAGGACAGGCCCTTCGTATTTCCAAGCGGAGACATACCCAGCGTCGGAAGTTGACACCCTTTCCGAAGGTATATTTTGAGAATCTCCTATGAGGCAAACCTATTGTGTAACCTGTCCCCAGATCCCAGATCCGTCCACAACGTGAGGTCGACACTTCACGGGAAATTGATTTCTCAGAGATCCCAATTCATATGTCCGACAAAAGTCATATTTCTTAAAGTTTCTTAATATGCCCCACCTTTGCCATCGATACTACGCGGCGCTGTATCCTCAATCATGGTACCACTAGTATTGAAGTCCCAATCAATGGTTAGTCCACTAGTAACCCTGTTAGTACTCCAGCTTGCAAAGTCGTAGTACATTATAACTTCAACTTTTTGCTTTCGGCGCACCTCCCCATTACTATTTACAAGCACAACATATCCAGGCGACTCGTCACCTTGAAAGATGTGATTGAATCGGCGTGCATAAACTTCAATTCTGTGTTGCCCATCCAAGCTGCGAGAAGACGAATGTAGAGTATATGTTGACAAGTAAAAGATAACACAAAACAATATTAAAAAGATAGCCGTTGCTATCGACATAGATTTCATTTGCTAAAGGACTTATAAACGTATACGGTCTTTATATCCGAATATACATAAAAATCGTTCCCTCCCCCAAACCAGCGGAAGTGGTGATTCAATACCGGTAGCCCCTTTAATGGATTTCGTCCAACATACTTTGTTTCATAATTCCAAAAGCCTAGGAATTCAACCGAAGTCCGAAAATCAAAAGAATTCCTAACGTATATTCCAATTTGATCGATTACAAAACACCTCTTTGTAGAGTTACCGGAAAAACAGGGACGGGTAGTGCGCCGGGATAAACCGGCATGAAGTCGAGAATGAAAGAGTCTTACATAGAAGGAATAGCGAACCGCCATGACCCCGAGTCATGCGTTTACAGTCGCGAGGCTGTGGGCGAAGCGTTGACAGGGGCAGGCCCTTGGAGCTGACCCCATGTTTCCAGCTGGGAATTTATGCGAACCAGGATTCGTCAGGTTGCATTCAGTTCATGCAGGAGAGACTAATGAGTGCTGCGACTTGTTAATAGCGGTTGATGTGAGGTTGGTGCGGTAAACGCCTTTTGTCAAGAAAGCATAGCGGATGTTTTCGTTATTATACCATAAGGTAGTTCCAGTTCTGTTGGCATTTACTGTCGCCGACTGCGCTTTGGCCTATGTGGAAGGTAGTAACGTTCAAGTCCTGGATTTTACAGACGAAGCGACTTCTATAGGAGTCATGGAAAGCTGTTTAAGTGCTGTGGCTGACAACGGGTTTGCGCTACCTGCTGAGGCGAAAGGCGTGAGTTCCGGGGTTGCTATTGTGTCTTCTGAATGGACTCAAACGAGCGCAGGGTTGGTTTTACAGGATTCCAAATCCACTGCGTGTGTCCAAAGTGCCATATTTCGCATTGGACGTGTCGGTAACTTCCATCATGGAATTGGCGTACGCATGCAGATCGAAGCGACTTGGCTTTCTGCTGGCTCTGATTTGAGTCCAGTTGCATACGTTCGTTATAGCGCGTCGGGTAAAGTCTGGTCTGAGTGGCAGTCGTTTCCCGAAGCTAAACTTAATGCTGGCACAGGCTTAATCTCCTATCAGACTGCCCTCGCGGTTCCTGATAGAGTTGTTGCACAGTTTCGAGCTTTATATGATAAGCCGAAGCGGGACTATGCTGAATCTGTGAATTCACATATTGTCTATCTGCAGGCACGGATGGAATTTCCATCGTCAGAAAGCGTGCTGCTGGAACGTGTTGAAACTACCGCTATCTGGGCAGCCAGTGGATTGAAACAATGAGGGGAGTTTCCGGGGACAACTCCGAATGGCACTAAGCACGGTATAAAGTATTGTCTATTTGTATGTAAAGCTGACTGGGTTAAAGTACCGCTTGAAGTTTTGTCTAATTAAGCAGAACTTCGATAGGAGAATCTGGTTATGAGACGGAATAAGGTGCGTGGAAGAGTCGCCCGCCGGTGGCGGAGTCTGGAAGAAATGCCGGCTTGCGAGCTGCCGGTGCTCTTTACTGATTGGACGTCGCTGGACGAAGTCCTTTGCGATGATGAACCAGTGCAGGAGCGCGATATTTTCACGTCTGTTCGCACTTTCTGGCTGTTCATCTGGCAGGTTCTCTCGTCAGATGGTTCCTGCCGCGAGGCTCTTTCGCAGGCGCTGACGTTTGTAGCTGAGTCGCGGCAAAACCTGGTCTCAGGCAGCACTTCTGGATACTGCCAGGCGCGAAAACGCCTCGGCCTTGAATGGATTGAAGGCATTGCCCGGCGCGTGGCCGAGGAGCTGGGCAGGCGCGAAGGGGGCGGCGATACGTGGTGCGGGAGATGCGTGCAGGTAGTCGACGGAAGCTCGGTCTCGATGCCCGACACCGCTGCCAACCGGGCGCGCTGGCCGCAGCCCTGCCGCCAGAGCCCGGGATGCGGTTTCCCTGTGATGCGGCTCGTTGCGCTCTTCTCGCTCCAGACCGGCGCGCTGCTTGAACTTGCGACCGGCACGCTGGGCGATGCCGAGCGCCCGCTGTGGCGAAGCCTTTGGAGCAAGCTGAAGAAGGGCACGGTGGTCCTTGCCGACCGGGGATTTGGAGGCTTCGCAGAATTCATAATGCTCGCCGAGCAGGAAGTCGACATGGTCTGCCGATTGAAGACCCATAAACGAGCGGTGCGCGAAGTTAAATCGCTTGGCAAAGGCGACCGGCTGGTCGAATGGACCAAAGACGGCAAGGCCTGTCCCAAGTGGATGACCCGTGAGAAATGGAACAGCTTTCCCGGCGTTCTCATTGTACGCGAACTGGATTTCAACGTCGACATGCCTGGCTTTCGCACACAAAGTTTTACCATTGCCACCACGCTGCTCGATCCTGTGGCCTACCCCAAAGAAGAGTTCAAAACCCTCTACCGTCGCCGCTGGCAGGTTGAGGTGTTTCTGCGCGATCTCAAGATCGGAATGGGGATGGACATCCTGCGCACCAAAAGCCCTGATATGGTCGAGAAAGAACTGGCCATCTACTGGATCGCCTACAATCTCATTCGGGGCCTGATGCTGGACGCCGCTAACGCCTACCCCTGCGCGCCCGACAGGATTTCATTTAAAGGCAGCATGGTACTGGCGGGCACCTTCTCCCGGTCGATCGCCCGCGCCAGCGACGCCCAGGGTCAGCAGAACCTGATCGAATGCCTGCTCTACTACATCGCCCACGACACCCTCCCGTCGCGCCCCAACCGCCACGAACCCAGAGCCAAAAAGAGACGACCAAAAAACTACCAGCTTCTTAACAAACCGCGTAAAGAATTTACCGAGATAAAACACCGAAATAAATACACTTATAAAGTCGCAGAACAATCTGCTTAGCGGCATTCGGGACAACTCCCGATTAGGTTTTACTCAATTGCGGAGCTGTCCTAAAAAGCGCCTCGGCACACCTTTCCCCATCTATCGCTGCCGAGACGATACCCCCTGCATAGCCGGAACCTTCCCCGCAGGGAAAGAGATTACGGAATTGCGGGTGCGCCAGCGTCTGCGGATTGCGTGGGATGCGGAGTTTCGGGGACGCCGGCGACCGTCCCACTCGATGCTTAGCTGAACCACACTATTCCCTTTACTCAAACGAGCTCATATTCCTCACTTTTACTAATGCAATCTCGTGTGCTGGCTGAAAACTCACACTTCATTAACCGTTGGGCGGAGTACAAAGGCGAATCGCTCGCCAATGTATTTCGTCTGCTTATGTTTGTATTAGTTGGCACCGTCACGTCGATCGTGAAGTCGGGGTTCAGCTTTGGATCTGTCACTTATCCAGACCAGTCCCGATATTTTTTTATTGTAGGGATGATCCTCCATTTGTGGCCGCTTGTAGTGCTCGCAGTTGCGTTCTGCCTGCGGCAGAAATACTTTCCGAAGCAGTTAATGTATGCTACCACGGTCTTTGATATCTTTTTGCTCACACTAGTACTTTCCATGACCGTAGGGGCTGCCAGTCCGGCTAGTTTCTTTTACTTTGTGATTATTTACATGGCAGCACTTCGCCGATCCGGTCGCCTCATACTAGTCGCTACCACCGCATCCATTGCAGGCTACCTGATGATGCTCGACCATGCAGAACTTTTCGACTTCCCCGTTACAGTCGTTCCTGCAGGGCAGATTACCATGCTCCTTAGTATAGCTATGGCTGGAGCATTGGCAATATCCGGTATACAAAGGCGCAGCAGCGCGACCATAGATGAATCTTCGGAGTACATGCCTTTTGTACCGCGAAGCGTGTTCAATCCATCAACGATCGCGGACAAAGTTGCAGGTTACTGGCCTCAAACCGACGACGTGGAACGATGCTCTGAATGTGGGGCCACGTCTGTTCAGGACAAATGGAACTGCTGGCTATGTAATGAAGTCCTAGGAAATTCGGAAGCCGTTCTCGTTGATAATAATCGTATCTCGATAGCTCAGCAAGCAGAACGATCCGTAGATATACATACTTTGTTCATGCTTGTACTTTTGGGAATCTTCTGTGTCTATAGTGCTCCTACTACTGGTGGCGGTTCACTTATTATTCTTGCAGTTGTTGCTGCGACAGTTGCACCGCTTCGTGTAAAGTTTGGCCGTACGGGAGAAGTTATAGCTGCGGTGATCTGCAC
>MWWI01000300.1_pt1 | contig 10609 bp, 8 predicted proteins | sample 1047321 | NCBI WGS metagenome assembly MWWI01 (sample SAMN06349966, study PRJNA376086) | soil metagenome | isolation source: FI-1 sample Antarctic (ecotone) soil | place: Antarctica | reverse complement strand
TTCATTGCTACTCATATTGCCCCACTTCCCAAGATGCTAGATTAAATTTTAAGATTTGTGCTATGGTAGCGAAAAGTAGCGAAAGAAGCGAGAAACTTTTTTTACGGCTAATTTGATAGAGAGGGCAGGAAACGCATTCTGCCGTCATTTTCGCTTCGCTCAAACGACACGGCAGAATGCCGCCCGACGCGCCTTGCGGCGCTAGGCGTCCTGCCAAGCCGTAATACAGCTTAAACGCACGATGAGCAAACGAACATCACCGAATAGCGACGGCGACCACGCGAAGAAAGAGAAGCCGAAGATCACCGTTCGACCAAGCGAAGGAGAGCTGAAGCTACTCCACGCACGCGCCGAGAGCTTCGGTTACAAATCGCTGTCAAAGTATCTGATCGAGCGCGGACTGAAAGACGGCGCGATGATTCAGAGCGTGGAGCGCGAGCGCGTCGAGCGAATGCTTTTTGAAGTGCGGAAGATAGGAGTCAACATCAACCAGATCGCGCACCAGATGAACGCAGGCTATCAAGGCTACTCGCAGCAGCACCTTGATCGCGCGATGAGAGAGGTCGTGCGCGTGATGAAAGAGATCGTGCAGGAGTTCAAGGGATGAGCGGCGGCGTTGTTCTGACAGTCAAAGTTGGCAGGAGCGGCACGGCAGGCGCAAACGTGCGCTACATGACGCGCGAGCGGGCGACGGAAGGCAAGCAGGAAAGAGTCTGGACGCACAACATCCCGGAGTACGCCGCGCACCCCGACCACGCCGAGCAGGGCATCTCGTACAAAGAGCGCACCGGAGATTTACGAGAGTACGCGCGCCAGCTTGAAGAGGATGAGATAGAAAAGCCACAACGCGGGAGCGGCGAGAAGCGGACGCACTATCGCGCCATATATTCTTTTGACAGAGAAGTGACGGACGAAAAAGCCCGTGAAATGGTGGACGAGCATTTAGCCGAGAACTTTCCGAAAGCGCGAGCCATCGCCGCCATTCACAGAGATACGGATAACGCGCACGTTCACGTCCAAATAGCCGCCAGAGGGACGGACGATAAAAAGCTGCATTTCAACGACCACGCGCACCAGCGTTTAGACGAACGTTGGGCGCGCATCTACGGCAAAGAGTTCGGTAAAGAGATCGAGCACGAACACGCCGCAAAGAAAGAGGCGTGGCGCGAGTGGATGCGAGCAGCCAGACAAGCCAAACTCGAAGGCAGAGAGATACCACCCCGACCGCGCAGAGTCGCGCACGAACGCAACCAAGTGGCAGAGAAGCGCAAGATGCACGCCAAGCAGTACGGATTAGAGTATGCCGACCAAACAGGAACTAGAGACAACGAACGACGAGCTGCTAACGGAGAACGAGCGGCTACGACGCGCGAGCAGCCAGCAGGCGCAGCAGCTCGAAACATTAACCGAGAGCTTGCAGAAGGTCACGACGCGGTTGGAAGCCCTAGCCAGCCGACCACCCCAGAGCGCGCCCAACAGCCAGACAGCAAGCAACAAGACCGCCAGCAGCCGGGACGAGTTAGCCGCGCAGATCGAGCCGCTAGTAACCGGACTCCGACAGATGATCGAACGCCAGAAGATGGAGACCGTAGATCAGTACAAACGTCTGCAAGTGCTCCAGACGATGTTAGACAGAAACGAGCGGACGAACGGCGAGTTTATGAACAGCATTCGCCGGGCGGACATACAGACCGACCGCTTGAGCAAGTACATAGACAAGTGGCAGGGGCAGCCGCGCATGACCATGTGGAAAGTGACGGGCGCGATGTTCGTGAGCACGATTTTAGCGGGGCTTTTGATCGCGTTCTTAGTGCAATGGAATTTGTCACCGACGCGGCAGTTAATCGAGGACGCGAGCAAGTGGCGGGCATTAACCCAAGCCATGACGCCGGAGCAGGTCAGGCAGATCGAGAGCAGATTAAACCAGCGCGAGCAGACCACCGGCGCGAACGCACCGCCAGCAGCGACGAGCGTCGAGCCGACGCCCGCGCCAACGTCGCCACCCATGCAGACCAACCGGCGCAACCGCAGATAACGGACGCGGCGCGCGAAGAGATAACGAAGCGCGTTAATGCCGGAATATGGCGCGGGCAGTATCTAATCAAACTCGTGCAGATCGGCTTGAAGGAGCGCGAGACCGGACAGAACGCCGAAGCCGAGCGTAAAGAATTACAATTAACGATGTACCAGATGCGCCAAGCCGAAGATCAGCACGTCAAGATTTATGGCGGACAACCACGAGCGATTTTGACGCAGGAAGAACGTGACTTTATCGCGCAGCACAAAGACGCACCGGCGCAATCTTTCACGCGCGAACTAATCAAGAAGGAGTTGACGCAAGCCTACGTTATCGGAGAAGCGCGAGCGGGCGAGCGGTTAGAGAAAGAGCCGGAACGACAACACGAGCGAACAAGAGAACGCGGCTTTGAGCGCAGCCGGTAAGGGTGAGGGTTAATGAGTTCGGCGCAGACAACACAGGCAGCGCGGACAGCGCAAGCAGGGAGTTGGTTTGTCGTTGCCTTGTGCCTCGCCTTCTTAGGGGGGCGACCATCTACGGCATCCGGCAAGCCACCACGCCGAACATGACGCTGTTTTTCGCTTTCGCCGGTGCGAGTGCCTTAGCGATCCTTATTACGGGTCTAGCCGTCCACTAAACGGGGTAAGTTTCAAACTTGGAAGACAGTAGTTCGAGCCTTATAGCGGGATATTCACTTTATCCGTAGCACCTCGCCTTGTGCGTCACGCAAACGTATGCCGAGTACACGCGCGATGGTCGCCCCGACTTGCGTCATCTGGATTTCACCGAAGTTGCCTCTTCGCTTGACACCTGCTCCCGATGCGATGAACGAGGTGCGGTAATCGGGGCGCGTCGGCAAGTAGCCATGCATCCCGCGCGTGCGTGTGTCGGTAATGTACTCGCCCGTGAAGTTGCCGCCGAACGTATAGCCTTCGGCGGCTTCGAGCATGAGTGCGGCACGGGTGTTAGAGTTCAGGCGGCGCAACTCGCTTTGTTCAATCACACGCAGGATGCCGTTTCCGGGATTGGCTGCCGGATCGAATATACGGCGTAGTTTGTGCAGAGTCTCTTCGTCTTTTTCATCTCGCAGGTAGATCGCACACGCGCCACCCGTCACATACGGCGCGGCACGCCATTCAGTGATGGTAGTTTGCGGGCGTCCTTCCAAGTTCTTCTCTTCAGTCGCACGAACGAGTCCGGCGCGTGCGAGCAACACGCCCGGATGCAGTTGCTTTCGGGTTGGAAGGAAACCATGATCGCTTGTGATGAAGATTGTCGTATCGTTAAGCGTACCCGCTTGCTCCGCTGCCTTGAGGAGCCGGGCGAGGTAAGCATCTGTCTTCTCTAACATCTGCAACGATTCAGGCGTGAACGGTCCGAAGTCGTGCTGGAAGTGGTCGAGGTCGTAGAGGTGGACGAGCATCACGTTGGGCTTCTTCTCGCGCAGGATATACTCGGCGAAGCGCGTCCGCATATCGTCTTGCTCGTCCTTCGTCGCGTTGCGGTAAAGCGCAGGGTCGCGTGCGGCTATTTCCTCGATGAGTCCGCGCGGGCGGGCGTTCTCGCTCATGCGCGCGAGTGTCTGCTCGAACGTTCCGCCGGGCTGCCATATCTCCGGTACGTTGAAGTCGCCCGCGCCACCGGCGACGGGCCACGATACGAGACCGACGATGAGTCCCTTTGCTTTCGCGGCATCCCATAGCGTTTGGGCTTTGATGTCGCGCGCGAACCACAGCCCGCTCCGGGTCTGCTTTTGGTCGGGCGGCTCGAACAGGTCATTGCCGAAGATGCCGTGACGGGCGGGGTATGCTCCCGTAACCATTGTCGTGTGGTTCGGATATGTCACGGTCGGATAGACGGATATGACTCGTTGAGATGAGATGCCTTCTCTCATCAAGCGTCGCAACGTGGGTATGCGTAGATTGTATTTGTCAGGTTCAGAGAGATAGCGTCCGTCGAGACCATCAAGAGAGATGATAAGCGCACGCTTCGCTTCACTGACGCGCGCACGTTTCTGCGCTGGGATGTCGAAGGTAAAAAAGGCGATAAGGAGAAGTATGAATGTGGCGGTTGGCGCGGCGTTTCGTATCAGTGATGAGCGCAAGATGGTTTTTAATTTTTGCATAAACTTTTTACGAGACTGTAGAGTTGCTTGTGACCCACGCCGTCCACCACAAATCACGCAGCATCTCTGCTCCGGCGGCGAGACGCGCAACGGCAAACTGTTTGTTCTCAGGCGCGGTCGTCAGTTCGTTATACGCGGCGCGTTTATCTATCTCGTAAAGCTGTTCGACTTTGCCGTGTGACGTGCGAAGGTAGTTGATAACTTCGGCGCGCGGGTTCTGTATGACGCGCGGGCTGTTGGTCAGCGCGCGTTCGAGGTCGGCGAAGGTGATATGTTTTCCGACATAAATGCTCTCGAAGCGGGCGTGGAATTCGCGGTCGGTCGCGTAGCCTTTCGGATTCTCACCGACCCAGCCGTGATGATGAATCGTCGTGTGGTGCGGGTTCGCGCCGTCCGTGACGTAGTGACCTAAAATTCCGGCATCGTTGATGATGCGTGCTTCGATCCACTTGCGTTTTTGTTTGTCCTTCTCTGTGCGCCAGAGGCGAAACTCGGTGCGAAGGCGACCGAACATTTCGAGTATGCGATAAGGGACGATTCCTGCTTCGGGCGTCTCCATGCCGCTCTTGCGCAATTCGGCGAGAAAGAGAAAGCGATTTTCGGCGTCGAGCGCGCTCGCGGGAAAACGCTCGAAGTTGATGAAGTGGTCGGGGTTGAAGGCGTCGCGCGTCGTCGGGTTCAACCCGGCTTCCGTGCGGTCGCGCCAGCGGTCGGGTTCGGGGTTGAGGTAGGCGAGTTGGTTAGATGCTTTACGAAAGAATTTCGGCATCTCCTGCGGTAGCTTCATCGTCGCCGCTTTGCCTGAGATCGTGTGCCCGTGTGCGCCCCACGCGAGCGCACGCGGCGGGACGGCGAGTATGACAAGTAATACTCCGAGAGTGATGACGAAAGCGGTATTCATTCTTGATTTTGTTTTCATAGTTGTATCAACAAAGAAGGGACGGACGGCGTGCGTCCGTCCCCTTATCAACCGCTTCGAGGCATTAGAAGCGGAAACGTATTGCGAGTTGGAAGCGGCGCGCGTTCGTGCCGTCGGGTTGCGAGCTATTGTTGTTCTCAACTCCGAAGTCTGAACGCTCGGTCAGGACAACCGGCGTCGCAAGCGCAGTCGAGGTGGTCGTCGCCTGCGCTTCATAGAGCGTCGTGCGGAAGCCGTTGAAGTTCGACGTGTTGAAGATGTTGAAGCCTTCGCCGACTAACTCAAGCACGAAACGTTCGGTGAGGCGTATGTCGCGTGCAAGTCGCAGGTCTAAGCGATAGTTCGGTTCGCCATAGTTGCTGTTGCGTTCGATGTTCGGCGCAAGATTGCGGTCGCTGCCGCCGCCCTGTCCGAGCAAGCCGCCGAAGCCGTTCAGTTGCGCGCCGCCAACAGTGAACGGCAGGTTAGGCACGGAGACGAGCGCGGCGAAGGGGCGACCCGTTTCCGCCGTGTAGATGCCACTCACGCGATAGCCGTTGAGCAGCGCGCGGGCGAAACGATTGTCGCTGTCCGTCGTCGGCAAATTGAAGACGCCGTTAAGGACAAGCCGGTGACGCTGGTCGGTGGGCGATGCGGCGCGATTGGCGTCGAGGTCAAACTGATTTTGCAAGTTCGAGCCGCCGAACGGCGATTCCGGTCCGCTACCGCCGCCGTCGGCTGCGCCCGAAAGATTTTCAGCTTTGGCGAGTGTGTAAGCGACGTTGAACTGGAATCTGTCTGCAAAGCGACGTTTCACCTCGACAAGCAGACCCCGATAAATTGTTTCGCCGATGGAACGTTGCTGTATGAGTGAGCCGAAATTAGGATTCGGACGCGAGAGATTGATGTTCTGCGTTGCGCCGGAAGCGGTGCGCGTGATGCCTGCCGAAAATGGAACGTCAATGGTCGTGCCGTCCGGTAATTGGAAGCTTCGTGTGAACTGCGGTTCCGGCAGGTTGGTGTCGAAGCCGACTGGCAAGCGGTCGCCCTTCGTGTAGATGTAGCTCGCCGAGACGCTTAAATTTCTCGCCAACTGACGTTCGACGCCGATGTTGAATTCCTGCATACGCGGCTGCTTGAAAGCGGGGTCAAGGCGGAAGGCACCGGTCGAGCCGAGTGCCGTCGCAGGCAAAGCGGCGAGCGTGTTCGGATAGGTCGGCGCGCCGGGGTCGCCCGGTCTTAACGTCAAGCCGATGGTGTTAAGTGTCGGGTCGAGCAGTCCGGTTTGAGTCAGAGCATTGAAGATCGTGCCGTTCGGTGTGCGTCCGTAGTAGATGCCGTAGCCGCCGCGAATGACCGTCCTGCCGTTGCCTGCAATGTCATACGCGACGCCGATGCGCGGACCGAAGTTGCCTTTGTATTCGGGTACGGTCTGCGTTTCGGGAATCGCGGGGTTCGGCGCAATCGGCGACGGAACGTTTTGGAAGTCGTAGCGCAGACCGTAGTTGATCGTCAGATTGTTGCGCGCACGCCACTGGTCTTGCGCGAAGAAAGCGTAATCAACTGTCGAAAAATCGAGTCCCGGCAAACCGAAGTTCTGCGTGTAAGAGGTGTACTGCCTGCCGCTTGGATTGAGCAGATCGCGCCCGAACGTGAGCGCGCTTGAGTAGTTATAAGTTCCACCGAAACCTCGCGGATTGTTGATGATGTCGCGTGCGCGGTTCACATCTGCGCCGAATTTCAAAGCGTGTCGCCCGACGGTGTAAGAGAAGTTGTTGACGAATTGCAGACGCCGTTCGTCGGGCAGCGCGGGACGTTCGAGGAAGTTGGCGAGTCCGAATGAGAAGCTCCCGACGAAGACTTGCGGCGGCTCTTCATTGCCAAACTGAAACTCAAAATCGCGGCTCGCTTGAAAGCGAAACTCGTTGACGGCACGAGGATTTACGATTGTCGTCAAGCGTGCGTTGAAGGTGCTGATGCGAACGTCGTCCGAGCCGTTGCGCCCGACGTTGCCTAAGACGAGCGGCGTCTGAATAGCGTTCTGCCCGCGTGCGTTGAGGTAATTGTAGGTCGCAGAAAAAGTGTTGGATGAATTGATGTTCCAATCAACTTTCGTCAAGAAAAGATTCTGATTCGCGGTGCGCGGAATCGTGTTGCCGGGCGCGCCGCCGGGGAATCTGCCGCGCAGGAACGCCGTGCCAGCGTTGAAGGCAGTAACGTCCGCCGCCGAAGGGTTAGCGGGTAGCCCGCGCGTTAACACGCCACTTAAGTCTTCGATGATGAGCGGGAAGTCGCGCAGTTGTTGGTCGTAGTTGACGAAAAAGAACAGCTTGTCGCGCACAATGGGACCGCTGAACGAGCCGCCGAATTGGTCGCGCCGCTCTTCAGGCTTGATGGATGAGAGCGGGTCGCGCGCGCTCAATGATTGATTGCGGAAGTAATAGAAGCCGTCGCCGCTAAAGGTGTTCGTGCCCGAACGGATCACAGAGTTGATGCCGCCGCCCGCGCTGCGTCCGAACTCCGGCAGGAAGTTCGACTGCCCGACTTGAAACTCCCGAATCGCGTTCGCGCTGACGTTGCTGGCGATGCGCGTGCGCCCGCGCGCTTCGGCGAAGTACGCCTGATTGTCGTCATTGCCTTCCAAAGTGAAGTTATTGAAGACGCCGGATTGCCCACGATAACTAAGAAGTCCGAAGCGTCCGTCGCGCGTCACGCCGGGCGCGAGTAGGGCGAACTGATCGGCGCGGCGACCGTTGATCGGAAGGTCGTTAATCTGCGTGCGGTTGATGAGCGTTGTCTCTTCGGTTCTGGTCACATCTATCAACTGCTCGGCGGTGACGTTGACGACTTCACTGATTCCGCCGGGTTGAAGTTCGAGGCGCAAGGTCGTCGCCCTGCCGACTGTCACCGTCAGATTCTGTTGTTCAGCGACCGAGAAACCGGGCTGCTCGACACGGACGGTGTAATCGCCCGGCGGCAGCACAGGCACATTGAATTGTCCTGCATCATTCGTGTTGATTGTGCGTACAAGTGCGGTGCCAATGTTAATAACGGTGACGGTCGCGCCGACGACGACCGCGCCGGTCGCGTCTTCCACCGTGCCGCTAATTGAGCCGGTTCCGAGTTGAGATTGACAACGAGCGGACGGGGCGGCAAGCAAACACACAAATAGAGATAACGAGGTAACGAGCAAACGCATATACAAATCTCCTGACTTAAATCACCGAAGGAAGTTGTGGGCGAAAGCGGAGATTAGCAGAAGGAAGTTACATGGCGGTGACTCAAGGCTTAACGCGAAGTTAAATTCTGATATAGATTTTCGGAGACAAAACCTTTGACACTCTGCGTGTGAGGCGTTGAATGTGATCCTTTGCTATCGAAACTTGGTGCTTTTTTGTTTTCATTAAATCAAATTCACGTCTTATGGCGGTACTTTGTAGCGTTCTCTGCTTTGAAACACCCAGAATGATCTAGCATATTAGGCATGACTTTCACCGACATCACCACGAAGCCCGGTTCTACTTAAGCTAATGACAGTGAAACAGAGTGTTTCCTTATGTATTTAAGCGACTACAAGATTTTGTGGTTGATGCTTTCGTGAAAAACGCTCGCTAATTGTCACGACGCGGCTTAGAGAGCACAATTGCCGATCACAACATCTTGTGCTTTGATGCTCGAAAATGAACCACTCGACGACCGCCGCGACACTTCCGAAATAAAGAGCGTCCGATAAGTGTCATTACGTCGCTGAGGCTTTGCCTATAAAATACCGTTTGCCTATAAATTAGGCGGGCTGCCTATAAATTAGGCGGGCTGCCTATAAATTAGGCGGGCTGCCTATAAATTAGGCGGGCTGCCTATAAAATCAGCGCGCTTCCATCAGCACCTATCTTCTAATCCGCACACGTTTCATCATCCGGTCATAACCGGACTTATCCGGCAACACGTCCGGCAAGTCAAGGTCATCATCAATCAACACATCAACGTACACGCCTGCGATCCGCGCATACCGCAACAACACCAACACTTCGCGCGTGCCCGTTTCATACTCCCCGATGTGCCCTCGATAAAGCGGCGTCTTTGTCTCACCTAATCGCTCAAACATCTGCTGCTGTGTGATGCCGAGTGCAGTACGTATCTGCCGCAACTTCTTGGCAAGGCGCACCGGGCGCGCACGACGTGAGCGTTCCATCAGAGTTGCCCTCCTGATGGGATACAGCTTCGCGCTTCCCATTTGCCCCAATTTTAGGGCAAAATATCGTAACAAAATGTAAGCGTGCAGAATTGCTCAATCCGGCAATTCACGTCGCGCTTCATCAATCCTGACGTGCGCCCGCCCTACACATTGTCGCGGCGGATTATACAGGTAGCGGCAGCTATATGAGACTAAAAAACATAATGATACTGACAACGGCAGCTATCATCTGCACGCAACTACTAATCGCGTGTGTTGCCCCGGCTGCCGCACAACGGCGTACCACGCGCAAACGTACCGGCAAGCCCCCGGCTAAAGTGCAGGCGCAACCGCCGCAACCTATCGCGCCGCAGATGACAGACGAAGAGATCGAAATTGAGGTAGTGTCCTAGTTTGAAAACTAGAGACGTAAATAACTTGGTGCGCCCCGCGTTCGTCTGTGGCATACTTCACCTCATGCCTACACGCGCAAGCACAAAACGACCACGCGACACGAATCAACTTGCCAAGTATATCGTTGATCTCTCAACGGGTGAACTAGCAGAAACAGAGCCGCCGCCGGGACGTGAAAAGAATCCGGCGGCGGTTGCTTTGGGTAAGTTAGGTGCGAGCAAGGGCGGCAAGGCTCGCGCCGCGAAACTATCGCCTAAGAAACGAACCGCGATTGCTAAGAAGGCAGCGCAAGCGCGTTGGGCGTCGGATTAGGTTCTGGCAATCCATCAAACAACGGCAATGGTGTTTGCTTCGGTAATGCCCTACCTAGTGCCTTATAGAATTCATCCCAATTCCCATCATCAAAAACACGCATTAAAGTTATTTCAGATGCAAGGTGTTCGCGCAATCTAGGATGCCCAACATCTTCGGTGAGGCGTTGAAAGTATTTATGTTTGAGTCGCCCTTTATCATCTTTAGGAGTGATTTTCTTGAGATGTTCGAGTACGTTAGGCGTTAGTCTTTCATAAACCAAATCGTTCGTGATTTTGCCAAAGATGCTAGGTCTGCGATTAGTAATATCTGATGATTGCCATCCTTTAAGCCTGAAAATGTGATAGTAGAATTCATCTGGAAACGTCTTCACCCACCTAAGAAGTTCTTTTGAAATCACATTCTCTAGTATTTCAGCCAAAGCCATTCTTGCGCGGTCATATTGATAACCCGTTGCCTCATCAACAAGGGCAATGATACCTACCGTTGCAAATCCCCGATAAAGAACCTTGCAAGCATCAGCAATGTGATTCTGTGTTTTCTTGAGCTTTCCGGCTTCTCTAGCATCAAGAAAGACCTCGCAAACCTGCGGTAAGAATTCAGCCTTATAACCAATTATCTTTACTCCGTTCCAACTGAACATTAAAGGTTTTGAATTCTCTATTAAAT
>MWWI01000299.1_pt1 | contig 10624 bp, 12 predicted proteins | sample 1047321 | NCBI WGS metagenome assembly MWWI01 (sample SAMN06349966, study PRJNA376086) | soil metagenome | isolation source: FI-1 sample Antarctic (ecotone) soil | place: Antarctica | reverse complement strand
CATCGTCAACCTTATTAAATTGTGATTTATCAATATAGCCGTGCGTCTCCATCGCGTAGCACCAGCCGCGCGACGAAATTCTAAACGGCGTCTTTTCCTGCAGCTCTATAAGCACTTGTGCAAACTCAGCTAGCTTGTGTTTCCCCATTCGCCCATTAAAATCAAACATTTCTGTCCCCCATTTTTCTGTATTAGTTAAATTAGTGGCTTAGCATCATCGCGACATTCTCAAAACGCGTGAATGTTTCGTCGCTAGAAGCACCGATATTGTTCATTTGTCATTTTGTTTTTTCTCTTCTCGTTTGTTTGTGATTAGAAGCCGCAAGGTCTGACGCTCACGGCTTTTTATTGTTTAACCTTTAGTGACAGCTTCTGTAAACACAGTCCTTATGTGTGCAAGCGGTTCTCTAATTCGCGCATTGTCCTTAAAATGTGCGCTCATTTCATTAAAGAACTGATTCGTTTTTTCTTTCCTTTTTTCCATCGGTAGTTTTATCAGTTCCTGGTGAAACTCACCGAAGAATGTTTGTAATTCATTGATAAATTGATCGCGTTCAGGTGTTTGTTTAGTTTGCGTTTTCATTTTCCACACTCCATTTCTTAAGATTAGCTAAAACCCATTCCGGCGAATCGGTATCGGCGGACACTTCAATTAATTCATTACGTAGCAAATTGTAAAGATATGACGGTATTTGCGGATGCTTCATAACCCTTGATAAGAGATCTGCTAAATCTTCAACATCCTGATCCAGCTTGTCATCAAAAAACTTTTGAAAAGCGTCGGTATTGTGTTGAATAATCGCGTATATCGAATCAAGAACTCCGCGACCGTAACCCTCGCCTAACTTTTCAATTACTTTAGGCAAGACTGCGCGAACGCGGCTAAAGTCGTTCTCAAAAATTTCATTGAGAGATATGTTCGCTTCGTTCGCCGCTTCGAAAATAATTGTTTTCAGACATTCTTTTACGTCGCCGGAAACATTCTCACTTGCCAAAGCCATTTCAACTTGATGGCTAATCTGTTCTAAAGTTCGTCTTGGGATTTGACTCACTCTTTCAGTTATTTTTGTTTTCATTTTTTAATCCTTCCTTTTTGTAAATTCTAATCATTGCTGATTAGTTTTAGATTGTTTTGGCCAATGCCGCGACTTCACTCATCGCGGCGTAATAACCGACGGCGTAACCAACCAACCCGAGCAGGAACAGCAGCAGTATGTTAATTACCTTATCCAATGCCTGGCGTTCGGCTTCGCTGGATGTTTGTGGTATGTTCTTCTCGTTCATTTATTTTTTTACTCCTTTGTAAATTGTAATTTGTGAATGATAAGAGAGGCTTAGATAGTTTGCGGCTACCTAAGCCTTTCGTTTTAGCTATTGCATTGCGGACAGAAATGCTCCCTGCTGCCTAAGAACCAGCCTTCACATCTGAGCGTGTCGGCGGCGGCTGTTTCCTGCTCTCCGCACACGTCGCAGAAGCCGGTTGTTGTTGTCGTTTCGTTGTTTGTATTTTCGTTGTTCATTTTTTTAATCCGTCCTTTTGTTTATTTAGTTAATTGCTTAACTTGAATATGATTATAAAGACTTCTTTATATAAAGTCAACTATATAACAAGAGAAATAAATATAAATCCAAATTTATATAAAGAAACAGACTTAATATAAATTACTCTTTATATATTGTTGACTTTATATTTATATTTATGTGATAATTGATGTATGATTTCGAACGTGATTACAGTCAAACTAAAAAAATTGCTGGAAGACAGAGGTAAGTCGATTTTTCAACTCCATAAAGAAACTGACATCACCTATCCAACCCTGCATAAAATAGCGAGTGGAAAAGGTGAGGGAATTTCTTTTAAGGTGTTGGAAAAACTTTGTGAGAATTTAGGATGCTTCCCGTCCGATTTACTACTCTTCGAGCGTAATACCAAGCCGCAGACAGTCAAACCGCAGACGGCAAAGGTTGCCCCGGAAAAGCCAGAAGGCAAGCCTGAAACGCTCCAAAAACCTGTACAGAGCGACGGTATGACTGTTAGAGATGTTCGTGAACAGCTTCAAGCTGCTACAGGGAAAAAGTTAAGCCGTGAGCGCATCAGTAATTACATTGCTAACGGCACATTGCGGACAACACAGCCGGGCGGCAAAGGCACGCCGCATATTATTAGCGAAGCGGATTATTTAGAGTTTGAGGCGTGGTATGAAGCAAACATTCTTAAGCAAAAATAATGCTTTGTAGAATCCGAATAGTTTTTTTGACATACTGTAAATAAAGATTTAAGTTTGATTCAGATTTTTTGATATTCAAAAGAACGAAACGCCGCGAAGTTGGAAGCTTCACGACGTTTCTAAAACTGCAAACCGTTAACGGCGGTTCGGTTCTAGTCTTGAATTTAAGGGATTCCCCCTATCTTGTCAAGAATATTGCCTAACCCCAAAAGGCAAAATTGACAAATCAACTTCCAAAATTAAAAAATAGACGTGCAGACAAATTGCTATTACTCTTTAACTGTGAGAGGCTTCTAATAGCAAACGCATACTTTTCTTATTTAGGTACGGTTGCGAAAAAATTTAATAGAAAAATCGAGAAGAGTCTCCGCATCTTAAGTGATGCCACAACTCGCGAAATTTTTAAGAATTTATTCTTGGAAACTTTGCGAGTTTTTTTGTTTTTGAAAATTAAAATTATGAAAGAGAACACGACTAAATCCGATTTGCTGAAGGCTTTCGACCAATCGGAATCGAAAACAATTGCCGACGCATGCCGGATCGTTGGCATAACACCAAGTACTTTTCATTTCCATCAGGGTAAGGATTCTGTTTTCCGTCGGCAGATTATGCAAAAAAGGTTGGAATATCTAACCGAAAAAATAAACGGAGGAAAAAATAATGAATAGCAATGAAAAAAGTAACGCGCCGATCCTTGCAGGGATTGACGCGCATAATAAAAAAAGTAACGAAACGAACCAACTACCTAATAGTAACCTAAAAGGTTGCGATTTTCAATACAAAACCTACGGACAATCCAAATTGTCGCACACTATTTCTTTCGCGTGCGATGAGTGCAGTTTACCCCTGCAGCTTTACGGCGAAAATTATATCGAAACGTATACCGACGGAAAAGTTAATGTCCTTCGCGTCCTTTGCGACCTTCACGCTGAAGAAACGGAGGTGAACGCATGAACATCCAACAATTCAAAACCGCCCTAGACACCTTAGGACTGTCGTACCGTGAGGAAGCTGATGGGACAATAATCACAGATTGCCAGCCCTGCGAACTCGAAGGAAAAGGCAAGGACAAAGCAAAAATATTTCCAGACGGGGGGCTTGCTTGCTTGCGATTCGCCGGAACCGAATCACACGAACACAAAAGAGAAATGCTCTCCGCGTGGAATTTAGAAACGTCTGTTAAACCTTCGGCGTTCATGTCCGAAACTATCCTTGACGGACAAGTTACTTTTGAAATCGAGCACGGCGAGCGCGGCAAACAGCGTGTGACAGCACGCAATTGTAAATCTGTTTTGCATTTGGACACATTCAATTTATCGGATAGTTCGGCGCGTGTGAAATTTATTAAGAATTTGAACTTGCCCGAACCGGATGCAATAACGACAAGCCGGACACTGATTGACCTTGCCGACAGGTTTAATCGCGTCAATGAAGCAGCATCCGATACTGACGATGATAAAGAACCAGTCTTGACTACATTTGCCGTTCTCAAAGATGGGCGGATTATCGAAGAGACGACAAGCGGATTCGCTTGTTACGATCCTGTTTCTGAATCAACAACAATCGAAAAATCAGTAACGGATGAGGACGGCACAATCTACAGACCGTTAATCAATGGTGAACGTGCGGACAAGATAGGATTGTTTCTCGCATCCGGCGTCGAAGAGTATCACACCGAACAAAAACTTGATGCCGATATATTAAAATTCATTGAAAAATATGTCGATATCTCCGAACAGAATCGTGCCATCAGCAGTAAATACGCACGGATGACATATCGCATTGACGCACTCAATGAAGTTCCTTATCTACATGCCACTGGCAATAGCGGTAACGGTAAGTCAAGGTTTACGCAGACTGTTGGACTTCTTTGTTACCGACCGATGTTCACTGTCGGAATTACAGCCGCCGCTTTATTTAGAACGGTTGACGCGTTTCATCCAACCTTGATTATCGATGAGTTTAACTTAAACGCATCGAGTGAAGACACTGAAGCGATTATCCAAGTCTTGAATAGCGGGTATCAGCGACTAACAAGAATAATCAGATGTTCGAGTAAGGACTCAAACTTTATGCCTGAAGGCTTCGATCCATTCGGCGCAAAGATTCTATCAGGCTTAAAGGCAACGGACTCACAGCCGTTCACCAGCCGCACGCACCCTGTCAAACTCGAAGAGACAAAGCGAAATGATATACCGCTTCAACTTCTGCCTGAAATGATGTCAGAGGCGCAGGCAATCCGCAACAAATTGACACTCTGGAGACTGCGGACATTCAACCAACCGTTATCGGACAGACTCAAAAATGCAGAACTCGAATTAAAAAATAAAGGCGGAATATCAAAACGGTTAATACAAATCTCAGTTCCTTTGTATGCACTGCTCGACTCCGAAGAAGTGAAAGATAATTTCGTCGCGCAGCTTCAAACCCGGACAAAGGATGTTATCGACGAACGGTCCGAATCACTGGACGGAAAACTTGTCGCAATTATTTATGCGCGGATATTTGATGAGGATGAAGACGGCAATCTGAAATATGTCGAATACACGCCGGAGATGATAACGGGTCAAGATGGCAAACCAGATGAACGATTGACCATTGCAACTATCACGGACGAAATAAATTCCGACCTGCCAGAAAAGAGAAAACACACTACGGTGTATGTCGGCAAAATTCTATCCGGCGTGGATTTGAAATCGGATGTTATCCAAAGACGCGATGCTCCGAATTATAAAAAACGCGCTGTCAAATTTAACCAAGAATTACTCTCAAAACTGTTCGTTAAATATAATTTGCCTGTTTTGCCAGATTTCACTGTTCGCACTGTTCGCAGTGACGTAACCTCATTAGAATCAGATAGTTATCTGCGAACAGAGAACTGCGAACAGAGCAATCCACTGTTCGCAGATAAGTCATTAGAAACAAAAGACTTAGATGACTGCGAACAGTGCGAACAGTGGATTTCAGAGAAAGACACTAAAAAAGTTAAACAGGGTGTTTTTGTCGCACTTGATACCGAGACACAAGCGTTCGATAAAAAACTTGGCATCACTCCGAGAAACGCGAAAATGATTGGTATGAGTTTGTCCTATGACGGACAAAATGCCGACTACGAAACGGACAAAGAATCCTGGAATTTCATGATGCCCGACACTGACAAAACCGTAGTTTTCCATAACGCAAAGTTCGACATCGGAGTTCTGCATCGATCAGGCTTGCCAGTTCCGACGAAGTTCGAAGACACATTAATTGCCGCACATCTCTTAAATGAAAACGGTGAGCACGGATTAAAGCCACTATCTAAAAAACATCTCGGCATTGATGACCCGATAACTTTTGACGAGGCGGATAAGATGCGCTTGCTTGACCCAGAAGTCTTTGCAGAGTACGCACGCAACGACGCTCGTTACACTTTCCGGCTGTGGGACAAGTTTCAGAGTGAACTAGACAATCAAGAATTACGAACCGTCTATGAAATGGAAAAGAACTTACTTCCCGTCGTAATGAGAATGGAAGAGCGTGGAATGAAGATTGACATAAAATCTTTAGCAACGATTGAACGCGAAGTTAAAGCGGAAACGGCACGTCTAAAAACTGAAATTTTTGAGTTAGCCGGAATGGAGTTTGAACTCAGCAAGCCTCTGTCAGTTGGAACAGTACTCTACGACAAACTCGGTTTGAAATGTCCCAAAACGACCGGTAAAGGCGCACGCAGCGTCGATGTTGAATCGTTAAAAGAAATCGCTCATCCGGTTGCTGTAAAACTGCTCGAATACCGTTCGATAGACAAACTTGCGAACACTTTTATAAAAGTTTTGCCAAAGTTCGCAGACGCGAACGGACGCATTCATCCTGAATTTAAGCCTTTGGGCGCGGTTACAGGACGTTTCTCATCCGCATCTCCAAACGTGCAGCAGATACCAGGCAGAAGCGAACTCGGAAAAGCCGTCCGTCGTGCTTTCATTTGCGAAGACGGAAATAAATTAATAGTTGCTGATTTTTCGCAGATGGAATTGAGAGTCCTTGCGCATTACAGCCAAGACGAAACACTGCTCAAAGCCTACTGCACAAACGAAGAGACCGATTTACATACCATCACGGCGCAAAAGATGTTCGGTAAAGCTGATGTCAATAAAGATGAACGCGGCATCGCCAAGATGATCAATTTTGGCATCGCTTACGGCATAACCGACGTTGGACTATATCGAAGACTAACGGCAACCGGAATAGATACCACGCCTAAAGAATGCAAACGATATATTGCCGATTATTTCAAAACTTATAAAGGCGTCGACAAGTTTCTCGGAAAGGTTAAAAAAGCAATTCAAGAGCGTGGTTATGTCAAAAACTTCTTTGGCAGACGACGACGACTTAACGGCAATAGTTCGCGCGAAATCAGACAAGCGCAAAACTTCATCATTCAGGCAACATCTGCCGATCTCGTGAAACGGGCGATGGTTGCGCTCGCCGGAAAACTCCCCGAAAACGCGCAGCTGATTTCGATGGTTCACGACGAATTAATAATTGAGTGCCGTGCGGACCACGCCGAAGATGTTTTGAGCATTGTCGTAGGTGTAATGCAGGACACGCCCGAAGGCTTCACCGTGCCGATGCCTGTTGACGCAAAAATTGTTGATTGCTGGGCAGATGCTAAATAAAGGAAGGGTAAGACAAAGCTTCGACAATAAAAACGCCTTGTAGGGTACGCAAAAATGAAGACTTTGGCAGACTTTGAAAGATTCAGGTGAAATTATGGCGAAAAACACAGAAAAGGCATTAGCCGCATTGTTGAATGCTTCGAGCATAAAAGACGCTCTCATAGAGCAAGGAAAAAACGATGAAAGAAGAAATTGAAAATAAGCTCAGGCGTGGCGAAAACGTCACGCCTTCGGAAATTCTTGAATGTTTCAAAAACCCGATAACGTCCTTAAAAGAAAGACTAGACACCTTACGAGACAGAAAACAAAAAGCTAACCCGGACAACATAGACTTTGCTGAATACTTAGCACTCACCGAAGAAATTGAAGATTTAGAGGCGAGAATCAGCCGTGCGCGCTCGGCTTCTCTTTTTGGCGAATTAAGACAAACCTCGCCGAATTAAAAACTTGTCACAGAGGACGCAAAAATAAAAAGAATATGCAAAATTCACAAAAAACAAACGGTCAACAAACGGCAGACGGTAAATTCGCGCCAAAAAACAAAATTGGAAATCGTTTCCCAAAAGGTGTTAGCGGCAATCCTTCGGGGAGACAAAAACTCACGCGCCTAACCGACGCATTACGCCAACAGATTGCCGAAACTAACCCGGATGCTGATGACCAAACCGTTGCCGAACAGATTGCACAAACCTTAATAAAATTAGCGATTTCAGGCGATGTGCAAGCGATTAAGGAAATAGGCGACCGCACAGAAGGCAAACCAAAACAATCGCTTGATTTAGATTTGCAAATTAACGACTGGCGAACTTTAGCGCAAAGCTACTCATTAAGCGAACAAGAGGTTATCGATGAAGCACGAATCTTACTCGCAGAATCCATTGATGATTCAGGCGGCGAATAACGCGATTAACCGCCGAATTGAACGCGAACAATCAGACGCTTGTCTAATGGCGACGCGGGCTGGTATTGTCCCGGACGTGTGGCAGTCTGACCTGCTCCGGTCCAGCGCCAAACAGTTGATTTTGAATTGCAGCAGGCAGAGCGGCAAGTCAACAACAACAGCCGTGATGGGACTGCATACCGCGATTTACACGCCGGATTCGCTGGTCCTGCTGTTATCACCAAGCCTCCGCCAGAGTCAGGAACTGTTCAAGAAACTCAAAGATATTTACAACTCAGTTTCCGCGCCGAACTTGCCGACCGCAACTGAAGAAAGTTCATTACGCCTGCAATTCTCAAACGGCAGCCGCGTTGTCGCTTTGCCCGGCAGCGAGCAGACAATCCGAGGCTTTAGCAGCGTGGATTTATTGGTTATCGATGAAGCCGCGGCGTGCGAAGATGCTCTGTTTTTCAGTATCAAACCGATGCTTGCCGTCTCGAATGGACGCATCGTTTTGTTGAGTACGCCGAGAGGCAAAAGGGGCTTTTTCCACGATGTTTGGACAAATGCCGCAGACGACTGGAAACGGATTTTAATTACGGCGAATCAATGCCCGCGCATTTCAGCGTCGTGGCTGGAAAGCGAACGCCGAGCGATGCCGGATTTCTGGTTTAGGCAAGAATTCCTTTGCGAATTTTGCGAAACAATTGATTCGGTTTTTAACTTTGATGACATCGAACGGGCGACATCAAGCGATGTCCAACCGCTTATTTTTAGTTAGATAGGGAGACAAACATTTATGCAAGTTTTTAATGGCGGCTCAGAATTAGCCCACGCACAAGCACAAGCACAAAAACCAACTTTTTTCTGTGGTCTAGACCTCGGGCAGCAATCGGATTTTTCTGCGCTCATAATTTTAGAACGGCGCGGATTCTCGCCGGAAAACTACAGCTTTGATTGTCGGTTTATCCATCGCTGGCAATTAAAAACGAGCTACACGCAAATTGTTGAGGATGTCGCCCGATGGATGAACTCCGAAGCCGTCAACAAGAACGCACGTGAACGCCCGACGCTGGCAATCGATAAAACGGGCATCGGCGCGGCGATTTATGATTTATTCCAGCGGGAAAAGATGAACGCCCGAATCGTGCCGATTGTAATCACGGGCGGCGATCAGGTTACAAAAGACGGCAGTACAGTCCGGGTGCCGAAGCGTAATCTCGTATCGTGTGTGTCGGTTGCCTTGGAAACCGACAAATTAAAATATTCCGAACAGCTTGCACTAACCGAAACTCTCAAAAACGAGTTGAAAAACTTTAAGGCAAAGACTTCCGATGCGGGTCGCGATTCATACGGCGCGGCGTATGATTGGCGCGTCGGCGTCAATGATGATTTGGTTTTGGCGCTCTCGATGGCGCTCTGGACTGCTAACGACGGAGTAAAACCGCCGATATTTTACAGCTTTTAGGGTCACAGCCTTAAATTAAAAACAAAAAACAGGAGAAATAAAGATATGAAAAACGAAACAATAATAAATTTAACTGCTCAAATCGAAACAAACGCCAGTAAGCTGGCGGAGCTTGAAACCGAGCAAGCCGGACTGTCTCAATCAATCGCAGATGCGGCGAATGCTGCCGACAGCGTTAGTTTGATCACGCTGGCGGGTCGCCGCAACAATTTACCAATTGAAATTTTATCGACCCGCATCACGCTCGAAAGGCTTTATCAGCAGCGCGATGAAGAAAAATTGCCGGGCTTACAAGACGAGGCGCAGAAATTATCTGAACCGATTTCTGAACTCCAGGCACGCCTTAAAGCGGCTCAAGCTGAACTAAATATCGCTATCGGCGCTCAACAGAGGGCGGATCAAAACGCGAGGGATGTCAAACAACGGATCGCTGAAAGAAGGCGCAGCATAGAAGGTCTAGTGCACGAAGCAAGGAACGTCAAAATTACTCCAAGTCATTTGTCAATGAGCGGCTTAAATTAGACGAAGTTTTTATTTAACCCACCAACAAAACCAAACGCTCGCCTCTGAAATCTCGCCGCCATCCGCCACTTTTCCGCCGAATAAGAAAGCCGCAAGCGTAAAAAACTTGTGGCTTTTACTTTGGCTACGTCTCGAAAGCTAAACCAAGTGCAAGTTATAAAACTTTGATTACGGGACGAGTTTTGAGACTCTGAACATCAACAAAAATGATTATCCGTGATGGTGATTTTGAAAGGGTCAAAAAGGCTCGTTTTTGGGACACCTAGAACCGACATTCGCAGAGGTTGCGCCAATTGACGCAACCTCTCATTAACTCCACACTCACGTAGGCTCGACTATTTAGCAAATGTAAAAAAATCGTCATTGGCGATTAACTCCACACTCACGTAGGTACGACTGATATTCTGCAAATTTGCAGAATTAGAATGACATCTTACCCGCACCAACGTAGGCTCGACTTCTTTGAATGTGAAATTTTTGCCATTGGCAAAATCTTACCCGCACCAACGTAGGCTCGACGTCACCAGTGGTGACAGTTTCACAATCTTACGCGCACCAACGTAGGCTCGACACTTGATAAATATTAAGTTTGAACGCCTGTTTAGCCGTCTATGTCTGATTTACGTGCGCACAGAGGCGTTTTTATTGTCGAAGCCTAGTGTTGGTATGCCCTAAACAAAGAAAAGCCGCAAGCAATCACGCTAACGGCTTTATCTTATGACCTATCATTTTATTCTTCGCCACTAAGCACAACGCGCTTCATTTTGACAATGCCATCACGAACCCCCGTGCGTTCAAGTTCTTCTTCGTATTTCTCTTGTAGTAGGAAAGTTTTCTCTTCGAACCGATTTAGCGCATCATCACCCAG
>MWWI01000298.1_pt1 | contig 10648 bp, 11 predicted proteins | sample 1047321 | NCBI WGS metagenome assembly MWWI01 (sample SAMN06349966, study PRJNA376086) | soil metagenome | isolation source: FI-1 sample Antarctic (ecotone) soil | place: Antarctica | reverse complement strand
TTGGTTAATGTAGAACGAAGCGCCGCCACATATGAATTGCGCTGCGAGCCTTGTGAAAATTGCTGAAAGCCCGGGAAAGGCGCGTCCACATTATTTAGAAAATCGGTAACCGAGGCGAAATTTTGTCTGTTAATAACAAATTCCGCGCTGTTGTTTTTATTCAGATTAGCGTCAAAACGCAAAGCCAGGAACTTTCGCGTTTGCCCGCCTTGTCCGTTAAAATTAAAGTTTTGACGATTTGGATTATTTGTAATCGGCGTAAGCGAACCACCTGATCTCGTTGCCGACTCTATTCTCGACAAAACCGAACCGACTGTCGGGTCAGGCGTTGCTAATTGATTATTTGCAGCCGCTAGATTAAACAAATTAACCGTTCGGGTCTCCGTGCCGACGATATACGAGAAAACACCCGCTCGTGCCTGCGGAGTGAGAACCGTCCGCGTTCTGAGAAGGGATTCGGGCTGGCGGAATTGTTCGTAATTGAAAAAGAAGAAAAGCCGGTCTTTACCCGAGTGGAAAACCGGACCGCCTTCACCAAAACGAAGGAACGGAAGAGGACCTCCGAGACGACCGCCAAACTGATTTAAGTTAAGCTTTGTTCGCGGTGCTTTATTGCTCCCCGGAAGCGGTGTAAGGTCACGGTTGTTAAAAAAGTTGGCTGCATTTAAGGATGTATTGCGAACTTGTTCGAACACGCCGCCGCGATACTGATTAGTTCCTCGTTTAGTAACGAATTTAATCTGCACGGCGCCGTCGCCGGAACTTTCCGCGCCGGGATTAGCCGTTGAAACCGTAACTTCTTCGATAGCGTCAATTTTTGGCTGTACGATTGTAAAAAATCCATCGCTTGACCTGATTATTATTGTCTTGCGCATCGGCGCCGTCCAAAGTAATGGACAACGAACCTTTCGGCAGCCCGTTAATTGACGAGGTGCGCGGGCGTCCGACTTGAGACACGCCGGGCAACAAATTAACCAAATCAAGGGCATTGCGCGACGCAATCGGCGTTTCGTTAATTTGTCGTCCTTGAATATTTGTGGAAACTGTCGCCGTTTGGGTTTGCAGAACTTCTCCGCCGGTGGTGATCTCGACAACCTGCGAAATCTCTCCAACCTCCAGAACCGAATCAACGGTGGTCGGAGTTCCGACATCAACTTTGACATTTGATCGGACAGTTGTTTTAAAGCCCGTTCCTGTGGAGGTCACGGTATAAAACCCTGCCGGCACCGCCGGAACCTGATAAGTTCCGTTGCTGCTGGTAGTAACGGTATATTCCTGACCACTTTGTCCTTTGACGACGACAGTGGCATTCGGAACAACGGCTCCACTCTGGTCAACCACCGTTCCGCCAATTGATCCGGTGGTCTGTGCGTGAATGGCTAGCTGATAAGTAAAAATCATTATCAACACTGCCAAACTGCTTAAAATTTTCCTCATTAAATTATCCTCCGAGTTTATTTAAACTAATTAAAGTTTGTTTTATTTCCATTGAATTATGGCTTATTGTGATTGGACTATTTCTATCGGATAATCTCAATCGTCATTTATTTCGAAATATTATGGTAAAATACAAAATCAGCTATAAATTTTATAAAACCTTTTGCACACAATAAAGTTTTATCTTATCCCTTGTTTATGAGCTTTAGCTTGCTAGTAATGAATCCTGTTTATTAAATATAAATTAGGAATATGTGATTAGAGACTACGCAAAAAGCGTTCCATTTACTCGTTATTTCCTTAAATAATTGAAAATACTATGTATTGAGTAATAAACAGACCGCCAGAAAAATGAATATAATTTGAAATTTTGGATATTTTTGCAAAAAATCCATAAATTTACTGGTCACAGAACGCTAGTAAAACTATGCAATTTCATTACAAGAATTTATTATGCTCAGTCAATACCTTCGCCAAAAAGATATTTGAAAATTTGAGATGAGAGATGAAATGAAACGAGTAATTTAGTAGATTTATTTTTACGAAAACTAATTTACTAAAAGCCCCTTTCATTTCAATGGATATATTAACACTTTTAACCTGTTGTTCAACTTTGACGAGTTCGACTTCGTTGAGTCAATTAGCGATTATTGCCCAAGCTATTTTGACGACGACCGGGCGACGCGGGCGATGTTGGGGATTTCCCGCCGGGCTGAGAAAGGCGGCAGTTACCGCACCGTCCAACGCTTTTTTGCGACTCCCTTGCCGTGGGCTGAACTGAAAGTCAAGTTTTTTGCGACGCATCTTTTCAAGCCTGATCGAGAGTATATTTTAGCGGGAGATGAAACGGTGATTGGCAAAAGCGGGAGTGAAACTTTTGGGGTGAGTCGCTTTTTTTCTTCACTGCGGGGGAAAGTGATTCGAGGACTTGGGTTTATGGTGTTGTCGGTGGTGGACACGGTAGAGAGGAAGTCGTATCCGTTGGTGGTCGGGCAAAGAATCAAAGAAAAGTCCGTTGAGAGAGAGCCGGGCAAAGGCAAGAAAAAGAAGCGTTCAAAACAAAAAGGTCGCCCGCGCGGGAGTCGGAATCGGGACAAGCGGGAGTTCAAGCCATCATCAGAACTGAAGCAATTAAACGAGATGTTGAAAATACTGCTCAAATCGTTGAGGCAGTTTGTGAAAGTCAGATATTTAACCTTGGACGGACATTTCGGGAACAACCAAGCAGTTTTGTTAGCCCGCCAAAATGAGTTGGAATTGATTTCAAAACTGAGACGAGATGCGGTTTTATTTGAGAAATACGAAGGCGAACAGGCGGGACGAGGAGCGCGCAGGAAGTATGGGAAAAGGCTTAGGTATGATTTGCCGCCGCTCAAATATCTGCAAAAAAGTGAGCGCGGGGGAGATGAAATCATCAATTATTATGCGGGAGAATTTTGGCACAAAGAGTTTGCGGAGAAACTCAAAGTGGTGATAATTGTCAAAATAGATGTGGCAAGGCAGAAGTTGGGACACGCGATCTTGTTTAGCAGCGATTTAGAATTGGACTGGGAAAAGTTGGTGGATTATTACCGTTTGAGATTTCAAATAGAATTCAATTTTCGAGAGGCGAAACAGCATTTCGGGTTGGAAGACTTTATGAATCAGACGGAAGAAGGAGTCGGAAATGCGTCGAATTTGGCATTTATGATGGTCTTATTGAGCGGGAAATTGCAAACAAACAGTCAAGAAAAAATAGTCGGAATAAATGATTTAAAAACGCATTATCGAGGCGCAAAATACGCAGTTTTGATAATAAAAAAGGTTCTGCCAAAACCGGAACCAATTTTAATTAAACAAATAATTGAAGAGGTCAGCAAACTCGGTAGTATTTATCGAACCACTTCTGCTACATCTTCCGCCTAATTTGGCGTAGGTATTGTAATAATGAAACTTATTATAAACTATATCCGTGCATTAAATCTTGACTGAACACTAGAAATGCCGATAGTATCCGAAACTTATGAAGATGAACTCGAAATTGATGATACCGAATTGTCGAATTTGAGCGACGATGAACGCGAAAACTTTATAGAATCGCAAGTCCGCGATGCCGTTTTTAATCTCATAAGTTGGGGTTGGACGGAAAAGGCATAACGATTGAGATGACGTGGGGCGAAACCGCCACCAAGCCCGCAAAGGTCTAACGGACAAGCTAAAAAACAAAGTCGCTGTTTCGCCCTCACGTCCATTGATTTGTTATGTTGCGTTTTGATTAGAATTCTGAGCATATCAATTCGATACAGTAACTCTTGCCGATAGTGGTTGTCCGATAACATGATTTCCAAGCTGACTGCTGGCGGCAAGCATATTAGGACCCGGACGACTAGAACCAAAAATAGTTCCTGAATCACCTATTGCACCCACATTTTCAAATTGGAATGACATTTGTATTTCTACATTTGCAGGTAGCAAAACATTAAGATTATCCCAGCCAAAAACGTAAACGGGAGTGCCTTGGACTTGTCCAACCGGCGTAGTGTAACTTCCAGTAGTCGGATTTCCCAAATTTATAGTTGCTAACGATCCTCCACCACCAACCGATACAGCGACAGGTGATTGATAAAATGTTCCAACATCCGTTCGCCAAATTCCTAACCACATATGCCCTAAAAAATTGCTTATAGGTATTGACTGTTGACTAGAAATATTAAATGCAGAAGCCGCAACTTCAAAACGTCGCAGTCTTTTCGAGTTTGGCAACGTCCCAAGATAATCAGTAGAAACATTATAATTTAGCCCAATTGCATTTGAAACTGTTGTAATATAATCACCCTGACCAGCCCAACCCCAACCGTTCGTTGCGTTGCCGAGTGTGTCATAGAGAACTTCCAGTTGTGATGCGCCGACGCGACGTTGACCGTCGGCGTGGTAACGATTGTGCCATTCGATAAAACCGCTTCCGCCGTCAGCGCGAAATTTCCCGCCTGTGTCGGCTGCCAGTTCAGTTGATACGGGCGCGTCGAAGATGTTCCGATAATCTGATTGTTCGCCTTAAAATCAATCCGCGAGATTTTCGGGTAAGCCGTTCTTATCAAAGCAAGCGAGATTTGAACCGTTTGCCCGACGCTCACCTGAGAATTATTCGTCGGAGTTCGGAGCGCAAAGTTCTTAATTTGGGCTTCCATCTCGGAAACGCTCCCTAAAATCAAAGCAGGCGCGGCAACCAGCGGCGCAACGTGAAGCAGAAAATCCCGACGGTCAATTTTGGTCATTGCAATAATCTCCTAAAATTTGAAAAAAGAAAATGTTCGATTTCACCACGAGCAACATAACGCCCGAATTAACCGGGCAGCACTAGAGATTGATGATAAAAGACTAGCTAGTTGCCGCTCCGGTTGAATGAGTTGTTATGGCGCGCCTTGCCATAGACCACGCTTTGCCGCGCGAGCCTCTTCTTCTGCCTTTTCATATCGGCACTCAGTATAGTTAGACATAGTATAAGGCTGTGATTCTTTATGACGCACCATGCCAGCACGAACCAAAGAAAGATTTACGTCCTGCATATCCGCGCTTCGAAGATACACGATGCCTGTAATCTCTTTAGGGCGGGGACGTTTGAATATCCAATTGCTGGGATTAACCCAGACCTCAACTTTCTTGCCGCTTACGATACGTTCAAGGAATTGTTGAGCGTCGTTTCCAAACGGCTGATTTAGAGCCGGAGCATCAATGCCGACCAAATGAACGAGCAAGCGCTTCTTCTTACTAAGGGACATGATAATGGTATTTCCATCAATTACCTTTACAATTTCCCCCGCCACACCTGTCCAAGCACTGCTCTCAACTCTCGGGTCGCCGCAAGGGTCGTTAGCATATTGGTTTTGAAGAATTTCGATGCTTTGAGGTAAAGCATTCCATCCGCAACAAAACAAGATGGCTATAAGAGAGAATGTTTTGATGATTAAGCTCATGTTGTTAACCTCAGAATTAGTGGCATAACGGCGGAGTTGACGCGGGCGAAACCGAATTCACGCAACTCCGAATTTACCACGCAAGTTTTAAAAGAGAAGCTGTTTCGCCTCGCGTCCAATGACTTGTTGGGTTTCGCCTTTATTTTTAACACAAGGCGTTTAATTTTCAATGGTGATAATTTGAAAATTTGTCACGGATTAATAATCTTGTCATTCGTTCCGATTGCTTCGACAACATCATTAATTAAAGACAAGTCGGACGAAATCTGTTCACTCATTCTTTTTCTTACTTCCGCCTTTTTATCAGAGCCAACCCAAATTTGTAAAATAATCCCGTCTTTGTTCGTTAAAATGTGTGACGGTGTTACTATTGTGCTTAGTGGTTTAGGGACGGATGATTTGGAAGACCACCGGACGCAAGTTTCAAAGCCAAAAGTTTCTGCGTATTTTTGCGCGTCAAAATCCGGCGAAGTTTTTACAAACACAACCGGAAGATATTTAATTCCGAGTTCGTTTGTCGTTTTACGAATGTCTTGCATCATATCTTTTGAAAGATCGCAGGCGGGGCAAAGCGGGTCAGCAACCGCAAACAGCAGTAACCTCTGACTTAAAATATCAGATACTTTTTCTTTCTTTGAAGTTTCCAGACTCGCCAGATTTATTTTTGTTCCGATTTTAGGTTCGGATAAAGTTTCGTTATTTAAGCGAAGCAAGCGGAAGTCGAAACCTTGTTTGAGCATTATTTTCGAGGTCGTTTCATTTGAAAACCAAAATATCCATATTATCGCCACAAGCAACAAGGTCAGAATAAATGAACCGACAAAAAAGTTGATATGAAATTTCGCTTTGGGCATTTGTTCAGTTTTCCTTTCGCTGAGAATTCGCCAGTTTGCGATTTGGTTTTTCACCAGACTTCTTGGGAGATTCGGAATTAAATGATTTGTATTGCTTTAACGCTAGTTTCAGGAATGTCAAATTTATTTGAACACGCGGCTTTTCTTGTTTGAGTAAGCTAACAGACTCAAGAATTGAATTTTCTTGCGCCTCAAGCAAGGTCGGCAAAAGCGTCGGAATGATTCTTTTAGAATCGGCGATAAGTTGGCTTGAAGCAATATCGTTTGCCGCAGTATTGTTGTCCGATAACGAACTATTGAAAGCAACGGCAAGTTCTCTAAAAACTTCAGCGGCTTCTGTTTGCAGTTTGTAATTTGAATATAACTTAACGAGATTTAACCAATAGGACGTTTTTTTGGTGAAAGATAACTCTGATTTAATAAAGCCGCGACGGGCATTATTAAGTTGCTCAACACAAAAACTGTAAACTGAAGTATCTTCAGGCGAGATTTTCAGCACAAATCCTACTTGAGCAAATGGGCGAAGTCTGTCTGGAACATTCTTGATAGTTTCTAATGCGCCAGATAAATCATTGTCCTTGAATTGAGTATATGCTAGTCCGGCAGCCGAATCGTGGCGCAATTCTTCCCAATCGCCAACAAAAAGTTCGCGCTCTTTCTCACGCATACTTTCCAAAATTTTAATCGAGAAAGCATATTTTTTCTGTTGATTTGCTGCAAGCGCGGCTTTGAAAAGGTAAACTCCTCTGATGTTAGGAGCATCCTCAACTTCGTCGGCAAGTTTTAAAAGTTCGTCAATGTTAGATGTTTTCAGCGAAGCAGTTTGAGATTGAATTTGAGTAAGTTTTTGGTTTTGTCCGGCTAAACACATATCAATTGCTTGCTGCACAACGCCGCTCTTAGGTGCTAACAGTTCGACAAATTGATTTTTAACTCTCGAAACTAACACCGCTTCGTTTGCACAACTCTGAATTGATTTACTGACAAAATTATATTGTTGCTGCACGATATAATCGGCAAGAAAGTTAAGAAACTCGGTTCTCAATTCTCTCGGCGGCGTGAGATTCGGCGGAAAGTTTGGAACAAAATTTTCTGGAAATGCCGCGAGCTGCATGCTTTGCAGCATTTCCAGATTACGCGAAGCCGTCACGCTGGAAAAAGCTGTTCTAAAAAACTGATTGGCAAGCGTCGGGTTATAACGTCTTATCTCCCAAGAAAGTTTGTAGAATTCTTTTGGACTACCCACGCGAAGGGCAAGAGTTCCTATTTGAGTTGCTTTAGTTGGATTTTCCTTAACTATTTGAAGCGCAAACTCAATTAACGAATCAGCATTTACATTTTTTTCTTTGTCAACAACCTTATCTGCTTCGCTTAAAATTTCTATCAGCCGGTTGGACTGTTTTTGATTTCGATTAGAAATGATACTCAAAATCTGTCGGGTTGTTTGAAAGAACTTTTCGCTTTTGGATTTTATTTCTTCGGAAGGATAGAAAAAAATTGTATCAACCGATTTTTCAATCCAAGCGTTTGATTGATTTTTGTCGAATTCCCACCATAAATCGCCAAGTTGAGCAAGAAGCACTGCGCGGTCTAGCGAATCCAAATTAGATGCTTCCTTTAGCAATCTATTAGTAATTGTATCTGCTCTTGTGCGCCAAAGTTCGCGTTGTCCTAAAGAAGTGTCTTCTTGTCCGATTGCAAAAATTATTAGCGAGTAAATTAAGAAAACTGTAAGAACAATTCTGTTAAAGAAAATCATATTTTTCTCCTTGAAAAGTAGTCCCGCAAACGATGGAATCAAGAAGATGCAGAAAATACATTGAGCAACAAAACTCTCCACATTTTCTACATCCTCTCAATCTGCTTTGCGGCACTAGTATCTAACACCGTAAAAGAGTAATAAGTCATATTCTTAGCGGAAATCCTTTGAATGTCCATTTGAACGGTTTCGCCATGGTTTGATTAAAATACTCGATAAACTTTTCTAATTGTTCTTGTAAATCTTCTTGTGACTTGAAATTGCCCCATTTTATCAACTTTTTTGACAAGATCGAAAACCATATTTCCACTTGATTGAGCCACGAACAATGCTTTGGCGTAAATATAAATCTGATTTGATGTCCGTCATTTTCCAAGAACTCCTGCCTTGTTTTCATTGAAAGCAAAATCCCGCTTTTTCCTTTTTCGCCTAACTCCGTTTCCTTTATTCCTTCTTTTTGAGCCACCATTTTGACCAAACTTTCCGACTTGTGCGTGTTCAATTGATCCACGATAAACCACCACGCTCGCGCTTTCGGTGTCTGCTTGACTGTCTTTTTGATATGTCCGACAAAATCTGTTTCCGTCCTTGTTTCATTGATCGTTGACGACTCGACCTGTCCGGTGGCGACTTCAAAATTCGCCGTCAAACTCAATGTGCCGTGTCTGATATATTCATATTCGACTCTTCTCGGCGTGCCGCATTTGATCGGCTTGGCGGCGTTTAATCTTTCTTTGGCTTGGATTCCCGTGCATTCATCCGTCGAATAAACCTTGATTCCTTGTTCCGTCAATTCTGTTACCGTTTGATAAAGCTCGCAGATTTCTTTGGTTTTTTCCTCTAACTCTTCCTCTGATTCGACCTTCGGATTCAGCCAATATCTGACTTGATGCGGTTTAAGATCGCTCTCTTTTTTAAAAATCTTCCAACCTGCGAGGCTGAAATTCTTTCACAAATCTCCCTTTTATTTACTTCGTCCGCCAATTCCCGACTGCTCCAATCGTTGATCGGTCGCCCGCTTTCCGCCGGCGATTCTAAAGCCACCTGCAAAATCCGACAGTATTGTTCGGCACTATATTTCATCGCCACCCCGGGACGTTGTTTGTCGGTCAGGATTTTTCGCACTTGGTGCGCTAATTCTTTCGTCCGTTGTTTTTCCGGTTGCTCTTTGGCGACCATACTTTGCAGACATTCTTCGGCTTCCAACCATCTTTGACGCCACTTTTTGACGGTGTTATTTTGTACCTTAAACTCTTTGGCGATCCGCGTGTTCGGAATCCCTTCACCCATCCGCACAATATAAGATGCTCGCTCGACTAATCTTTTCTCGGATTTTCCGCTTTTGATGATACCCTCTAATATCGGATACACTTCCTTTGGAATATGGATCGGTGGGGCAATCGGTATTGGCATTTTAACTTTTCCTTTTTTATGGTGTTTTACCGATTATACCACTTGTTATTTTTCAATGGAAACGAATACTAGAAATCACTTATTTTTGACGCGCAACAGATTATTCTATGATCATGCCACCGTACCGAGTACAAGCGTTTGATTCGCAAGTACCGCCGTTGTTTCCGTAATTTTTACAAGACCTCACGCCGTCAAGTCTCGTGAAGCAACCCATAGTGTTGCATCCTACCGGCGGAATGCAATAATAATCTTCCTCTTCGGCAGAAACTTTTTGCGTTAATCCAGCCGACGACAAAACGACAACCAAAGCAAGCACCGCGCCTGCCAGTGCTGAAAGCACGACATCTCGAAAGTTCGATTTTTTCATTTTTCAAATTCCTCCATAAAGTTTAGAAAGTTTAGTGATTGACGAAAGCAAATACGATTTAGAATATTTGCCTCCAGGATTGCAAAACATCAATAGTTTTGCTCTGAATTGACTCTACGCCAAGGTTACGAGAAACCCAACGCTTGAGATGACGTGGGGTGAAACCGCCAGAAAGCCCGCTAAAGTTTAACGGACAACGCCGAATGAAAGTCGCTGTTTCGCCCTCACGTCCATTGATTTGTTCGCTGTGTCGTTATCAAAGGAAAACTTACGAATGATTTTTAGTTGTCTTTATTCGTGTCAAAGTAAATAGTTTTGCTCGTCCCGTCGGGAAATGCTGCATTCCAAGCACTAATCATTTTATAAGTATCAGGTTGAGAGGTTGTGAAATGCATTCCTTTTTCCCAGTTTTGTCCTTCCTTTCCGAACAAATAACTCATATACCAGCTTTCCGCCCGAACTCTTTTCATTAAATCTGTGGTTGAAAACTTTACAGGATTCTCAATTGTTTCACCGTCGCCGCTCATGATTTTGATTATATTTTGTTGCGGTCTTCGTTCTTCCCAACCTTGCGAAAATATATGATTAAACACTAGCTTTAAAGATTCTTCTCCGCCTTCTTTCCAAGTCGTCAAAAATTTAACTAAATTTTCGCGTCCAAAATCGCTAAAAGGCGGTTCGTTTTGAATTAGACATTATTTGAAATAAGATAATTCCTCAACATTAGTAATATCAATGGTTTGCATTGGCTGTCGAAATGTTACCCGCAAGTTGTGCAAACCACAGGCAATCTCCATCACAACGTCCGAAATCTTCTCTTTGGTCAGCCTTAATTCGTCTTTTACAATTCGACATCGCTTAACTC